>WNFV01000121.1_pt1 | contig 117539 bp, 101 predicted proteins | sample 5400101 | NCBI WGS metagenome assembly WNFV01 (sample SAMN13153361, study PRJNA577476) | soil metagenome | isolation source: 115 cm soil or saprolite under grassland replicate 1 | place: USA:California | collected 2016-06-15
CAGGAAGGCCGCCCAGGAGGCACTCAGCGCCGAGCTCGCACGCTTCCACAAGGGCGCCTTCGTCGAGCCGTCGAAGCTGACCGTCGAGGCGTTCCTGCTCGACCAGTGGCTGCCCGCGGTCGAGGGGCGGCTGCGCCGCTCGACCCGCGCGAACTACCAGACCAACCTGAAGGTCCACATCCTCCCAGCCCTCGGCGCGCTGAAGTTGCAGCGGCTCACCGCCCCCCGTATCGCCGCGTTCTACAGCCAGCTGCTCGCCGGCGGCCGGCGCGACGGCAAGGGCCTGGCACCAAAGACCGTGCGCAACGTCCACGCGCTGCTCCACCGGGCGCTGAAGGACGCGGCGCGCTGGGGGTACGTGCCCCACAACCGCGCCGATGACGTCGACGCGCCCCATGGCGTCTCGCCCGAGCGGCAGGTGTGGGCCCCCGAGCAGCTCCGCGCCTTCTTGACACACGTGCGCGACGACCGGCTGTACGCGCTGTGGCTGCTGGTGGCCACGACCGGTATGCGCCGCGCCGAGCTCGCGGGCCTGCGCTGGGCCGACATCGACTTCCCCAGGGCCCGGCTGACGCCGCGGCTGCCACGGGTGGTCGTCAACTACCAGGTGCACGCTTCCGACACCAAGACGGCCAGCGGCCGGCGCGCCCTCGCGCTCGACCCGGCCACGCTCGAGGCGCTGCGCGACCACCGGCGCCGCCAGGCCGAGGAGCGCGCGGTCGCGGGGATCCCCGCCGGCAACGATCTGGTGTTCACCTGGCCGGACGGGCGGCCCCTGCACCCGGATCTCATCACCGACTGGTTCCAGCGCCACGCCAAGCGGGTCGTGTCGCAGGACGGCCCGCGGATGGTCGGCCTGCCGGCGATCCGGCTGCACGACGTGCGCCACAGCTACGCCACCGCGGCGCTGGCCGCCGGCATCCCCGCCAAGATCGTCAGCCAGCGGCTCGGGCACGCCAACGTGCAGATCACCCTGGACACCTACAGCCACGTCATCCCGGGCCTGGACGAGCAGGCCGCCGCGACCGTCGCGCGGCTCATCCTCGAGGGCTCAGACACTCATCCGCAAGGCGCCCCGGGCAGCGATGCTGCCAATTCCGCTGCCAAAACCGGGAACGCCCCCCACCCCAGAGAGGAGGTGAGGGGCGAAGACCCTGGTGAGTAGTGGTGGCGGGGGAGGGATTTGAACCCTCGACCTCTGGGTTATGAGCCCAGCGAGCTACCAGACTGCTCCACCCCGCGCTGAGGGGCCGCACGGTAGCACAGCGGCGCCCGGCGCCGCAACGCGTCACCCCGGGGGCGTGGTGGTCGTCGGGGCCGGGCTCTGGGCCGACCTGCTGGCCGTCAGCGCCTGCTGGACGAGCTCGCCAGCGCGGTTGATGTGCCGCGCGTACTCGGCCAGGTCGCCCTTTTTCAGCGCCTCCTGGCCGGCCTTGAACTCCTTGTCCGCATCGGCCAGCAGCTGCTGCACGGTCCCGGTCCCGCTCGGCGGTGTGGGCGTGCCGTCGGGCGGCTCGGGCGCTCCTCCTCCCTCGACGACCTGGTTGATCGCCTCGGTGAGGGTGGTGGCGTAGCCCACCTGGTTGTTGTAGAAGACCGCGACGTTGGTCAGCAGCGGGATCGAGTTGGCCGCCGACCCTTGCACGAACAGCGGCTGGACGTACAGCAGCGAGTCCACGACCGGCACGATCAGCAGGTTGCCCAGGATGACCTTGGATCCCTGCTGGTTCAGCAACGACACCTGGGACGAGACCTCGCGGTTGGCAAGGATCCTGGCGTTGACCTGGGTCGGCCCGAACACCGTCTTGCTGCGATCCAGGCTGAACAGCTTGATGTTGCCGTAGTCCTCGGGGTCCGACGTGACCGCCATGTAGGCGATCATGTTCTCCTTGCCGTTCGGCGTGAATGGCATGACCAGGACGAACCCGGTCTCCGCCTGCCCAGGCAGCTTGGTGAGCAGGTAGTAGGGGCGCATCTTCACCCTGGTCTCGGCGAGCAGTCCGCCGGCGCCCTCGTCCCGCCTGATCTGGCCGGACCGGTCATCCGGCAGCGCCCAGAAGTCCTCCCGGGAGTAGAAGTCCTCGGCCTGGCTGACGTGGTAGGAGGCGTAGCGCTCGGTCTGGATCGAGAACAGGTCCTCCGGGTAGCGGAGGTGCTCCTGGAGCGACGGCGTGATCTGCGACTTGGGGGCGAAGAGGCTCGGGAACGCCTTGCGCCACGCGCCCAGGATCGGGTCCTTCTCGTCGAAGGCATACAGCTTGACCGAGCCGTCGTAGGCGTCGACCACTGCCTTGACCGAGTTGCGAAGGTAGTTGCCCCGCCCCTGGACGCCGCGGCTGCCGAGCACGCGGCGGGCCGCCTCGCCCAGGTCGATCCGTTGCGAGTACGGGTACCTGTCGGTGGTGGTGTAGCCGTCGCGCACGAACTTGATCCTGCCGTCGACCACCACCGCATAAGGGTCGCCGTCCCACTGGAGGAACGGGGCCACCTTCTCGACCCGGTCACGGACGTCGCGGTTGAAGACCAGGCGCGACTCGCCCGTGATGTTGCCCGAGATGAGCAGGTTGAACTCGCGGAAGCGGAGGGCGAAGGCGAGCCGGCGCAGCATGTTGGAGGTGGCGATCCCGCCCTGGCCGGTGTAGCTCGTGCTCCCGCTGGTCGCGCCGCTGACCGTGGGCGCGCCGACCTCGGCCTGCTTGGTCCGCACGACCACGTACTCCGTGGCGTTCTCCGGCGGCTCGCCGAAGTACACGCGCGGCTGCTCGACCGGGATCTTGGCGTTGGTGAGGTCGAAGTCGGAGACGATGAAGTCGGGCTGGCCCTGGCTGACCGAGGTGTTGACCTGGGTCGCGACCACCCCGTATCCGTGGGTGTAGGTGAGATGGAGGTTCTGCCAGGTCTTGGCCGACGCCGACAGCAGGTTCGAGTCGACCTCACGGACCGAGATCATCACCTGCCGCTTGGCGCCGTCGACCGGGTAGCGGTCGACGTCCACGTCGCTGAACGAGTAGTAGGGCGCGATCGCCTGCAGGTTCCTGACCGCGGGCTTGAGCACGTCCGGGTCCCAGAGGCGGATGTTGGAGATCGTGGTCTCGTTGGCCCGCAGGTCCGCCGGGCGGAGGCCGGCGGAGGCCGCGAACCCCCGGGTGTCGACCTGGTCGAGGCCGAACGCCTTGCGGGTGGCCGCGATGTTGCGCTGGATGTAGGGCTGCTCCCGCCGGAGCTCCTGCGGGGCGACGCTGAACCGCTGGACGATCCCTGGGTACAGCCCGCCGACCAGGATGGAGGTCAGGCCGAGGAGCACGATCCCGGCGACCGGGAAGGTCAGGCCCCGGCTCCGCGCGCCCCAGAAGAACAGCCCGGCGCAGATGATCGCGGCGTAGAACATGAAGCTCAGCGCCGGGAGCTGTGCGTGGACGTCGGTGTAGGAGGCGCCCGTCACCACCCCCCGCGGCGAGTACACCAGGTCGAACCGGTCGAGGTAGTAGCCCCAGGCCTTGAGCGCGACGATCAGGCCGATGAGGATGGACAGGTGGGCCTGCACCTGCGGTGCGACCCTGTTGGTCTCGGCTTGGGGCCGGATCCCGCCGAGCAGGTAGTGGCCGGCGGCCGACAGCAGCGTGGCGAGCACGAGGGTGGTGAACAGCCATCCGAAGATCGCGCGCAGGAACGGCAGCTGGAAGACGTAGAAGCCGATGTCGCGGCCGAACTGCGCGTCCTTGTCGTTGAAGGGGACCGCGTTGCGCCAGAGCAGGAACGTCTGCCAGAGGCTGGCCGACTGCAACCCGACGATCAGGCCCAGGAACGCGGCCACCCCGATGCGGAGCGGGCGCAGGTAGGGCGCCAGGATGGCGCGGTATCGCTCGACCTGGGGGCGCCCGACCACGACGAGGCCGTAGCGGGGCGCGAGCCGCTCCACGAGCCACAGGTTGACGCCGATCACCAGCGCCGCGCCGACGCCGGCCAGCACCCCGAGGGTCGCCTTGGCGGTGAGCTGACCCCAGAACACGCTGGCCTTGTCGACCTCCCTGAACCACAGGAGGTCGGTGTAGAAGCGGGTGAGGCTACCGACCGCGGCCAACAGGATGAACGCCAGCAGCAGGACGGCGAGCGTCCAGCGCCGGGGAGGGCGGCGGGCTGCTACCACGTGAGGGCCTTTCCTGATCGCCGTTACGGGTCTGTTACACGCCAGCCCGAGCCGGTCTCACGTCACGGCTGAGCTGCACCATTGAGACCCTAGCACGCCGTCCCGGAGTGGGCGGCGTCCAAGTGGCCGCCTGTGGGCCCGTACCCTTCCAGGCCCCGCTGGCGCCTGATTACTACGACAGGCGGCGCCGCCACGGCGGCAGCGCCCACCCACGGAAGCGAGGTGCCACGGATGGCCATCATCATCACGCTCGCGATGGTGCTGCTGGTGGCCAGCGCGGTACTGGCAGTGACGGGCACCGCGGCGCGTACCGGCAGGCGCGGGAAGGACGCACGAGACCGTGGCGACGACCACGGCCGGGCCGACACCACTTGCGTATCCATCCCGCAGGGACCCGCGGCCCATCACGGCTTCCAGGTCTGGCTCCCGGGGCCAACCTCGACCGGTCCGCGAGGTTGACTCCGGGAGTCAGACGGGTCAGCAGCTCGGGGCCGACGCGGTGGTCGGTTCCTGGCGCAGGAACCGGAGGGCGTCGTCCAGGGTGGCGACCCGGATCAGGCGAAGCCCGGTAGGGGCCGTGCGTCTGGCCTCTTCGCAGTTGCCCGCCGGCACGAGGAAGACCGTCGCTCCCTGACGCCTGGCGGCGATCAGCTTCTCCGCCAGCCCGCCGATGCGGCCCACCTCGCCCTCGAGCGAGATCTCACCGGTCCCGGCGATCTTGCGCCCGGCGGTCAGGTCCTGCGGGGTGAGCTTGTCGATGATGGAGAGCGCGAACATCAGCCCGGCCGATGGGCCACCGATGTTCTCGGTGTCGATCGTCAGGTCGACCGGCAGGTCCTGGAACTCGTCGCGCAGCACGACCCCGACCTGCGGCCGCGTCGGCGGCTCGGGGGAAGCCCTGGTGCCCACCGTCACGTCCACCTGGGCCTTGGCGCGCCGCACCTGCAGCCGCACCTGCTCCCCCGGCTGGTGCCTCGCGATCGCCCGCTGGACCTCGGCGAGGCTCGACACCGGCCGGTCGTCCACGCGCACGATCTCGTCGCCCGCACGCAACCTGCCGTCGGCCGGGGCGCCCCTGGCCACGTCGACGACCTGGGTGCCCGACGGGTTGACCTTGTAGCCGAGCTCGCGCAGGGCCACCACGGTCGCGTTCAGCTTGGAGTCGTCCATGTCGACGGCGTTGCGCCGGTCGATCTCCTCCGAGCTGTCCCCCTCCGGGTAGAGCCTGGCCCGCGGCAGCATCTGCACGTCGGGGTTGGCCAGGTCGAGCAGGGCCTCGTAGAAGCGGACGTTGTCGTCGATGCCGACCGAGGTGAGGTAGAGCTGGCCCTTGGACTCGTAGACCGGCGTCCGGCCGCGCACCTTGATGCGGGCGAGGACGTCCTCGGTCGGCCCGGGCGAGAGGGCCACCACCGGCAGCCGGTAGAAGTTCAGGGCGAAGACCACCGCGACCAGGATGACGGCACCGACGCCAGCGGTGACGCGCTGCCGCACCACACCTCCCCGTCGCTCGTGCCGCCCTGATGGCGACCGTTGCGGACATCCTACGGCGTGCCTGACAGATGTCACTGGGTATGCACCCTGGGGGCGGTCGTCGCCCGTGGATCGGTCACGACGCGGGGAGCTGGCACCTGTCCTCGTTCCATGTGGGGGGAGCTCGCTCTGGCGGCGGTCGTCGCCCGTTGGTGGGTCGCTGCGGCGGGAGCTGACCACCGTCCCCGATCCATGTGGGGGGAGCTCGCTCCCCCCACGGCCCCCCAAGGGCGCCTGTGCCATGGCCGGGGTAATCGGGCGGATCCATCGGGCAGGGCGCTCGTGCCTGCGGCTCGTCAGCGGCGGCGGCCCTGGCGGCGGGCGACGGCCACCGCCGCGAACACGGCCACGGCGGCCGCGGCCCCACGGAACACGTCGCCGCGCCTGACTTCCACCCGCCCCACCAGCACGCCGTCGGCGAGCCCGCTGGCCGCGTCGGCCAGCGCCTCCCTGGTCGACCGGGTGGGCGCCCAGCCGGCTGCCCGCATGCGGTCCGCGTCGAGCACCCAGGGGTGCATGTGGTAGCGCAGCTCCCCGGACCTGGTCGTGGCGAACCCGAGGCCCCAGAGCCGCTCGGCGGCTGCCGACGCGGCCCGCTCGGGCAGCTCCAGGCGCCGGCGCCCGACCGTCCGGGCCACGGCCCGGGCCGGCACCGAGTCGTCGGGGGCGACGTTGTAGATCCCCGAGAGGCGCCCGGTGACGGCCAGGGCAAGGGCGCCGACCGCGTCGTCGGGGTGCAGGGCCTGGACCGGCGGGTCGTAGCCGCGCACGCCGAGCACCACCGGGGCCCGCAGCGCCCGCGACAGGAAGGTGCCCCATGCCGGCGTCCAGATCGCTGCGGCGCGCAGCACGGCCACCGAGCGGCCCGCCTCCCCCCCGGCTGCACCGAGAACGAGCCGCTCGGCCTCGACGAGCGCCTCGGCCGGCGCGAAGCCGGCGTTCGGCCGGACCGGCTGGGCCTCGGTGACCGGGACCGGGTTGTCCGGGTGGGCGCCGTACACGACTCCGCTCGACCACAGCACGATCGTGGACGTGCGCCGGGCCGCCTCGAGGGCGATCCGGATCCCCTCGACGAAGCGGGCACGCCGCCCGCCGTCCCGGTCGCCCGCCTCCAGCAGGGGGAACAACGCCACCGTCTCGGCCTCGGCCAGGGCGGCGGCGAAGCGCTCGTCGCCCGGAGAGGCCCGCACCAGCTCGAACTTCGGCCCGAGAAGGGGCGGCTCGTGGGCCGACAGCCCGATCACCCGGCCGACCGAGGGATCGTTCTCCAGCGCGAGCGCCAGTCCTCTCGCGGCCGGGTGGACCGCCCCCACCAACGCGACTGTTCGTGCCAACGGACGACCACCTTTCTTCTCTTCGCGGCATCCAAGGCTACCCGCGGTCCCGCCGCTTGGCAGGGCCTCGGTGGCAGATCGGCCCCTCACGGCGGCCGCTCCAGGCATAAGCTTGGCGACATGAGCGAGCTTCCCGGCGAGGGCGCCGACTTCTTCGGCCGCATCCCGCTGTTCCGCGAGTTCGCCCGGCTCCTGGCCGGCGGTACCGGACCGGTCAACTGGGAGCTGGCCCGCCAGGTGGCGGTCGCGACCGCTGCCGGTGCCGACGCACTCGGGCCCGTCCCGGAGCTCCCGAGACCGTCCAAGGCCCCGCCCCCGGGCGAACAGCGGGAGTGGGACGAGCGCCTGCGCCTGGCCGAGCTCTGGGCCGACCCGGCCACCACCCTGGCTGGCGGCGGCCTCACCCTCACCGCCAGCCCGGTGAGCCGCGCGGACTGGGCCGAGTCGGTCCTGCCCGCGTTCGCGCCGCTGGTGGAGCCAGGCGCCCGGCGGATCAGCGAGGCCATGGGCTCGGGCGCGGTGCCCGGGATGCCGCCCGAGATGGGCGACGTGATGGGCCGCGTGGGCAGCCTGCTCACCGGGCTCCAGGTCGGCTCGCTGGTCGGCCAGCTCGCCCGGCTCGTCCTCTCCGAGTACGACCTCGCCTTGCCCGCCGCGGCCACCGGGCGGGTGCTGGTGCTGCCCGAGAACGTGCTCGAGCTCGAGCAGGCGTCGGGCGTGCCGGCCGACCAGTTCCGCCTCTGGCTCGCCTGCCATGAGGTGGTCCGCCAGCGGCTCTCCACCGGAGTGCCCTGGATGGCCGACCACCTCCACGGGATCGTCGTGGAGATCGCGCGGCAGACCGAGCCCGACCCCTCCGGCCTGATGGACCGGTTGCAGTCCCTCGACCTCGGCCGGCTCGAGAACCTCCAGGAGATGCTCGAAGGTGACCAGGGGATGCTGGGCCCGCCGAGCCCCGCGCTCCAGGCGGCCATCGGCCGCCTGGAGGTGCTCCTCGCCCTCACCGAGGGCTACACGACGGTGATCTGCGGCCGGGCCCTCGCCGGCCGGCTGCCCGGCCTTGCCGCCATCGAGGCGGCGGTCGAGCGGCGCCTCGCCGACCCGGAGGGCGCCCACGCGCTGTTCGCGCAGCTGCTGCGGGCCGACCCCGACCGGGCCGCCGCCGCCCGCGGGCAGCGCTTCTGCCGCGAGGTGCTGGCCGCAACCGACATCGGCGGGCTCGAGCGGCTCTGGGCCCACCCCGACTTCCTGCCGACGCCGGAGGAGCTGGCCGTGCCGGGCCGCTGGCTCGAGCGCAGCGGCCTGGTCGGCGGTGAGGAGATCGGCCTCGACGAGGGCCTGCGCGCCCTCCTCGAGGCCGAGGCGCCCTCCGGCTCGGCGGCCCCCGACGAAGCCCCGACCGACGACCCCGACGGGCCGGGACCCGGACGACCGGGCGGCACCGGGAAACCGGGGCCCGGCGGCCCTCGATAGCCCGCGGGCTGGCGGCGGGACCGGCGCACCGGTCCCCGGCGCCCTCCCCGGGGGGCCCGTCAGGTCGGCTCGCGGCGCGGGCCGTGGGCGGGCGGGGGCGGGAACGGCGATCCCAGCTCGCGGGGCGCGGCCGGGGCCGGCTCGACCTCGAGGGTGAGGCCGTCCAGGCCGGTGACGACGACCTCCGCCCCGGCCGGCAGCCGGTCAGGGACGGACGCGCGGGCCCGCCACTCGATCCCGCCCGCGCGCACGCGCCCCTCGGGGGCCAGCTCGGTGAGGACCCTGCCCCGCACCCCGAGGAGCCCGTCCACCCCGGTGACCGGCGGCGCCCGCCTGGCGTCCAGCACCTTACGGGCGACGAGCAGGAACAGGGCGGTCACGCAGGCCACGACGACCAGGAGCACGACCGGGTGGACCCGGACGGTGGACCCCGGCTGGTAGAGGAGCAGGCCGCCGAGCACGAGCGAGACCACGCCGAACACCGACAAGAAGGCGTGCCCGGCCAGCTTGAGGTCGAGCACGAACAGGGCGACGCCGAGGACGAGCAGGGTGAGGCCGCCGAGCTGCACCGGGAGCGCCTGGAACTCGAGCAGCGCCAGGACCAGGGCGAGCGCGCCGGCAACCCCGCCGACGCCCAGGCCGGGGTGGATGATCTCGTAGACGATCCCGGCGATGCCGAGCAGGAACAGCAGGAAGGCGACGTTGGGGTCGACCAGGCGGTGAAGCAGCAGCAGGGCCGGGTCGGGCCCGACCGTGCGCACCGGCGCATCCCGCGTGCGCACGACGGCCGACCGGTTCGCCCCGTAGGTGAGGTTGCGGCCGTCCAGGGCGGCCAGCAACCCTGCCTCGTCGGCGTGGATCCCCTCGATCGCCCCTGCCCGCTTTGCCTCGTCGGCGGTGGCCGAGACCGACTCGCGCACCGCCCGCTCGTACCAGTCGGCGGCGTCCCCAGGGCGCTCGCGGTGGCTGGCCAGGGTGCGGATGTAGGCGGCGGCGTCGTTGGTCACCTTCTCCGCCAGCACCTGGCCGGAGAGGCCGACCGGGTGCGCAGCCCCGATCACGGTGTCCGGCGCCATCGCCGCGTAGGAGGTGGCGGCCAGGAGGAAGGTGCCGGCGCTGGCGGCGCGCGCCCCCCTCGGGGTGACGTAGCCGACCACGGGGACCGGCGAGTCCAGGATGGCCTGGACGATCTCGCGCATCGAGCTGTCGAGCCCGCCCGGTGTGTCCAGCGCGAGCACGACGAGACCGTCGCCCTCGCGCTCGGCCCGGTCCAGGGCCTGCCGCACCGAGCGCGCCACGAACGGGTCGACGACTCCGGTGACCGGCACCCGCAGCACCGCGGGCGGACTGGTGCCCGACTGACCAGCCGCTGCCGAGCCCGGCGTGGCCAGCAGCAGGACGAGCCCGATCGCGGCGGCGGCGGCCCCCGCGAGCGCCAAGCGCCCCCGCCCGCTGGCGGCGGCGGACCGCTCGTGCCGGGCGGGCCGCCCTCGCGCGGCATCCCGCCCCGGGTCCCGCCCGGGTGGCCGCGGGACCGGGAGGCCGGCGCTGCGTCCACCCAGGCCGACGCCGTCAGCCACCGCGTCCCTCCTCCAGCGGCCCGTCCTGGTCGTCGAGGCCCTTGGCGATCAGGAAGCCCCGGGCCCGCTCGGCCAGCGGGTAGCGGGCCACCAGCCGCCAGAACTCCGGGGAATGGTTCGGCACGGCCAAGTGGACGAGCTCGTGGACGAGCACGTAGTCACGCACCCAGCCCGGGAAGGCGGCCAGCCGGTCGGAAAGCCGGATGGTGCCGTCCTCCGGCGTACACGAGCCGTAGCGGGTGCGCATGTTCCCGACCCAGCGCACCGAGCGTGGCTCGACCGTGCCGCCGAGGTAGCGCCGCGCGAGCATCCTGGCCCGGCGGACCAGCTCATCGTCGCCCTGCGGCTGGAGCCGGCGCTCCCGCGCGTCCAGGCGCTCCAGCATGGCGGCCACCCAGTGGGCCTCCTCGCGCCGGCTCATGCGAGCGGGCAGCAGCACGACCACGGTATCGCCCTCGCGATAGGCGCTCACCGTCTTGCGCCGGCGGGCGCTGCGCTCGACCCGGACGGCCGGTCGGGCGGGACCTGCTGAGGTCTCCGGGCGGTCGGGCGGTCGGGCAGACGAGGAAGGGGCCATGCGCACCTCGGGTCGCTGGGGCGCCGAAACCGGCCGGCGGCCCGCCGGCGCCTGCACGGGCTCCCCGGGACCGGCGGCATCCCGCTCGGCGCTTCCGAGTATGCCACGCGCTCCCGACGCCGACCCGCCCGTCTTGGCGCGGACTTTTCTCTTCCACAGCCAGGATGCGGCGAGTGCCCAGCTCAGCGGCAAGCCCGAATTCGATGTCCCCAAACCCGTCCCCAGTCGGCTCGCCTGTTGTCCACAGGCTGTGGGCCGCCGTCAACAATCACCTCGGGTTCTCCACACGGTTGTCCACAGGCCCGGAGACGCGGGCGTTGACGGCTCCCAGGGGGCCGTGCCATCGTGCTCTCCGCACGGGACCTCCGGAAGGACGAAGGTTCTCGCTCTGTAAGGGGAAGGCAGAGCGCGGGCCGGAGTGCTTTCGGAGGTCCTGTTGCGTCTGAGCTGGGGAAACGGCACCATCGATCGGCTTGCTTGGTACGCCGAGACTCGCGTCTGTCCCCTCTCTGTCCCCTCTCTGTCCCCTCTGCCGACCGGGTTGTCGGGGATCAGCCGCTCATCCTCGGCGGCTTGCAGGATGCGGTTGAGCAGCGACCGGCAGGCCATGACGGTCCCGTGGTCGAGCTTGGCGCGTAGCTCGTGCTGCCACTGGCGGACCAGGGACGGCTTGACCTCACTCGGCCGGCGCCAACCGGCACGACTCCCGGCTGCTGGCACCAACTCTGGCGGCCGCCCACGCCCAGGTCGGACCGCTGCCCGAGCACGTCACCGGCCACCTGGACGCCGGCTACGACAGCACCGTCACCCGCAACCTGTTGGCCGATCTGGGGTTCGACAGCGAGATCTCCCGCAAGGGTGTCCCCGCCCCGATCCAGGTCGGCAAGCGCTGGGTCGTGGAACGCACCCACTCGTGGATGAACGGGTACGCCAAGCTGCGCCGCCGCACCGACAAGGACGGCGACATCGTCGAGTTCTCAGTGCAGGCAGCACCGCGTCGTGGCGTGGGACGATGTCATCCAAGCAGCCGTCGCGCGATACATCGTCAGTGGCTGTCCGGACTGCCTCGGGCACTTCCGACTGTGACCGTATCACCGCAGTGACCTCATGCCCCTTGCTCGCTGGCGAGTCGAACGAGGTGCCCACCGATGCCGCCCCGAGCCTCCCAGGACGAGGATCTTCAGCTCTGTCTGCTTTCTGGTCAGTGGTCAGGAGGGGTGGCGATTCCATCCGAGCTCGTGGCCAGCTCCTTGGCCCCTTGGCCGAGGCGCTAGCCTCAAGCGCCCTGAGCCACCCAGTGGGTGAGTTGCTCGGCGACTGCCCACAGGTGACGGCGCACGTGGGGATCGAGGACCGCGGCGGGCCAGTCAGCGCGTTGGCATTCGCTGTCGATGTACTGGCCGGTCACGCCCTGCACGTCTGGTGAAGCGGCGAGGTAGATCGAGGAACGGGCGGCCTTGGCAGCTGATTGCCCCTGATCGGCACGGAACATGAGCTTGAACAGGGGCCAGAGCACACGCAGCTGGGCACGGAGCATTTCGGGCGTCACGTTTTGGGTCATCGCGGTGCTGGCCCTGCCGGGATAGCAGACGTTCACGGTGACGCTGGTGCCCTGTAACCGCTGCGCGAACTCATACGACAGCGCCATCTGGATGGGCTTGGTATGGGAGTAGGTGTCCAAGCCGCGGAATGAACGCTCCGCCTGCAGATTGTCCAGGTGGATCCTGCCCGGGTTTCCGCCTGTGACATTGATGGCGCGTGCTGAGGGCTGGATTTCAAGCTTGCCATCAGCAGATGGGTGAGCAAGAAGGGTGCCAGGGCATTGACCGCGAGATCGGCCTCCCGGAAGGTCTCCGGCGGGGGCACGGGCAGGTCGCGGGTGCCGGTCCAGGCGTCGCGTCCAGCAGGCCGTAGTCGATGGCCCAGGAATCCACGCCCACACTGATGAGCTCCCCGCCGGTCCACGGTCGAGTCGCGGCTGGCGATGCGAGTGGGGTGTGTCCGGGCGCGGCTGGGTGGCGGCGCACCCTAGGGTGGGCTGATTCCACCCCTCGGGGCGCTGCCTGCGACCCCTGAGGTTGCTAGGCAGGGCGTGGCTGCCGGGCCACCCTGGCAGTGCGAACCACATCCCAACCGGCCCGGGAGCGGGCCGGCAGCCAAAAGGAGAGGGCCATGCGCCAGGAGCCCAGCAGCAACGAGCAGCCCACCAGGGAGTACCCGGCCATCGGGCAGCCGCAGCGTCCAGTCGTCAAGCAGTCGCGGTTCGCCGCGCTCCGCAAGTCCACCGTGGCGATGGGGCTCGCGGCGGTGTTCGTGGTCTCGGCCGGCGCGGTCGCGCTGTCGCAGACCGGCACCCCCACCCCGCCAGCCCGCGCGGTCGTGCTCGCCGGCCAGCAGGCCAGCGGCCCCGAGGCCACCACCACCACCGCCGCCGTCCAGCGCCCCGCCGCCACGCCGGCCAAGGCCGCGGTCGCCCCGGCACCGGGCAGCGTGAACCCGACCTGCGCGGCCAGGGACGCTCGCGAGCGGGCCAAGGACCTCGCCGAGGCCAGGCAGGACCTTGCCGAGGCCCAGGAGACCCCGGCGCAGGAGGCGGCGCGGGAGCGGGCCGAGGACCTCGCCGACGCCCAGGAGGAGCTGCGCGAGGCGCGGGAGACCCCGGCGCAGGAGGCGGCGCGGGAGCGGGCCGAGGACCTGCGCGACGCCCAGGAGGAGCTGCGCGAGGCCAAGGAGAACCTCCTCTGCGGCGAGTACCGCGGCTGAGCACCACCTGGGGCATCCACGATGCCCGACCGGAGCGGCTGCACCCGCCAAGGGCGCGGCCGCTCCGGCTGCGCGACCCCCACCCTCGCGGGCGGCCGCTGGTGGTGGCCGCCCGAGGAGGACACCCCAGCCAGGCGGCCACCTACCCCGGCCGGGAGCTGCCCTGGGACCAGTACGAGGTCCTTCCGGACCGGTGACCAGATGAGGAGCCAGGGACGGCTCTGCTGATACAGGCAGGCACGAGCCAAGGCCGCATCGAGACCATCTCGTGATCTCGGGGATGCGCGCTTCCGGAGCTGTCAGGGGCTACGAGGCTTCCGCGGTGGGTGCCGTGGGCTGCTGGGGCGCTGGGGCGCCTGCCTGGTCGGTGGTGGACCGGCGGGCGGCGCGGCGGGTCGGCCGCCAGCCCGGGCCGGTCTCGGGCGGGCTGACGGTGTCGACCAGGTCGGCCACCGAGTCCACGATCCGCGAAGGCAGGTACGGGAACCGCTCGGCCTGGGCCCGGGTGGTGATCCCCGACAGCACCAGCACGGTCTGCAACCCGGCCTCGATCCCGGCCACGATGTCGGTGTCCATGCGGTCGCCGATCATCACCGTGGACTCCGAGTGGGCCTCGATCGCGCGCAACGCCTCCCGCATCATCAGCGGGTTGGGCTTGCCCACGAAGTAGGGCGCCACCCCGGTGGCCTTCTGGATCAGCGCGGCGACCGCGCCGGTTGCCGGCTGGGGCCCGGCCGGCGAGGGCCCGGTCGGGTCGGGGTTGGTGGCGATGAACCGGGCCCCGGCGGTGATCAGCCGGATCGCCCGGGTGATCGCCTCCAAGCTGTAGGCGCGGGTCTCACCGAGCACCACGTAGTCGGGGTCGCGCTCGCTGAGGGTGTAGCCGACCTCGTGCAGCGCGGTGGTCAGGCCGGCCTCCCCGATCACGTAGGCGGTCCCGTCCGGCCGCTGCTGGTCAAGGAACCGGGCGGTGGCCAGCGCCGAGGTCCAGATGGCGTCCTCGCCAACGGCCAGGCCGGAGGTTGCCAGGCGGGCGGCCAGGTCGCGTGGGGTGTAGATGGAGTTGTTGGTCAGGATGAGGTAGCGGTGGCCGGTGGTGTCCAGGCGCCGGACGAACTGGTCGGCGCCGGGGATGAGCCGGTCTTCGTGGACGAGCACGCCGTCCATGTCCATCAGATAGGTCTCGACCGTCGATTGGCTGTTCATACGCATCACTCGTTTCATCTGTTATGTGAACACGCTCACATACTGCCCAGCCACGGTAACGATGGGATTGCACCGGCGCAAGCATCGGGTGAACAAGTTGTACGCACGCGAGCCGGTCAATGGCGCCTGGCGCCGGGCCTCCGGGCGGTCCCTGCCGGCCTCGGCCGACCTGCCTGGGCGTCGTGGCGGCCCGACAAGGCTGGCCCGGTCGGCGCCCGGCTCCCCATGGCCTCCACGCTGCGGCGACGCCCGCTGTGGCGAGGCGTCGACCGGGCAAGCCGTCCTTGGGGAGCCACTAGGGTCGTGCCAGCTCGGCGAGCAGCTCGGCCGCCGTGGGTGGGTGCGCGCCGCGGCGGCTGCAGGTGATCGCCGACGCCAGCACCGCCTCGTCGAGCACCCCAGCGAGCGTGCCGGCGCCGATGGCACGCAAGTCGCCGCGGCGGTCCGCGCCGAGCAGGCCACGGCGGTGGAGGCCGGCGAGCATGCCGCTGGTGAACGAGTCGCCCGCGCCCACGGTGTCGACCACGGCCACGCGCCGGCCCCGACGCCGCACCACGCCCGCCTGCCCGGCAACCGCCACCACGCCGTCAGCACCGAGCGTCACCGCCACCACTGCCGGGCCCGTCGCGAGCCACGCCTGGGCGACCTGCTCGGGCGCCCGGCCCGGCAGCAGCCACATGAGGTCCTCGGCGCTGACCTTCACCACGTCGGCGAGCGCCACCAGGCCCTCGACACGGCCGCGGACGTCGTCGGGGTTGCCCATCAGCAACGGCCGGCAGTTCGGGTCGTAGGACACGGTCGCCGCCCCTCGGGCCCGCTCGAGGAGCCGGCCCAGCGCGTCGGCGCCTGGCTGCATGGTGAGCGCCAGGGAGCCCGCGTGCAGGGCCACGACCCGGTCGTCGAGGACGCCGGCGAGCTCGTGGTCGCGCCACTGCCAGTCGGCTGTGCCCTCGACCCGGAAGTCGTACTCCGCGCCGCCGTCCGGGCCGACCGCCACGATCGCCAGCGACGACGGCTCCCCGGCCCGCACCGCGAAGGCGAGGTCGACGCCGCTGTCGGCCAGGTGCGCGCGGATGCGGCGGCCGAGGAGGTCGTCGGCGATGCGGGCGAGCATGCGCACGGGCACCTCCAGCCGGGCCAGGCCCACGGCGACGTTGGCCGGGCTGCCGCCAGGAGCCGCCTCGAACAGCCCCGGGCGGCCCGCCGGGACGAAGTCGACCAGCGCCTCGCCGGCGACCGCGACCACCCCGGGGCCGGCGGGTGTCGAGCCCGGGAGGGGTCCCAGGGGTTCCAGGGGTCCCACCGGCGGTGTCAGCCGCCGCGTGAGGGTCGCCGCCGCTCGCGGTGCCGCTCAGCCACGGGCGACCTCCTCGCCGGCCATGGCACCGGTCATGATCGCCACCGCGTCCGACATGCGGAAGTCGTGCGGGCTGATCACCGCGACCCGGCGCCCGAGGCGCTGGATGTGGACGCGGTCGGCCACCTCGAACACGTTGGGCATGTTGTGGCTGATCAGGATGACCGGCAGGCCGCGCTCCCGGACCTTGCGGATGAGGTCGAGCACCATGTGGGTCTCCTTGACCCCGAGCGCGGCGGTCGGCTCGTCCATGATCACCACGTGGCGGGCGAACGCGGCGCTGCGGGCCACCGCGACGCCCTGCCGCTGCCCGCCGGACAGCGTCTCGACCGCCTGGCCCATCGACCGGATGCCGATCTTGAGGTCCTGCATGTGCCGGCGCGACTCGGCGAGCATCTTGCCGTGGTCGATCATCCGCAGCACCGACCCGAGGACGCCAGGGCGGCGGATCTCGCGTCCCAGGAACAGGTTGTCGGCGATGTCAAGGGCGGGCGCCACCGCCAGGTCCTGGTAGACGGTCTCGATGCCGTGCCGGCGCGCGTCGAGCGGGCCGTGGAAGCGCACCGGCTGGCCGTCCAGGAGGATCTCGCCCTCGTCGGGGACGAGGGCGCCGGAGAGCGCCTTGATGAGGGTTGACTTGCCGGCGCCGTTGTCGCCGATGACGGCCTGGATCTCCCCCGGGTAGAGCTCGAAGTCGCAGCCGTCCAGGGCGGTCACCTGGCCGTAGCGCTTGACGAGACCGCGTGCCTCCAGGACGGGGGTCGGCCGCTCCTTGGTGACTGCTCGGTCGCTTACTGCTGCTTCGGTCACTTGGCTTGCCTCCTGCGTGCGAGCTGGTCGACGGCGACGGCGAGGATGACCAGGATGCCGGTGATGAGGACCTGGTAGATCGACCGGACGCCCATCAGCTGCAGGCCGTTGCGGACGATGCCGACGATGAGTGCGCCGATCAGGGTGCCGATGACGCTGCCGCGGCCGCCGAACAGGCTGGTGCCGCCGAGCACCACGGCGGTGATGCTGTCGAGGTTGTCGGTCTGGCCGGCCTGCGGGTCGCCGACGCTGGTGCGGGCGATCAGCAGCAGCGCCGCGATGCCGTAGACCAGGCCGGCGGTGGTGTAGACGCCGATCAGCAGCCGGCGGGTGCGGATGCCGGTCAGCCGCGCCGCCTCGGGGTTGTTGCCGACGGCGTAGACGTGGCGGCCCGCAGCGGTCTGGCGCAGCACATACCATGCCGCGACGAACAGGACGAGCATGAGCACGGTGCCGTAGGTGATGTCGGTCTGGCCGACCTGGAAGGTGTTGCCGAAGAAGGTCAGCGCCGATGGGAGGTTGGAGATCGTCTGGTCCTCGGAGTAGATGTGGGTGAGCGCGAAGGCGATGTTCAGGGTGCCGAGGGTGACGATGAACGGCGGCAGCCGCAGCCCGGTGACCAGCGAGCCGTTGAACGCGCCGAAGGCGGCGCAGACGAGCAGCCCGAGCACGACCGCCACGATCGGGTTCATGCCGCTGTCGACCGCGAGCTTGGTCATGACGATGTTGCCGAGCGCCATCACGGCGCCGTTGGACAGGTCGATCCCGGCGGTCAGGATCACCAGCGTCTGCCCGATCGCCAGGGTGCCGACGACCATGACCTGCTGGACGACCAGCGACAGGTTGCCGCCGGTCAGGAACCGGTCCGACCGGGCGGTGAAGAAGACGACGGCGATCAGCAGCGCGATGAGCGGTCCGAGGGTGGACAGGGCGAGCGCACGGTGAAGGAGCGAGGGGGCGGGCTCGGCGGGTCCCGCTTCAGCCCGCTCGGCTGGTGTTACCTTGGCCATGAGCACATCCTCAACGTCGATGGCGGCGCGGTGGACGAAGCGGGTCTGGTGACGGCCGGGCCCGTCGCTGGGCCCGGCCGTCCGGACGCCAGTGGGGCTGTCAACCCCAGCAGTTCTCGGTGCCGAACGTGGTGTCCTGGGACTCCACGCCGGTCTGCGGCTTGTCGGTGATCAGGGTGACGCCGGTGTCGGTGTAGCCGGACGCCTTGGTGCCGCTCTTCGCGAAGTCCACGACCGCCGTGACGCCCTGGGTCGCCATCTTCAGCGGGTACTGCTGGGAGGTCGCGGCGATCTTGCCGTCCTTGACCGCCGTCACGCCGGTGCAGCCACCGTCGACCGACACGATCATGACGTCCTTGTCCTTGCCGGCGGCCTTGAGGGCGTTGTAGGCGCCCAGGGCGGCCGGCTCGTTGATGGTGTAGACCAGGTTGATGCTCGGGTCCTTCTGCAGGCAGTTCTCCATCGCGGTCTGGCCCTTGGCCTGGTCGCCCAGGGTGTCCTGGCTGCAGACCACCTGCGAGCTGGTGGCCAGCTCAGTGGCGTCCTGGTCGACCTGGGCGGCGCCGTAGCCGTTCAGGAAGCCGTTGTGGCGCAGCACGCCGACCGAGATGCCGGGCGCCAGGTCGAGCGTGGCGATCTTGACCTGCTTGTCGCCTACGGCGGCCTTGGCGTACTGGCCGATGAGCACGCCCGCCTTGAAGTTGTCGGTGGCGAACAGCGCGTCCACGGCGCTCTGCGGCTCGGTCGGCGTGTCCAGCGCGATCACTAGCACGCCGGCGTCGCGCGCCTTCTGGATCGCGGGGACGATCGCCTTGGTGTCGCCCGGGGTGATCAGGATGCCCTTTACCCCGGCCGCGACCATGTTCTCGATCGCGGTGACCTGGCTGGCGTTGTCGGTGTCGAACTTGCCGGCGGCCGTCAGCAGCTTGGCGCCCTTGGCGTCGGCCTCCTTCTGCGCTCCCTCCTTCATCTTGACGAAGAACGGGTTGGTCTCGGTCTTGGTGATCAGCCCGACCTGGACCTGGTCACCCGCCGTCCCGCCCGACTCACGGCCGCCGCAGCCGGCCGCCGCGAGCGCCAGCGCGACGCCGGCCACGACCGCTGCCACCCGCCGCAACCGGCGACGGGATGCGAAACGATCCGCCATCTCCTTCCTCCTCCCACCGCCCTGCGGCGGTTTAGACAACGTTGTCAGGGCTATATAGCACGCTGAAGTCAGCTTGTCTAGATGGTGTGGCAAGGACTTTTGTGGGAGACTACTCTCATGACGGACGAGCAGTTGACAACGATGACACTGACGGAGGGGTCGGCCCGCCGGGCGCCGACCATGCGGGACGTCGCCTCTCTTGCCGGGGTCAGTCTCAAGACCGTCTCCCGCGTCGTCAACCAGGAGCCCGGCGTGTCGCCCGAGTTGGTCCGCCGGGTGCTCGACGCCGTCAACCTGCTCGACTACCGCCACAACCTGACCGCCAGCAGCCTGCGCCGCGCCGACCACAAGACCGCGACGATCGGCATGCTGCTGGAGGACAGCTCCAACCCGTTCTCCTCGGCGCTGCACCGCGCGGTCGAGGACGTCGCCAGAGGACGCGGCACCCTCGTCCTCGCGGGCAGCAGCGACGAGGACCCCGACCGGCAGCGCGAGCTGCTGCACGCCCTGGTCTCCCGGCGGGTCGACGGCCTCATCGTCGTTCCCGCCAGCGACGACCACAGCGGCCTGCTGTACGAGCGGCGGCTCGGCGGGCCGATGGTCCTGGTCGACCGGCCCGCCCCAGAGGCAGACAGCGTGACCGTCGACAACCGCGCCGGCACCATGCGGGCGCTTCGCCACATCGTGGCCCACGGTCACCGCCGGGTCGCCTTCCTGGGGGACCTGCGCTCAATCTGGACCGCCACCGAGCGCCACGCCGGCTACATCGAAGGACTGGCAGCCGAGGGCATCACGCTCGATCCGCTCCTGGTGGTCATGGACGTCAGGGGCGCCGAGACCACCGAGCGCGCCGTCTCGGGGCTGCTGACCTCGGCCGAGCCGCCCACGGCACTGCTGACCGGGCAGAACCTCATCACCATCGGCGCCATCCACGCCCTCCAGCGGCTCGGGCTGCAGCACCGGGTCGCCCTGGTCGGCTTCGACGACTTCCCGCTCGCCGACCTGCTGGACCCGCGGGTCTCGGTCGTGGCGCAGGACCCCGCCGCCATCGGGCGCGCGGCCGCCGAGCTGCTGTTCGCCCGCCTCGACGGCGACCGCGGACCGCCCCGGCACGTCGTCGTGCTGACCCGGCTGATCCCCCGCGGCTCCGGCGAGATCCGGCCTGCCTAGAGCTGCCGCGGCTCCTTCGGAGCCTTGCCAACCAGGTCTTCGACCTTCCGGCGCATCACCGTCGGGTCGGCGTCGATCCCGGTCCAGTGGCGGATGCTGATCACGCCCTGGTTGACCAGCATGCCCATCCCGTCGAGGACGGTGCAGCCGCGGGCCTCGGCGTCGCGAAGGAGCCGCGTACTGGGCGGGTTCGGGATCACGTCGGCGACGATCATGTGCGGCCGCAGGGTGTCCGGGTCGAGGTCGAGCCGGGCCTCAACATCGGGGAAGAGCCCGATCGAGGTGGCGTTGACGACGATGTCGGTCGTCTCCGGGACGCGGTAGGTGCCGCCCCACCGCACGAGCTCGGCGTCGGCCGGCGTCTTCTCACTGAGGAGGGCGACGAGCTCGGCGCCGCGCTTCTGGTCGCGGTTGACGATCGTGATCGGCCCGGCGCCCGCAAGCGCGGCCTCGACGGCGATCGCGCGCGCGGCGCCGCCCGCACCGAAGATCACGAGCGACTTGCCCGCAGGGTCGACGACCGTGCGCAGCGCGGTCAGGAAGCCCTGGCCGTCGGTGTTCTCGCCGATGAGGCGGCCGTCGCGGCGCACCACGCAGTTGACGGCGCCGATGACGGCGGCCGAGTCGCCGAGCCCGTCGAGGTGCTCGATCACCGCCACCTTGTGCGGGATCGAGCAGTTGAAGCCCGCCCAGCCCATCGCCCGCGCCCCGCGCACGGCATCGCCGAGCGCCTCGGGCGCGACCTCGCAGTTGAGATAGCGCGCGTCGACGCCATGATGGCGGTAGGCGGCCTCGATCATCGCCACGGTCGGATTCTCCGCCGCCGGCGTCGCGAACGAGCCGGTGAGCAGGCTCAGGAAGTTCAACGGCTCGGCCATGCTTTCTCCTCGGTCATAACGGTCCTACACCATAGCCCGCACATGATCGCCCAGCGCTTGTGAAGCGGTCGGCTTTCGCCCCGCGGCCCGCTCCATCGCCGCTGCCGCTTCCCGTGCTGCAAGAGGGTGCGTCCAGGTAGCGGTGGAAAAGTAGGACGGGCGGGGTCAGCCCCGGTGTACGCGGATCCGGCCGGTGGACGCGCGCACGTTGACGAGGTAGCGGCCCGGTCCGGGCGTGTTGCGGGTCTGCCAGCCGCTGGCGGTCCGCTCGAGCGCCTGGGCGGCGAAGTTGTTGACCGCCAGGCCGTCCACCCGGAGCTCGAGGCCGGCCGTCCTGGGCACGTACAGGTCGACCAGGCCGGCCGAGACCCGCAGGTCGACCCGCACCTGCCTGACCGGCTGGCCGAGGCGGACGGCCAGGCGGGAGACGCCGGCACCGGCGGTGACGCCCCGCAGGTCGAGGTTGCGCAGGTCGAGGTCGGCCGTGAGCGCGCCGCCGTCGACCTCGATCTCCCAGGGCAGGCTGGTCGAGAGCCGCGCCGACCAGTCGCTGCCCCGGTTGCGGGCCAGCAGGCCGTACTGGCTGGACGCGCGCAGGTCCACAACTGCCGTGCTGCCGCTGGTCGACACCTCCGCGCTCGGGGTGCCCGACGCGCGGAGCTGCGCGTCGTACAGCCCGGTCGCGCCCGGGCCGACGCGGAGCGTGCCGCTGCCAAGCGAGACCCGCAGCAGGGCCTGGTCGGCACCGGTGGGGACCGGCGCGCTCTCGACGACGTCGACCCCCGCGCCAGGGGAGGACAGCGACAGGAGCACCGGGGCGGCCACCGCGAGCACCACGAGCAGCGCGCCAAGGGTGCGGAGCGAGCCTCGCCGCACGCCCTTGCCGAGCCGCTCGAGGCCCAGGCCGATGAGCACCAGCGGGACCGCCACCAGCACCGTCTGCACCAGCGAGGTGACCCGGGTGGCCTGGGTGGCGACGGTGGCGGCCACGCCGACGGCGAGCACCGTCATCCCGGTCCAGTAGGCCAGGCCGCCACCTGGGCGGCGCCCGCCGGCGACCTGTGAGGCCTCGGCGCCCGCCGGGCTCACCTGCATCGGCCGGACCCGGACCTGGCCAGGACCCCCGGCCGGGCCCGGCCCTGGCTGCTCGCTCACTGCCGCCCCCTCATCCACGACACTCCTGGTACTCCCGCCGCACGCCCCGGCGCCAGCGGAGTATCCGCCTCCCCGGCGCCGACAGGAAATCCCGGCGCCCCCCCGCGATCCCGATTATCGCAGCAGCGCCTCGAGGAGGGCGGCGGCGTCCCTCCCCACGCGGCGGGCTTCGGCCAGCTCCGCCCTTCGGGCGGCCAGCCCGTCGCGCACGCCCGGGTCGTCCAGCCTGGCCAGGTTGACCGCCACGGTTGCAAGGCCACCTTCGAGCGCCGCCAGGAGCAGGTACACGGCGGTGAGCTGGTCGCTGGCGGTCCTGACCAGACCCCGGCCGGCCAGCTCGGCAGCCAGGGCGAGCCCGCGGCGGGCCAGCTCGGCCGTGCCGAGCGGGACCTGGATGGCGTCCACCACGGCCGCCTCGGCGGCCCTCGCCGCCAGCTCGTCGCCGGTCGCCGCCCGCGCGGCCCGGGCGGCCGCCACCATCCGCTCGTAGGCGTCCGCGTCGGCCGCCTCCCTGACCAGGAACTCGGCCCGCAGCGCGTCGGCCTCGGCGGCCACCCGGCCGAGCGCCTCGGCGCGCTCCGCGCCCGCCTTGCGGGCCCCGACCCGGGCCGTCATCGCGAGCAGCGCGCAGCCGAGCGCCCCGGCCACCGCTGCCGCGCTGCCGCCGCCAGGGGCCGCGGTCGGCACGGCATAGGCCTCGAGCCAGGGATGCTCGCCGAGCCGGGACCGCGGGCTCACCGCGCACCTCCGGTCATGGCCCGTTCGGCCAGCGCCTTGCGGATCCGCTCCTCGACGAGCCGGTCCGGGGAGAAGTCGCGCAGCTTCAGGGCGGCCGGGTCGGTGCCCTCGAACGCTGCCTCGGGCGCCAGGCCGACCAGCTCGGAGCCGGCCACCCGCACGCCGGCCTGCTCGGCGAGCCGGGCGACGGCCGCGAACGCGGCCGCCGGTGGGGTCACCCGGAAGTCCAGCAGGTTCATCGAGACCTGGACCATGCCGCGGCCGGGTAGCGCGAACCCCAGCGCCCGCACCGCGGGCAGGCCCCCGTCACGCTCCCGCACGGCAGCGGCGATGCGCCTGGCCACAGCCGGGTCGCTGGTTGCCAGACCGACGTTGTAGGCGACCAGGAAGGGCCGCACCCCGACCGCGGTCGCCCCCGCGGTCGGGTGCGGGGCAGGGCCGCCGAGGTCGGGCGCGCGGGCCGGGTCGGTCGCCGCGGACCGCAGCAGCTCCTCGAAGCCCCGGCCACGGACCGCCGGCAGGCTGGCCCGCTCCGGCCGGCGGGCCGCCGCGCCGTAGAGGTAGACCGGGACACCGACCTCCGCGGCCAGCCGGCGGCCCGCCGCCTCGGCCAGGGCCACGCACTCGGCGGTGCTGACCTGCCCAAGCGGGACGAACGGCAGCACGTCCAGCGCACCCATGCGCGGGTGGGCGCCGGTCTGCCCGGTCAGGTCGATCAGGCGGGCGCAGGCGGCCGCCCCGGCCGCGGCCGCCTCGACCAGAGCCTCCCCCGGTCCGGCCAGGGTCAGCACCGAGCGGTTGTGGTCGCGGTCGGACGAGCGGTCGAGCACGAGCACGTCCGGGTGGGCCCGGGCGAACGCGTCGACGATCTCGTCGACCACCTCCGCGCGGCGTCCCTCCGAGAAGTTCGGGACGCTCTCGACGAGCCTGTCAGTCTCCATGCGGCGGGCCCCCCTCCACGTCCGGCGCCAGGACGCCTTCGTCCACGCCGGAGCGGGCGATCACCGTGCCCGCCTTGACCACCACCCGGGCCAGGTTCACGCCGAGGTGGTAGGCCAGGTCCAGGTAGGAGTGGCCTTCGAGCACCACGAGGTCGCAGGCCGACCCGGGCCCGAGCCGCCCGGCGCGGCCGCCGCGCCCCACCGCCCGGGCGGCGCCGTCGGTGGCCGCCAGCAGCGCTTCCTCCGGCGACAGGCCCCCATGCACGCAGGCCAGCGCGACCATGAGCTGCATCGACTCGCAGTAGCAGGTCCCGGGGTTGCAGTCGGTGCCGAGCGCCAGTGTCACCCCGGCTTCCCGCAGCACTGGGGCCGGGGCCGCGCGCCCGGTGCGCAGCATGAAGCTCGTGCCCGGCAGCAGCACCGCGACCGTGCCGGCGGCGGCCAGTGCCCGCGCCTCCCCCGGCTCGAGGTAGAGCAGGTGGTCGGCGGAGACGCAGCCCTGCTCGGCCGCGAGCGCCGCCCCGCCGGTCGAGCCGAGCTCGTTGGCGTGCAGCTTCGGCGCCAGGCCCGCGCGCCGGCCCGCCTCGAGCACCCGCCGCGACTCCTCCACCGTGAGCGCTCCCCGGTCGCAGAAGGCGTCCACGAACTCGGCCAGCGGTGCGCACGCCGGGAGCATCTCGTGCTCCAGCAGGTCCAGGTAGCCGGCCCGGTCGGCGGCGAACTCGGCCGGGATCAGGTGGGCGCCGAGGAACGTCGGCACCACCTCCACCCTGGCCCGGGCGGCGAGGCTGGCCAGCACCTCGAGCGAGCGCCGCTCGTCGGCCACGGTCAGGCCGTACCCGGACTTCGCCTCGAGCGTGGTCGTACCGTGCAGCGCGGCCCTGACCAGACGACCGGCGGTGGCCGCCTCCAGCTCCGCGTCGGACGCGGCCCGGGTCTCTCGCACCGTGCGGTTGATGCCACCCCCGGCCGCAAGGGCCTCCTCGTAGCCGACACCACGCAGCCGGGCGGCGAACTCGTCGGCCCGGTCGCCTGCGAACACCAGGTGGGTGTGGGCGTCCACGAAGCCGGGCACCACCGCCAGCCCCTCGGCGTCCAGGCGGACCGCGTCCGGGGCGAGCGGCAGGTCGGGTAGGTCACGCTCGGGACCGGCCCACAGCACCGTCCCGTTGCGAGACGCCAGCGCGCCCCGCTCGACCAGCCCGAGCGGGCCCGCCCCGAGCCCGGGGCCCGCCGTGACGAGCTGTCCCGCCCCGGTGAGCAGGAAGTCGACGACCCCGGTCACGGGCAGCGGCTCACCTCCCTGGGTTCCCGGTCGGGCCGTCCGTGCGGGCGCCCGGGATCCCGCCGGCCGCACCGGCGCCCGGGCTGTCGGTGCCCGCTCGGGTCGGTGGAGCCCCAGCGCGGGGCCGTCCGCCCGTCCGCTCGGGGTCGTCCGGTCCCGTGACCATGGGCAGGTCGAGGCCGCGCTCGCTGGCCACGTCGACGGCGGCGGCGTAGCCGGCGTCGGCGTGACGCATCACCCCGGTGCCCGGGTCGTTGGTGAGGACCAGCTCGACCCGGCGGGCACCCTCCTGGCTGCCGTCGGCCACCACCACCATGCCGGCGTGGATGGAGCGCCCGATGCCGACCCCGCCGCCGTGGTGGACGCTCACCCAGGATGCCCCTGACGCGGTGTTCAGCAGCGCGTTCAGGACCGGCCAGTCCGCGATCGCGTCCGACCCGTCGGCCATCGACTCGGTCTCCCGGTACGGAGAGGCGACCGACCCCGAGTCGAGGTGGTCACGGCCGATCGCGACCGGCGCCTGCAGCTCCCCCCGGCCCACCAGCTCGTTGAAGGCCAGCCCGGCCCGGTGCCGCTCGCCGTACCCGAGCCAGCAGATCCGGGCCGGCAGCCCCTGGAAGCGGACCCGCTCCTGGGCCATGCGCAGCCAGCGGACCAGGTGCTCGTCGTCGCCGAACAGCTCCAGCACGGCCCGGTCGGTGCGGGCGATGTCGGCCGGGTCGCCTGACAGCGCCGCCCAGCGGAACGGGCCCTTGCCCTGGCAGAACAGCGGGCGGATGTAGGCGGGCACGAACCCGGGATAGGCGAAGGCGTCCGCGAACCCGGCGGTGCGGGCCTCCCCGCGCAGGTTGTTGCCGTAGTCGAACACCTCGGCGCCCGCCCGCATGAACCCCACCATGGCCTGGCAGTGGGCGGCCATCGACTCCCGCGCCTGCTTCACGTAGCCGTCCGGGTCGTCCCGCCTGGCCGCCGGCGCGCCGCCAGGGTCGACCCCGCTCGGCACGTACCCCCCGAGCGGGTCGTGGGCCGAGGTCTGGTCGGTCACCACGTCGGGCCGGAACCCGGCGGCCAGCAGCTCCGGGAGCACGTCGGCCGCGTTGCCGACCAGCCCGACCGAGACCGCCCGGCCCTGCCTGGCCGCCGCCTCCACCCGCTCGACCGCGTCCGGCAGGTCCTCGGCCCGCTCGTCGAGGTAGCCGGTGGCCAGCCGGCGCTCGATCCGCTCCGGGTCGACCTCCACGCACAGCGCCACGCCCTCGTTCATCGTCACCGCGAGCGGCTGCGCCCCACCCATCCCGCCCAGGCCCGCGGTGAGCACCACCCTCCCGGCCAGGCTCGGCCAGCCCTTGGCCGCCGCCACCGCCGCGAACGTCTCGTAGGTGCCTTGCAGGATCCCCTGGGTGCCGATGTAGATCCACGACCCGGCCGTCATCTGCCCGTACATCGTCAGCCCGGCCGCCTCCAGCTCCCGGAACTCCTCCCAGGTCGCCCAGGCCGGAACCAGCAGGGAGTTGGCGATCAGCACCCGCGGCGCGAACGAGTGGGTGCGGAACACGCCCACCGGCTTGCCCGACTGCACCAGCAGCGTCTCGTCGTCCCGCAGCCGGCGCAGCGTTGCCACGATCCGGTCGAACGACCGCCAGTCCCGCGCCGCCCGCCCCGTCCCCCCGTACACGACCAGGTCGTCGGGACGCTCGGCCACCTCCGGGTCCAGGTTGTTGCAGAGCATCCGCAGCGCGGCCTCCTGGTGCCAGCCGAGGCAGCTCAGCTCGGGGCCCCTCGGCGCGCGCACCAGCCTCGCACCCTCCATGACGGTCGGCTCCCTTCTCGCTCAGCGCAGCGGCCCTGCCACCCGCTCGGCCTCCTCCACCAGCACTTCCGACGCGACCAGGCCCTCGACCGCTGCCAGGTCGGGAGCCAGGTAACGGTCGGAGCCGAGCGTGGGCACCTCCCGCCGCAGCCTGGCCAGCACCGCGGCCACCGCCGCTCCGGGCGCCAACGACTCGCCCCTGCCCTCGGCCTGCCCGACCCGCAGGTCGATCGCCTGAGCCGCGCAGAGCGCCTCGATCGCGACCGTCCGGCGCACGTTGGCGACCACCCGGCGCAGCTTCAGCCCCGCGGTCCACCCCATCGACACGTGGTCCTCCTGGTTGCCCGAGGTCGGGATCGAGTCCACCGACGCCGGGTGGGCCAGCACCTTGCAGTCACTCACCAGCGCGGCAGCCGTGTACTGGGTCAGCATCAGCCCCGAGTTCAACCCCGGGTCGCTGGTCAGGAACGGCGGCAGCCCGTGGTTCAGGGCCGGGTCGAGCAGCCGGTCCACCCGCCGCTCGGAGATGTCGGCCAGCTCGGCCAGGGCGATCGCCAGGAAGTCGAGCACGAACGCGAGCGGCTCGCCGTGGAAGTTGCCCACGCTCACCACGTCGCCCGAGTCCGCGAACACCACCGGGTTGTCGGTCACGGAGGCGAGCTCCCGCTCCACCACCCCCCGCGCGAACGCGATCACGTCCCGGCACGCCCCGTGCACCTGCGGGGCGCAGCGCAGCGAGTACGCGTCCTGGATGGCGTGGTCGGAGTGCCGGTGGCTGGCCAGGATCGGCGAGCCGGCCAGCAGCCGGCGCAGGTTCGCCGCGCTGTCCCGTTGGCCGGGGTGCGGTCGCAGCTCATGCACCCGGGCCTGGAACGGCCGGTCCGTGCCGAGGAGCCCCTCGATCGACATCGCGCAGGCCAGGTCCGCCATGGCCGCCAGCGCCTCGGCGTCCGCCACCGCCAGGCAGGCCAGCGCGAGCATCCCCTCGGTCCCGTTGACCAGCGACAACCCCTCCTTGAACGAGAGGGCCAGCGGCCCCAGCCCAGCCCGGCGCAGGCCCTCGGCGGCCGGCACCCGGGCGCCGTCCACCAGCACCTCGCCCTCGCCGAGCAGCGGCAGCGCCAGGTGCGCGAGCTGCGCCAGGTCACCCGACGCCCCCACCGACCCGTGCTCCGGGATCACCGGGGCCACCCCCGCCGCCAAAAGCGCCAGCAGCGCCTCCACGACCACGGGCCGGACCCCCGAGAACCCCTGGGTCAAGGTCCGGGCCCGCAGCAGCTGCATCGCCCGCACCACCTCGACGTCGAGCGGGTCGCCGGTGCCGGCGGCGTGCGACAGCACGATCCGGCGCTGCAGCTCCTCGAGGTCACCCGGTGCGACCGCGGTGTTGGCGAGCAGGCCGAACCCGGTCGAAACGCCGTACACCCGCCGGCCCTCGGCCACGGCCCGCTCGACCAGGTCCCGGGCCGGCGCCATCCGCGCCCGCCCGTCCTCGCCCAGCTCCACCGGCACCCGACCGCGGGCCACGGCCACCACGTCCGCGATCGAGAGCGGGCCACCGGACAGCACGATCCGGTCCAGCCCGACGTCCTCGCCCAGCCGCGTCATGACCGCATCCTACGGCACCCGCACCGGCCCCGGCCCCCCCAGACCAGTCGGGCGGCCCCGGGCCGCCCCCCAGACCAGTCGGGCGGCACCGCCCACGGCGCCCGGAGCGGGTTTCAGCCACCGGCATCCGAGTCATCCCGTGGGTACGACCCAGCAGCAACTCCTGGTTATGCGCTTGGACGAGGCGGCGATACGAGATCGGTATGCGGAAGTTGGCGTTCAACAGGTGCAAGATGACGGAACTTGGGCCATGCTGGTGCTGCGTCCCGGCGCTGACCGGGGTGAGCGAGGAGACGACGACATGGGCACCGACTTCCCTGGCGACACCGGTACGACAAGCACCCTGCAGCGAGAGGTGTGCGACAAGTGCGGCTCGCGCATGTTCCTCCAGGGTTCGGCCTACGGGTTCGAGCGCTGGGAGTGCCCCAAGTGCCACCAGGTCGTCGGCATCGACCGCGACCCTGACACCGGGCACCGCTTCCAGATCAACCGCGGGCAGCCCTGGAACTACTCCCCGGACGCGTTCAAGAACTGACACCGTCCGGCTCCGGCTCCGGTCGAGCCGGGCCACCCGGCCAACGACGGCCGACCCTGGCGGGCCCCGATGGGCCCGTTCTTGTTCCCCGGGCCACCCGCCTCGGGTCGGCCGCCACCGTTCTGCGGCACACGGCAGGAGGAACCAGCCCGAACGGCCCGGCACCGGCCGGCGGGCTCACCGGCCCCGAGGTCGATGCCTGACAGGCTCCGGCTCGGCCGCCTCGAGGGCGAGCGCGACCGGGTCCAGGTCCGAGCGCAGGAAGTCGAGCATGGCGGCCGCCCGGTCGCAGTCCTTCTCGGCGACGACCTCGTAGCGGGCGAGCCGGCACGACCAGCCGAGGGCCGTGAGGGTGGCGAGCGCGTCGGCGGCGCGTCGGCAGCTTGCCCGCACCGCCTCCCCCAGCGCCCGGAGCGCGTCCGGGCCGAGCACGGTTCCCTCACCCAGCTCCCACCCTGGCGGAAAGTACAGATGCAGCCGGCAGCGGACCATCACGTCTCCTCTCGCGCTCCTGGCGGGATCCTGCTCCATCGACCTTCCGGACTGGGGTCGGCGAGATGCTGCCGCATCCGGTGGGCCCGCGCCGGGCGCCGTCCACAGGGCCGGCGTGCCGTGAGGCCGGGCCGGGGTGCCGGTGAGGCCGGGCCGGGGTGCCGGTGAGGCCGGGCCGGGGTGCCGGTGAGGCCGGGCCGGGGTGCCGCCGCCGGTTGCTCCGGGCCAGAGGGCGCAAGCGCGCTCCGGGCAGGCGGCGGGCTGTTCACGCCCTGCTAGGATGCGGGCGCCCCGGCCCGCCCCGGCTGTCCCGCCTGCCCGGCCCGCCCCGTCCGCCCCGTCCGCCCCGTCCGAACCCGAGACGGGTGCTGTACGGGCGCCTGGCCGGCTTCAACCTGTCGGGCCGTGGGCGCACGCAGGCGGACCTGCTCGCGCAGCACTTCGCGTCCGTCCCGCTTGCCGGGGTGCTGTCGAGCCCGCTCGAACGGGCGCAGCAGACGGCCGGGCCGATCGCGGCGGCGCAGGGGCTCGAGGTCGAGACGGACGTGCGGCTGATCGAGGCGGGCAACATGTTCGAGGGCGCGGCCGGCAACGTCCTCTGGTACATCGTTCGGCATCCGGCGATGTGGTGGAAGCTGCGCGACCCCAGCGGGCCGTCGTGGGGGGAGCGCAACATCGACCTGGCCACGCGGATGCAGGAGGTGGTGGCGGCGGTCCTCGACCGGTTCGCGGGCGGGCAGGCGGTGCTCGTGTCCCACCAGGCGCCAGTCTGGGTCTGCCGGCTGACGTTCGAGCACCGGTCCCTGACGCACTGGCCGAACCGCAGGGTGTGCTCGCTTGGCAGCGTGACGACGCTGGTGTTCGACGGAGACCGGCTGGCTCGCGTGCGCTACGCAGAGCCGGCGGCTGCCGCACTGCTCGGCGCCGGCCCGGACCGGGCCGGCGCCTGAGCGGCCCCGCCCGGGGCCGGGGCGTCGACAGCACGTCAGTTCGGGCGAACTGCCAGGGGTCGCGGTCGAACCGGCGGGCCTCGATCGGCAGGTTGTGCCCGAAGGCCCTGGGAACGCGGCTCGTCACTCCGCTGCTGTCGGACAGAACAGGTCCACGCCGTTGCCGTCGGGGTCGTGGAGGACGGCGTAGCGCATCCCCCAGAAGGCGTCCCACGGCTCCTTGTGGCCCTCGTACCCGGCCGCCACGAGATCGCCGTAGAGCTTGTCGACGTCCGCAGGCGAGTCGCAGCCAAACGCCAGCGACATCCGCGGGCTCCCGGCGGGCGGCGACCACGAGGAGTCGAAGCTGCGGATCGTCTCCACGCTGTCGAAGGCCAGCTTCAGGCCCCCGGGTAGGCCCACCTCCACGTGCGGCTGGCCGTCCGCCTCGACCGGGATGTCGAGCCCGAGCCGCCGGTAGAACGCGAGCGAACCGGCCATGTCCGCGACCACGAGCCCGATGACCGTGAGGTTTGATCCCATGTCTCTCCCTTCCCCTTCCACATCGGCGCGAGATGATGCGGGCTTCGACCGTGGCCGGGCCCGTCGGCGCCAACCGTCTGCCTTGCCACTGTCGACACGGTGCAACCGTACGGCTGCCACCCGGGGGTCCGCCTTGGATGATCCGGTCGAGGATCTTCGCACCGTCGACACGGTGCAACCGTACGGCTGCCACCCGGCACGAGTCTTGAAGGAATCGGACATGGAGCACGAGCCCTCGCAAGTCCCGCCGGCCGGGCACGCCGGTCAGCCATTGGCCGGTACGTGATCGCCACTACCGGGGAGCTCGAGTTCGAGCGGGTCGTCTTCCTCAGCGACGCCGTGTTCGCCATCGCCGTCACCCTGCTGGTCTTCAACCTCAACGTCCCAACCTCGGTGGCGATGCCGGCGGTGGTGGCGATGTCGGCGGTGATGCGATGTCGGCGGTGATGGCAATGCCGGCGGTGGTGGCGATGCCGGCGGTGGTGGCGATGCCGGCGGTGGTGGCGATGTCGGCCAGGAAGGCGTCGGGTGGCGGTCAGTCCTCGGCGGCGAGGAGGGCGAGGAGGTCGTCGCCGTAGCGGTCGAGCTTGGCCGGACCGATGCCGTCGACGGCGAGCAGCTCGCCGCGGCTTTGTGGCCGGCGGGAGGCCAGCGCTTCGAGGGTTCGGTCGTTGAACACGACGTAGGCGGGGACGTCATCGGCCTTGGCGCGCTCACGGCGCCAGGCGCGGAGCTTCTCGGCCAGCGGCGATGTGGTCCGCAGGCTGCTCCCGGATCCGCGGACGATGCCGGCGGCAACCGCCCGGGGCCGCACGCGGGTGCCGCCGGGAGGGACGAGGTCGTCGAGGAAGCGGGAGGGACGCCGGGGCTGCTCGCGGCCGGAGGGGCCGGCGCGCCGGGCCGACCAGGCCAGCCACAGGTGCACCCTGGCCCGGGTCAGCCCGACGTAGAGCAGGCGGCGTTCCTCGGCGAGCTCGTCGGGCGTGCTGGCCTGGCGGATCGGCAGCGTGCCCTCTTCGAGGGCGGGCAGGAGCACGGCGTCGAACTCGAGCCCCTTGGCCCGGTGGTAGGTGAGCAGGTTCACCCCGCCGCCGACACCGTCGCTCTCGTCGGCCGCCCTGCTCGCGACCTCGGCCAGGAAGGCGTCCAAGTCGGCCCGGTCGTCGCGGGCCTCGAGACGCTCGGCGAGCCCGAGCAGCGTGACCAGCGAGGCGTGGCGCTGGCGCGCCTCCTCGCCGTCGGGCTCCCTGTCGCGCCGGAAGTCCAGCCGCTCGTGCCAGATCGCCTCCAGGGCGTCGACCAGCCCGCCACCGGCCGCCCGCACCGACCGGGACCGCAGCACTGCGAGGGCGCCGCGAACCTCCGGGCGGCGGAAGAACAGCTCACCCCGGACCTGGTAGCGCATGCCGGCCCCGCTCAGCGCCTCCTCGAGCGGCGGGATCTGGGCATTGGTGCGCACCAGCACAGCGATCTCGTCGGCAGCCACCCCGAGGTCGACGAGCCGGCCCGCCTCGGCGGCCAGGGCCTTGGCCTCCGCCTCGGCCGATTCGAAGGCCTGGACGGTCGGGGCCGGCCCGGAGGGTCTGGTCGCCACCAGCCGTTTGGCCTGCGCGCGACCCGACCGGGCGAGCAGCCGGTTCGCCATGGCGAGCACCTCGGGCGTGGAGCGGTAGTTCTCCTCGAGACGGACCACGCGGGCGCCGGGGTGGCGGCGGACGAAGCCGGTCAGGTACTCGCTGGACGCGCCGGTGAAGGTGTAGATGGTCTGGTCCTCGTCGCCGACCACGGCCAGGTCGTCGCGGTCGCCCAGCCAGGCCTCGAGCAGCGCCTGCTGCACGGGGTTGGTGTCCTGGTACTCGTCGACCGAGAACCACCGGTAGCGGCCACGGACCTCCTCGGCCACGTCGTCCCTTGTCCCGACCGCCTCCAAGGTGAACGCGAGCATGTCCTCGAAGTCGATCCGGCCGGCGCGCTGCTTGGCGCGCTCGTAGCGCCGGAACAGGCCGGCCATGAGGTCGGCGGGCAGGGGCGGGGTGCGGCCCAGGCGCTCCACGGTGGCCTGGTAGCGCTCCGGGTCGAGCCGTCTCGCCTTGGCCCATTCGATCTCGTCGGCCAGGTCCTTGAGAGCGGTGAAGCGGTAGCCGCCGGGTAGCGACCGCTGCAAGGGGGCGAGCAGCGGCGCCTTGGAGTCGAGGACCTCGGGCAGGGCCGTGCCCGACACCCTGGGCCAGAAGTACCGGAGCTGCGCGAGCGCGGCGGCGTGGAAGGTGGCCGCGCGGACTCCGGGGAAGCCGAGCCCGGCCAGCCGCTCGCGCATCTCGCCGGCGGCCTTCTCGGTGAAGGTCACGACGAGCACATGGCCGGGGTGCACGGCGTCGGTCGCGATCGCGTACGCGACCCGCCGCGAGATCACCCTGGTCTTGCCGGTGCCGGCCCCGGCCAGGATGCAGACCGGCCCGTCGGTCGCCTCGACGGCCTCCCGCTGGGCCGGGTTGAGGTCGTGGGTGAGGAACTTCGGGTGCATGGCGGCAGTCTCGCACAGGTGCCCGACCGTGGCCCCCGGTCGTCAACAGGCCTGGCGTACCACCGTTCGCGCTGTCAGGACCGGGCTGTACCCTCGGGCTGCTCCGCCGGACCGGACGGTCCCTGCGCCCTGGCCACCCACCCGAGAGGAGACGACATGGACCTCGAAACCGAGCTGCGGCAGCTGCAACCGCAGCCGACCGCCACCATCCGCAGGACCATCGCGCCCGCCAACACCGCCGTCACCCTGGACGAGGTCCTGCCCGAGGTGTGGACCTACCTGGAGCGGTCCGGCACCTACCCGGCCGGGCCGCCCTTCGCCCGCTGGCACGTCTGGGAAGCGGACCGGGCCGACCTGGAGGCCGGGATGCCCGTGCCGGCCCCGGTGGAGGGCGAGGGCCGGATCGCCGCCTCGGAGCTTCCGGGCGGCACCGTCGCCGTGACCGTCCACCGGGGGCCGTACGACAGCCTGCCCGACACCTACAACGCGCTGGGCGCCTGGATGGAGGCGAACGGGCACGAGCAGGGCGGCGCACCCTGGGAGGTCTACCTGACCGATCCCCGCGAGACGCCCGAACCGGCCGACTACCGGACCGAGGTGTACTGGCCGGTCCGCTGAGCCAGCGCCCGCCACCGGTCGCGGCCGCTGTCGACCGGCCTCGCCGGCACCATGGAGCCGGAAGGCCGCCGGTGACCATGGGAGGGACCGCCTGAGTCGCGCGTGGGAAGCGTCGGGGAACTGGCCCGCCCCGTCGGTGCGGGGGGTTCCGGCGCCCGCGCTCGTGCTCGGCTCGCTGACCGCGCAGCAACTCGGCGCCGCCGTCGCCAAGGGCCTGTTCCCCGAGGTCGGCGCCTTGGGCGTGGTCCTGCTGCGCATCGGGGTGGCCGCCGTCCTGCTGATGGCGATCTGGCGGCCGCGCCTCCCGGGCCGCACCCGCGCCGGGTGGTGGCCGCCGGTCGCATTCGGCCTGGTGATCGCGGGCATGAACCTGGCCTTCTACGCGGCGCTCGCGCGGGCACCGCTCGGGGTCGTGGCCACGGTGGAGCTGCTCGGCCCGCTCGGGGTCGCCGCCGCGCTCTCCCGTCGCGCGGTCGACCTGCTCTGGACCGCGCTCGCGGTGCTCGGGGTCGCCCTGCTCGGTGGCGCCGGGGGGCGTACCCAGGCCGCCGGGATCGGGCTGGCCCTGCTCGCCGCGGCCTTGCGCGCCTGCTACGTGCTGCTGTCACGGCGGGTCGGGCGGAGGTTCGCCGGTGGCGACGGGCTGGCGCTTGCGCTTGGCACCGGCACGCTCGCCCTGGCCCCGATCGGCATTGCCGGCGCCGGCCCGGAGATCCTGCACCCGCGGGTGCTGCTGCTCGGCAGCGCGGTGGCCGTGCTGTCGTCGGCGCTGCCCTACACCCTGGACCTGGCGGCCCTCCGGCGCCTGCCCGCCCAGGTGTTCGGCGTGCTGCTCAGCCTCGGTCCCGCGATCGCGGCGCTGGTCGGCGTGGTCGTGCTGCACGAGCGCCTGCAGGCCCGCGAGTGGCTCGCCGTGGGCCTGGTGGTCCTGGCCAGCGCCGGGGTCACCTGGACCAACCGGGCCCCGGGCCGTCCGGCGCCCGGCGGCTGGCCCGATGCCGGAGGCCCCTGACCGGACGGCCAGAAGCCGACGGAGTCGACCGTGCCGGCCTTGGTGAACCTGCCATCGGGGTAGGGCGGGGACAGGGCGTCGGCCTGCCTGATCTCGACCCGGCCCTGGCCGATGGCGGTCCGGTTGCGGCCGCCTGCCTGACCATGGCGCCGCCGGGCAGCACCCGCACCTCGGTCGCAAGGCCCAGACGCTCCCGCAGTGCCGCGCCCACCTCAGCCGCCACCCGCTCGCGCTCAGCCTCCTCGGTCTCAGCGCAGATCGCCCAGCCGACCGCCAGCTCGCACGCCACCACCAGCTTCGGCATGGTCGCGGTCCGGTCCACTACGAGCAGGTGGTGCGGTGCGACCGTCCTGACCTGGGTAGATCGAGCCCCACAGCGACGGAGGTCCGGCTTACGAGAGCGGTGGTGGTAGAACCTCCCACCGCATCAAGGCCGCCGCGGTCCGAGACCGACCGTGTGGTTCTCTTGAAGTAAGGCAACGGTTGGTGCTTCTGGTCCGTGATTGGCACTTGCTGGAGCACGACGGCCGGACGCGGGAGCGATTATCGGCCGTTGGCGGAGAAGTGTTGGTAGTCCTTGAGCGAGCGCCAGTCCCCACCCCAACGCCATCCCACCTCCGCGAACGCCCGCACGACCAGGTCACCAGGGTGGATCATGCCCTTGGTGCGCAGCGTCCGGTCAAGATAGGAATGCCCGGCCGGGGGGCTGACCACCTGTCCGTGGACTTGAGGGTTCTGCACCGGGTTGACGTCTACCGCGCGGCCGTAGGCGTGCTGCGACCACCTCCCAGTCCCGGCGACCGGGCGGCAGTTGAATGCCGAAGTGTTGTTGGCGGCCATCGAGCGGTCGTCGTCCCCGCCATACCGATCCATGAGGACCATGCGCTGGATCGGGAAGCGCGCTGCGAATAGCCGTCGCATGACCGTCAGGACCGATGCAGCCACGTCGGCGTGCACCATCAGTGTGCCCTGGCGGACGGCGCCATCGAACCCCCAATAGCTGAGCCTGAGCAGGCGAAGGCGGTCGATCGGGACCGGACAGCCGGCGCGCCAGACTCCGGACGCAAGCATGCGCGCCCGCTCGGTCGCGTCGACCTGAGTGATGCTGCCCTGGAACCTCGCCGGTGGTTCAGACCCGGCGCTCGGCGGCGTCGAACTCGGCGTGGCGACGGCCGGTGTGGTGGTGCCAGGAGCAGGCCGTTGAGCAGGTGGAGCAGCGTGGGTGGCGCAGGCGCCCGCGCCGGCCAGCAGCGCAACGGTGAGGGCGAGCACGACCGCGCGCGTCATGGCCCATCCTTCCCCAGCCCCATGTGGTGAGACCGTGAGCCCAGCATGCCACCCTCGCCGGCCACCAGGTACCGGCACGGGGCCATTCATGGGCACCCGCGGCCGAGATGCCCTCGGCGCCGGGCCGGCGGGTGAGGTGGGCCGACTGCCGGGCGGCTTCCGGGGTACCCTTGTCACACGGCGGCGAACGCCGCCGGACTCACCCGGCAATGGCGCTGGGGGCTTCCTGGGCGCCTCGGCCGGAGGGCCTGGACTTGTCGCAGGAGGCACTGATGGGCGTCTTCGAGAGGATGGCCGAGTCCGGCCACGAGCAGGTCGTGTTCTGCTACGACCGCCAGACGGGGATGAAGGCGATCATCGCCATCCACGACACCGCGCTCGGCCCAGCCCGCGGAGGCACCCGCTACAAGGCCTACGACTGCGAGGACGACGCCCTCGACGACGCGCTGCGGCTGTCCAGGGGCATGACCTACAAGTTCGCCTTCACCGACATGCCTCGCGGCGGCGGCAAGGCGGTGCTCCTCAAGGAGGACGGCGGCACCGACAAGCGGGTGCTGCTGCGGGTGTACGGCCGCTTCGTGCAGCTGCTCGCCGGCCGCTTCGGGACCGGCCCCGACCTCGGCACCAGCGCCCAGGACATGGTCGACGTGGCCAGGGAGACCGACTACGTGTGGGCGGTGGACGAGCGCTTCGGAGGCACCGGGGACTCCACCCCGCTGACCGCGCAGGGTGTGCTGACCGGGATCGGTGCCGCCCTCGACGAGGTCTACGGCACCCCCGACCTCGCCGGCCGGCGGGTCGCCGTGCAGGGGCTGGGTGGGGTCGGCGGCCACCTCGCGGAGCTGCTGATCGCGGGTGGCGCCAGCGTGATCGGCGCCGACCTCGACCCGGCCCGGGGCAAGGAGCTGGCCGAGCGGATCGGCATCGAGCTGGTCGAACCGGACGCGATCTACGAGGTCCCCTGCGACGTGTTCTCGCCCAACGCCGTGGGCGGGGTGCTCAACGAGCAGACGATCCCCCGCCTGGCCTGCCGGATCGTGGCGGGCGGGGCCAACAACCAGCTCGCCACCAGGCAGGACGGCGCCCGCCTGACGGAACGCGGCATCCTCTATGCGCCCGACTACGTGATCAACTCGGCCGCCCCGTACGCGGTGATCGGGTCGGGCGAGCTCGGCTACTCCGACGCCCGGCTGGCGGTGTCGGTGCAGGGGGTGGCCAGCGCGCTGCAGCTCATCTTCAGGCGGGCCCGGGCCGAGGGACGCCCGACAGCGGAGGTGGCCGACACCATCGCCGAGGAGCGGGTCGCGGCCGCCGCCCACATCCGGGCGATGACCCCGGGCACCGGCAGCTTCCCGCGCGAGGCGCACTGACCGGCAGCTGGCCTGGTGCGTACAACCCGCGGTTCCTTGGTGGCACCGGGCGGCTGCTGGCCCTCGGGGCGCGGGGCGGCTGCTGGCCCTCGGGGCGCGGGGCGGCTGCTGGCCCTCGACTACCTCCCAGTTCGACCCGGGCGGACTCGCGCGCGTGCGAATATCTCGCATATTGCTAAACCGGACATCCACACGCACGAAGAACCATGGCAAACTCGCAGTAGGGAGACCAAGCTCGTGGGAAGAGGCGCTGGCATGGACGACTACGCGGGCCGCATCACCATCATCGCGTCGTCCACGATGGTGCACCACCGCGTCAGGTGCATGGTCTGCAAGCGGACGGTCGACAACCGGGTGGTGTTCCTCACCAACGACGCCAGGGTGCTGCACACCGGCTGCGTGCCCAACCGGGTGAAGGTCCCCAACGCCGTGCTGCTGCAGGCCATCCGGCGCCTCGAGCGGATGGTCGAGCGGGCCCGGACCAGCCCGTTCCACGATGTCCTGGACCCGTACGAGCCGGACGGGGTCCTCGACCCGGATGGCGCCTTCGACCAGGACGTGCTCGGCCCGTACGAGCCCATCGGCGCCCTGGCCGCCCACGAGACGGACCGGCACCGCGACCCTGGCCGGCTTCCCTGACTCACCCGCCGGCAGTGAACGATGGCGACAACGCGCGTCAGCCCTTCGGGCGGACGGGACCGCCACCTGGGTAGGTAGCGGGGCACGGCTGCTCGGTAGCGTCCGAACTGGTCCCCGAAGCCCTCGCCAAGCGCTCGCTCCTCCCGCAGAACCTCCCAGTGCACCCACCCGACGGCGGCAGGGGAGGCCGCCACGACCCAGCCGGCACCGCCAGCCACGCCAGCACCGAGGTGGAGCAGCGCCCAACCCACGTACATCGGGTTGCGGCTGACCGCGTACGGCCCGGAGGTCACCAGCCGGTCGGGATGCTCGAGGTCCACCTGCCATGCCGCCTCCCACGACCGAATGGCGAGGTAGATCCCGGCAGCGATGAGCGGCCAGCCGACGAGGTGGTGCACGTACCGGGGTCCCGGCAGCACCCACGGGCGCACCCGTTGCAGCCACATCCCAGCGGCGATCCCGAGCAGGTGCGGCTCGGGCAGCGGCACGTTGCTCACCCGCCACGGCGCGGGTCGGCGGCGGACTGGTGGGACGCGTGGCTTCGAGCGGCTGGCGGGCCACAGCAGAAACGCAGGCCGGCCGCCCAGCCAAGCCCGCCCTTGACCTGCTTGTCGCCCTGCTCGACCCGGTTGCGCAGCCCGTGCAGCCGCACGAGCACGGGTGACGGGACCGCACCAGCACAGCGGCCATCGCGGCATGAGCGAAGGCTCTCCTCATCACATCTCCCGGAGCCGCGCCCGAAGCTGGGCGAGGAGCGCGCTCACGTTGTGTCTGTGTGGGCCAGGAATCCGATGATGGCGGTGGCGACGGTGTCGGGCCGGTCGACGTACGGCAGGTGGCCTGTGTCCGGGAGGACCTCGATGTGGGCGTCGGGCATCCTGGCCGCCAGGTCCTGGCCGTGTGACGGCGGCGCGAACGCGTCGGCGTCCCCCCAGAGGAACAGGGTGGGCACGGGGAGGTGGGCAATGTCGTCGCGCAGCATCAGCTTGGGGCGCACCCCGCGCAACGTGGTCACCGCCCGCAGCATGGTGTACGCGGTGCGGTCAGCGCCCGGGATCGCGTCGGCGGCGATCATGATCTCAAGGAAGTCCAGCGGCACCGTCTCGGGGTGAGCCACCAGCAGACGGGCGAAGACTTGTTTGCGAAGGGTTTCCGGGTCGGTGATCTTCAGCCTGCTGATGAGGGGCCCGGTGACCGGGTTCCCCCACAGGCGGGCGAAGAGCGGAACCTCCTTGTGGAGGCCGCCTGCCGCACCCACCAGCACCAGGCGACGCACCCGCTCTGGGTGCGCGATGGCGAACGCCATGGCGAAGAACCCGCCCATGGAGTTGCCGACAAGATCAACCTGGTCGGCACCGACCCCATCGGCCAGGTCGAGCAGCCAGTCGGCCGCGGCCTGCCGGTAGTCCGCCACGCTGCGGTAGTCGATGCGATAGCTCAACCCGTACCCTGGGCGATCCGGGATGAGCACGTGTCCCGGGAGCCGGCCGGCCAGCAGCGACCACTCGCTTGCCTGGGACAGGCCGCCATGCACCAGCACCGTCGGGCAAGGGCCTTCGCCACGGCCGATCAGGTAGGTGCATCGTCCCTGCCGGTCGGGGACCCAACGGCTCTCGCCCTGGAAGCCATGGCGGGCGAACAGTGCCAGCCGGTCCCGCTCGAACGGGCCGAGCAGCGAAGCGGGACCCCGGCCGTGCTCCTCCACCTCGTGCTGGCTGTTCATCGCTGCCTCCCCGCTCGCCTGCGGAACCCTTCGAGCAGACGCTAACTAAGGGGCAGCCGGCGTCGCCGCGTCGGGAGAACCACCCAAATCGGCGCGCTCACCAGAGGTGGGTAATTGTGTGTAGGCGCGGCTAGACGAGATCGTGCTCGTAGGCGTACGCCGTGGCCGCGGCCCGTGACGACACCCCGAGCTTCATGAAGATGTTGCTGAGGTGCCGAGCCACCGTCTTCTCACTGAGGAACAGCTCACCGGCGATCGCCCGGTTGCTCTTGCCGGCGGCGACGAGGCGGAGCACCTGCACCTCACGCGCGGTCAGCCCGCCCGCCGCCTTGGCGGCGTTCTTCGGCGACAGCGCCTCCACCCGGGCGAGGTCGGGCGCGGCGCCCAGCTGCTGGAAGACCCGGCGCGCCGCGCCCAGCTCCATCTCCGCGGTATCCGTGTCGCCCAGCGCCCGGCAGGCGAGCCCGACCAGCACCCGGCACGCCCGCCGCCCGAAGGACTCCCGGCCCCGACCCAGTGCGCCAGCCGCAGCCATCCCCTCCCCCCGCCGCAAGCGCCGCCGCGGACACCCGCACCCAGGCCGCCCGGCACACCTCTGGCACCCTACCGCCCCCTGCCGGCCACCTGCGCCACCACGACCGAGACTCAAGCAAGTGCTCGACAACTACGCCGACCCGCTCGCCGCTTGCATCAACGACACAGAGGGGCCCGGCGCGATTGGTGTTGGAAGGAGGAGGAGGTGGGGCGACGTCGACATCTCGGGGCCAAACTCAAATTGTCAGGGCCAACAATCGGCGTCAGTCACACCGACGCGGTCATCCCCAAGTCGGCCCTGGTCGTTGCTTGCCTCGAACGTGTGTTCTAGGCTTGCGGCGTGCAGACGTTCAGCGATCTCCGGGGCGAGCGCCGCGACGCGGTGGACCTTCCCCTGTTCGAGGCGCCCGCGGTGGCGCGGACCTTCGACGCCCCCGAGTTCCGCGGCGTCACCTTCTACGAGGTCGAGGCCAAGTCGATCCTGAACCGGGTGCCGGTCTCCAGCCGCATGCCGTTCGAGTGGACGATCAACGTCTATAGGGGATGCAGCCATGCGTGTTTATACTGTTTGAGTGGAAACACCCCAATTCTCATGGCGGACGGGCGCACCAAGCCCCTAGCCGACGTGCGAGCCGGGGATGCTATCTACGGGACCGTCTGGGACGGCAAGTACCGGCGGTACGTGGTCACGCAGGTGCTCGCCCACTGGTCGACGGTCAAGCCCGCCTACCGGGTCACCCTGGAGGACGGGACGAAGCTCGTCGCCAGCGGCGACCACCGCTTCCTGACCAACCGCGGCTGGAAGCACGTGACCGGTTCCGAGCAGGGCTGGTACCGGCGCCCGCACCTGACGCCGAACAACAAGCTCCTTGGAACAGGACAGTTCGCGGAACCGCCGAAGGACGGTGCGGAGTACCGCCGCGGCTACCTCTGCGGGATGATCCGCGGTGACGGGCACCTCAGCTCCCCGACCTATCCGTGGTCTGGTCGGGTCGGCACAACCGTCCATCAGTTCCGCTTGGCGCTGGTCGATCTCGAGGCGCTGCGGCGAGCCCGCTCCTACCTGGCCGAGCTCGACGTCGTCCTGAACGAGGTCGTCTTCCAGGAGGCCGTGGGCGCCAGGAAACAGGTGATGGCGATCCGCACCGGTGCCCGTCGCGCAGTGGCCATCGTCGAGGAGGTCGTGTCCTGGCCGCACGCCCCGTCGGCCGAATGGTGCAAGGGGTTTCTGGCCGGCATCTTCGACGCTGAGGGCACCTATGGCCGCAACGGTGCCCTGCGGATCAGCAACACGGACCAGGTCATCGTGGAGCAGATCACCTCGTGCCTGCGACGGTTCGGCTTCTCCTTCGTCATCGAGACGGGCCACCTCAGCCGGGCGAAGCCGGTCATGGTTGTGCGGCTGCTCGGCGGGCTGCGGGAGCACCTGCGCTTCTTCCACACCGTCGACCCGGCGATCACCCGGAAGCGCACGATCGAGGGGAAGGTGATCAAGAACAACGCGCCCTTGCGGGTCGTGTCCGTCGAGCCGCTCGGCTTGGACCTGCCCCTGTACGACATCACCACCGGGACGGGCGACTTCATCGCGAACGGCGTGGTGTCCCATAACTGCTTTGCCCGTCCGAGCCACACCTACCTGAACTTCGACGCGGGGCGCGACTTCGAGACCAAGGTCGTGGTCAAGGTCAACGCGGCCGAGGTGCTGCGGCGCGAGCTGCGGCGGCCGTCGTGGACCGGTGCCCATGTCGCCATGGGCACCAACACGGACCCCTATCAGCGCTGCGAGGGCAGGTACCGGCTGACCAGGGCGGTGCTGGAGGCGCTGCGCGACCACCGCAACCCGTGCTCGGTGCTGACCAAGTCGCCCCTGCTGGTCCGCGACCTCGACCTGTTCGAGGAGTTGGCCGCCACCGCCGGGTTCAGCGCCAACCTGTCCATCGGCACGATGGACGAGGAGGTCTGGCGGCGGTCCGAGCCGGGCACGCCTCACCCCAAGGCCCGCATGGCCGCGGTCAGGACGCTCAGGCAGTCCGGGATCTCCTCCGGGATCCTGATGGCGCCCATCCTGCCCGGCATCTCGGACTCCCCCGAGCAGCTCCGGGCGGTGGTCAGGGCGGCGGCCGAGGCGGGCGCGACCCACGTCACGCCGATCACCCTGCACCTGCGGCCGGGGGGCAAGGAGGAGTTCATGCCCTGGCTGGCTCGCGAGTACCCGGAGCTGGTGGACGGCTACCGCCGGCTGTACCGGGGCTCGAACGCGCCCAAGGCGACCCGGGAGGCGATCGCGGACCGGGTCCGGGCGGCCAAGCGCCGCCATCCGGCGCCGCCCGCGCCGGGTGTCGACCCGCCCGCGGCCCGCCGCGCCCCCAACCCGGAGGCCGCGACCAGCCACGCCACACCGCCCGCCCAGCTGTCGCTGGAGCTGGACTGACCGACCAGGACGAGCATCACCGCCGAAGGATCGTTCCTGCCGCCATGGGCAGGGTGGACGCCGTCCGCGCCCGACGCACCGTCGGCGACCCGGCCGGGGTGTGGGTACTTGGCCGGGGCTCTGGGCTGGGCCAGCCCAGGCCGCAGGAGCAGTCGGTCAGCGAATCGCAGTCGGCGTCCAGCACCGCGACCAGCGTCGCCCGTACCGCCTGGAGCTGGGCGATCTTGCGGTCGATCTCGTCGATCTTGGCGGTGGCGCGGCGGCGTAGCTCGCTGGGGCCGGCGCGGTGGGCGCTGACCTGGAGCAGGTCCTGGATCTCGGCCAGGGTGAACCCCAGCCGCTGGGCGGCCTTGACCACCCGGACGAGCGCGACGGTCTGCTCGGGGTACTCCCGCTGGCCGGACGGGCGACGTTGGGGCGGGTCGAGCAGGCCGCGGCGCTCGTAGTAGCGCAGCGTCTGGATGTTGACGCCGGCCAGGTCGGCGACCTGCCCGATCCGTAGCGGCTGGTTCATCGGGCGTTGGGGGCGGCCTTGCGGACGATCCACACGAACCCGTCCAGGCCCTGCTCGGCCTCAGCCGGGACCTCCAGGTCGGCGACGAGCGTGTCGGGGCCTGGGGTGAGGTGGAAGGTCAGGAACGGGCAGCACTCCTGCTCACGAGCGAGCTGGTCCCTGACGGCTGCCTCCACCCCCGCTGCCGGGTGCAGCAACAGCCGCAGCCGGCGGGGGTGGCGCTCGATGGCGCGCAGGTGCTCGCCGAACAGCTCTTCGTATTCCTGCAGCCGGCCGGCCACCTCGTTCGGGTGCAGCGTGCACACGATCGGCACATCGGACGCGGTCATCTGGTCCTCCTGGGAACGGTGGGCCACCGCTGGTCGGTGGGCCTGCCAGACACCGTAACCCTGTACCTAGGTGTAGGAGTCAAGCCCCAACTACCCGCGGGTCGGCTGCTGCCGCTTCCCCGCGTCAGGCTGGTGGCAGCCGCCACACCGCCTGCCGGTATGCCGGGTGGGCCCAGACCCGGCTGGCCCCGACCGCCCGCGCCTGCGGCCAGTCCGGTCCGGCGATGACCCACTCGGTGCGGGGAGCAGGGCCCCGCCGGGAGTCGAACAGCACGAAGTGGGCGCGGTCCAGCTGCCACTGGTAGCCGTACAGGCCGATGGGCGTGTACGCCGCGAGGTCATAGCCGACGTCGTGCCGGGCGTTGAGCCCGTCCACCTCCGACAGCGTGACGGGCTGGGTGCCGTAGATGGCATGGTCCCTGGCCTCGACCAGCACCACGCGGAGGGCGACGGAGCTGGCCACGAGGACACCGGCGAGCCCGAGCGCCCCCCACACGCGAGACCGCCGGGAGAGCACGAGCAGGATCCCGGCTCCAGCCAGCGCCACCACCGTGGCTGGCAGCGGCCGGATCTGCTCGCGGGTCTGGGCCAGCGGGGGGAGCGCGAGCACGGTGTACCAGTTGACCGGGCCTCGGGTGACGAGGCCGCCGGCGTACCAGATGACGGTCGCGGCCGCGACGAACGCGGTGGCGGCCCCGAGGGCCAGCTCGAACACCAGCCGCCGGGCTGGCGCCGTCCAGAGCCGGACCAGGCCGAGCGCCAGCAGCGGCGCAACCAGGATCTCCACGTAGCGACCGTAGACGACGTGGTCCGGTCGCACCGGGGGGAGCAGGAAGAGACCGACGAGCACGGTCAGCCCGACGGCGGAGCCGAGCAGGAACGCGCTCACCACGGGAGCCCCAGTGGTCTCCCGGCTTGCAACCCAGCCAGGCCGCGGTCGGCCCGTCAGGGGGTCGCCAGGCCGCGGCCGCGTGCCAAGGTGGACCAGCCCGAGCACGACGAGCCCGAACGTGGCCACGTGGAGGTACCAGTACTGGCCCGCGCCGAGGGCGGCGACGTTCTCCAGCGAGCCGAGATCGAGGGCGTTGTCCAGCACGCGCTGCAGGTCTCCGTCTGGGCGCTGCCCCCAGCTCCTGTCGCGGAGCCAGTCGTTCAGCTGTTGCCCTGCCACCGCCACCGCGACGGTCGCGACCACGCCGGCGGCTGCGCCGAACGCCAGGTCGTGCCGGAGCAGCGCGAGCGTCACCAGCAACACGAGCAGCAGCACCACCAGCGGCGCGGTCCGGCCGTGCGTCGTGAAGAGCGCGCCAGCGCAGCTCCCGCATGCGATCGCCCAGCCGACCGCGGCTCGAGGCCGCGAGGTGGTGACCACACCGGCGAGTGCGATGGCGGCGAGCAGCACCAGGACCGGCAGCAGCGACTCGGCCCAGGCGAACTGGGTGGTCACGACGAGCGGTGGGTAGAGCGCGGCGAGGAAGGCGGCAGCGGCGGCGGTCCGTCCCGGCACCCGGAAGACCCTCGTCAGCAACCCGTGGGCCAGCGGGAAGACCAGGCTGGACAGCAGCGCGTTGGTGGCGAGCACGTAGCGATATTCGGCCTGCGGCCCGGCTCCGAGCCAGTACGCCGGCAGGAGCAGCAGCGAGTAGCCGCCGCGGTAGAAGCCGGACGGGCCGAGCTCGCCGGGGACGCCGCCGCTCATGACCCGGGCGTTCACGAGATAGCCGGTCTCGTCGGCGAAGTTGGTGGGACCGTCCCGGCCGACGCTGATGGCGACCCGCAGCGCGACGTGCAGCAGGTAGCCAACGACGAGGAACGCGCCGAGCGCTCGAGGCTCGGCGGGTAGGCCCGGCAGCCTCCGCGCCATCCGTGTGACCGCAGCCGTCATGGCAAGAGCCTCAGACCCGTCGAGCACCTGGTCAAATCCCGTGGACCGCCCGGCCAGCGCGATTCTGGCCGGCAGGTCAGTTGGTGGTGACCGTGGACAGCGACACCTCCTCGCCGGCGGCGATCAGGGCCGAGCCGATCACCACCCGAGCTCGGGGTCCGAGCCGGAAGCGCACCGGTGGGTACGGAGGACCCGGCTCGAGCTCGGCCGCGCCGAGCGCGCCGAGGGGATCGAGGAAGGCGGCCGGCACCAGGATCGCCAGCCGGTCCGCTGGTCCCAGCCCAAGGCCCTCCTCGATGGTCGCGGCCAGCCCGGACACGGCCACGTCCACGCCGGCGGGCAGGCCGAACAGCAGACGCAGGATCCAGAGCCGCCCCTGGGCCAGCGCCTCGACGCCCGCCCCCGTGCCGAGCACAGGCGACCAGGGCACACGATGACACCAGGCCGCGTACACAAGTCCCGCGCGGAGCCCGTCGTCAAGCTTCGACCAGGACGGGCGCAGGGTGGTCACCTCGAGCCGCGACCCGCGCACGCGCAGGAGCCCGATCGCCTGGGCCAGCAGGCGCAGGAACTCGATCGTGCCCGCCGCTCCGGGGCCTGATGGCGCGGCCGGGCCGCAGCCGGCACCACCCGGACCGGTCTCGGAGCCAGCCGGTCGGTGGGTGGCGAGGCAGACGGCGCGGGCGGCGGCGAGGGCGTCCCCCGTGGCCAACCGGGCGTCGGCGTCCAGGGCGAGCCCCCGGCGGTCGGCGACCAGGTCGACGAGGGCGTCGAGGCGGGCGAGGAGCCCCAGGGTGGCGGTCGGCACGGATGCTCCCTTCGGATCGGGCGCGGCTGCGCTGGGAGCGGCAGCCTGCCACCGGCGGGGCGGCGTGGGGAGCGGGTCTGGCCAAGTTGTGGACAAGCGAGCGACCTTCTGGGTATCTTTAACGGTCCCCGTGTCCCGCCTGTGACGCAACGGGACCCTCCGGGACGAAGGGGACGGGATCTGGTCGGCTACGGCGAAGCCATCATCACCCCTGGCGAGCGTGCGGCGGTCCTTGCCGAGCTCGAACGTCGCAGCGCGATCGTCTCGGCCGCCAAGAACTTCAAGCGGCTTGGCGGCGCACCGGTGCCGACGGCCCCGCGAAGTACCTGTTGAGCGGGGTTTGCGCCCCCAGGACCCACTCGACAGCCCCCGGGGGGACCTTGGCGAGCTCCTGGTCGGTGTAGAGCCGGCGGGCCACGGTATCGCCGCCGCCGGTGGGGATCGCGGCGTAGGCGTGCCGTACGGTCTGCTTGATCTCCTCCTGGAACATCAGGTCCCGAGCCATGGGGCCCCCCCCTAGAGACCGGCCACGAAGCGTTCGAGCCGAGCCTTGACATGCGGCGGGAGCTCCTCCACCGCCTGGGAGGCCAGGAACTCGCGGAGCTCGGTGGCGAACTCCAACTCCCCGCAGCACTTGCGGCAGAACGACAGGTGGGTGTCGACCTTCTCCTGATCCTCGGGCGAGACGGCGTGGTCGAGGTAGTCCCACAGCTGCCGCACCGCCTCAGAGCACGGGATCAGGCCCTGCTTCTCGGTCATCCGACTGTCCCCTCGAGGAGAAGTCCGGTCTCAGGACGACTGGATCGAGGACCTCGAGCGGACCTACGGCGTCAAGCTCTGACCCCCTCCCTGACTGGCGTGCTACGGCTGGCTCTCAGCGCCCGAGCAGCGTCGGGGCGAGCGCCTTCCAGCCGGCCATGGGCAGGCCGTTCGGGTCAGGGTCGAGGACCTGCAAGCAGACGTGGTCGGCGCCGGCATCGAGGTGGGCGCGCACCCGCGCCGCGATCGTCTCGGGGCTGCCCCAGGCGACCACCGCGTCGACCATCCGGTCGCTACACCCGTCAGCGCGCTCCTCTGGCCCGAACCCGACCCGGTCCCACGCTCGCACGTAGTTCGTCAGGGACATGTAGAAGGCGATGAAGTCGCGGGCGATCCGGCGGGCCTCGGCCGGGTCGTCCTCGAGCAGGACGGCCTGCTCGACCGCGAGCAGCGGACCGGCGCCGAGCACCGAGCGCGCCGCGGCGGTGGCCTCCGGTGGTCCGTTGTAGAGGAGGGCGCCGGCGGCCCGCTCCGCGGCGAGCTCGAGCATGCGGGGGCCGAGAGCGGCAAGCACCCGCGCCGGCTCCTCCGCCAGCGGCGGCCCTGCCACGGGGCGGCGTCCATGGCGTCGAGGTAGGCGCGCATCTTGTCCAGCGGGCGCTCGTAGTGATGGCCGCGCGCGTCGACGATGGGGGCGTGGCTCACACCGATGCCGAGCAGGAAGCGGTCCGGGTACGCCTCGGTGAGTGTCCGCTGCGCGGCCGCCATGGCCACCGGGTCACGCGCCCAGATGTTGGCGATGCCGGGCGCGACCACCATCCGCCGGGTGGCGGCCAGCAGCAGCGCCGCGCTGGTCAGCGCCTCCCGGCCGAACACCTCCCAGAACCACAGCGAGCCCCAGCCCAGCCCCTCCAGCTCAGCGGTCACCGCCCGGACGAGCTCGGCAGGTTGGAAGTCGAGCTGCCTCGTCCACAGCCCGACCCGACCAAGCTGCTCCGCGAGCGCCCTTCCGGCGGTCGTGGTCTGGGCCTCCCTGTCCATGGTCGGCCCCCTCCCTGACGCCGCTTTGAACCTGATGCACGCGATTGTCTCAGAAGCCGGCCTCGGCGGTCATCGGGCCCACCGGGCCCGGGCGAAGGCGTGCCGGGGTCGCCGGTGGGGCCGCTCGCTTGACTCCGCGAGGCGGACGGCGTGTCGCTGCTGGGCCTCGCGGCGCTCGCCGAGGCGGGCCAGCTCGTGGGCGCGCAACTGCGCGATCTCACCGATGAGCAAGTGCATGGCTGTTCACCTCCGTTCGGGTGCGTGTCCGGTCACCTCCCCTCGGGTGTGTGTCCGGTCACCTCCTCTCGGGTGCGTGTCCGGTCACCTCCCCTCGGGTGCGTGTCCGGGCGGGCCGGGGCCTGCCGGGTCAACAGGCCTCGGCCTCTTCCGGGTCGAGGTGCAAGGGCAGGGGGTGCTTGCGGGGGCGCCCACGGGGCCGCTTGAACGGCACCGGGCGTCCGTCCACGAACACCTCGCCACCCCACACGCCCCAGGGCTCCCGGCGCTCCTTCGCGCCGGCGAGGCAGGCTGCCCGCAGCGGGCAGGGCCGGCACAGCACCTTGGCGACTTCGAGCTCGCGAGGAGATTCCGAGAAGTACAGGTCAGGTCCTGCCTCCACGCATGGCAGCGCTCGCCCTGGCGGCACGTAGTGCTCCAGCGTCTGCATGGTCGGGTCGCTCCTTCATCGGTTCCGGCTGGCGGGGCTCCGGGCAAACAGAAAGGCCGTGGGGTTCGCCCACGGCCTTCGCGGTTTTCGGAGCTCCGGGTCTGGCTCCGGGAGGTCCCGGTTAGCTGGGTGCCTCCCTATGCTGCGTGGCCGCGAAGGCCGGGTAGTTCCACTTGCTCCCGGTGCCGAAGGCACCGGTCGTGCCCGTCAGGTCGCCGGGGTGACCCTGGATGCGGGCGGCGCTCATTGCGGGCTGCGGGCACACGTCACCCCGGGACCCGACCTGGGTCCCCGTGATGACACGGCTCCGGTAGCTCATCAACGAAGGTACCTCCTGACCACGGTCCCCGGCATGGGGACCCCGACCATCAGCCCGGCGGCCTGTCCGCCAGCTGCCGGAGCACCATCGCAGACCCGTCAAGCCAGGTCAAGGCATTTACGAAGAATGTTGCCCGGGATTCACCACCGCCGACAAGGAGATTGAGCTCGACATCGCCATGCTGGGTCGGCGTCGTACCGCGCGCCCGCATCGTGAACCCACCGGCCGTCGCCGCTCCCGGGCCTGGTGTGGCTCGACAGCTGAAGGGTCGGGTCCGGCCAGGTCACGGGACACGACGGGCGCGGTAGCATCCGTCCATGCCTCCCCCGTGGGCGGCCCCGTCGGCACCGGCTCCGCCGCCCCAGCCGCCGTGGCGCCGCATGCTCGCCGTTGCCGCGTCAGGGCTCGTGCTCGGCTGCGTGCTGCTCGGGCTGCAGTTCGCGCGCCTGGGGCCGGACCCGACGGCACCCTTCTTCGTCGGCACGAGCTGGCACCTGGACGAGGACCTCGCCGCCAGGGGCATCCGGGTCAAGCTCAACCGCGGGAACGGCTACGACGGGCAGTGGTTCCTGGGACTGGCCTACGACCCCCTGCTCAGCGAGCACCTGCCGGCCGGGTTCGACATGCCAAGGTACCGGGCTGGCCGGCCGCTGCAGGCGGTGGCCGGCTGGCTGCTCGCCGGTGGCCGCCGGGACGCGATCCCGCTCGGCCTGCTCGCGGTCGGCCCACTCGCGGCAGGGCTTGGCTGCGCCGCCACCGGCCGGCTGCTCGCCGGGCACGGGCGCTCCCGCTGGTGGGGCCTTGGGTTCGCGCTCATCCCCGGCGTCGTCGTCGGGGTGACGTTCGCCACCGCCGAGCCGCTCGGGCTCGCCCTGGCCGTGCTCGGCCTCAGCCTCGTGCTCGACCGCCGGCCGCTCGCAGCCGGTCTGGGGTTCGCCGGCGCCGGCCTGACCAAGGAGTCCTACCTCGTGTTCGCGGCGGCGGCCGCCCTCTGGCTGGTGCTCCGGCCCGGCCGGACCTTCCGGGTACGGGTGGCGGAGGCGGCCGCTGTGCTCGGGCCGGGCGTGCTCGCGCTCGGGCTGTGGTGGGCCTACGTCGCCCGGATGGTCGCGGCAAGCGCAGCCGACGCCAACGCGGCCGGCGCGCTCGGGCTGCCGCTGGCCGGCTGGGCGCACGTCCTCGGGCAGGTGGCCGCCGGCGACTACGTCGCCGACGCGCCGGTCGGGCCGCTCGGCCCGGTGCTCCTGGTCGGGTCGCTGGCCCTCGCCGCGGCCGGCATCGTCGCCGGCCTCCGCCGGTCGTCGCTGGCGGCCCGGGCCGGTCTCCTGCTCGGCCTGTACGGGCTGGTGCTCTCCGCCGAGCTGCTCGGCCGGTTCCTGTCCAGCATGCGCGCGCTGGCCCCGACCGTGCTGGCCACCGCCCTGGCCGTCGCGGTTGCGTCCGGCGCGCCCATCCTCGCCCGCCATCCGGTCGAGATCGCCGAGCCCTGACCGGACGGCATGTCCCGTCGATCCGCCCGACCATGGCATGGCGCTGTGGGGGCCGTGGGGGAGCGTGTTACTGGTACCCCCCAAGCTGGCACAGGCGCTCTTGGGGGGCCGTGGGGGGAGCTCGCTCCCCCCACATGGGCAGAGGACGACCCGGGACGTCCACCGAGCGACGACTTACAAGATCCTGATGACGACTTACAGGATCCTGATCTCGTAGCGGCTGGTCCGGTAGAAGTTGCCGGCCGGGTCGATGATCTGCATCTGGAACACGTAGCGGCCGCGGAGCTGGGTGCCGGCCAGGGTGCGGCCGTTCCAGGAGACGCGCTGGCGCCCGGCGGGCAGCAGCCCGGTCGAGATCGTCCGCACCAGGGTCGTGGTGGCGTACTTGAAGACCGAGATCCGCAGGCGGGAACGCTCGCTCGACGAGATTGCGAACGTGGTGGTGTCGCGGTCCCCGTCGCGGGGGACGGGCTCGAACGGGTTGGGCGCCACCACCAGGTTGGCGACCTTGGGCCTGACCCGGTCCAGGACCAGCGGGAAGGTCCGCAGCAGCGACCGGTTGCCGGGGCCGAGGGTGTACAGCACCCGCAGCGTGTAGGTACCGTCGGGCCTGGCGGCCCCGCCGGCCGTGCCGTCCCAGGTCTTGGCGCCCGTTCCACCAGCGGTCAGGAGGCTGGCGAACCCGCTGGTCACGAACGATGTGGCCGTGTACCCGGAGATGTTCCCGACGTTCCAGGCGCAGCGGTCCTGGACGCCGTCTCCGTTCGGGCTGCAGGCGCCGACCGTGACCGTGACCGGGACCCCGGAGACGTTCCTGACCGTCCAGGTGAGCCGGTAGCTCCCCTCGGTCGGCCCGGCCTGCGAGCCGAGCGCATACACGTCGATCAGGTACCTGCCGGCCGTCCCCGCCTGCAGATGCATCGTCGACGTCGGGCAGAAGCCGGTGGGCGGGCTGCTGGCGCAGGCCACGATGCGGTTGAACTGGCTGAACACGTCGGTGGTCCCGGGCGTGTACAGCGCGGCGTCGAGGCCGGGGCCGCTCTGCCTGGTCAGGGTCGCGTCGAGGGTGTCGCCGGCGGCCAGGTAGACCGCGTAGACGTCGTCGACGTCGTCGTCGGCGGCCGCGCCGTCGGCGCCGCCGTCCAGGGCGCTGCCCCGGGTCCAGCGGTCGTCCCCGGTGGTGCCGAGGAGCGGGACGCCGGGCGCCTGGTCGTCGGCGCGTAGCGCGCGCACCGGCACGTCGTCAGTGCCCGAGGCACCCTCGAGGGTCGCGGTAGCCACATGGGTGGCGTCCCGGGCGAGCGTGACGGCGCCGGAGGTGAACTTGAACACGCCCGTCCCCGCGGCCTCGGCCGTGCTGTCGGTGACGACCGGAGGGGCGCCGTCCACGCTGAACGAGACCCCCGACCCGGGCGGCGAGGCCAGGCTGCCGTCGCTCTTGAGCAGGTAGGCGTCAAGGGTCGTGCTCGGGTTGGCCAGCTGACCGGAGCTCGCATCGGTGAGGACGCTCGGCCCCGAGGTCTCGGCGACCACGTAGGGAGCTGCACCGCCGCCGTAGCTCTGCTGGTAGGCGTTGGCGTCGGCGAGGCCGTGACCCTCGACCTTGGCGTCGCTGGACGACACCCCGCCGGCGTTGGCGGTGCCCTCGACGGCCAGACGGCCGCGGAGCGCGCTGCCGGCCGGGAGCAGGGCGAGGACACCGGCCACGATCGGGGAGGCGAACGAGGTGCCGTCCACGAGCACGACCGCGCCGCCCGGGACGACCGCCGGCACCGCCTCGCCAGGGGCGACCACGTCGACCTTGCCGTAGGAGGAGAAGGCCGCCACCCCACCGCCCTGGGTGGTCGCGCCCACCGAGACCACCCCCGGGTAGCCGGCCGGGTACTGCGGGAGGTAGTTGCCGTCGTTGCCGGACGACGCGACGATCGACTTGTTGGCACCGAGGACCGCGTTGACCGCGTTCCGCTCGGTCGTGGACGGCACGGGCCCGCCGAGGCTCAGGTTGACGACCTCGACGGTGGCGTCGGCGGCGACCTCGTGCAGCGCGGCCGCCTCGGCCGACACCGGGATCCCGCCGTCGGCGTCGTCGACCCTCCATGACTTGATGCTCGCCTCGGGAGCCACCCCGGTGATGCCGGCGCCGTCGTCGGCGGCGGCGACCAGGCTCGCCACCGCGGTGCCGTGCCCGATGACGTCGGTGGCGCTCGTCGCGGCACAGGTGCCGCCGGCGTTGCAGGCCCGGCGCTGGATCACGCGGGAGCCGATCTCGGCGATGTTGGCCACCCCGCTGTCGATCACGGCCACCACGCTGCCGTTGCCCGTCCTTCCGGCGGTGTGGGCGGCGAGCGCGTTCACCCCGGGAGCCGGCTCCAGGTGCCAGCAGCTCACGCCCGCGCCGCAGGCGTTGAACTGCCGGATCCAGTCCGGCTCGGCCCAGGCCACACCGGGCTGGGCGGCCAGGCGCCTGGCGGCCGCGCGCACGTCGGCCGTGCGGGCCAGGGTGCCGACCTGCACCTTGCCGACGGTGGAGAGGCGGGCGCCCACGGCGCGGAGCAGGGCGCTGCGGCGCGCGGTGGTGACCCCGGGCCGGAAGCCGACCAGGAGCCGGCCGGGCACGAAGGCGCTCCGGCCCGTGGCCTTCCCGCGGGTGACGCGGGCGGGGACGGCGGGGCGCACGGCCTTGCCGGCGCCGGCCGCCGTGGCGACCGCCCGGGGCGGGGCGACCGCCCGGGGCGGGGCGGCGGGGCTGGCCAGGGCGGCACCGGCCGGCAGCAGGCCGGCGAGCAGGGCGGCGGCGAACAGGGACCGGAGCTGCGTGCGCATAACGGGCTTCCCCTCGACATCGGGTCATGCCCCAACCGGCGAGGCGGGGCTTGCCCGCGCATCATCGGCAGGTAGCCGGCTCGGCTCAAGTCGCTTCGATCAGTTCAAGCAGTTTGATATGCATCGTTGCAGGATTGCAATCTGCCAAAACCGCTCGGAGCGCCGACGGCGCAGCCGTTCCCGGCCCGCCCGGCGAATCCGCCGGGCGGTCAGTACTGCGCCATGCTGCCGGGCGGTCAGTACTGCGCCATGCTCGAGTCGACCGTCCGCGCCCAGGCCACGATGCCGCCGCCCAGGTGCCTGGCTGTCGAGAAGCCGGACTGCTTGAGCAGCGCGAGCGCCTCGGCCGAGCGCTGGCCGGTCCTGCAGTATGCCACCAACGGCTCGGTCTGGGGCAGCTCGGCCAGGCGGGCGGGCAGGTCCCCGAGCGGGATCAGCTCGGCGCCCTCGATGCGGTTGATCTGCCACTCGGCCGGCTCGCGAACGTCGATGAGCTTGATCCGCTCCCCGGCGTCCAGGGCCGCCTTGAGCTCGGCCGGGGTCAGGGTGGCGCCGGCCGCGGCCAGCTCGGCCTCGTCCGAGACCACGCCGCAGAAGTCCTCGTAGTCGATCAGCTCGGTGACCGTCGGGTCCTTGCCGCAGACCGCGCACTCGGGGTCCTTGCGGACCGTGATGTCCTTGAACGACAGCTCGAGGGCGTCGTAGATCACCAGGCGGCCCACGATCGGGTCACCGATCCCGGTGAGCAGCTTGATCGCCTCGTTGGCCTGGATCGAGCCGACGGTGGCGCAGAGCACCCCGAGGACCCCGCCCTCGGCGCATGACGGCACCATGCCAGGCGGGGGCGGCTCCGGGTACAGGCACCGGTAGCAGGGGCCGTGCTCGGCCCAGAACACGCTGGCCTGCCCGTCGAAGCGGTAGATCGACCCCCAGACGTAGGGCTTGCCCTCGAGCACGCAGGCGTCGTTGACCAGGTAGCGGGTGGGGAAGTTGTCCGACCCGTCGACCACCAGGTCGTAGCCGCGGATCAGCTCGCGGGCGTTGTCGGAGGTCAGCCGGGTCTCGTGCAGGGTCACGGCGACATACGGGTTGATCTCGGCGAGCTTGTCCCTGGCGCTCTCGAGCTTCGGCCGGCCGATGTCGGAGGTGCCGTGGATGATCTGGCGTTGCAGGTTCGACGCGTCGACCAGGTCGAAGTCGACCAGGCCGAGGTGGCCGACCCCGGCCGCGGCCAGGTACATGGCGGTCGGCGAGCCGAGGCCGCCGGCCCCGATCAGCAGGACGCTCGCGTTCTTGAGCCGCTTCTGCCCGTCCATGGCCACGTCGGGGATGATGAGGTGGCGCGAGTAGCGGAAGACCTCGTCACGCGACAGCTCGCCCGCCGGCTCCACCAGCGCTGGAAGCGCCATCGATGCTCCTTCTCGTGCTCGGTTCCTAGATCGCAGAGCCCATGCTCGGCTCCTAGATCGCAAAGCCCATGGCCCGCAGGGCGAGCTTGCCGTCCTCGGTGAGCCGGTCCGTTCCCCAGGGCGGCGACCAGACCCAGTTGATGCCGACCTCTTCGATGCCGTCGAGGCCGACCAGCGCCGCGTTGGTGGCGCCCTCGATCATGTCGGTGAGCGGGCAGGCCGCCGAGGTGAGGGTCATGTCCAGGACGACCCTGCGGCCGTCGTCCTCCTGCTCCACCCCGTACAGCAGCCCGAGGTCGACCACGTTCACGCCCAGCTCGGGGTCCTCCACCTGCTTCATGGCCTCGAAGATCTGCGCCTCGCTCGCCATCGTCGGTTCCTCCCTCCTCCTGTCCGGGGCCGCCGCCTCGAGCCCCCGGACCGCTCTCGCCCAGGAACAGCCGGGGCCACCGCTTCGCTGCATGAGCCCCGGACCCCGCTCAGTACCGTTCGCCGGGAAGGCGCTCAGCCTTGGCGGCCCGGGCCGCGTCCTCGTCCTCACCGTGGATCGTCTCGCCCCCGTCCTGACCGGCCAGGGCCCTGGCGGCGGCGTCCCGGAACGCCATCCAGCCGAGCAGGGCGCACTTGACCCGCACGGGGTACCTGGCCACGCCCGCGAAGGCGACCCCGTCCTCCAGCAGCTCCTCGTCGGGCTCGCCCTCGCCGTGCATCAGCCGGCGGAACGCGTCGGCCGTCTCCAGCGCGTCGGGCACCTGCCGGTCGAGCACGAGGTCGCTCATGACCGAGGCGGAGGCAAGCGAGATCGAGCAGCCCTTGCCGTCGACCGCGATCCCGGCCACCCGGTCGCCGTCCAGCCGCAGGCCGAGCGTGAGCTCGTCCCCGCACACCGGGTTGTAGTGGCGCACCTCCACGTGGCCGCCCTCGAGCCGCCCAGGATGCCTGGGCTTCTTGTAGTGGTCGAGGATGATCTCCTGGTACAGGTCCTCCAGACCCAATGTCCCGCCTTCCCCTCTAGCCGAAGAACCGCTTGTCTAGCCGAAGAACCGCTTGGCCTTGTCGAGCGCGGCCACCAGCGCGTCGACCTCATGGGTCGTCGAGTAGACGTAGAACGACGCCCTGGTGGTGGCCTGCACGCCGAACCGCTTCATGAGCGGCTTGGCGCAGTGGTCGCCGGCCCGGACCGCGATCCCGTCCTCGTCGAGCACCTGCGAGACGTCGTGCGGGTGGAGCTCCCCCAGTGTGAACGACACCGCGCCCCCCCGGTGTTCCAGGTCGGCCGGCCCCAGCACCCGCAGGCCGTCGACCTCGGCCAGCCGCTTCAGGGCGTACCCGGTGACCTCGACCTCGTGGGCGCGGACCTGGTCCATGCCGAGCCCGGTGAGGTAGTCGACGGCAGCCCCCAGCCCGACCGCGTCGCCGACCGGCGGCGTCCCCGCCTCGAAGCGCCAGGGGATGTCGTTGAACGTGGACGACTCGATGTTCACGTCGCGGATCATCTCGCCGCCGCCGAGGAACGGCTCCATCGAGTCGAGCAGGTCCTCGCGCGCGGCCAGCACGCCGATCCCCATCGGGCCGAGCATCTTGTGCCCGGTGAACGCGAGGAAGTCGGCGCCAAGGCCGTCGAGGGTCACGCCCAGGTGCGGGACCGCCTGGGCCGCATCGGTGACCACCAGGGCACCGACCGCGTGGGCGCGCTCGGCCACGGCGGCCACCGGGTTGATCGTGCCGAGCACGTTCGACATGGCCGAGACGGCCACGATCCGGGCCCGCCCGGTGAGCAGCCCGTCCAGCGCGTCAAGGTCGAGCAGGAAGTCGTCGGTCACCGGGATGGCCCGGATGCGGGCGCCGGTGAGCTTGGCAACGAGCTGCCAGGGCACCAGGTTGGCGTGGTGCTCCATCTCGGTGACCAGGATCTCGTCGCCCTCGCGCAGGTTGCGCAGGCCCCAGCCGTAGGCGACCAGGTTGATCGCCTCGGTGCCGTTCTTGGTGAACACGGTCGCCCGCTCGCTCGCCCCGACGAAGCGGGCGACCTTGCCCCTGGCCGCCTCGTAGAGGTGGGTGGCCTCCTCGGCGACCGTGTAGACGCCGCGGTGGACGTTGGCGTTGTGCCGCTCGTAGTACTCCCGCATGGCGGCGAGCACGTGGGTCGGCTTCTGGCTCGACGAGGCCGAGTCGAGGTAGACGAGCGGCTTGCCGTGGACCTCCCGGGCCAGCAGCGGGAAGTCCGCCCGGACGCGGGTCGCGAGGTCGCCGCCGACCCGTGTGCCCACGGCGCGCGAGGCCGGGCCCGGGCCGGGCGGGTTCGTGGTCGTGGTCATCGTGCGCGCTTGCCTCCCTGGCGCCGGTCCGGCGCCCCCTGGAACGGACCGCCGCCTACGCGGCGGACGTGCCCCGCCACCGTTCGTAGCCCTTCGCCTCGAGCTCCTCGGCCAGCTCCGGGCCACCCGACTCGACCACGCGACCGTCGGTCATGACATGGACGGCGTCGGGGGCGATGTAGCGCAGGATCCGGGTGTAGTGGGTGATGAGCAGGACGCCGAGGCCGGGGCCGCGCAGGCGGTTGACGCCCTGGCTGACGACCTTGAGCGCGTCGATGTCGAGCCCCGAGTCGGTCTCGTCGAGGATCGCCAGGCTCGGGCGGAGCAGGGCCATCTGCAGGATCTCGTGGCGCTTCTTCTCGCCGCCCGAGAACCCCTCGTTGAGGCTGCGCTCGGCGAACCGCGGGTCCATCTGGAGGAGGCTCATCTGCTCGCGCAGGTCCTTGGCGAACTGGCGGACCGGCACGTCCTCCCCCCGGACCGCGTTGATCGCGGTGCGCAGGAAGTTCGTCACCGACACCCCGGGCACCTCGACCGGGTACTGCATGGCCAGGAACATGCCGAGCCGGGCGCGCTCGTCGGGGGCCAGGGCGAGGACGTCCTTGCCCTGGAAGGTGACCCGGCCGCCGGTCACCCGGTAGCGGGGGTGGCCGGCCAGGGCGTAGGCGAGGGTCGACTTGCCCGACCCGTTCGGGCCCATGAGGGCGTGCACCCTACCCGGCTCGACGGTCAGGTCGACGCCGCGCAGGATCTCCTTGTCCTCCACGTTGACGTGGAGGTCCTCGATCACCAGGGTCGTGTCGCTCATCGGTCTTTGGTAGCTCCTGTTCGGGTTCGTCAGCGGCCCTCGGCCAGCTCGGCCCAGCGCTCGGGCAGGTCGACGAGGACGTCGTCGCCGTCGACCTTGACCGGGAAGGTCCGGACCGGAGTCACCGCGGGGGGGATGTCGGGATGCCCGGTCTCGAGGTCGAAGCAGCTGCCGTGCAGGGCGCACTCGACCTTGCCGTCCTCGACGAACCCCTCCGACAGCGGGTAGTCCTCGTGGGTGCAGCAGTCCACCAGTGCATACACGGCATCGTTGGTGCGGATCAGGGCGACCGCCTCGTCGTCGGACAGCTCGACCCGCTGGCCGCTGTCGGCCTCCAGCTCCGAAAGGGCGCCGAGCCGGACCCAGGCCATCAGCCGCCGTCCTCCTCGTCGCTCCGGGGGCCTGGGCTCGGGTCCCCCGGGCCCCCCGACTTGGCGAGCTCCGCCTCGAGGGCGGCCTCGAGGCGCCGCCGCACGGCCGGGACGGTCACCTGGGCCAGGACCTCCTCGAAGAAGCCGAACACCACCAGGCGCCTGGCGACCTCCCTGGGCACGCCCCGGGACTGCAGGTAGAACAGGTGGAGGTCGTCGACCCGGCCGGTGGCCGCCGCGTGGGCGGCCTTGACGTCGGAGTTCAGGATCTCGAGGAACGGGTTGGCCTCGGCGTGGGCGTGCTTGGAGAGGACCAGGTTCCGCATGGTCTGGGAGGCGTCGCTGCCGCGTGCGCCCGGGCAGATGATCAGGTTGCCGTTGAAGATGTTGCGCGACCCGCCGAGCAGGCCGGCCTTGTAGAGGAGGCTCGAGCGCGCGTGGGGCTCGGCGTGGGTGACCGTGGCCCGGTGCTCGAACTTCTGCCCCTCGTCGGCGAAGACCGCCCCGAGCAGGTCGGCCTCGGCGCCCTCGCGCAGCAGCACATCGGGTGAGATGCGTACCACGCCGCCGCCGAGGGTGACCACGACCGAGCGGAACCGCCCCTGGCGGGCGACCTCGGCGCGCTGGACGCCGAAGTGGTTGACCCGCTCGCTGCCCCATTCCTGCAGGCTGAGGTGCTGCACGGCCGCGCCCGGGCCGACCAGCAGCTCGGTGACGCCGTGGTGGAAGGCGGGCCCGTCGACCGCTTCGGGCGAGTCGTGCTGCTGCACCAGCGTGAGCGACGCACGCTCCTCGACCACGACCAGGGTGTGGGCGAAGGTGGCGCCGGCCGTGGTGCGCCGGTGGCCGATGCCGATCGGCATCTCGACCTCGACGCCACGGGGCACGTAGAGGAAGGCGCCCGTGGTCACCAGGGTGGCGTGCAGCGCGAGGAACCAGTCGTCGGAGAAGGGCGCCGCGGTGGTCATGAACCAGGGCTCGACCAGGTCGGCGTGCTCGCGCGCTGCGGTGGCCAGGTCGGTGAGGACCACGCCCCTGGCCGCGAGGCCGCCGTCCAGGGTCGCCCTGGTGGCCGCCCCGTCCACGGTGGTCAGCAGCCCGCCTGGGTGGAGCCGGGCGGCGGCCGCCCCGTCCGGGCTCCCGCCGGGGGCGAGCACCGCCCCCTCGAGCCCGGCCGCGTCGGGCCGGCCGGCGTGGCGGACGACGCGGTGCCGGTCGAGGCCGGCCCGCTTGGGGTCGGTGAAGCGCCAGGCCTCCTCGCGGTTGGTCGGCCGCTCCAGCTTCTCGAGGGCGACCAGGGCCTCGAGCCGGCGGACCCGGAGCCACTCGGGATCGCCGAGCGCCTCCGACCAGGCGGTCACCGCCGCCTTGTCGGGCTCCTGCAGGGGCAGCGTCTCGATGTTCGTCTGGGTCACGCCTACCCGACCGCCCCTTCCATCTGGAGCGCGATCAGGCGGTTCAGCTCAAGCGCGTACTCCATCGGCAGTTCCTTGGAGATCGGCTCGATGAACCCGCGGACGATCATGGCGGTCGCCTCGGCCTCGGAGAGCCCGCGCGACCGCAGGTAGAAGAGCTGGTCGTCGCCGATCTTGGAGACCGTCGCCTCGTGGCCGAGGGTGACGTCCTCCTCCTTCACGTCGTTGTACGGGTAGGTGTCCGAGCGCGACTCCTCGTCGAGCAGCAGCGCGTCGCAGCGGACGTTGACCTTCACGCCCGGCGACTCCTCCTCGACCTTGATGAGGCCGCGGTAGGAGGTCCGGCCGCCGTCGCGCGAGATCGACTTGGACACGATCTGCCCGGTCGTGTTGGGCGCCGCGAAGGTGAGCTTGGCCCCTGCGTCCTGGTGCTGGCCGTCGCCGGCGAAGGCGACCGAGAGGATCTCGCCGTGGGCGTGCTCGCCGAGCAGCAGCACCGCCGGGTACTTCATGGTCAGCTTGGAGCCGATGTTGCCGTCGATCCACTCCATGGTCGCGCCCTCGTAGGCCGCGGCCCGCTTGGTGACCAGGTTGTAGACGTTGGTCGACCAGTTCTGGATGGTCGTGTAGCGCACCTTGGCGTGCGGCTTGACGATGATCTCCACCACCGCCGAGTGCAGCGAGTCCGACGAGTAGACGGGAGCGGTGCAGCCCTCGATGTAGTGGATGCTGGAGCCGGGCTCGGCGATGATCAGCGTCCGCTCGAACTGGCCCATGTTCTGGGAGTTGATGCGGAAGTAGGCCTGCAGCGGGATCTCCACGTGGACGCCTTCGGGGATCCAGATGAACGACCCGCCCGACCACACGGCCGAGTTGAGCGCAGCGAACTTGTTGTCGGCAGCCGGGATCACCGTCGCCCAGTGCTCGCGGAACAGCTCCTCGTGCTCGCGCAACGCGGTGTCGGTGTCGAGGAAGAGCACGCCCTGGGCCTCGAGGTCCTCGCGCACCTTGTGGTAGACGACCTCGCTGTTGTGGACGATCAGGCCCTCGGCGATGAAGTTGTGCGGCCCGTCCACCTCGATGTCGTACACCGGCTCGACGTCGGCGGGCGTGATCGCGGTGACCCGCGCGAAGCCGAGGTGCTCGGTGACGTGGCTGCGGAACGTGGTGTTGTGGGCCGACGTGGCCGAGTGGTGGTACCGCCGCCGCCCAAAGCGGGCGGTACGACGTGGGTTGCGGCAATCCAGCCGCTCAAAGTCACCGGAGATGCCGAGACGAAAGCCGACGATGGCGCGGCCAGCGTCGAACGGATGCTTGCTGGTGAACTGGTGCACCCTGCTGGTGCGCAGCCCGCACAGCACGGCCAGCTCGGCCCCCTGCTCTAGCAGCGGCTGGTTACCGCTGGTCAGCGCAATCGAGTCGGAGACGTCCGGGCCGACATAGCCGTCGGCGTCGACCCAGCCGCCGAGGAACGCGAGCCGCTGGTCGGTTGGGAGCCCGAACACCCAGGCTGGCACCTGCTTGGTCAGGGCGGTGCCGACAAACCCGAGCTTCTGGAGCCACTCGACCAGCGGACGGGAGTTGACGACCAGCCGCTGGGCGTCGGCGCCGATGGCCGGTACCCCGAACAGCTCGCCGACGATCCGGGTGATCTCGGCGCGCAGCTCGACGTCGGCGGCCGGCACGGCGAACTGGACCCGGTGGGTGCGGGCTGCACTCTGCAGGCAGCCGTCGCCGAGGAAGTAACCGAGCAACCAGAGCAGATCGGGCGAGGTCACCGCCGGCGCGTGCGTGCGCCCGTTGCGGTCAACCAGCGGTGGGAGCCGACGCGATATGCCGAACTCGGGCAGCCCCCGAGGCACGGCGACCAGGTCGCCGACCCGCAGCTCCCCCACCGTCTTCCAGGTGCGGCGGTAGCGGCTTCGCTGACGCCCGGGCCTGCGAGCGTCCTCGAGGACCAGCATCGGGTGGTTGTCGGTGGCGCGGATCGAGCGGGTACCGACCCGGACCTCGTAGGTCTGGCGGACGTCGGTCTGGGCGGCCGCCTTCACTGGAGCGAGTATCAGGCGACCGCTGTCCTCGTCGAGGGCGAAGACGACATCGCCGGGCTCCATCTCCTTGATGGCGACCAGGCCGCGGTTGGAAGTCCAGACGCGAGTCCCGGCCCCCAAACACTCATACTGGGCCGCCACGCCTGCCACCAGGCGTTGCTTCTCCGCCTCGGGGATGCCGAGCTTGTCGTAGGTGTTGCGGATGTCGGCGGGCAGGTCCTCCCAGGACTCAGCCTGCTTCTCGGTGGCGCGCAGGAAGTAGTAGATGTTGTCGAAGTCGATGCGGTTCAAGTCCCCGCCCCACTGTGGCAAGGGCTTGCGGTAGAAGTAGTCGAGCGCCTTGTGGCGGAACTTCCGCATCCACTCGGGCTCGTTCTTCATCGCCGAGATCTCCTCGACGACGTCGTGGGACAAGCCCCGCTTCGGCGTGAAGACCGAGTGGACCGGGTCGTGCCAGCCGAACTTGTAGGCACCCATGTCGACGTTCTCCGGCACGGGGTTGATCCGCTCAGACGGCTGCAGGTCGCGGGCTTCGATGGCCATCAGGCTTGGCTCCTTGCTGCTTCAGGTCTGGACACGGCCGGGGCCGGGCCAAGGGTCGGAGACGTCGGCGTCCGGGTACCGGCGTGGCGTAGTGCGGTGCCCGGCAGGTCTACGTGGGTGACGCAGCGCACGGCCCCGCGAGCGATCGTGGCCTCCCGCCTGACCGGCGTCCCGAGGAGCAGCTCGAACAGCTTCGCCTCGGAGGCGCACAGGTCGGGCAGCTCGGAAGCAAGGTGCTCGACCGTGCAGTTGTGCTGGCAGAGACGCAGGCCACCGGGGGCGGACTCGACCTCGGCCATGTACCCCTGCTGGGTGAGGACCTCGGCCAGGGCCTCGGTCCGCTCCTGTAGCGTAGCGCCATTCACGCGATCGGCGTAGCTGGCCGCAAGACGCTCGTTCCGCCAGGCCAGGAACTGGCTGAGCACGGCGGCGTCCTGGCCCTTGAGGAAGGTGAGCGCCTCCTGCGCCATCTGGTCGTAGTGGCGCGGGAACGTCTCGTGCCCGGCGTCGGTCAGCCGGTAGATGGCGGCCGGCCGGCCCCGCTTCGGCTTCTCGACCGAGGCGGTGACCAGGCCGTCCCGCTCGAGCAGGGCGAGGTGGCGGCGGATCCCCACGGTCGTGAGGTCGAGCAGGCCGGCCAGCCGGGGAGCGGACAGGTGCCCGTGACGGCGCAGGAGCAGGAGGATGCGCTCCCGGGTGGCACCGCGTCCGGGATCCGGCTGTTCAACGCGCTCAGCCGCTGGCATGTCGTGATCCTTCCGTATGACGCAACTTTGGAAACATTGATGTTTCCTTGGTTCAGTCTACGCAGCTCAGCGGCGTGGGGCAAACCCCGTGCAGAGAGGTTGCCGGGGCCGGCCACCCAGACGAACGGCATGGGCCCGAGGCCCGTCTGGCATGGGCCCGAGGCCCGTCTGGCATGGGCCGCCCGAGGCCCGTCTGGCATGGGCCCGAGGCCCGTCTGGCATGGGCCCGAGGCCCGTCTGGCATGGGCCCGAGGCCCGTCTGGCATGGGCCCGAGCCCCGTCCTGGCGCATCGCCGACCGCTTGACGGATGCTGCCCACTTTTATATGCTCTTAGCATCTAAGTGCCCGCCGCATGTTTCGTCAGCTGGCAGCGCAGGGCAGGAAGGGAGCCAACGATGGCAACAAGCGCAGACCTCCGGACCACGCCGATCGGGTACTGGCTGAAGCAGGCCGACCTGATGCTCACCGAGCACCTCGGCCGGGTCCTCGACGACCACGGCCTCACCCGCTTCCACTGGCAGGTGCTGAACCTCCTCAACCAGCGCGGCACCACCACGCGGGCGGCCGTGTCGGAGGCCATGCAGCTCTTCGTGGACGCCGCGGGCGTGGACGGCATCCTCGACGACCTCGCGCGCCGGGGATGGCTGTGGCGGCGCGAGCACGGCGGCGAAGGCACGACCGAGCTCGCCCTCACCGACGAGGGCAGGCAGGGGCACCGCCGCGTCTTCGAGCTTGTCGACGCCACCCGCAAGCGCTCCCAGGAGGGCATCTCCGAGGAGGACTACGCCACGGTCATCAGCACACTGCAGCGCATGGTCGCCAACCTCGAGCGGTAACGATCTAGCGGGCGAACGTCGCAGGCAGCTCGGCAGACCGCGGGCCCTCCGGACCGGAGCTACCGGCGGATCCTGCCCGACGGGCCGAGCGGGCCGCAGGCCGGGCAGTCGGCCCGGCCGCACGCGCGCTCGTAGTCGCCGCGGTCGATGCCGCCCAGGACCGCCTCGAGCAGGGCGCGCTGCTCGTCGAGCTCGGCCGGGCCGTAGCGCCTGCTGTGGACCTCCGGCTCCTGACCGCCGAGGTAGCAGTAGGAGGCGGTGCAGCCGTGCGGGAGCTGGCCCAGCTCGCGGAGGGCGAGCGCGTACAGGCCGAGCTGGTCGAGGTGGCCGGGCCCGGCCTCCGCGGGCCGGCCCGTCTTCCAGTCGACCAGCTCGACCTCCGCGCCGCCGCGGAAGACCGCGTCGATGCGGCCGCGCACCACCCAGGGGCCGGAGCGGAGCGCCACGCCGACCTCGGCCTCGGGGGCGGGCAGGCGCGCGTACCTGGTGGCCGCGAAGTTGCGGGTCGCCCGCTCGACCAGCCCGGGCTCGGGTGTGGGCCCGCCGGCCCCCTCGCCGCTCAGGTCGCCCACGTCGACCAGGTCGGGCAGGGTGCGGGCGCGTCGCTCGAGGAGCCGGTGGACGACCGTGCCGAGCCGCGCGGCCGGGTGCGGCGGCGACGGCAGCGGCCGGACCACCGTCCAGTAGAACGCGCGCGGGCAGGTGGCGTAGGCGAGCACCTGGGTGACCGAGAGGATGCGGGGCGGCTGGGGCCGCGGCGGCGGCCCCTTGGCCAGGCTGGTGGCCACCAGCCTGGACTGGGCGGCGAGCGCGGCCGCGAACGCGGCGGCCTCGCCCGGCGGCACCCGGGCGGGCAGGACGGACGGGTCCCGGCGGGCCAGCTCCACCGCTGCCGCGGCGCCCTCGGGGAACGGCGGGTCGTCGCTGTCGTCGGGCCGGAGGGCGGCGGGCGGCCACTGGACCCGGTCGCGCAGCCGCTCGGTCAGGGGGCTCGCGACCGGTTCCTCCGCCTGGGCCAGTACCCCGACCGCGGGATGGGCGGCCGCCTCACGCCAGAACACGCCCGGCCCCTTGGGCGTCTTCTCCGATCCCTGGTACCACCACGCCGACGTCAGCACCAGGAGCTGCTTGGCTCTGGTGACGGCGACGTAGAACAGGCGGCGCTCGTCCTCAAGGGCCCGCTCGGCCAGCGCGGCCTGGAACGCCCGGGAGTTGCCTTCGAACCGCGGCAGGTGCACGGCGTCCTCGCGCAGCTCGTAGGGGAACCCCTGGGCCCGGCGCGGGTCGGCGACCCGGGCGTCCGGGAAGATCCCGTGCTTGGGCGAGCCATCCTCCTTGGTACCTGCCGACAGCCCGGCCACGACCACCATCGGGAACTCGAGCCCCTTGGCCATGTGCACGGTCATCAGCTTCACCGAGTCGGCCGGGGCGGGCTGGGTCGCCTCGACCGGCTCGACCGCCTCCTCGACCGCGTCCAGGTAGGCCAGGAACGCGCCCAGCGACGGGTTGCCCTCGACCGGTGCGAAGGCGGCCACCCGGTCGAGGAACGCGGCCAGGTTCTGGCGGGCCGACGCGGCCCGCCGGTCACGCGACGCGGCCAGCTCGGCCCAGACCCCGGTCCGCTCGAGCACGGTCTGGACCAGGTCGAGCAAGGGCGCGTCGGCGGCGGCCCGCAGCCCTCGCAGCTCGGCCCGGAACGCGCGTAGCCGCGCCCGGGCCTCGTCGTCCAGGCCCTCGACCTCGTGGAGGTGGTCGAGGGCCTCCGACAGCGCGAAGGACACGTCGCCCGGGTCGGGGTCCTCGCCGGGCAGCCCTTCCTTCAGCCCCCGGTTGTGTCTGGCCGCCCAGCGGGCGAGCCGGACCAGGTGTCGATGGCCGAGCCGCCAGCGTGGCCCGAGCAGGAGCCGGGTCAGGGCCACGTTGGCACCAGGATCGTCGACCACGCGCAGCACGCTGACCAGGTCGACGATCTCCGGGGTCTCGAGCAGGCCGGACAGGCCCACCACCTCGACCGGCACGTCGCGCTGCTCGAGCGCCTCGCGGAGCGGGCCGAGCAGGCGCTTGGAGCGGACCAGCACGGCCACGTCCCGCCAGGCCGGCCGGGTCCGGTCCCCTGGGCCAGGGCCGGGTAGGCCCTCGGCGTGGCCGGCGGCGACCTGGTCGGCGACGAAGGCGGCCTCCGCGTACTGGTCGGTGAGCAGGGCGGCCCGCACCTCGCCGTCGCCGTTGGCGGCCAGGGGCACGAGTGGCTGCCCGCCCCGGCGCTCCCCGGGGACCGTGTCGATGACGGCATTGGCCAGCTCGAGGATGCGGCGGCCGGAGCGGAAGTTGGTCGACAGGGACAGCGGGCTGTCCACGCCCCGGCCCCCGGACGGGAAGTGCTCGGCGAACGACAGCAGGTTGTACATGGTCGCGCCGCGGAAGGCGTAGATGGCCTGGCGGGCGTCGCCGACCGCCATGATGGAGGCACCTTCGAGGCAGAGCCGCTGCATGAGCCGGCGCTGGGCGATGTTGGTGTCCTGGTACTCGTCGAGCAGGACGTGGGGGAAGCGGACGCGCAGAGCCTCGGCGATCTCGGTGTGGCCCTCGACCAGCTCGACCGCCTTGGCCACCTGGTCGCCGAAGTCGATCCGGCCCCGCCGCCGCTTCTCGTCGGCGTAGCGCTCGACCAGCCGCGCCAGCTCGGTCCGTTCCCAGGCCGCCTGCACCTGCCAGTCCGGCAGGCGCTCGCCGCCCTCGGCCCGCTCGATCAGCCGCCGCGACGCAGCCACGACCTGGCTCGGCGGGACCAGGTGGTCGGAGCAGGCGGCGGCCAGCTCGAGGGTCTTGCGGATGGTCGCGCCGGCCGTGCGCACGTTCAGGTGCTCGAAACGCTCGCCGTCCAGGATCCCGAGCAGGATCTGGTACTGCTGAGCCTCGCTCAGCAGGTCGGCGTCGGGCTCGATGCCGACCCGGACGCCGTACGCCTTGACCAGGTCGGCCGCGAACGCGTGGTAGGTGTCGACGGTGACCCCGCCGCCCAGGCCGGGGCGGTGTTCGGTGAGTGCGTCGCGGACCCGCTCCTCCAGCTCGGCCGCTGCCTTGTTGGTGAAGGTGAGCCCGAGCACCGAGGCGGGAGGGACGCCCAGCCGCTCGATCAGATAGATGATGCGCGCGGCCATCACGGCGGTCTTGCCCGAGCCGGCGCCGGCGACGACGTGGACGGGCCCGAGGGGGGCGGCGATCGCGGCCCACTGCTCCGGGGTCGGGTCGAAGTCCCGCAGGGCGGCCCGGATGCTCGGGGTCACCGCGCCCGAGAAGGTGAGCGTCATCGCCGCTCCCCCTGCTCCCGACCGTCCCCGGTCATGGCTGTGAGGCTACCCGGCGCCACCCCGGCCACGACCGCAGTTGACGCCCCGAAAGGTGTGGCCGGGTCGTCAGTGGAGGCCCCGGAGGGTGAAGGTGTGGCCGGGTCGTCAGTGGAGGCCCCGGAGGGTGAAGGTGTGGCCGGACCGTCGAACCTGGACGGCGGCTGGGCGGGGGCGAGGAAGCTCTCCCCCTGCGGCCACATCGGGCAGATCGTCTTGAACTGGCAGAAGCGGCAGTCGGCGTGCGGGTTCGGGTCGAACGACTCGGCCGCGGCCCCGCCGAGCAGGGCCAGCAGGCGCTGCTCGACCCGCTGGGCGTGGTCGGGACCGGGGCGCTGGCTGACCCGGCCGAACCGGCCCTGCCTGGGCCTGGCCGGGTAGACGAGCTGCATCTCCACGGGGGGGCCCAGCGCGGCCAGCTCGGGGTCGCGGAGCGCGGCCAGGTAGTAGATCGCGAGCTGGAGCGAACCCCCCGCCTGCTCCTCGGTTGCCGGGGTCCGCCCGGTCTTGTAGTCGAGCAGGGCCATGCCATCGCCGAGCCGGTCGATCCTGTCGATGCGTCCCCGGATGCGGTGGCCTCCCACCTCGATGTCGAAGTCGATCTCGAAGGCGAGCGCCTGCCTGGCCTCCTCCCACTCGCTGCGGTGCCACAGCTTCAGCATGTCCATGCCGTCGCGCCAGAACTGGTGGGCGACGGCCCGGGAGGGGAACCAGGCCGGGTCGAACCGCTCGCGGTAGGCCGCCTTGAGCGCCTCCGGGCCGTCGGCGATCTCTCCCTTGGCTGCCAGCTCGAAGACGGTGTGCATCAGCTTGCCGAACGCCATCTGGTAGGAGGTCCGGTCGTCCAGCCCGGCCACGCTGCCGAAGAAGTAGCGCAGATGGCAGTCCTCGTACGTGCCGATCCGCGAGTACGACGTGCGCAGCCTGCCCTCGGGCGCGATCGGCTCGGGGTCGTGGGTCCAGTCCCGCCGCCACCACCAGGACCCTGGGTCAACCCCTGGCGTCGTCGCGAGCGTGCTGGCCGCGGCCAGCCGCTCGGCCGCGGGGCGGTCCCGGTCGGTGAGCACCCGGCGCAGGGCGCCGGCCGCCTCCAGGGGCTCGAGCGGGGTCTGGTCGGGCGGTGACGGCTCGCTTGGCAGCTCGACGCCGAGCCCGGCCAGGAAGCGGGATGGCTCGCCGCGGCCCTCGGCTCTGGACCAGGTGAACACGGCACGGTCCCGTGCCCGGCTGGCGCCGAGCACGAAGCGGCGGCGCTCGGCGTCCAGCGTGGCCCGCGCCTTGGCCACCGGATCCAGGTCGCCGTCCAGCCGCCACGCCTCGAACAGCCCCTGGGGCCAGGCCGTACGCGGGAGCGCGCCTTCCAGGCAGCCGGCCACCACCACGACGTCGTACTCCCGTCCCTTGGCTGCATTCACGCTGAGCAGGGCGACGGCATCCGCCCTTGCCATGGCCGGCGGGAGCCAGGGGTCGCCGGCGAAGTCGGCCCGTTCGACCACGTCCAGGTAGGTGCGCATGCTGGCACCCGGCCGGCCGTCGACGAACAGGGCGAGGGCACGTGAGAAGGCGGTCAAGGCGTCGAGCTGGCGTTGGGCCTGGAGGTTGGCCGGGTCGGCCTCAGCCCGCCTGACCAGGCGGGCGAACCCCGGGGCGTTGCGCCAGACCTCCCAGAAGCAGCCGTCGGCGTCCAGCTCCCGGACCCACCGTGCGGCCTGGTCCAGGAGGCGGCAGAGGCCGGCCACCCGGCCGGCGGAGCGGGCGTCCACGCCGAGGTCGCCCACCGGGGTGCGCACGTGGCGGGCGAGGGCCCGGTCGGCGAGGACGGCGGCCCTGCGCAGCGCGCGCAGCTGCTGCGGGCCGAGCCCGCCCAGGGGCGAGGTGAGCAGCGAGGGGATCAGCTCGTCGGCGCGGTCCGGGTCGAGGGCGAGCCGGAACAGGTCGAGGACGTGCCGGACGATCGGCTCTGCGATGAGCTGGCGCTCCCCCGCACCCAGCCGGTAGGGGACGCCGTACCGCTCCAGCGCCCGCCGGATGGGACCGATGGTCCGGCGCAGCGACGGGAGCAGCACCGCCATCCGCCCGTAGGGCACCCCGTCGCGCTGGTGGCTGACGCGGAGCAGGCGGGCCACCGCCTCCGCCTCGTCGGCCGGGCCCGGGTGGCGGGTCACCTCGACGGCGGTGGCCCCGCCACCGCGCAGCGCGACCGGCGCCTGTTCGCCGTCCCGCTGCAGGCGTTGGACGGCGTCGAGCCCCGCCCCGCCGAGCCGCCGGCTGTGCTCGAGGCGCACGACCGCTGCTGCGAGCCGCCTGGCATAGCCGGGCAACGCGCCGGGAGTCGCGCCCCGGAACGCGTCGGTCGTCCCGGCCGGGTCGCCGGCCAGCACGGCGCGGGCGCCCCCGCCGACCAGGAGCTCCAGGAGCCGCAGCTGGGCCGGGTCGAGCTCCTGCGCCTCGTCGACCAGGACCGTCCCCATCCGGGCGACCGTGACGGCCAGCACCTCGGGCACGTCCTCCAACAGGTCGCCGGCCTGCGCGACCAGACCGGCCTGGTCGACCGAGTCCTCCAGGGCGAGGCGCTCGCCATAGGCGGTCAGGAACGCGGCCCCAGGCACCCAGGCCGGGGGGCCGCCCGTCCCGACCCGGTCGAGCAGGCCGTCGGGCCCGATCAGGCGTCGCTCGCAGGCGAGCACGAAGTCGGCCAGCTCGTCGGTGAACGCCCGCGTGCCCACCAGCGGGACGAGGTCGCCCCAGTCCACCCCGGAGGTCTCGAGGAGCAGGGAGCGCACCAGCGACCACTGCTCCGGCCCGGAGAGCAGTCGCGGCTCGCCACGGTAGGCGAGCAGGTCCGCGTAGCTGGTGACCAGGCCGCGGGCAAAGGCGTGCCAGGTGACGCAGCCGAGCGCGCCGGTCGCCGCGGACGCCGACGCGGCCAGCAGCCGCTCGCTCGACGCGACGGCCGCCTGCCGGCTCGACGTCAAGTAGACCGCGCCACCCGCCGAGCCGGCCACGAGCGCGGGCAGCATCGCCTCCAGCAGCGCGGTCTTGCCGCTGCCGGGCCCGCCGAGCACGACCACGTTGCCTGGCGGAAGCAGGGCGGCCAGCTCACCGGGTGGCGCGTCGGGAAGCACGGTCTCGGTTGTCATGCCCGCATCCTAATCGGCTGCCGCGACGGTGCCAGCCGTCGTCCACAGGCCCTGGCTCACGAGCCTGCCCCGACAGCCGGCACCGCCGTGGACGCCGCCGTGGACGACCGCGCTCGTCTGCGGGCCGCCCCAGCCCCAGCCACGCACTCACGGCGGGCGGGTGGCTGCCTCCGCCGCCGTCGGCGCCGGCGTCCTGCGGCCACAGCTCCCAGCCACGCACTCACGGCGCGCGGGTGGCTGCCTCCGCCGCCGTCGGCGCCGGCGTCCTGCGGCCACAGCTCCCAGCCACGCACTCACGGCGCGCGGGTGGCTGCCTCCCTGACGGCCCAGCACGCTTGACCGCGGCGCCGAAACGTGGCCGGCGCTTCAGGGGCTGTGGACGAGCGTGGGCAGGCACCGGGACGGGTGGATAGGTTCGCCCGACCGTCCGGTGGAGGGCCGGGCGGGGGCGGGCGACCACGAGGGCGGAGGAGCGGGATCATGCGACCCGGGCATCCAAGAGCACAGTCGGTGCTGGCCGTCGCCGCCATCGCCGTGGCTCTGCTCGGCGGGTGCGGGAGCACCGGTCCGCCGGCACCGCTGCGCACGGCCGCGGCCGAACGGGCCTCGTGGCCCCGGTCGCCGGCGGATGCAGTCCGGGCGGGGGTGGAGCGGGTGGTCGACGGCGACACCTTCGTGGCGGTCGTCGGCGGGCGGCGCGACCCAGTCAGAGTGATCGGCGTGGACACGCCCGAGACCGTGGCCCCGGGCCGGCCGGTCGAGCGGTACGGCAGGCAGGCGTCCGCGTTCGCGGAGCGCTGGCTCGGCGGGGCCACGGTCCGCCTGGCCGGCGACGTCGAGCCCCGGGACCGCTATGGCCGCCTGCTCGCCTACGTCTGGCTGCCGGACGGGACGTTCTGGAACGCGCTGCTCGCCGCCGAAGGGTATGCCGAACAGCTCACGATCCCCCCGAACATCGCCTTCGCCGAGCTGTTCGACCGCCTGGTCGCTGAGGCGCGGACCCGGCACCGCGGTCTCTGGGCGGCGGCCGGCGACCACCCCGCCGCGGCTGGGAGTGCCGCGCCTGGGGACGAGGCCCTTCGCGGCCCGCCACTCCCGCTCCTGGTCATGGCGCCTGGGTGCGGCCCGCCACTCCCGCTCCTCGTCATGGCGCCCAGGCGCGGGCTGCGGGGTGCACCACCGCGTGCGCGGCGCGGTCGCCGAAGACGAGCCCGTCGATCGCCCATGCCACCCCGTCGTCGTTGGTGGAGGTGATGTGGTCCTCGGCGCGTCGTGATGACCCGTGGGGCTACGGGCGGATCATCTGCCTCGGCTCCCAGGCCGGCCTCGGGCCGAGGCGACCGGGTTCGAGTCCCTGTGGCTGTACGACCACTTCCAGGTCGACCCGCTCGGAGAAGCCTCGTAGATCACTACAAAACGCAACGGCCTGCCGTCCGGCGGGGTCCTGGCAGTCCCCCAACCACCAGTCCACACAGCCGGACGGCGAGGCCGCCGCTACGCGAACCTGCTTCCCGCGCCTCCCGTGTCCTCCCGGCCAAGGCGTGACGGCCCCGGCCGTCCCAGCGGGCGGAAGTGACTCGCACGTGCGCCCCCCAGCGCCGCCGCGAATGCAGTTCCGTGTTCGCGTTACTGACAGTACGATGCCATTCCTGTTCGTGCCGAGCCCGAGTCCAAATCGTTATCCGCCAAACTACCAGATCCGGCCGAACATGTCCATGTCGGACGAGGAGCAGCTCCCCGGCCGGCGGAGGGCTGCCCCCAGCCTCCCGCTCACTGGCTCTGGCGCTCGGCCAGGGTGGCCGTGACCTCCTGCTCCTTCCCATCCCTGACCAGCTTGACGCGCACCTCCTGGCCCGGGGTGCCCAGGCGCACCTGCGCGGCCAGGTCGCCGCCGCTCTGGACCGCCTTGCCGTTGATCTCGGTGACCAGGTCGCCGACCTGGAGGCCGGCCTTCTGGGCGGGCGAGCCAGGCTCGACCTGGCCGATGAGCGCGCCCGCCTTGCCAAGCGCCGGGGTGCTGAGCCCGACCCCGAGGTAGCCGCTGCGGATCTCCTCGCCCCTGACGATCCGGGCGGCTGAGTTGGCGGCGATGTCGATCGGGATGGCGAAGCCGACGCCCTCGTTGCCACCGGACTCCGTACGGATCGAGTCGTTGATGCCGATCACCCGGCCGGCCCGGTCGGCCAGGGCGCCGCCGGAGTTGCCCGGGTTGATCGGGGCGTCGGTCTGGATGACCTCCAGCGCGCGGCCGTCCGGGGTCTGCAGGCTGCGGTTCGTGGCGCTGACCACGCCGGAGGTGACCGTCTGGGCCAGCCCGAACGGGCTGCCGATGGCCACGGCCGTCTGGCCCACCTGCAGGTTGACCTTGAGGGCGAGGGCGGCGGCCTTGAGGTTGGCGCGGTCGACCTTGACGACCGCGATGTCGTTGCCGTCGTCCCTGCCAAGCACCTGGCCGCGCACGGTGCTGCCGTCCTGGAACCGGATGGTCACCGTGCTGACGCCGTCCACAACGTGGGCGGCGGTGAGGATGAAGCCGTTCTTGTCGTAGATGACGCCGGAGCCGAGGCCCCGGCCGGTCTCGATCTGGACCACGCTCGGGCTGAGGATCCGCGCGACCGCGGCGATCGGCTCCTCGCCGGCCGGCAGCGGGGCGGCCTGCGCCGGTGCCGACGCCGTCGGGATGCCGGCCCCGGCCGGGACGGTGGTGCCCGAGTCGCGCCGGTCGACGAGCAGGGTGACCACCGAGCCGGAGAGGACCAGCAGCAGCGCGGCCATGGTCATGATCAGCGCCCGGGCCGGCCCGCCACGACGGGGCGGCGGCCCGCCCGGGCCAGGCGGGACCCAGGATGGGCGGGCGCCGGCCGGGTCTCCCCAGACGGGCGTGGTCGGGGCGCCCGGCTGCCCGACGACGGGCGTGGTCGGGGCGCCCGGCTGCCCGACGGCCGCACCCCATCGGGGCCGCTCGGTGGTGGCGGGCTCCTCGCCCCAGGCCTCCGAGCCTGCTCCTGGCGGTGCCGGCGCTCCGGAGCGGAGCGGGCTGGTGCCGGTGTCGGAACCCGGTGCCGGCGCGGCGCCGTTCGGGTCGTTCGGGGGGGTGGCCATCGCGAAGGTCCTCCTGGACGAACTGTAGAGCCTGGCAAGACGTCCAGGCCAGGGTAGGCGGAGAGCCCTAAAGCACCGGTAAGCCAGCGGTCAAGGCCGGCTAAAGTCGTCGGGCCGCTGGAGCCGCTCCGGCGCGGGCGCGGACGGGCTGGCCAAGGCCCGCGCCCCCGGCGGGCCGACCCGGACCGGTGGCCCGGCCGCGGGGGCGGCCACCGGCAGCCAGATGGCGAAGGTGGAGCCGACCCCGACCCGGGACTGCAGCTGCACCTCGCCGCCGTGGCTCTCGGCGATCTCCTTGACGATGGCGAGCCCGAGGCCGGTCCCGCCGTCGGCCCGGGAGCGGGCCTTGTCGGCCCGCCAGAAGCGGTCGAACACCTTGGGCTGGTCCTCGGGACGGATGCCCGGCCCCTCGTCGGACACGGCCACCCACGCCATGCCCTTCTCGCTGCCCAGGGCCAGCCGGACCCGGGAGCCGGCAGGGGCGAGGCGGACGGCGTTCTCGAGCAGGTTGGCCACTGCGCGCTTGAGCGCGTCCCGGTCCCCGATCACGGTGACGCCGGGCGCGATGGCCCGGTCGAGCACGATCCCGCGGGTCTCTGCCGGGGCGACGAACTCCTCGCTCGCCTCGGCCACGACCACGCCGAGGTCCACGGGCTCGTTGTGGACCTCGGGGGCCTGGCGCCTGGCCAGCGCGAGCATGTCGTCGACCAGGCGGGCCATGCGGTCGCTGGCCCGCCTGACCACCGAGAAGGCGTTGCGCAGGTCCTCCGGGTCGGCGCGCGGGTCGGCCAGGGCCACGTCCACGTTGGTGCGGATGATCGCGAGTGGGTTGCGCAGCTCGTGGGAGGCGTCGGCCACGAACTGCTGCTGGGCGGCGAAGGCGGCGTCGAGCCGGGCGAGCATGGCGTCGAAGGTGTCGGCGAGCTGCTTCAGCTCGTCGTCGGGCCCGTACAGCTTGATACGCCTGGACAGGTCTGTGGCCTGGATCTCCCTGGCCACCGCGGTGATCCGGCCGATCGGGGCGAGCACCCGCCCGGCGATCACCCAGCCGACCCCGAGGCTCGCGACGAACAGCACGGCCAGGGCGTCGAACGAGTACATCCGCAGCTTCTCGAGCGTGCGGGTGTGCACGAGCTCCCGGAACTGGTTGACGGTGAACACGTCCATGCACGTGCCGTAGCGGCACAGCGTGGACGGGTTCGGCTCGCCCCGCAGCGACCTCGACAAGATGAGGTACAGGCCGCCGACGACGAGCGCGCCCAGGCCGAACAGCACCGCCGAATACATCAGGGTGTAGCGGAAGCGGATCGACCGCATCCACTCCGGCAGCCGATGGTCGAAGGCACCTGGCGGCTTCACGAGCCCTCGCGCAGGCGGTAGCCGCGGCCGACCACGGTCTCGATGGGCTGGTCGTCGCCGGCGTCGGCGAGCTTTCGGCGCAGCGTCATCACGGTCACCCGCACGGTGTTGGTGAATGGGTCGGCGTGCTCGTCCCAGACGTGCTCGAGCAGGTCCTCCTGGGAGAGCACCTGGCCGGGCCGGGACATGAAGTAGCGCAGGAGCGCGAACTCCTTGGGGGTGAGCGGAAGGGCGCGCCCGCCCCGGAGCGCCTGGTGCCTGGCCGTGTCCAGGTCCAGGTCGCCCACGCGCAGCAGGGCACCGGAGCGGCCGGCGTCGCGGCGGAGCAGTGCCCGCACGCGCGCCTTGAGCTCGTCGAAGTCGAACGGCTTGACCAGGTAGTCGTCGGCGCCCTCGTCCAGGCCGGTGACCCGGTCCACGGGCCGGTCCCTGGCGGTCAGCATCAGCACGCGGGGCACGGGCCTCGCGTCGCCGGCCGTGCGGAGCTGCCTGACCACCTCGATGCCGTCGGTCCCGGGCAGGTTCAGGTCCAGGCAGACGACGTCGTAGGCGTTCACGGCGGCCTTGTCGAGCGCGTCGTCGCCGTCGTAGGCGACGTCGACCGCGTACCCCTCCCGACGCAGGCCGCGGGCGACCGCGTCGGCCAGGTCGGTCTCGTCCTCTACCACCAGCACGCGCATGGGGGAATGCTAGCGACCTTGTGATCAAGGGGTGATAAGGGGAGCCGGACGGCGGTCGCGAACCGGGCAGGCAGGCCGGGAGTGCTTGTTACACTGCCGCATGCCTTCCGATTCCTCCCGCACGGGAGCCGGCGTCCTCATGGCCATCGGCGGCGCGGAGGACAAGCTCGGCAACAAGACCATCCTGAGCCGCTTCGTGCAGCTCGCCGGCGGGTCGTCGGCGCGGATCGCGGTCATCTCGACCGCGTCCTCCCTCGGCCACGAGATCACCGAGCTCTACCTCGGCCTGTTCCTCGAGCTGGGCGCGGCCGAGGTCTACGGCCTGCGGCCCTCGGCCCGCGCCGAGGCCGAGGCCCCCGAGGCGGCTGCGGCCGTGCGTGGCTCGACCGGGGTGTTCCTGACCGGTGGCAACCAGCTCCGTCTGTCGATGGTGGTCGAGTCGACCGGCCTCGGGCGCGCCCTGGTCGAGGCGCACGAGCGCGGGGCGGTGATCGGCGGCACCTCGGCTGGGGCGAGCGCGCTCTCGACCCACATGGTGTCGTCCGGGCGGCCAGGCGAGACTCCGAGGCAGCGGATGGGCCAGCTCGGCGTGGGGCTCGGCCTGCTGCACGGTGTGATCGTCGACCAGCACTTCGGCCAGCGCAACCGCATCGGGCGCCTGCTCGCCCTGGTGGCCCAGTCGCCCGGCCAGCTCGGCCTGGGGCTGGACGAGGACACGGCCGCGGTGATCACCGGCGACGGCGTCCTCGAGGTCCTCGGCAAGGGCGCGGTCACCATCGTGGACGGCTCCGAGGTCGTCTCGGACGCGTTCGAGGTGCGCCAGAGCCGGCCCATCCTGGTGTCGGGCGCGGTGGTGCACTCGCTCCCGCCGGGGTACCGCTTCGACCTCGCCAGGCGGGCGCTGCTCCCCCGCCTGCAGTCGCTCCCGGCCGTGGAGGAGGCGGAGCCGGCCAGCGGGCGGCGGGGCCGTCCGAGGCGGGTCCCGGCCACACGGCGGCTCGCGCAGGCGGTCGACGCGGAGGGGGCGGCCGACCGCATCCCTCGCCGTCGGGACCGTGGCGACGGCCACGCCGGTGAGGAGGCATCGCAATGACGGCGGCCGGTCGCTGACGGAAGGAAGGTGCGCCGATGACCGACGGGGTGGCCGAGCGTCCAGCGTCCAAGCGCCCGGTGGCACCGGAGAGCGCGGCTGAGGCGGCCGAGAAGCAGCGCCGTCAGGCCAGCGGGGACGGCGTCCCGCTGCCCCGCCCCGACCTCACCATCCTCGAGACCAGGGTCTACCGGGGACCCAACTACTGGTCCTACGACAAGGCCATCCACCTGCTTGTGGACCTCGGCTCGCTGGAGGACTGGCCGACCAACACCCTGCCTGGCTTCACCGACCGGCTGCTCGAGCTGCTGCCCGGGCTGGCCGAGCACAGCTGCTCGACCGGGCGCCGGGGCGGGTTCGTCGACCGGCTGCGCGAGGGGACCTGGCTCGGCCACGTCGCCGAGCACGTGGCCCTGCAGTTCCAGCGGGAGGCCGGCGGCGAGCAGCGCCGCGGCAAGACCCGCGGGGCCGGCCAGCGCGGGCGTTACAACGTCGTCTACGGCTACGGCGACGAGAAGGTGGGGGTGGCCGCGGGCAGGCTCGCCGTGCGGCTGCTGAACCACCTGGTCGAGCCCGGTCCGGCAGCGGGGCCGCCGGAGGCGGCCGTGGCCGTCGCGTTCGACTTCCAGGCCGAGCTGGAGCGGTTCATCCTGACCGCCGAGCGGGTCGCGTTCGGCCCCTCGACCCAGGCCCTGCTCGACGAGGCGGCCTCGCGCGACATCCCGTTCCTCCGCCTCAACGACTACTCCCTGGTCCAACTCGGGCAAGGGGTGTGGCAACAGCGCGTCCGGGCCACCATGACCTCCAAGACGGCCTCGCTCGCGGTCGACGTGGCGGGCGACAAGGAGCTGACCAGCCGGCTGCTGGCCGCGGCCGGGCTCCCGGTGCCACGGTCGGTCGCGGTGCGCACGGTCGACGGCGCGGTGACCGCGGCCGGGCGGGTCGGCTGGCCGGTGGTGGTCAAGCCGCTCGACGGCAACCACGGTCGCGGGGTGCACCTCGACCTGCGCGACGAGGAGGCCGTGCGGGCCGCCTTCGACGCGGCCCGGGACGAGGCACGGCGGGGCGTCGTGCTGGTCGAGACCTTTGTCAGCGGCAACGACTACCGGGTGCTTGTGGTCGGCGGCCGCATGGTCGCGGTCGCCGAGCGGGTCCCCGCCCACGTGGTCGGCGACGGCGAGCACACCGTGGCCGAGCTGGTCGCCGAGACCAACGCCGACCCGCGACGGGGCCTCGGCCACGAGAAGGTGCTGACCCGCATCAGGGTCGACCAGGCCGCCGTCGACCTGGTCGGCAGCCAGGGCTTCGGCATGGGCGAGGTGCCCCCGGAGGCCACGATGGTCAAGCTCACCCTGACCGGCAACATGTCGACCGGCGGCATCTCGATCGACCGGACCGACGAGGCGCACCCCGACAACGTCGAGATCGCCGAGGAGGCGGCCCGCGTGGTCGGGCTCGACGTGGCCGGGATCGACTTCATCGCGCCCGACATCGCCGAGGCGGTGCGCGAGCGCGGCGGGGCGATCGTCGAGGTGAACGCGGCCCCCGGGTTCCGCATGCACACCCACCCGACGGTGGGCGAGCCCCAGTACGTCGCCAAGCCCGTCCTCGACCTGCTCTTCCCGCCCGGCTCGCCCAGCCGCATCCCGATCATCGCGGTGACCGGCACCAACGGGAAGACCACCACCGCGCGCATGATCGCGCACGTGTTCAAGGGGATGGGTCGCAAGGTCGGCCTGACCACCACCGACGGGATCCTCATCGACGAGCGGCTGGTGCTGACCGCCGACGCGTCCGGGCCCCGCTCCGCCCGCATGGTGCTGCAGAACCCGCGGGTCGACTTCGCGGTGTTCGAGGTTGCCAGGGGCGGCATTCTGCGCGAGGGCCTCGGCTACGAGCGCAACGACGTCGGCGTGGTGCTCAACGTCACCGGCGACCACCTCGGCCTGCGCGGCATCGACACCCTGAAGCAGCTCGCAGCCGTCAAGCAGGTGGTGGTCGAGGCGGTGCCAAGGGATGGCCACGGTGTGCTGAACGCCGACGACCCGCTGGTCGCGGCCATGCGCCGGCACTGCTCTGGCGACATCGTCTACTTCTCCATGCAGCCGGGCAACGAGCTGGTCGAGACCCACTGCCGCCGCGGCGGGCGGGCGCTGGTCCTCGAGGACGGGCGGCTCGGGGAGGGGATCGTGCTGCGCCAGGGCCGCCGGTCGATGCTGGTCGCGCCGGTCGGCGCCGTGCCGGCCACCTTCGGGGGCCGAGCCCGCATGAACGTGGCCAACGCCCTGGCCGCGGCCGCGGCCGCCCACGCCGCAGGCGCCCACCTGCACGACATCCGGGCAGGCCTGCGCTCGTTCACCACCTCCTACGAGGTCGCGCCCGGGCGGCTCAACCTGTTCGAGCTGGACGGCTTCCGGATCGTGGTCGACTACTGCCACAACACCGACGCCATGCGCATGCTCGGCGACTTCGTGGAGCGGCTCTCCGAGACGCCCAAGGGCGGCGACGTCGTCGCCCACCGCCGCATCGGGGTGGTGGCCAGCCCCGGCGACCGCCGCGACGCCGACATCCGCGAGCTGGGCGAGGTGGCCGCGGCCCATTTCGACGCGCTGGTGGTGCGCGAGGACGCCAACCCGCGCGGCCGGGAGCCAGGCGCGACCGCCGAGCTGGTCCTCTCCGGGATCAACGCGGCGATGCAGCGCGGCGGCGCCCGCTGCAGGGCCACCCAGGTCGTGCTCGACGAGCTGGAGGCGGCGCAGCTCGCCCTGGACCGGGCCAACCCGGGCGACCTGGTGGTGATCTGCGCCGACAACGTCGACGCGATCGCCGAGGAGCTCGAGTCCCGCCGCGAGCCAAGGACCTGACGACGGGCGGCCCGGCCGGGGCTGGGAAGCGCACGCCGGCGCCGAGCCGGTGAGGTCGGCCAGAGGTCACCACCCAGTGGACTACCTGCGTCTTAAAGCCACTACAACCTGCTCTACCGGGAGGCAGAACGCGAGCTGATCCCGCTGTGTCTGGACATGGGCATCGGCCTCATCCCATGGAGCCCGCTGGCCCGGGGCCTGCTCGCCGGCACGCGATCCCGCGATGGGCAACGCCCAACCATCCGGGCTCGCAGCGACGCCTTCGCCGACCAGCTCTACGATGCATCCGACTTCGACGTCGTTGACGCCCTCGCCGAAGTCGCAGGCGAACGGGGCCTGCCTGCCGCGCAGGTCGCATTGGCGTGGCTGTTCAATCGTCCGGGGGTCGTCGCGCCTGCGGTGGGCGCCACCAAGGTCGAGCACGTCGACGACGCCATATCGGCTCTCGATGTCGCGCTGACAGCCGCCGAGATGGCCCGGCTGGAAGAGCGGTACCGACCCCCACACCCTCAGTGCTCAAGCCCCCTGAGCCCCGGACCCCTTGCGAGGCCGAACCTGGGCTCAGGGCAGGTCGTGTCCTGCTCATCGCCCGCCCACCGACCTGCCGCATTACGGGCACACCTCGATCGCTGGTACGCCCCGGAAGCCACGACCGCTTGTCAAGTTCCGGGCTCGGCGCCGCGGGCGGCGAGGACCAGGGCGCGCAGGTCGTCGGCGCCGGCCAGGTGGGCGCCCCGGTGGCGCAGCCAGGCGGGCACCTCGTCGCGGTGGGTGTGGCAGCACAGGGCGCAGACGTCGCCCGGCTTCGACTCCTCCACCAGCGCCGCGATGCCGGCCAGCTCGTCGGGGAACGCAGGCACGTCGGCCTGGCCGCCGGCGCGGGCGCCCTCCTGGAGCAGCCGGGTCATCCCGGCCCGGTCACGGCCACGCAGGTAGCGCTCCTTCTCCACCACCACGACCCGGTCGGCGCCCCGGGCGGCGAGCTCGCCGAGCAGGCGGAGCGCGCTGTCGGGACGGTCGCCGGCGGTGCCGATCCCGATCCGCACCGCCGCCCCGGGCCGGCGCAAGCCTCGGCAGACCTCGAGGAGGGCGCGCATGCTCTCCTCGTTGTGGGCGACGTCGACCACCACCGTCCGCCCGTCCAAGGTCCAGACGTTCATGCGGGTCGGGTTCTGGGCCGGGTCGGGCACGAAGGTTCGCAGGCCCTCGACGACCGCGGCCCCGGGCAGGCCGACGCCGAGGCCGGCCGCTGCGGCGGCCAGCGCGTTGGCCAGGTTGGCGGAGGAGATGCCCGCCAGCGTGACCGGCGCGTCCACCACCGGGAGCAGGCGGTCGACCTGCCTCCCGACCAGCACGACGAGGTCGCCGTCGAGCACGGTGGCGGCGCGGCCGCCTTCCCCGAGCGCCTCGCGCAGGCCGGGAGCATCCGGGTCCAGGCCGAACAGGAACGGGCGGGCCTTGGCGAGCCGGCGCATGGAGAGGGTGCGCGGGTCGTCGGCGTTCAGCACGACCCAGCCGGTCGGGCGGGTGATCTTGACGATCGTGGCCTTCACCTCGGCGAGCTGGTCCAGCGTCTCGATCCCGCCGAGGCCGAGGTGGTCAGGGGAGATGTTGGTGACCACGGCCACATCGTTGTGGGCCACGCCCACCCCACGGCGGAGGATCCCGCCCCTGGCCGTCTCCAGCACGGCCAGGTCCACGCCGGGCTCGGACAGCACGCGTCGCGCCCCTCCAGGGCCCGACCAGTCCCCCGCGTCGACCAGCTCGCCGTCCACGTAGATGCCGTCCGTAGTCGACCAGCCCACCCGTAGGCCGGCCTGGCGGCCCATGTGGGCGACCAGTCGGGTCACCGTGGTCTTGCCGTTGGTGCCGGTGACGGCGACCACGGGGATTGCCGGGTCGGGCAGGGAGGGCCCGGGGCCCGGCTCGACCTTGCGCAGGCGGCCCCCAGCGGCTCGCACCCGCTCGGCCAGGTCGGGCCCGGGGAGCCCCTGGACCAGGACGGCGACCTCCTCGCCGAGCGCCTCGGCCGCGGTGCGGCGGCGCCAGGGCCAGGCGAGCACGACCTGGGCCGGAGCCGGCCCGGGGCGTCCCCGCACGGCCAGGCGGCCGACACCGGCGGCGGCCGCGGTCTGCCGGACCAGATGGGCGCCGAGCCGGGCGACGAAGCGGCGCCGCTGCTCGCTCCCTGGCCGCCCGGCCGGCCCGGGGCCGGCCAGGGCGCCTTCCGGTCCCGGTCCGGCCCCCCCGGGCCCTCCGGGCGCTGCGGTCCCGACCGACCGTCCGGGTCCCCCGGACCCCCCAGGCCCCCCAGGCGCTGCGGTCCCGACAGGCCGTCCGGGCTCGCCGGCGAACCCGGGCAGCGCGGCCCGCGCGGCGATGGCGGCCACCTCGGCCTCGGGCAGCGCGAGCAGCTCCGACACGTCGAGGGTGAGCTTGATGGCGGGGCGCGGGAAGTAGAGGTTCGGCCCGTCGAGGACGCGCAGCTCGACGAGATTCTGGTTCTTGGAGGGCGGGGGGCTCAACGCTGGCCTCCCGAGGGGAACGGGTGGACTCGGCGGGATCGCTGCGGTGGGCCGGCAGGACCGGCCGGGATGGCGGTCACTATACTTGCGGCGCATGGACCCCCGCGCCGACCCCGCGAGCCTGGTCCCGCTGGTACGCGGGCGCTACCAGGCCGCGGTCGCCACCCTCGAGCAGCTGGTGAACCAGGATTCCGGGTCGTGGTCGCGTGACGGCGTGAACCGTGTGGCGGACCTCTGTGAGGCCCGCTTCCGGGCCACCGGATGGGCGATGGAGCGCCTGGTCCACGAGCCGCCGCCAGGCGAGGCCCGCCTCGGCGACGTGGTGGTCGGGCGGCGCGCCGGCGCCCTGCCCGTGGCTGCCGGTGGGCGGCGCCTGCTGCTCATGGCCCACATGGACACCGTGTTCGACGACGGCGCGGCCGCGGCCCGGCCGTTCCGGGTGGAGGACGGGCGCGCCTTCGGCCCTGGCATCGCCGACGACAAGGCCGGCATCGTGACCGGCTTCGACGCGGTCGAGGTGCTCTGCGACGAGGCTGGGTTCGACGCCTTCGCCGAGATCACCATGGTCTGCTCCCCCGACGAGGAGATCGGCTCGCCGTTCAGCCGGGCGGTGCTGACCCGGCTTGCGGGCGAGCACGACGCCGGCATCGGGCTCGAGGCCGCCCGGGTCGACGGGTCCCTGGTCACCGCCCGCAAGGGCATCTCCGCGCTTGCCATCGACGTGGTCGGCAAGGCCGTGCACGCCGGCGTCCACCCCGAGCGGGGCGTGAACGCCGCCCTCGAGGCGGCCCGCAAGACGATCGCCCTGCAGGACCTGAACGGCAGGTGGCAAGGGGTGACCTGCAACGTCGGCGTGATCCGGGCCGGCACCAGGCCGAACGTGGTCGCCGAGCACGCCCACCTCGAGGTCGACCTGCGGGCGGTCACCACCGCCGCGTTCGACCTGGCCGCGGCGGCGGTCGAGGAGATCGCGGCCACCAGCTTCGTGCCTGGCACCAGCTCCAGCCTCCGGGCCGAGCACCGGCACCTGCCGATGGAGCGGACGGAGGCGATCGGTGCGCTGCTGGCCGAGGCCCAGCAGGTGGCCGCCGCGCTCGGCTTCGACGTCGGCGAGCAGGCCACCGGCGGCGCCGGGGACGCCAACACCACGGCAGCGGCCGGCCTGCCCACCATCGACGGCTTCGCCCCGATCGGCGGGGATGCCCACGGGCCGCGCGAGTGGCTGGACCTCGGCAGCGTGGTGCCTCGGACGGCGCTGCTTGCCGGGTTCCTGGCCCGACTGGGCAGCAGGTAGCGGGCAGGCGGACAAGCCGCGCCCCAGGACGCCGAGGAGAGCGAGCGAGCCCGGGCGCCCTATACTGGCCTTGTGTCCTCGCGCGCTGTCCCCGCGCGCCCGCCACTCCTGGTGCGCGGGCCGGTCGGCGTCGCCCCGGCGCGACCGGCGGCAGAGCGGCCCGCCTGCGGTCCGCCGCCCGCCTGGTAGCCCCTGATGGCGACGTCCCGCACCCCGTTGGCTGCTCCGGTCCGGCGGGTGATCCAGTTCCTGCTCGTCGGGTTCGTCGTGATCTACTTCGTGCTTCCGCAGATCCCCAAGGTGCGCGACTCCCTTCACCTGCTCGGCAAGGTCGACCTCAGGCTCGTGCCCCTGGCCGTCGCGCTGGAGGCCGCCTCCATCTGCTGCTACTCCAACCTCACCAGGGCGCTGCTGCCCCGCGGGCAGAGCCCGCCGTTCTTCACCGTGCTCCGCATCCAGCTCTCGACCCTGGCCCTGAGCCACGTCGTGCCCGGCGGGGCGGCGGTCGGCGGGGCGCTCGGCTTCCGCCTGCTCACCAGGAACGGCATCAAGGGCACCGACGCCGCCTTCGCGATGGCAACCCAGGGGATGGGGTCGGCGGTGGTGCTCAACCTCCTGCTCTGGCTCGGGCTGGTGGTGTCCATCCCCCTGCGCGGCTTCAACCCCCTCTACGGCACCGCCGCCCTGCTCGGGGTGCTGCTGATCGGCGGCTTCTCGACCATGGTGGTCCTGCTCGTCCGGGGTGAGGAGCGCGCTGCCCGGATCCTGCGCGCGGTCGCCGGGAGGATCCCGTTCCTCGACGAGGACAAGGTGTACGAGATCGCCCTGCGGCTCGCCGGCAGGCTGCAGACCCTGGCCCGCGAGCCCGACCTGATCCGCCGGGCGGTCGTCTGGGACCTCGGCTTCTGGCTGGGCACCGCCACGGCGCTGTGGGTCTTCGTGGGCGCGTTCGGGTACTGGGTCCCGGTCTACGGCCTGGTGGTCGCGTTCGGCCTCGCCTACGTCATGGCCGCCCTGCCGATCACCCCGGCCGGGCTCGGGCTCGTCGAGGCGGTGCTGATCCCGCTGCTCACGTTCTTCGGCGTGCCGGTCGGCGCCGCCACCCTCGGCGTGCTCGCCTACCGGCTGGTCAACTTCTGGCTCCCCATCCCCATCGGCGGGCTCGCCTATCTGTCCCTGCAGGTCGACGAGGCCCGGGCCGAGGCGGAGGCCGAGGCCGACCAGCGCCGGGAGGTCAAGCCGCGCCGGGAGCGGGAGCTGCGCCGCCTGGCCGAGGAGTCGATGCAGCGAACCGAGGACCGGCGCGCCTGGGCCGAGCGCCACGGCCTGCGGGTCCAGCGACGGCCAGACAACACCTTCGACCCGGCCGAGGACTGACCGACGGCCGGATCTGGCCGTCGGAATGGACGCCCGCGCCGCAGGCGCGCTTCACGCCGTTCCGGGTGCGAGCTTGCCGGGCGGAATGCGTGCTTGCGTCGTAGGCGCTCCAAGTACTGCAGCGCAGCTTCAGCCACGGGCGCTGCTGCGCTTCCTGGCGTACATGGCAGCGTCGGCCTCGTCCCAGGCGAGGGCCAGGCCGGCGCCCGGGCGCCGGGTGGCGTGGCCGACCGAGGCCCGGATGCCGGCCCCGAGCAGTGCCTGCCGGATCCGCTCGGCCAGGGCGGCGGCCGCGGTCTCGTCGCACTCCACCGCGAGCACCCCGAACTCGTCCCCGCCGAGCCGGGCGACCACGTCGCTGGCGCGCTTGGTGGCCACGATGACCTGTGCGGTCCGGCGCAGGAGCGCGTCGCCGGCGACGTGCCCGCGGTCGTCGTTGACCTGCTTCAGCTCGTCAAGGTCGACCGAGACGAGCGAGGCCGGGGACCCGTAGCGCCTGCAGCGGGCCTCCTCGGCGTCGAAGATGTGGTCCCACGCGCGCCGGTTGCCGACCCCGGTGAGCGGGTCGGTGAGCGCCTCCAGCTCGGCCCGCTCGACCCGCCGCTCGAGCTCCTCACGCTCCAGCTCCTGGGCCAGGACGGTGCCGAGGAGCCGGCCGAGCAGCTCGAGGGTTGGCAGCTCGCCTGCGAGCGCCGGCTGCGGCTCCGGGTCCATGCCGCACAAGCACCCGAACAGGCCGCCGTCAGGGTCGACGATGGGCACGGCTGCGTGGGAGCCGACCCGCCGGCGCTGGTGCGGCGCCACGGTGAGCTGGCCCAGCCCGGCCGCGGCCGGCGCCGCCGCCGGGGCGCGGCCCTCCGCCGCCGCCGGGGCGCGGCCCTCCGCCGCCGCCCGGAACGGGAGGTCGTCCCACTCGAGCACCTCGCCCGTTGCAACGCCGTACCAGCGGTCGCGCACACCGAGCACGACCGCCTTGCCGCCCGAGACCCGGACCAGCATCCAGAGCCGCAGCCCGACGCGCTCCTGCAGGTGGTCGAGGACGGAGGAGAGCGCACCATCGAAGGTCGATGGGCTCGAGGAGAAGGTGATCGCTACCTTCACGCTGCACACCACCAACGGCGAGTCCAAACCAGACAGGCCGGATATAACGAGCTACCGTTAGGAAGCGGTCAATCCGACCAGAGCTGATTGGACCCCTCCGCTGCCCGCCCTGGCTAGTCGGTACAACTGCGGAGCGCCGCGGACTACGTAGCCCTTGGCCGCCTACTCGCCAGCCGCCTACTCGCCAGCCGCCTACTCGCCAGCCGCCTACTCGCCAGCCGCCTTCCTGCGGCGGGAGGACGCGGCCTTGCCGACGGCGGCACGCGGGGTCTTTCCGCCCGCCTGCCTGGCCGAGCCCTTGCCCGCCTTGGCCGCCTCCACGCTGGCCCGCAGGGCCTCCATCAGGTCCACGACCTTGGACGGCTCGGCCTCCTCGACGTAGGTGATCTCCTCGCCCTGGACCTTCTTGGCCACCAGCTCCTCGAGGGCGGCGCGGTACCGGTCGCGGAGCTCCCCCGGCTCGAAGTCGTCGGACAGGCTCTCGATGAGGCTACGGGCCATCTTGATCTCCTGCGGGCGCACCTCGACGCGCTCGTCGAGCTCGTCAAAGGCTGGCGTGCGGATCTCGTCCGGCCAGAACATCGTCTCCAGCACGAAGCAGTTGTCGCGCAGGCGCAGGGTGGCCAGGTGCTCCTTGTCGCGGAAGGCGATCTTGGCCACGGCGACCTTGTCGTCGTCGGCCATGGCCTCGCGGAGCAGGTGATAGGCCTTCACCCCGGTCCCCTCGGGCACCAGGTAGTACGACTTCTGGAAGAAGATCGGGTCGATCTGGGCGGCGTCGACGAAGCGCTCGATCTCGATCGCCTTGGCCGTGGAGACCGGCAGCGAGTCGAGCTCCTCGTCGGTCAGGGTCACGTAGTGGTCCTTCTCGTACTCGTAGCCCTTGACGATCTCGGAGTAGTCGACCTCCTCGCCGTCGACCGCGCACACCCGCTTGTAGCGGATGCGCCCGCCGTCCTTGGCGTGGAGCTGGTTGAACCGCAGGCTCTTCTCCTCGGTGGCCCCGTACAGCTTGACCGGGATGGTGACCAGCCCGAACGAGATCGCGCCCTTCCAGATCGTCTTCATCGGCCGTGCTCCTGGTAAGGCGGCGGTCCAACTCCTGGTACATCGTCAACTGTACGCTGGCGAGCAGTGCGACCCAAGGAGGCTGCCTGTCGTGGCCACCGGCAAACGCCGTCCGCCGCCCTTCCCGTCGGCGCTGCCCGCGACCCGGGCAAGCTCGCCTGAGGCGCGCGCGGCCGGGAATGCCTGGCGGGTCGAGGCCGAGGGCCGTGAGCTGCGCCTTTCGAACCTGAACAAGGTCTACTGGCCGGGCGAGGGCATCACCAAGGGCGACCTGCTCACCTACTACTGGAACGTCGCCCCGCTGCTCCTGCCCCACCTGGCCGACCGGCCGCTCACCATGCACCGGATGCCCGACGGGCTGGCCGGGGAGCCGTTCTACGAGAAGCGGGTGCCCGCCCACGCGCCGAGCTGGCTGCCGACCGCCGCGGTCCCCTCCGAGGAGGGGTCGAAGGTCATCGAGTTCGTGGTCGTCCAGGACCTACCGAGCCTGCTGTACGTCGTCAACCTCGGCTGCATCGAGATGCACCCGCTGCACTCGCGCGCCGGCTCGCTCGACCGCCCCGACTACGCCTTCTTCGACCTCGACCCGTTCGCGCCCTACACGTTCGCGGACGTGCGCCTGGTGGCCAAGCTGGTCAAGGTCGCGCTCGACGGGCTCGGCCTGCGCGGGTACCCGAAGACCTCGGGGGCGACCGGCATGCAGGTGTTCGTCCCGCTGGACGGCACCCACACCTATGCCGACGCGCGCGCCATCGTCGAGCGGGTGGGGCGCCTGCTTGTCCGTGCCTATCCCGAGAAGGTCACCATGGACTGGGCCCTCGAGAAGCGGGCTGGCAAGGTGTTCGTCGACCACCAGATGAACCGGCAGGGCGCCAACATCGCCAGTGCCTACTCGGTGCGGCCCCTGCCAGGAGCGCCGGTGTCCACACCCCTCGACTGGGGCGAGCTGGACGACGACGTCGAGCCGGACGACTTTCGGATCGACAGCGTGTGGGAGCGGTTCGCCTCGGGCGACCGCTTCGGGCCGGTGCTGACCGACCGGCAGTCGCTCGCCCCGGCCATGGAGGCGCTCGGGCTGGGGTCGCCCGAGAGGCCGCGCCGTGGCCAGGACGGCCAGGCCGGCGGCCGGAGGCCGGCCCGGAGCCGGTGGGGCGGCCGGTCGGCTTCCCCCGCCGGTAGGGCGGAGGGGCCCGTCGACCCGGCCGTGCTCGACGAGTACGCGCGCAAGCGGGACTTCGCCCGGACTCCCGAGCCGAGCGGCGCCGACCCGGGGCCGGCCGGCGTCCCGGAGGCCGCTGGCACCCCCGAGACGGCGGCCGCGCCCGCCATGGAGACCGGCGCCGACCCGGGGCCGGCCGGCGTCCCGGAGGCCGCTGGCACCCCCGAGGCGCCCGGGCCCGCCATGGAGAGCGGCGCCGACCCGGAGGCGCGGGGCCGGGCGCGGCCGCTCCGGGTGAGCCCCATGCCGGCCGAGCCCCACGCGGCCGGCATCCCGGCTGCCGCGCTGCTCGAGCCGGGCAGCCGCTTCACCATCCAGCAGCACCACGCCAGGCGCCTCCACCACGACGTCCGCTTCGAGCACGAGGGGGTGCTGGTGTCGTTCGCGGTGCCAAAGCGGCTGCCAGAGGAGCCTGGCGTCCGACACCTGGCCGTCAACACCGAGGACCACCCGCTCGAGTACCTGACCTTCTCGGGCACGATCCCGGCCGGCGAGTACGGCGGCGGCGAGGTGCGCCTGTTCGACCTCGGCACCTACGAGGCGCTCGAGGTCCGCGACGGCAAGTGGACGGTGCGGCTGTACGGCAGCCGCTACCACGGCGCCGAGTACCACTTCTTCCGCATCAAGGGGCGCGACTGGATGTGCGTGCTCGGCGGCAAGGTGTCGCTGCCCCAGCCGGCGCCGCCGCCGACCTTCGAGCCGATGATGGCCGCCCTGGAGACCGCGCCGTTCGACGCCGAGGGCTGGCTGTTCGAGGTGAAGTGGGACGGGCACCGCTGCCTGGCCAACCTCGGCACGGCCACCCGGCTCACCTCCCGCACCGGCCGCGACGCGACCGGCCAGTTCCCCGAGCTGGCCGAGATGCACCGGCAGCTCGCGGCCCGCAACGCGGTGGTCGACGGCGAGGTGGTCGCCCTGGACGCCCAGGGCCGGCCGTCGTTCGCGCGGATGCAGGACCGGTTCCACCGCTCGGCCGAGGAGCTGGCCCGCAACGCCGACCGGGTGCCGATCCAGTTCATCGCCTTCGACCTGCTCTGGCTCGACGGCGTCCCCCTGCTCGACCAGCCGCTGTCCGAGCGGCGGGCCCGGCTGGCCGAGGTGTTGGTGGAGACCAGGCGGGTGCGCCTGTCCCAGGTGGTGGAGGAGGCGGGCGTCGCGTTCTTCACCGAGATCGAGAAGCTCGGCCTCGAGGGCGTGGTGGGCAAGCGGATCGAGAGCCCCTACCGGCCCGGCCACCGGTCGCCGGACTGGCGCAAGGTCAAGGCGGTGCGCCGTCAGGACTGCGTGATCGTCGGCTGGACGCCGGGCAAGGGCGTGCGCGCCGCCACCCTCGGCGCGCTCCTGCTGGCCGTCTGGGACGAGGGCCGGCTGCGCTACGCCGGCAACGTCGGCACCGGCTTCAGCCAGGGGTTCCTGGCCGAGCTCCTGGCCGAGCTGCACGAGCGCGAGACCGGGGAGCGGCCGGTCGACCCCGACCCCCGCGTCCGGGGTGCCCGCTGGGTCCGGCCAGAGCTGGTGTGCGAGGTCGAGCACCAGGGCTGGACCAGGGAAGGCCGGCTCCGGTTCGCCTCGTTCAAGGGGATCAGGACAGACAAGCTGCCCGAGGACTGCCGTCCCGAGCACGCGTTCGCTGGGTCTGCCGGAGTCCAGGAGTAGGCAAGACGGTGACCAGCAGGCAGAATGGCGGTGCAGAGAGGCTCCGCGACCTTCGCAGCCCGGTGCGCTCGCAATGTCGCGAGGGCCTCCTCAGCGGGCGAGAAGGAACGTTCCATGGGTGCTCACATCCTGGTGGTTGACGACGATCCCCTGCTGGCGGCGGCGCTGCGACGGCCCCTGGCCTACGAGGGATTCGAGGTGGAGGTCGCCACATCGGGTGAGGAGGCCCTTGCACGCGCCCTTGAGCGCGCCCCGGACCTGGTCATCCTCGACGTGCTGCTGCCCGGCATCGACGGCCTCGAGGTCTGCCGCCGGCTGCGCCAGGTGGGCGACGCGGCCGTGCTGATGCTGACCGCCCGCAGCGAGGTGACCGAGCGGGTCGCCGGCTTCGAGGCAGGTGCCGACGACTACCTGGGCAAGCCGTTCGCCTTCGAGGAGCTGCTTGTCCGGGTGAAGGCGCTGCTGCGCCGGGGCCGCAACGGCACCTCGCCGACGGCGGAGCTCCGCTTCGGCGACGTGCGCATGGACCGCTCCACGCGCGAGGTGTGGCGCAGCGACCGCACGATCTCCCTGACCAGGCAGGAGTTCGACCTGCTTGCCCTGTTCCTCGAGCACCCGCGCCAGGTCCTGCCCCGCTCGACGATCCTCGAGCGGGTCTGGGACTACGACTTCGGGCGTGACTCCAACGTGCTGGAGGTCTATGTCGGCTACCTGCGGCGCAAGCTCGAGTCGGAGGACGAGCCGCGGGTCATCCACACCGTCCGGGGCGTCGGCTATGTGCTCCGCGAGGACCCCGAGGCCACCCGATGAGCACGGCGGGCGCCCTCGAGGCGACGCCTCCAAGGAGGGTGCGCCGATGAGCTTCCGGGCCCGGCTCACCCTCGCCTACCTGGCCCTGCTCACGCTGGCCCTGTCGGCGTTCGGGTTCGGCGTCTACACCTACGTGGACGCCCGGGTGCATCAGGAGTTCGAGGCGTCGTTCCTCAACCAGGCGCGCACGTTCGGCCAGCTCGTCCAGGGCTACTACAACATCAACATCAACAACATCCGCTCCAGCCTGACGGCGCCCGGCACGTACTACGTGGTGTCGGCGCGGCACGTCCCGGCCGGTACCGAGCATCCCAACATCAACCTGCCCAGCCCGGCGCTCGGCACCAACGACCTGCCGGCGGTGCCCGCGGACCGCAAGGTGCACACGGTGCCGAAGTGGGACAACCAGCTCGGCACCACGCTGGCCGTCTACACGGTCGACTTCGAGGCCAAGAAGGCGCCAGATGGGACTCCGAGCAGGAGCAACCCGCCGCCAGACTCCCGGGCCGACCCCGTCCCCCGCTGGCGGGGCCGCCTCGTGCTGGCCCGTGACCTCGGGAGCGTCGAGTCCTCGCTGAGCCTGCTCCGCAAGATCCTCATCGCCGGCGGGGTGGCGGTCCTGGCCGTGGCCGCGCTGATTGGCTGGGTGCTGGCCGCCGGGCTGCTGCGGCCCCTGGCCCGGATGAAGTCGACCGCACAGCGGATCGGCGACGACCGCGACTTCACGCGCCGGATGCCGGTCGACCATGCCAAGGACGAGCTCGGGCGGCTGTCGACGTCGTTCAACCAGATGCTCACCGAGCTGGAGCAGTCCCACGTGGACCTGCAGACCGCGCTCGAGTCCCAGCGCCGGTTCGTGGCCGACGCCTCGCACGAGCTGCGCACGCCGATGACGGCGATCCGCACCAACGTGGAGTTCCTGGCCCGGGTCCCCGGCGCGCGCGAGGAGGACCGCGCCGCCGCCCTGCACGACGTCCTGGCCGAGATGCGGCAGATGGAGGAGCTCGTGGGCGACCTGCTCGCCCTGGCACGGCTCGAGGCCACCGGCACCCGGCCGGTCCGCCGGGCCATCCGGCTCGACCACCTGCTGGCCGACATCCACCGGGACGCCAGCCGCCTGGCCCGGCCCGGGGTCGAGGTCGGGCTCGGCGCCATCCCCGAGGTGTGGGTCTCGGGCGACCGCGACGACCTGCGCCGCGCGGTCTGGAACCTGGTCGAGAACGCGCTCAAGTACACCCAGGCCGGCCGGGTCGACCTGCGGCTGCGGGCCGCCGAGGGACTGGCCGAGCTCGAGGTGGGCGACACCGGGATCGGCGTCGCAGAGGCCGACCTGGCGCGCGTGTTCGACCGGTTCTGGCGCGCGCAGAGCACCCGGGGCACGTCCGGGTCCGGTCTTGGCCTCGCCATCACCAAGTGGGTGGTGCAGGCACACGGCGGCACCGTGCTGGTCGAGTCGGTACTCGGCCAGGGCACGACCTTCACGCTGCGGCTCCCGGCCACGGCGGGGCGCGGCAGGTCGCCGCGGGACCGGGCCGCCGAGCTGGACGAGCTGGTGCGGGCGGGCGTCCCGGCCGATCCCGCACATTCTTAAGCCGTCCCTAGGTTCTTCTCATCCAGTTCTCAGGCTTGGCGGATACAACTCAACCCCTGCGGCGGACGCTGGCAGCGCGGACGCACGGCCGCGCCCCCGCCCGCCCCGGCGGTGACGCCGGAGGCCCGGATGGTGGGACGAGGCCGGAGCCGACCGCTCCGGCCTCGGGGCCTCTCGCGTCGCCGGCCGGGGCCCAGAACGGGCCGGCCAGCCAACACAAGCCTGGCTTTGCGCATTTCGACCCGTCATCCTGGGCCGTGCCCGATCGTGTGTTGGGCGCTAAGGTGAAGATGGCCCGCGTTTCGGCGGTCCATTCGCGAGCCATCGACAAGCTGTCACCTCGGAGCGGGCCGCACACCCGGCTCCGGCACACCGCAAGGAGCCAGCCGTGACGAACGATCAGCCGCGGTTGGCCGCGGTGGGCCAGGCGACCACGCCGCACGGCCAGCTCGAGAGCGCCCTGTTCGAGATCAAGCGGGTCATCGTCGGCCAGGAGGGCATGCTCGAGCGGGTGTTCATCGCGCTGCTGGCAAAGGGCCACCTGCTCCTCGAGGGTGTGCCCGGGCTGGCCAAGACCCTCACCATCTCCACCGTGGCCGACGTGCTCGGCGGCGCCTTCCACCGGGTCCAGTTCACCCCCGACCTGGTTCCCTCGGACCTGGTCGGCACGCGCATCTACCGGCCCGACTCGGGCAAGTTCGACACCGAGCTGGGCCCGGTGTTCTGCAACTTCCTGCTCGCCGACGAGATCAACCGGGCGCCGGCCAAGGTGCAGTCGGCCCTGCTCGAGGTGATGCAGGAGCGGCAGGTCACCATCGGCCACACGAGCTACCCGGTGGGCGACCCGTTCCTGGTCCTCGCCACCCAGAACCCGATCGAGTCCGAGGGCACCTACCCGCTGCCCGAGGCCCAGGTCGACCGGTTCATGATGAAGGTGGTGGTCGACTACCCCAACTTCAGCGAGGAGATGGCGGTCGTGCAGCGGTCGCTGGTCGACCGGCCGGCCGTCAACCGGGTGCTCTCCCTCGACCAGCTCCACGAGCTGCAGCGGGTCACGGCCAACGTCTACGTCGACCGGCTGGTGGCCGAGTACGCGGTCGCCCTGTGCATGGCCACCAGGTACCCCCAGCAGTACAGCGTCGGCCATCTCGCCCCGTACATCGCCTACGGGGCGAGCCCACGCGGCTCGATCAACCTGGTGCACGCCGCACGCGCCCTCGCGCTGCTGCGCGGCCGCGGCTACGCGCTGCCCCAGGACGTCCAGGAGGTCGCCAAGGACGTGCTCCGCCACCGGCTGGTGCTGACCTACCAGGCGCTGGCGGAGGAGGTCAGCGCGGACGCGCTGCTCACGGCGGTGATCACCGCGATCCCGGCACCCCGCATCGACCTGGCCCACGAGCCGACCGCGTCATGAGCACGGCCGCCGGCGGGGCGCCGCTCGCCACCGAGCGCACCCCCGACCGCCCGGGCCCCGGACCGACCCCGGAGGCGCTGCTGCGCGCCCTCGACATCCAGGTCCGGCGCCGGGTGGAGGGGCTGTTGTCCGGCGAGTACCGGTCGGCCACGGTCGGGATCGGGACCGAGCTCGCCCAGGTCCGCCCCTACCAGCCCGGCGACGACGTGCGCCGCATCGACTGGAACGCGACCGCGCGCACCAACGAGCCGCACACCAGGGTCGAGGTGGCCGAGCGGGCCCTGTCCAGCTGGCTCGTGCTCGACACCAGCCCGTCGATGGCGTTCGGCACCCAGGACCGGCGCAAGGCGGACGTGGCCGAGGGAGTGGCCCTCGCCGTCGGCCACGTTGCCACCCGCCGGGGCAACCGGCTCGGGGTGGTCACCTTCGGCGACACCAACCCGCAGGCGATCCCGCCCCGCCAGGGCCGGGCCGGGCTGCTCGGGCTGCTCGCCATGCTGCGCCGGGAGCCGATGATGGAGGGTGGCGGCGCCACCTCGCTGGGCGACGCCCTGGGTCGCACCGGCCGCTTCGCCCGCACCCGCTCGGTGGTGTTCGTGGTGAGCGACTTCCGGGGCCCGCGGGACTGGAGGGCGCCGCTGCTGGCCATGGCCGGACGGCACGACGTGATCGCCGTCGAGATCCGCGACCAGCGCGAGGAGGAGCTGCCGAGCGTCGGGGAGCTCTGGCTGGTCGACCCGGAGACCGGCCGCCACCTGCGGGTCGACACCTCCAGCCGGAAGCTGCGGGAGCGCTTCGCCTCCGCCGCGGCGGCCGAGCGGGAGGAGCTGGCCGGCCTGCTGCGGGGCAGCGGCTGCGACCACGTCGTGCTCTGGACGGCCGGTGACTGGCTGGCCGCCTTCGGCGGGTTCCTGCGCCGCCGCGGCAACCGCTGGAAGGCCGGAGGAGGGCCGCGCCGATGACCAGGGCGGGCGCACCCGGGGCGGCAGGGGCACGCGAGGAGCGCCAGCCGCGGGCGGGCGCACCCGGGGCGGCAGGGGCGCGGGAAGAGCGCCGATGAACGTGCTGTGGCCGGGGTTCCTCTGGGCGCTCCTGCTGGTGCCGCTGGCCCTGGTCGCCTACCTGCTTGCGCAGCGGCGCCGGGCCCGCTACGCGGTGCGCTTCACCAACCTGGACCTGCTCGCCAACGTGGTCAACCGCTCGCCAGGCAGGCGCCGGCACCTGCCGGCGGCGCTCTACCTGCTCGCGCTGGCCACGCTGCTGGTCAGCCTGGCCCGCCCGCAGTCGTTCGTGCTGGTGCCGAAGGAGCAGGCCACGGTCGTGATGATCATCGACGTGTCGGGTTCGATGAACGCCACCGACGTCGAGCCCACCCGCCTGGTCGCCGCCCAGCAGGCGGCCAACTCGTTCCTGGACCATCTGCCGGCCAAGTTCCGGGTCGGCCTGGTGTCGTTCTCGGCCACCGCCCAGACCCTCACCCGCCCGACCACCGACCGGGACGCCGTCCGGGACGCGCTCAGCTCGCTGCACGCCGAGGGCGGGACCGCCATGGGGGATGCCATCGACCGCGCCCTCGAGGTCAGGCGGCCACCGCCGCCCCAGGCCGACCGGCCCGGGGGCACGCCGGGCAGCCAACCGACCCCGACCACGCCACCGGCCACGCCACCGGCCGAGCCGCAGCCGAGCGGCAAGGAGCCCCCGGTGGTGATGCTGCTCCTGTCGGACGGCGCCAACACGGTGGGCAAGCGGCAGCCCATGGAAGTGGCCGAGGAGGCCAGGCGGCTCCGGGTGCCCATCTTCACGATCGCGCTCGGCACCGACTCGGGCGTGGTCGAGGTGCCCGACGAGAGCGGCCAGCCGCGGCGCATCCCGGTCCCGCCCGACAAGGTGACCCTGCAGCGGATCGCCGACACCAGCGGGGGGAAGTTCTTCACCGCCCCGAGCAACCGGGACCTGAAGGGCGTCTACCGCGACCTCGGCTCGCGCATCGGCTTCGTGAAGGAGCGGCAGGAGGTCACCGTGGTCTTCGCCGCCGGCGCGCTCCTGCTGCTGGTCGCCGGCGGGGCGCTCTCCCTGGCCTGGTTCAACCGGTTCCCGTGAGCGGCCCGGCATCGGTGCCGGTCTCGTCCGGCCCGTCGGCCGCCCCCTCGAGCTCCCCGGCGCGCTCGGACACCTCGGCGAGCCGGCCGTCGAAACGGTCGAGCCGGCGCGCGGCCTCGTCCCAGCGGGTGCGGGCGTTGCCGAGGTGCCTGCCGACCACCTCGAAGTCGTCCCGGAGCCGGCCCAGCTCCCCCTGCAGGCCGGTGAGGGCGTCGAGCACGCGGCGGGCGTTGGCCTCGACCCGCAGGCCCCGCAGGCCGAGCCCGATGGAGATCAGGTAGGCGTAGAAGGTCGTCGGCGACACCGGGAACACCCGGCGCGAGACCGCGTAGCGGAACGAGGACTCACCCGGCGCCTCCTCGCGCAGGAACTCGTAGTAGACCGCCTCGGACGGGACGTAGCAGAGCGCGAAGTCGAAGGTGCCCTCGTCGGGGCAGATGTACTTGTCGGCGATGGCGTCGACGTGCCTGTGGGTGTCGCGCAGGAACGCCCGCCGGTGCAGGGCCCGGGCTGCGTCACCCTCCTCGGTCGAGGCCATGCGCGCGAACGCCTCCAGGGGGAACTTGGCGTCCACCGGGACCATGGTCCCGCCGAGGTCGAGCACCGCGTCCACCCGGGCACCGGACCGGAACGTGTGCTGGGTGTGCCAGGCCGAGCTGGGCAGCCCCTGCGCCAGAAGCTGCTCGAGCAGGACCTCGCCGAGGGCGCCGCGGGCCTGGGGCGGGCGCAGCAGGTCCTCGAGCCGGCCCAGCTCGCGGGCGTGGTCGAGCACCTGCCTGGCCAGCTCGGCCACGGTCCCGACCCGCTCCCGCACGTCGGCGGCCACGTCGGCGGCCTGGGCCTGGGCGTGCTGCACGGTGTCCAGGCCGAGCCAGAGGCGTTGGTCGAGGGCTGCCAACCGCCGGTCCAGGTCGCTCGACATGCCCTCGAGGCGGCGCTCCAGCAGGCCAGAGGCGGCCAGCTCCGTCCCGCGGTCGCGCCGCCCGGCCCAGAGCCCAGCCACCAGCCCGACGAGCGCCGCCAGCCCCAGCATCGCCCACTCCACCGGCCCACCTCCCCAGTCCCCCTGGTGGTGGGGCGGAACGTAGCAGCGGGGTGCGACAGCGACCGGCGAGCTGGTGATCAGAATCTGTCAATAATGTCAATACCAACAAATACTTGCATCGCTGGAAGATTCGAGGGAAGCTCGGCGCCGCCGTGGACGACGGGGGGCTGGCCATGCGTTCGAGCCGTGCATGCACGTGCGCATGCCGCGCCACGGCCCGGTCCCCGCCCCCCGCCGCGTGCACAGACCCTGCCCTATCTCACCCTCACAACGCGCGCACGTACCTGGATGGAGGGTGCCGTCCGAAGGGAGAAAGATTGCTGCGTCGCACGCTGCTCGTAGCCACAGCGCTGTTCGCCACGCTTGTTCCAGCTGGCTCCGCTGGCGCCATGCCAGCCGACAAGGGGCCGCAGGGATTCGCCGCACCACCGGTCTGCAGCGCGTTCCGGGCACACAACCCCTACCGGCAGGTCACGAACCGCACCTACTCGGGACCTCGGACCTACACGAGCAACACGACCTGGACGACGGCTTCATGCGGCGTGTCGTCGTTCACGGTGCAGTACGGCCGCCGCGCCTACGCCATCGTCCGTGTCGCCGCCGAGACAGACTGCTACGGCGCGCCTGCGAATCAATGGTGCCAGGCACGGGTCCTCGTGAACGGGACAGAGGCGAACCCCGTCGGCACTGAGCCTGACTCCTTCGCGTTCGACTCCAACAACGGAGGCCAGTTCGACTGGCAGGCGCACGCCTTCACTCGCGCCCGACCGATCTTCTTCACCTGCGGCAGCCGGAGCGGCTGCACCTACCCGGTCGTTCTTCAGTACAAGACGCACGCCGCGGGGCTGAGCCTGTGGGTCGACGAGCAGACCCTCGAAGTGGACGTCACCTACAGCTGATCCCCAAGCCCAGGTCTTCGGCCCCGTTCCCTCGGGTCAGGAAAAGAACGGGCAGCACCAATGCCAGCCCCTGGGCGGCGCGGCCATGGGCTCCGCCGCCCAGGGGCTCAGTTGTGACCGGGCGGTGTGAGGCCGCAGAGGGCATGCGGCGCGTCGCAGAGGGAGCGCAGCAGCGCGGCCCGGCGCCGGGTACCCTCAGCCCCCGACCATCGCCCGAACGGACGAGCCGCAAGGCAACGGACCGGCCGGCCGTCAAGGAGGAGCAGGTATGGAGGTCAAGCTCGGCGTCACCTACAGCCCGAAGGAGCTCGTCGTCGAGACCGACCAGTCGGCCGAGGACGTGGCCGGGCTGGTCGACGCGGCGGTGGGCGGGCACGCCCAGGTGCTCTGGCTCAGCGACACGAAGGGGCGGCGGGTGGGCATCCCCACCGAGAAGCTCGCCTACGTGGAGGTCGGCGAGGAGAACCCCGCCAAGCGGGTCGGCTTCAGCTCGATGTAGCAGCAGCGGTCACCGGTAGCCGCGGTGGTATGGGCACCAGCGGTCACTGGTAGTCGCGGTGGTAGAGGATGCCGTGACGGCCCAGTTCGATGACCGACACCCCTGGCGTGCCCGACGAGCGCCTCCCGGCCTGGGTGTAGGCGCTCGTCCACTCGGCCAGCACCGTCGCGTCGGCCGTGACCTCGCGTTTGACCGAGAGCTGGACCGGGCCACGGTTGGCGAAGTAGGAGGCCAGGAAGTTGCGGATCTCGTCGCGGCCGCGGTGGACGGCGTTGTCGGGCTCGTAGTACTCCGCGTCGGGCGCATACAGTGCGGCCGCGGCGTCCGCGTCGGCTCGGGCGTGGGCCTCACGCAGCGCCTCGTACACCTCGGCCGGACTGGACACGGCGGCTACCTCCTCGGGCGTGCCGGGCCAGGCGGCGCCGGCGGGACGCGGACACACCCGTGAGCCTACCGCACACCCCAGCCCGGGTAGCAGGACCCCTCGGCGACGACAAGCCCCACCAGGCACAGCCGCTCCTGGCGCGCCCGGGCGCGCAGCCTGGCCAGCGGGATCGACGCCTGGAGCCTCGCGGTCGACCTCGACGTGCCGCGGTATTGACTCCCTGCCACCGCCCGCGGTCGGTTCACCGCTATACTAGTTCGTTGAACACGCCCCGCGCCCTCTCACGCGCGGCGGCCAAGGATTCCCCACGACGCGGAGGCTCGTTGAGTCCGAACGGAACAGCCACGACCATCATCCCTGAACGCAGCTTCGCCGACCTCGGTGTGACGCCGACAACCCTCACCTCGCTGGCCCGGGTCGGCATCGAGCACCCCTTCCCCATCCAGACCCTGTGCCTGCCGCTGGCGCTGGCCGGCGTCGACCTCATCGGGCAGGCTCGCACCGGCACCGGCAAGACGCTCGCCTTCGGCATCCCGATCGTGCAGGAGGTGGACCCGGACGTCGCGGCCGTGCAGGCCCTGGTCGTGGTCCCCACCCGCGAGCTCTGCCTGCAGGTGGCTGGCGACATCGAGACCGCAGGCCGCGAGGCCGGGGCCCGGGTCGCGTCGATCGTGGGCGGCCGGCCCATCGGCCCCCAGGTCGTCGCCCTGAGCCAGGGCGCCCAGGTCGTGGTCGGCACGCCAGGACGCCTGCTCGACCTGCTGCGTCAGCGAAGTCTCGACCTCTCCCAGGTCATGATCCTCGTCCTCGACGAGGCGGATGAGATGCTCGACCTCGGCTTCCTGCCCGACGTCGAGGCGATCATCAAGGCCACCCCCGACCACCGGCAGACCATGCTGTTCTCGGCCACCATGCCCAAGGCGGTGGTGGCGCTGGCCAGGCGCTACTCCAAGCAGCCGACGTTCGTACACGCCGAGCACGGGCAGGAGATGACCGTCCCCGCCACCAAGCAGCACTTCTTCCAGGTCCACCCGTTGAACCGCTTCGAGGTCCTCTGCCGCATCCTCGACGCGCCCGCGCGCGACCGGGTCGCGGTGTTCCGCCGGACCAAGCGGGGCGTCGACCGCACCATCAAGGGCCTGGTGGAGGCCGGCTACAAGGCGGGCGCGCTGCACGGCGACCTGCCCCAGGTGGCTCGCGAGCGGGTCATGCGCGCCTTCCGCAAGGGCAAGCTGGACGTGCTCGTGTGCACCGACGTGGCCGCCCGCGGCCTGGACATCGCCGGGCTGTCCCACGTGGTCAACTACGACACCCCCGAGGACGACCGCGCCTACGTCCACCGGATCGGCCGCACCGGGCGGGCCGGCGCCGCCGGCGTGGCGATCACCTTCGTCGCCTGGAACGAGCTGGACACAGGCGACCTGATCCGCCGCCGCCTGAACCTGACCGATGAGCCCATGCACGAGGTCTACTCGACCAGCCCGCTGCTCACCGAGCTGTTCAACCTGCCAACGGCCGAGGAGGCGGCGACCACGCGCAAGCGCTCGGCAGCACCCGGACCGCCCTTGGCCGCCACCGACAGCGGCCAGGCCCTGACCAAGACGGCCGCGCCCAAGCCAGCCACCCGCCGCCGCCGTCGCCGCCGCATCGGCAGCGCGGAGCCGGCTCCCCAGCCGTCGTCGGCCGCAGCCAGCTAAGAGGTCACCAGCAGGCAGGCCCGACCAGGGCCGCGCCGCAGCGCCGACGATCCCCTCGGCCATGGCACAGGCGCCCCTGGGGACCAGGGCCGCGCCGCAGCGCCGACGACCCCCTCGGCCATGGCACAGGCGCCCCTGGGGACCAGGGCCGCGCCGCAGCACCGACGACTCCCCCCGACCATGGCACAGGCGCCTTTGGGGGGCCGTGGGGGGAGCTCGCTCCCCCCACATCGAACGAGGACCGCGGTGCAGTTCCGCCAGCGCGACGAAAATAGGGAGACGAGCGCCGCCAGAGCGAGCTCCCCCCACATCGAACGAGGACCGCGGTGCAGTTCCGCCAGCGCGACGAAAATAGGGAGACGAGCGCCGCCAGAGCGAGCTCCCCCCACATGGACCGGGGACTGCGGTTCAGTTCCCGCCACCGCGACGAAGAAGGGGCGACGAGCGCCGCCAGGCAGACGAACGCCGCCAGACAGGGAATCGCCGGCCCCTTATGGCAGTTGTTTCCGGTGAGGCAAGGGGCCGTGTCCGGCTCGACCGGGTCCAGAAGGGGTCGGCGCTTGGTGCAGGTGGCCAGCTTCGAGGAGACCGCTGTTCCGCACATGAACGCCTGCTATGACGCGGCGCTACGGCTGACCGCCGACCGTGCGGCCGCTCAGGACCTTGTGCAGGAGACGTTCCTGCGGGCCTGGCGGTCGTTCGCCTCGTTCGAGCCGGGGACCAACTGCCGCGCCTGGCTCCTGCGCATCCAGTACAACCTGTTCTGCACCGAGTACCGCAAGGGCCAGCGGATGCAGGTGGTGCCCTTGGAGGGCGGCGACGACGAGCGGCCCGTCGAGCTCCCCAGCGCCGAGCCCGGCCCCGAGGAGCAGACAGTGCGCAAGGCCGACCAGGAGAGCGTCCGCCGGGCTGTTGCCCGGCTTCCCGAGGACTTCCGCGTCGCGGTCACCCTCGTGGACCTCCACGGCCTGACCTGCTCGGAGGCGGCCGCGGTGATGGGGACGCCGCGCGGGACCGTGCTGTCACGCGTGCACCGGGCCAGGCGCCGCCTCGAGGCGATGCTCATGCCCGAGCTTGGAAGGGTGCGTGCCGATGACCTGTGACGAGTTCCAGGTGCGGCTCACCGCGTTCAGCCTCGGGGAGCTCGACCCGGACGAGACCGGACAGGCTCGCGAGCACGTGGCCCACTGCGACGCCTGCGCGTCCAGTGCCCTGCGCGACCGCCAGCTCACCGCGCTGCTGCGCGCCTCGGTGGTGGAGATGCCCAGCGCCGGCCGGCAGGCGGTCCTGGCGGCCGTCAGGGCGGAGGCCGCCCTCGCCGGCGGGCAGCCCAAGCCCGACCGGCAGGTGGCACATGGCTGGAGCGGCGTACGCGCCGCCGGGCAGCGGCCCGGCGGGCGACGGCGCCACTGGCTGGCCCTCAGCTCGGCGGCCGGGCTGGCCGCCGCGGTGCTCGCCACGGTGGTGCTCGCCGTGCCAGCGCCCGACCGGGGAAGCCCGCTGGCGGCGGGCTGGTCCGCCTACCGTGCCGAGAAGTCCATGGCCTGGGACCGCCCGAGCCCGCGCACCACCGAGCGCCTGCGCGCCGTGCTCGGCGCGGCCGCCCGCACGCCCGACCTCACCCGCTTCGGCCTGACCACGCAGGGCTGGGGCGCCCATACCCTGGCCGGCCACCTGGCCGCCGTGGCCGAGTACCGCGACGCCCAGGGCAGGCGGGTGACGCTGCTCCGCTGGCGGGGCAAGCTGCCCGAGGCCACCCGGGGCTCCCCGGCCGAGGGCTACACCAGGAATCTGCAGATCGCCAAGTGGGGCACGACCACGAGTGCGTGGTTCCGGGTGAGCGGCGTCGTCTGGTGCCTGATCGGAACCGTCGACGACCACACCCTCGACGCGGTGGCTGCGCACCTGGGCGCGGAATCATGAGCCACCAGAGCAAGTTCTCCGGCTGAACGGGTACTACAAGTTCTTCTGCAAGTACCACCCGGCCGCGATGACCGCCACGGTCACGGTGAGCCGACCTTTGAAGTAGTTTCTATCCTCAACGATTGTCGGCGACCAGGAATGATCCGGTGGGACGGGATGTTGGAAGGGCTGACCCGTCCCACCGGATCTGGAGAACCGATGCCCGACCTCTCTGTCGAGACCCTTCCGCTCCTGCCCCTGACCAGCGGCGTGGTGCTGCCGGGGATGGTCGTGACCGCCACCCTGGAGACCCCGGAGTCGCAGGCGGCCGCCACCGCCGCGTCCGAGGCCGACGAGCAGATCCTGCTCGTCCCCAAGGTCGACGGCCGCTACGCCCGCGTCGGCACGGTGGCCAAGATCGAGAACGCCGGCGAGCTGCCCGGCGGCCAGCTCGCCGTGGTCGTGCGCGGCTTGTACCGGGCCCGCATCGGCATCGGGGTTGCCGGCACCGGGCCTGCCACCTGGGTCGAGGTCGAGCCGGTGCCCGACCCACCCGTGACCCCCCGCGCCCGCGAGCTGGCCCGCGAGTACCGGGCCGTGATCGAGAACATCCTGGATGCCCGCGGGGCCAGGCAGATCGCCGAGATGCTGCGCGGCATCACCGACCCCGGCCAGATCGCCGACACCGCGGTCTACTCCCCCGACCTGACCTTCGAGCAGAAGGTCGAGGTGCTCGAGGCGGTCGATGTCGAGGAGCGCCTCGAGAAGGTGCTCGCCTGGAGCCGCGAGACCCTGGCCGACGTGAGCCTCAAGGACCGCATCCGCAAGGACGTGGCCGAGGGCATGGAGAAGACCCAGCGCGAGTACCTGCTGCGCCAGCAGCTCGCCGCCATCAAGAAGGAGCTCGGCGAGGGCGAGGACGGCGGGGACGTCGTCGAGGGCTACCGCAGCAAGCTGGCCGAGCTCGGCATGCCGGAGAAGGTGCGCGTGTTCGTCGAGCGGGAGGTCGACCGGCTCGAGCGGACCAGCGAGCAGAGCCCGGAGCACGGCTGGATCCGCACCTGGCTCGACACCATGACCGAGCTGCCTTGGGGCAAGCGGTCCGAGGACGACCTCGACATCGCCGAGGCCCGGCGCATCCTCGACGCCGACCACACCGGCCTCGAGGACGTCAAGGACCGCATCGTCGAGTACCTGGCCGTGCGCAAGCTCCGCCGGGAGCGCGGGCTGGCTGAGTCCGGCGGGCGGGGCGCCGGCGCCATCATCGCCCTGGTCGGCCCGCCCGGGGTCGGCAAGACCTCCCTCGGGGAGTCGGTGGCCCGCGCCCTCGGGCGCTCGTTCGTCCGGGTCGCCCTCGGCGGCATCCGCGACGAGGCCGAGATCCGCGGGCACCGGCGCACCTACGTGGGCGCCCAGCCCGGCCGCATCGCCCGCGCCATCAAGGAGGCGGGCACCATGAACCCGGTGTTCCTGCTCGACGAGGTGGACAAGGTCGGCGCCGACTGGCGCGGGGACCCTTCCTCGGCGCTGCTCGAGGTGCTCGACCCGGCCCAGAACCACTCCTTCCGGGACCACTACCTCGAGGTCGAGCTGGACCTGTCCGACGTGCTGTTCATCGCCACCGCCAACGTCATGGAGACGATCCCCGGCCCGCTGCTGGACCGGCTCGAGATCATCCGTCTCGACGGCTACACCGAGGACGAGAAGCTCGCCATCGCCCGCGACCACCTGCTGGCCAGGCAGATCGACCGGGCCGGGCTGCTGCCGGCCGAGGTGATCGTCACCGACGCGGCCCTGCGCACCGTCGTGGGCGACTACACGCGCGAGGCCGGCGTGCGCAACCTCGAGCGCGAGATCGGCAAGCTCTACCGCAAGGCGGCGACCAGGCTGGCCTCCGGGCAGGCGACCGCCCCGATCGTGATCGACGCCGGCGACGTGCGCGAGTACCTGGGCCGGGAGAAGTTCTTCTTCGAGGCGGCCGACCGGACCTCGGTGCCCGGCGTGGCCACCGGCCTGGCCGTCACGGGCGCCGGCGGTGACGTGCTGTTCATCGAGGCGAGCGCCATGGACGGCGAGCCCGGCCTGACCCTGACCGGGCAGCTCGGCGACGTCATGAAGGAGTCGGCCTCGATCGCCCTGTCGTACGTGCGGGCCCACGCCGACGAGCTGGGCGTCGGCCCCGGCGTCGAGTCGCGCCGCTACCACCTGCACATCCCGGCCGGAGCGGTGCCCAAGGACGGCCCGAGCGCCGGGGTCACCATGACGACCGCGCTGGTGAGCCTGCTTACCGGCCGCCCGGTGCGGTCCGAGGTGGGCATGACCGGTGAGATCACCCTGCAGGGCAGGGTCCTGCCGATCGGCGGGGTCAAGCAGAAGGTGCTGGCCGCCCACCGGGCCGGCCTGAAGGAGGTCATCCTGCCCCAGCGCAACGGCGGCGACCTTGAAGACGTGCCCGAGTCGGTCCGGGCCGAGATGACCTTCCACCTGGCCGGCGGCATCGGCGAGGTGCTCGAGCACGCCCTCGGCCTGGCCGGGTCGGGCGAGGCGGCCGCCGAAGCCGCCTAGCCGACCGGGGGGACCGAGCGACGACGCGGCGGGGTGCAAACCGCGCCCCGCCGCGTTCGTCGCCGACTACTGCAGGTAGCCCTCGACGGTGTTCTCGCCGCGGGCCCGGGCCTGGTCAGGGTCCTGGTTGAACTCGCGCCGGGCTCGACGCTGGCGCATCAGGTCCCAGCACTGGTCGAGCTGGACCTCGATCTCGTGCAGCCGCTCCCGCTGTGCCCGGTCGAGGCCCTCGCCGACCGCCCCGCGCTCGAGCCGGTGCTCCTCCTCGACCAGCTCGTTGATCCGGTCCAGCACGCTCCGGTCCTCCATCGCTTCCTCCCGTTGTCCGAGCCCGGGTCCCTCGTCATCTGGTGGCGGTGGTGAGCACCGGCCCGGCCGCCATGGTCACTGGTGCTCCCTTCGCGCCGGCAGGCTCCGGTCCCCTTCGATCACCCGGCGCACGCTCGAGCGGCGCCAGGGGGCGCGGGTCGGCCGGTCGCCGAACAGGCGTGGGGCAGCCTCGGCCAGCTCCTCCACCGTCCAGCGCCTGTCCCGCTCCAGGTCGGCGACCACGTGCCAGCCCTCGTACAGCTCGAGCAGGCCGCCGGTGATGCCGAGGACCTGACCGGACACGTCGGCGGCGGCGTCCGAGAGCAGCCAGGCGACGACCGGGGCGACGTTGGCCGGGTCGAGCGGGTCGAAGTCCCCGCCGAAGGAGAGGTCGCCGAAGGCGCTCTCGGTCATCTGGGTGCGCGCCCCGGGCGCGATTGCGTTCACCCGGATGCCGTACCTGGCCAGCTCGAGCGCGGTGATGACCGTGAAGGCGGCCACCCCGGCCTTGGCCGCCCCGTAGTTCGACTGGCCCAGGTTGCCGAGGATGCCCGAGGTGGAGGTGGTGTTGACGATGGCGCCGGGGCGGCGCTTCCGCTTCAACCAGGCGCTGGCGTGCCTGGTCATGCAGAACGTCCCCCGCAGGTTGACCCGGATGACGAGGTCGAACTCGTCCGGGGAGAGGTTGAACACCATGCGGTCACGGATGACGCCGGCGTTGTTGACGACCCCGTCCAGCCCGCCGAACCGCTCCACGGCCAGCTCGACCAGGGCCAGCGCGGCGTCGAAGTCGGCCACGTCGAGGTCGGCGGCGACGGCCTGGCCGCCTTCGGCTTCGATCGTGGCGGCCGTGTCCTCGGCCCCGGCCAGGTCGTCGGCCACCACTCTCGCGCCCTCGCGGGCGCAGGCGAGCGCCTCCTCCCGGCCGATCCCCTGGCCAGCCCCGGTGACGATGACCACCTTGCCGTCGAGCGTGCCCATGCGACCAACCCTCGCCTCGTCCGTCGTGACCGCCTGCCAGCGCCACGCCGCGAGGCTACCGCAGCCGGCGGCGCCATCGCCGGGAGCCGGCCGGCGGCTCCTGGGCTCCTGGGCTCCTGGTGGGCAGGCGAGGGCATGGGATCATGGGCGCGCCGTCTCCTGGGCCCCGCCGGCGCCGGGCGGGCGCAACGCCCGCACCCGTCAGCGGGCAGGACGCCGCGGCCGAAGGTGGCGGGCAGGACGAGAAGCGCCTTGCCTGACCGGGTCCCAGAGGGACGAGAGGACCGAGCCCCTGTCAGGCAAGGCGCAGGCGACGCCGCGACCTACTCTCAACTGCCTCGCCTCCCCCAGTAGCAGGCCTTTGAGAGGCCCCCCGGAGGTCGCGGCGTCGCTTCTGGTTCTACTGGTTCTAAAGGCGCGCGGCGGCTCCGGATGGATACGGGCCGGCCCGAAATTTCTGCGTCGGCGACAGACCACTCCAACGGGTCGATGGTCACGGAGAGTATGAGCTTCGCAACCGGTATGCCCGGCAAATGCCGGAAATGCCACGCACAAGCAGGGCAGGCGTGCACCCGTACGTACTGGGTTGTACGACTGGTTCGCTGGTTTCTAGGTAGAACAGCCTATTCAGCAATTTCGCAGCCAGACAGTAGTGTCCCGTCGGGGACAACAGTAAAGTCCCGTTTGGGATCATCCCGGTTGGGACCTGAGCTGTAGAGGGGTGTTGAGCATGAGCCGGACGAGCAGACCCACGTACCTGCGCACCTCAGAGGTTGCTGGTCTCCTCCACGTGTCGCCGAAGACCGTGTCGCGCTGGGCTCAGGAGGGCAAGCTTCCCTTCCTGCGTACCCTGGGCGGGCACCGGCGGTACCCGGACAGCGAGATCAGGGCGCTCGCGGACGAGCTGCGCATGTGGCCGACCATGCAGGAGCCGCACGCCGAGTCGCAGTAGCCGGCAGGGGGCCCAAGCCGGAGAGCCTCGTCAGCGTCGCCGCCGGACCGTGAGGGCGGCGGCCGCGAGGCTCCCGGCGAGCGGCTCCCTCCCTCCCTCCCTCCGACACCCGCGCCTGGCGCGCCGTCCTTGCGCGAGCGCCCAGGGGTGCGCCCGCCCGCCATCCTTGGCCACCTCACACCGCCGCCGTGATGTCCAGGATCTTCTCGAGCAGGATGCGGGTGCCCGACAGCCCCGAGTCGACCACCACCCGGTCCATCAGCGCGTGCATGATGTACAGCCCCCGGCCCCGGTTCTGCGAGGGGTGGGCCCGACGCGACATCGCCGTCCGCGAGCTGTCGAACCCCGGGCCGCGGTCCTGCACCGAGAACGAGAACTGGGTGCCCACGAGCGCCCAGCGCACCACCATCGCCGAGTCCTGCTGGCCCCACGAGCCGTGCACGACGGCGTTGGTGACCGCCTCGCCGGTGGCGAGCAGGATCCCGTCGGCGACCTCCTCGGTGACCCCCCAGCGCCGGAGGTCGCGCTGCAGCAGTGCACGCACGGTGGGTACCGAATCGCTGCGGCACGGCAGCAGCAGATGTGCCGTCGGGTGCTTCGCTTTCGTCGGCGTCGGTTCCTGCAAGTGGCCTCTCCCCCCGAAGATCCGACCTCAGGCGTTCTCGTTCCCGAGATCTTCTGCCGTGCCGGTGATACAACGCCGGACGCTCATCAGTCCAACCGAGCCGCCGCGGCCGCGACCTCGGCCTGCCCCTCCGGGCAGAGGCTGAGCAGATCGCAGCCCTTGCACCACGGCCCTGTCCGGGGCACGAACTCGGTGTCGGCCCGCAGCGCCGCGGCGGCCGAGAGCACCCCGGCCATGCGCTCGGCGAGCACCTCTGGTGGCCGCCGGGTCACCACCCGCCTGCCGGCGACCACGTAGTCAAGCACCAGCTCGGTCACTGGCCGGCCGAGCTTCCGCTCCACCAGCGAGGCGTAGATGGTGAGCGCCACGTCCTCGTCGGCCGACGCCTGGCTGGCCGGCCGTTTCGCGGTCTTGTAGTCGACCACCACGAACCCGCCGTCCGGGGCGGCGTCGAGCCGGTCGATCCGTCCCTTGAGCACGACGTCCCCGTACCCCGCCTGTAGGCCCAGCTCGGTCGCGAGCGGCCTGGCCTTCGTATCGGCCTGCGCGTACCAGTTCCTGAGCATCTCCAGGCCGCGTGTCCGCTCCCGGGCCCGCTCCTCCTTGCTGCCGTACCCCTCCCGGACCCAGGAACGGCGGAACAGGTCGAGCAGGCGCTCGAGCGACCGGCTGGCCACCGGCAGCCGGAAGAACTCCCGCAGCGCCGCGTGGACGCTGGTCCCGAACGACTGCCCGGCGCCGATCCTCGACATGCGCCACAACCCGTCCACGTGGAGGAACCGGTACAGCCGGGGGCAGTGCCGGTAGCGGTCGAGGGCCGACGGGGACAGGAACGTCACCCGCGTCACGTCGACCCCGGGCAGGACCTGCTGCTCTCCGCTGCTCACGGTCCCAGGGTACGCTAGGGAACGGACAGTTCGGACACCCCCAGCGCTCGACGCCCTGGCGCACGAACTCCCGCACCGCGTCCACGACGAGCTGGACCGCGATCACGGTGAGCAGCAGGCCCCGGGATGCGGGTGATCAGCTCGATGCCACGTCCACCACAGCGCAGAGGCGGTCGCAAGATATCGTCACCCACCGAGCGACCCTCATCTCAGCGAGGTGAGCCCCATCAGGGTGGACACGTTCTTCTTGGCAAGGAGCTTTGTCACTCTGCTGGTGATCACCGATCCCATCGGGAGCATCCCTGTGTTCCTCGGGATGACCGCGCGCTTCGAGCCCCGAGACCGCAACCGTGCCGCGGGGCAGGCTGTGCTGGTGGCCGCCCTGATAATCGCGATCTTTGCTCTGTTCGGGCAACAAATCCTAGTCTATCTGGGTATAACCCTGCCCAGCCTCCAGACCGCAGGTGGTCTGCTGTTGCTCCTGGTCGCCCTGGAACTGCTTCAAGGCAAGGTTGAAGGACTGTCAGGGGAAGGGCGGGCGAACATCGCGTTCGTGCCTCTGGGCACACCACTGCTCGCCGGCCCGGGCGCGATTGTGGCTGTGATGGTCTTCATGCGTCAGGCAACCCAGGCGGATCAGCGCCTTGGAGTCGGGTTGGGCCTGCTCGCCGCACTCGTGGTGCTGTGGCTCGCGTTGCGCTTCGCCGGGCTGCTGCGGCGGCTGCTTCGCGAGGCTGGGATCGAGTTGGTTACTCGGATCTCGGGGCTTCTGCTCAGCGCAATTGCGGTGCAGCTCGTGGTTGACGCCGTGCGGGAGTTCGCCCGGACCGCGTGAGGGTGGCCGATCGGAGTGATTTCCGGGTTTGTGCAACAGCCCGTTACGTGTCAACTCTCGATCGGGAGGAGTGGCACATCAAGTCGGTCCGCTGTGCCTCCACACCTGCACGCCCACGGCCGGTGTGATCGCGGGGGTGCTGGAAACGACTGCCGGCGCCATCGCCCGCTGACGCCCGGCCCAGGGCGGCCGGGTCAGCGCGGCTTGCGCGCGAGCAGGGCGTCGAGGGTGGCCTGGGAGGTGCGGCAGACGCCCATGCGGTAGCCGTAGAGGGCGCCGTGGCAGTCCGAGGACCCGGTCGCCTCCACGCCGAGCTCCGCGGCCACGGCCCGCCAGTGGGCACGGTCGGCGGGCCGATGGTCGGGGTGGTCGGCCTCGAGCCCGTCCAGGCCCGCCGCTGCCATGGCGAGGATCACCGGGTCGGGCACGGCGAGGGCGCCGGCGTGGACCGACGGGTGGGCGAGCACGGCGACCCCGCCCGCGCCGTGGATGAGCTCGACCGCCTCCACCGGCGTCACCGCCTCCTTGGCCACGTAGGCGCGGCCACCGGTGCCGATCCACTCGGGCGAGAAGGCGCTGGCGACGTCGGGGACCACGCCCGCCTCGACCATGGCCCGGGCGACGTGGGGACGGCCGACCGACCCGTCGCCGGCCAGCTCCTCGACCCGGGCGTAGTCGACCGGGACGCCGAGGTCGCGCAGGCGCTCGACCATCCGCCTTGCCCGGGTCACCCGACCCGAGCGGATCCAGTCCCGCTTGGCCGCGAACACGGGCTCGGTCGGGTCGAACTCGTAGCCGAGCACGTGCACGGGGTTCCCGTCGTGCTCGGCCGACAGCTCACAGCCGACGAGGACGACCAGGCCCGCAGCCTGGGCGGCCTTGCGGGCCCGGTCCACGCCGTCGGTGGTGTCGTGGTCGGTCAGGGCGATCCCGGCCAGGCCACGGGAGGACGCGAGCTCGACGACCTCCTCCGGGTCGAGGGTGCCGTCGGAGTAGGTGGAGTGTGTGTGCAGATCGAATCCGGCCATGGCGAGACGATAACAAGGCAGTCCACTCGAGCGTTCCGGAACGAATGGATAACGAGGATCCAGACCTGCCCCTGCTGTTCCGATACCAAGGGAGACTGGTCTGGGTGAAGGTCGACGTGCCGAGGAGGTGCCGTCGTGTCGCTGGCCATGCTCGCCGTAGTCGCGCTGTTCCCCATCGCGCTCCTGGCAATCCTGCTGCTCACCTCGGGACTCGAGGGCCGGGTGGTTGGCCCGCGCAAGGACGTCACGCAAGCCTCGCTGATCAGGGTCGAGCAGGAGCAGCGCTTCGACGAGTAAGGGCGTAGCTGGCGCCTGTGCGTCGAGCAGGAGCAGCGCTTCGACGAGTAGGGCGTAGCTGGCGCCTGTGCCTGGCCTGGGCCGACCGGCCAGGGAGCGGCTCAGGGCCGTTCCCGTACGACCTTCCGGTAGACCGCCTCGTAGCCCTCGGCCATCTGGGGCACGTCGAACAGGTCGGTGACCCGCTGGCGGCAGGCCTTGGGCTCCAGCTCGTCGACCCGGGCGATGGCGGCGGGCAGCTCGTCCGGGTGGTCGCAGACGAAGCCGGTGACGCCGTCCTCGACCACCTCGGGCACCGACCCGGCCCGCAGGGCCACCACCGGGGTGCCGCAGGCCATCGCCTCGACCATCACCAGGCCGAAGGGCTCGTCCCACTGGACCGGGAAGACCAGGCAGCGAGCCCGTCCGAGCAGGTCAGCCTTTTGCAGCACGTCGGCCTCGCCGAACCAGGTCGCATCAGGGCCGAGCAGCGGGCGCACACGCTCGTCGAAGTAGGCCAGCTCGGACGGCTCGGTGCACTTGCCGGCCACGACGATCGGCAGGCCGGCGGCCCGGGCCGCCTGGATGGCCAGGTCGGGTGCCTTCTCAGGGCTCATGCGGCCCAGGAACAGGCAGGCGTCGTCCTTGCTGGACTCGAACGGGTAGCTGTCGACCGGGGTGGCGTTGTAGACGGTGCCGGCCCAGGGCAGCTCCGGGGCCCTGGCCCGCTGGAAGTCGGACACGGCCACCAGCCAGATGCCCGGCTCGAGGCGGCGGTAGTAGGCCGCCATCTCGCCGGTGACCGGGCCGTGGGCGGTGACCACGGTCGGGGCGGGGCGCCTGGAGGCGGCCAGGGCCGAGGCGGCGCAGTGGTCATGGACGACGTCGAGCGGCCGCTCTCGCTCCAGCTCGTCGAGCAGCTCGGCCGCGTGCAGGGAGTGGATGACCTCAGGCAGCACCTGCCCGATGCGCTCGCTGGGCGGCTCCGGGAAGGTGGCGAGGAAGCGGGCCGTGGTCTCGGCGGGGCCGGCGCCGATGACGGTCACGTCGTGGCCTCGCTCCACGAGGCCCTCCGCCAGCCAGTAGACCATCGACTCGATGCCGCCATAGCCCGACGGCGGGATCGAGTACCAGGGCGGGGCGACAATCGCGATGCGGAGCGACGGGCCATCCTCGTGCATGGACACGGGCAACCTCCTGAGCCGGACGGGACGACCGAAGATAACAAAGTGATCAAAGTTCTGTCGTGATCCCGCAGATCACGGCATCTCAGCCGTACCTGTCGATAGCGGTCAACTACTGACCCGCTGGCGCGCTCCGCAACGGCTCGCCTGCTGCCGCCGGTTTGCCGCTCGCCCGGCGGTGGTACCGCCCGGTCGGGCCTTCCGGTCCGCTCCCCGTGCACGCCTGCCGGCCCTGGCTCGAGGCCGAGCTGGCCGTGGTCCGCCCGCAGGTGCTCGTCCCCCGCTGCGCCCGCGGTCAGCCGGGCAGGCGGCCGAGGCTGGCGCGAGCCGAGGTCGTTCCCGCCAATGGGGGCAACCCGCTACGATGCCGCCGGTCGCCGTGTCGGCGGCGGCGAGCCAGGGAGGGCGATGGAGCCGGAGGAGCTGGTAGCGCCGGCGCTGCGGTCGGCCGCGGACGCCAGCGCCGGGTACGCCGACGTCCGCTGGGTGCGCGAGGAGCGGGAGTCCGTCACGGTCACCGACGACCGGGTGGAGGGCCTGACCGCCGACGACACCAGCGGGGTGGGCGTCCGGGTGCTGGGGGTTCGCGGCCAGCGCGCTGCTGGGTCCCGGGAGCGTGCGCGCCCTCGTCCACGTTGGGGTCCGGGGGCCTCATGGCTAGGCCCCCGGCACACGGGACGGCCCGGCCTCATGGCTAGGCCCCCGGCGCCGAGGACGGCCCGAAGGACGGCCGGGTGAGCCGGCTCGGGCGGGAGCGGCTGCTCGCGGCCGCCGAGGCCGCCCTGGGCGGGGACGGGGATGCCGAGGCGCTCGTCACCCGCCGGGCCAGCGGGCTCACCCGGTTCGCGGGCAGCCGCATCCACCAGTCGACCTGGAGCGAGGACGTGAACGTGCGGGCCCGGGTCGTCGTGGACGGCAACCGGGTCGGGGTGGCGTCCGTCCACGACCTCGGGCCCGAGGCGGTGGCGGCCGCCGCCCGCCGGGCCCGGTCGGTGGCCCGGGCCATGCCGCCCGACCTCGGCTACCCGGGCATGCCCGGCCCGGCCGCCTACCCGGAGGCGGGCCGCTACGACGAGGCGACTGCGGCCGCCGAGCCGGCCCAGCGGGCGTCGTTGGTCGCCGGTGCCGTGTACCGCCTGCCCGAGGGCCTCGAAGCAGCCGGGACCTGCGAGACCGGCGAGGCGGAGATCGCCGTCGCCAACTCCCGGGGCGTCCGGGCGTCCGCCGCGACCACCTTCGCGACCTTCTCGGTGCTGGTCGACGCCGGTTCAGGCAGCGGCTTCGCCGAGGCGGCCGAGCCGGCCCTGGCCGACCTCGACGTGGCGGCGCTGGCCGACCGGGCGGCCGCCAAGGCGGTCGGCTCGCGCGAGCCGCGCGACCTGCCTCCCGGGACCTACCCGGTCGTGCTCGAGCCGGCTGCCGTGGTGACCATGGTGCAGTTCCTCGGCTACCTCGGCTTCGGCGCCAAGGCCTACGACGAGGGCCGCAGCTTCCTCACCGGCCGGCTCGGGCAGCGGGTCTGTTCGCCGCTGGTCTCGATCGTCGACGACGCGCTCGCCCCGGACGTCGCCGGCGTCCCCTTCGACTTCGAGGGCGTGCCACGGCGCCGGGTCACCCTGATCGACCAGGGCGTGGCGGCCGGCCTGGTCTACGACTACCGGTCCGCCCGTCGGCACGGGGTCGAGCCGACCGGGCACGGCCTGCCCGCCCCGTCGCCGGAGGGGGCGATGCCGCTGCATCTCGCGATGCTGCCCGGCCCGACCCCCCAGGCCGAGCTGGTCGCCGGGCTCGAGCGAGGGGTGGTCGTCACCCGCTTCCACTACACCAACGTGGTGAGTCCGATGGACACCACCATCACCGGCATGACCAGGGACGGCACCTTCTGGGTGGAGGACGGCCGGATCGTCTGCGGCGTGCGCAACCTCCGCTTCACCCAGTCGATCCTGAACGCGCTCTCGGCCGTGCGCGCCGTCGGGGCCGAGACCGGGCTGGCCACCGAGGACTTCTTCGGCGCGGCCCGCGCCCCTGCGCTGGCCATCGACCGCTTCACCTTCTCGAGCGCCACCACGTTCTGAGCGGGTCCGGGGCTCATGCAGCGAAGCGGTAGCCCCGGCTGTTACCAGGCTGCCCGCCAGCATTCCACCTTGACGTGACGATCCCAACACTCCCATCCGAACCCGCGTGGAGCAAACGGCTATCCACAAGGTGCGGTTCCAGGGGGCGCACAATGGCGGCGGGAACGCCGACGGTGAGGAGCGAGCACGCGCATGCAGACGCCGAGGCCGCCTGCTGTTGCCGTCGGGCTCGTGGCGCGCGGCCCGGATGGACGCCTGCTGCTGGTCCGAAGGGGCAATCCGCCCCACCAGGGCGCCTGGTCGTTGCCTGGGGGGCGGGTCGAGGCGGGCGAGACCCTGGCCCAGGCGGCCGCCCGGGAGCTGCGCGAGGAGACCGGGCTCGCCGCCCGCATCGGCGAGGTGGCCGGGGTCGTCGAGCGCGTCGGGGAGGGCTACCACTACGTGATCGTCGACCTCTGGGCCGAGCTGGACGGCTCCGAGCCGGTGGCCGGGGACGACGCTGTCGCGGCCCGCCTGGTCGACCGGGCCGAGCTGCCCGCGCTCGACCTCAGCCCGGGCCTTGGCGAGTTCCTGGCCGGGATCGGCTGCTGGCCGGACGGCGCACCAGCGCCCGAGCCCTACCGGCCGGGCTCGTGGTAACGCCCGTCACTGCTGCCCGCCGGCGGCGACCCCGAACCTTGGGAGCCGCTAGGCTGGGCCCATGCCGGAGCTTCCCGAGGTCGAGTCGGTCCGCCGGCAGCTCGAACCGGAGCTGCGCGGCCGGCGGGTGGTACGGGTCTGGGCCGACGCCCAGCGCCGCTTCCACGCCGTCGAGCGGCTCGCGGACCGGCGGGTCGAGGCGGTCGGCCGGCGGGGCAAGTTCATCCTCTGCCCCCTGGACGCCGGGCTGGAGCTGGTCCTGCACCTCGGCATGACCGGGTCGCTGCACTTCGGCGCGCCCGACCCGTACACGCGGGCTCGGATCGGCCTGGACGACGGCCGCGAGCTGGTGTTCCGCGACGTGCGCCGGTTCGGCTGCGTCGCCGTGGTCGAGGCGGGTGCCTACGGGCCGCTGCCGACGCTGGCCCGGCTCGGTCCGGAGCCGCTCTCGGACGACTTCGACCCCGACCGGTTCGCCCGCAGGCTGGCCGCGACCCGCTCGCCGGTCAAGCCCTACCTGCTGTCCCAGCGCCCGGTGGCCGGGGTGGGCAACATCTACGCCGACGAGGCGCTCTGGCTCGCCCGGGTCCACCCCGCCTCCCGCCGGGTCGGGCGGCGGCGCGCCCACGCGCTGCACGCGGCGATCCGCGAGGTGCTGGCTGCGGCCATCGCCCGGGAGGGCACCACCTTCCGGGACTACCGGACGCTGAACGGTGAGAGCGGCCGCAACGCCGACTTCCTGATCGCCTACGGGCAGGCCGGCCGGCCATGCCCTCGCTGCGGCACCGCCCTGGCAAAGATGGTCCTCGGTGGCCGGGGCACGACCTTCTGCCCCGCCTGCCAGCGCCGCTGACCGGGATGGCCCACGGCGGCGACCGGGGCTGCCAGCCGGCCGCTCCCGGATGCCGGCCGTGGCCCGGACCGCGTCGGCCCGCGGTGCCGGTGGCCGTCTCCGGACGCGCTCCGGGCGGGGCCCAGGACAAGGGGGCCTCCAGGGGCGGATGGGTGGGTCTCCGCCAGGTTCGGCAGCTCGGCCCGGACCGTTGAGCGCCCACGTCCGCCCCGGTACAGGCCGGCCGCGCCGTGCCGATACCCAGAGCGGCAGACCGGTGGCTTGAGTCGGTGCCGGGCTCGGGCACGACCTGCTTCTTCACCCTCCCCTGCCAGGGGCAGTAGGGATGACCCGGCCCCCGGGGGCTCGGGGCCTCCCGGTCACCGCACCCGTCGAGGAGCCGCTCATGGGCACCCCAGCCACCCGCCTCCTGCTCGTCATGCACGACACCGCGACCGCCGACCGGGTCCGGGCCGCCCTGGCCGGTGTCCGGAGCCCCCACGTGGACGCCGTCTCGGCCGCCCGGCTCGACGAGGCGCTCGGGATCCTCGCCGCCGTCGAGCTGGACGTCGCCCTGGTCGACCTCTCGCCGTCGGGCGCGGATCCGGACGCCGGCCCGCTGGCCGCACTCCGGGCCGTCCAGGAGCGGGTCCCCGACCTGCCCGTGATCGTGCTCCACGCACCGGGTGAGGACGCGTCCGGGGTGCAGGCGGTGAGCGAGGGCGCTGCCGACCACCTGTCGACCGGCTCCCTCGACCCGGAGCTGGTCGGCAGGGCGATCCGCTACGCGCTCGAGCGGCAGCAGCTGCTCGGCGACCTGCGCCGGCTCGCGCTGGTCGACGACACCACCCGGGTGGCGAACCGCCGCGGGTTCGTGGCCATCGGCGAGGGCCTGGCCAAGCTGGCCCAGCGCACCGGCCTGACCGTGACCGTGCTGTACCTCGACGTCGACGGCCTGGGCGAGATCAACGAGGCGTTCGGCCGCGCCGAGGGCGACCGGGCCCTGCGGGCCGTGGCCAAGCTGCTGCGCGGCACGTTCCGCGGCTCCGACGTGATCGCCAGGCTCGGCGGGGACGAGTTCGGCGTGCTGCTCCTGCACGACGGCAACGGCGACGGCCCGGCCGCCCGCCGGCTCGAGCAGGGGCTCGCCGCGGTCAACACCCCTGGCCGCCGCTACGAGCTGTCGCTCAGCCTCGGCCTCGCCCATAGCACCGCGGGCCGGCCCGCGTCCGTTGAGGAGCTGATCGAGCAGGCTTCCGTGGCCCTGCGCGAGAGCCGGGCGAGACGCTCGCACGGGACGGGCCCGCGGCTCCCTGCTCCAGCGGGCACCTGGGCCGACCGGCAGTAGCCGCATGGACGCGCTGCGACGGCTCCGCGGCTCCCGGGACCTGCCCGGGCTGGCCCGCCGGGTCCTCGAGGTCGTACGCGACGGGCTCGCCCTGCACGACCCCGAAGGGCGCCTGGTCGCCTGGAGCGCTGGCGCCCAGGCGATCACCGGCTGGTCGCGCGAGCAGGCGGCCGGGCGCTTCCCCCGCAGCCTGCCAGACGGCCGGGCCGAGCTGCCCGGCGGCCGGGTGGTGGAGGCCAGGCGCTCGACGCTGCACCGTCGCGGGCGCCACTGGACCGTCACGGTGTTCTCGGTCACGTCCGAGCGGGGCACGGCCGTACGGGGCGGGCACCGGCGGCTGGCCGCCGGTGCGTGGACCTTCCCGCACCGCCCGACCGGCCGGCCAGCGCTGGACCCGGAGGTGCAGCAGCTAATTACTTCCCCATGAAAAAGTCCTCGGGTGAGGAGTGACACCCCGTGGCCTTCGGTCGAGGTCGGCGATCGACTCCCCGCGCACCGTCATCACGCTGCCTTGCGCTGCTTGGCGGCCAGCAGGCCGGCGGCCTTG
>WNFV01000932.1_pt1 | contig 117365 bp, 109 predicted proteins | sample 5400101 | NCBI WGS metagenome assembly WNFV01 (sample SAMN13153361, study PRJNA577476) | soil metagenome | isolation source: 115 cm soil or saprolite under grassland replicate 1 | place: USA:California | collected 2016-06-15
GCCCGGATCGCCGCCCCCGCCTGCTCCCGCGACAACCCCGCCTCCGACCGCAACCGGCGCAACTGGGCACCCAGCAGCATCCGCCGCACCGTCGGACCACTGCCACCCCCCGCCGGCACCTCGTCGCTCACACGCCACCTCTCACCGCTGGTTTGGCGGATAGTCTGCCACTTTGCCTAGTTAGATTGCTCCCCCCGCCTGCCGGCGAGTCAGGAATTCGGCATCCTGCCAGGGGCGACGGCGCGCCACCGGGGTGGCCGGTCCGACGGATGACGGCGTCGTCGAGCCGGGAGCAGGGCGTCGCCAGAGGAGGCCGCAGTGGACGACCCGCACGAGCCGGACCAGCGCTTCACGCTGGCCAACGAGCGCACGCTGCTCGCCTGGATCCGCACCGCGCTGGCGCTGGACGCCAGTGGGCTCGGCGTGATCCGGTTCGCGCCCCAGCTCGGCCCCTCGGGGGGCCGGGAGGCCGTCGGCATCGCGCTCGTCCTGCTCGGCGGGGTTGCCGCCGGGGTCGGCTATGGCCGCTGGGCCAAGGTGGACCGGGCGCTGCGCTCCGGCGCGCCGCTGCCGAGCGCCGCCGCCCTCAAGCTCCTCGCCTACAGCCTGGCCGCCCTGTCGGTCGCGACCGTCGTCCTGTTCGCCGGCCGCCAGCTCCTCGGCGGCTCGTAGCCACCCGGCCTGGACCCAGGACGTGCTCTGGGCGGCGTGAGCCGCGGTTGCTCACGCCGCCTCGGCCGGCTCCGCGGGGACGCGCTGCGGGAACATGATCATGGCCAGCGCGAGCAGGGTCAGGCTCGACCAGATCAGGGCGCCGCCCCAGACCTCGGCTGTCCAGCCGAGGCCGCCGTCGTGCAGGCCGATGCCGCCGAAGTAGACGCCCCAGAACACCACCGGCGCCAGCGCGCAGAACACCCACAGTCGCCAGCGGGCGCCGGGCGACGGGCGCAGCGCCGCCAGCAGGGCCTCGACGGCGACGGCGCCGACCACGCCGAGCACGGCCAGCCCCGCGTCCTCGAATCCGGTCAGCGCCTGGATCAGCACGCTCTGGACGCCGAGCGCGATGGCGGCGCTGCCGGCCGGGAGCTGCCAGCGCCGCAGCAGGAACAGCAGCGGGCCGAACAGGAACACGGTGCTCAGGATGAACCCGGGAATGGCGGCCTCGATCGCGAGCCGGCCGACGTACCCCTGCGGGTAGGCGTAGTCGCTCAGGAAGCGGGCGTGGTCGAGGCTGACCACGTTCTCGAACATCGGGTGCAGGTACATGAAGAAGAACGCCATCCCGGTCCCGGTCAGCGTGGCCGAGAGGACCGCCGGCAGGAGCCGGCCGAGTCCAGCCTCCCGTCCCAGCCCAGGGTCGGCCCAGGCCGACCGCAGCGGGGTCGTCCCGATCAGGAAGCCGGCGGTGAACAGCCCGAGGTGGGTCGGGCTGAGCAGGGCGGTGATGTCCTGCTCGATGCCGAAGACGAGGTGCCAGGTCATGTCCCCGAGCCCGGAGACGACGAAGAGCGCGAGGCCGGCCAGCCCGAGGCCATAGCCGGCCGGCACCGCCGCCCGCCAGCTCCCACCCGCCGCCCGGTGGCGGGTCCACACCAGCCAGCCCATCCAGGCCGCCGTCGCGGCGAAGCCGGAGTAGAACGCGGCGTGCCAGGGGGTGAAGAACGTCTCGAGCTGCGGGCGGGTGTTGTGCGCCCAGCCGTCGATGAACAGCCCCAGCAGCAGCCAGGCCGTCAGGAGCACGGTGACCATGTCGTCGCGCCGCCCAGCCCGCACCGTGGGCACCGCCTGGGCTCCCGGAGGCCCCGCTCTGGCCGGCTCGCCGACCGTCGGCCGCTCGACCGCGGACGGGCTCGGGCTGGACGAGGTTCGCATCTGGCGGGCCTCCCTTGGTGCCGCGCGCCGACCGCCGCTGGCGGACGGCGGTACCCCCGGTACGCGGCCGCACCCTGATCGGTTCCCATGGCCGTTGCCACCACCGATCCTGACAGCAACCCGGCCGATCCGGAACCGGGGGTGCGCCGAACGGCGGCGTCGGCCGCTCCCGATTTTGGCGAAGCCGGGCTGGGCTGAGCGAAGCATCTGTTTGGGTAGGGCCTACGCGCCGCGAGCGCTTCGCGATTCTGTTCTGACTCACCAAGAGAAAACCCGGCCCAACGAGGGGCCGGGTGGTGGTGCATGCATGCATTAGCAGTATAGCCGCTCGAGCGGGGCCAGTGGCGATATCCACAGCCATCGAATTCTCTTGCGCCGCCTCGGTCACCATCCCGGTGGCCGGCGGTAGCGGCCTACGTGATCTGAGAGTTGATGGTGCTTCACGTCCTTAGCGGTGAGTTGACGCCACCAGTGACGACCTGCGCCCTCGGCCGCGCTCCCGCGAAGCGCGCCAGCAAGATGAGTCGGACCGGGGTTGACCGTGCCAACCGGGATGCGCTGGCGGGCCTGTTGGATCGGGAAGCTCAGGTCGCTGTCGTTGGAGATGACGACAGCAGCCTCGACCGTTCCCTGAAGGACGTCGAGTAGGAGGTGCGAGGCGAGGTTGACGTCTGAGCCCTTCTCCTCCCAGGAGGCGTAGGAGATGAGGAAGGTGGCGTGCCGCATCGAGATCCCGGTCGAACCGCGCACCATGACGGGCCATTGTGCCCGGGTGAGCACAGGACGGCCCTTGGCGTCCTTGGTGGCGAGCGGGGCCGTCCTCACCCGCGAGACATAGAAGCCATGTTCGATGTGGTCCACGCTGCCGCTGGCGAGCAGCGCCTTCAGATAGACATCCTGGTCTTTATGACCGGATGGATTGTGGATGCCGCTGATTGGTGCCGTGCAGTAGACGACCTTCTCGACCCCAGCGTCGCGCCAGTTCCGGCGCTCACCGATGAGCGCCACGGCCAGCGCGCGGATGTCGAGCCAGCGCCAGCCAGGCGTGCCTCGTCCGCAGAGCATCCGGGCTCCGTAGTAGAGGTTGAAGCCGTCGATATAGATTCCGATCCGCATCCACGGACCATACGTGCGGCTTCGCCAGAAGTCCTGGCTCCATCCACAGCTTCCGGATCGCTGGTCCTCGCCCAGGTGCTACGGGATGGGCTCGTCGTCCGAGGGCACCGGCAGGTCGTCGGCGTGGGCGGCGAACTCCTCGGAGCGGACCTCGGCGACCTGCTCGTAGCGGGTGAGGCGGTCCTCCCAGGTCGCCTCGACGCCGAACGCCAGGCGGGCGAAGCCGGTCGAGCGGACCGCCTCGCCCAGGGCGGTGGGGTCGTCGGGTGGGAGCACCCGGACGGGGTTGCCGACGGCGATCATGTTCGGCGGGAGGAAGAACTCCCTCGGGGATCACCGTGCCGGCGTGGACCAAGGCACCCACCGCGATCGAGCTACCGCCCTGGACCTGGGCGGCCTGCAGCACGGTCACGCCCGGACCCGGGGCCGTTCAGCGCTTCGAGGCGACGAACTCCAGCGCCTCGCTCGCCAGCGGCAGCCAGCGCTCCTCGGAGGTGGGCGCCACGGTCAGCCACTCCTTCATGAGCCGGCCGTGGCCGGGGTCGAAGCGCTCGCCCTCGCCGGCGGCGATCAGCGCGTCGACCCGCTGGCGCGGCAGCTTCACCACCAGCCTGTCCTTGACGAGCATGGCGAACAGCCTGCCGCCGACCCACAGGCCCGACGAGCCGAAGCCCTTCTTGTCCGACAGGGTCGCGTCCGTGCTGCTCAGGAGCTCGTCGACGAGCGATTCGTAGCGCTCCTCCGGCGAGGCGGGTGGCCTGCTCACGATCTGACACCTCTTCGACATGTCGACAAGCGCTCGGCTCACGAGGACGCCCGTCTGAGCCCACCGTGGATCGTACGGTCAGCCGGCGACAGCCACCCGCCGCAGCCAGCCGGCCAGGTAGGCCGCGAACGAGGGGCGGACGAAGATCCTGGTGGCGTCCGCGCGTTCCTGCAGGAGCACGGGAACACGGGCGAGCAGCGTCTGCGCGCAGCGGCCGTCGTGCCACGAACGCGGGTGCAGGTCGAGGCCGCACCCCTGGGCCAACAGGGCGGAGCGGGCGTCCCCGGCCAGGTCGACGACCGCCTGGCCCGCGCTGACGTCGACCACGGAGTGGTGCAGGCCGTCGAGCGCGGCCCGAAGCTCCGCCACCAGCGCCGGGGCCGTGCCGGGCTCGCCCACGACCAGATAGTCGTCGGGGCCGAGCCACAGCGCCTCGCGGCCGGCGCCCCCGCTCCATGTGTTGGGCGTCGCTGGCAGCGGGACCGGGACGCGCTCCGCCGGCGCCGCGTCCACCCGCAGGTTCACCAGCGCGAGGAACGCCACTTCCCGCGCGCCAGCCGCGGCGAGGTCCTCGGCCCGCTGCGCCAGCGGCGATCGTGCCGCCCCTCCCGCCCCGGCGGGCGGCGAGCCGGCGCCGGCCACTCGCTCAGCCATCGCGCCGTGCCCCTTCGGGGTCGTAGAAGACCGGCTTGGTGACGGTGGCCGGGACGGCCGCGCCGGCGGTCCCGTTGGAGGCGCGGGCGTAGACGGTCGCGCCGATGCGCTCCCTGCCGCCGGCGAGCAGCGCGAGCGCGAAGGTCCGTCCGAGGGCGGCGCTCTCGTACGACGAGGTCACGTGGCCGACCATCGGGACCGGCGGCGCGGCCTCGGCGTGCTCGGCCGCGACGAGTTGCGCGCCCTCCGGGAGCAGGGCCTCGGGGTCGTCCGGCAGCAGGCCGACGAGCTGCATGCGGTCCGGCCGTACCAGGTCGGCGCGGCGCAGGGAGCGCCGGCCGACGAAGTCCTCCTTGCGCAGGTCGACGATCCAGGACATGCCGAGGTCGTCGGCGGTCACGGTGCCGTCGGTGTCCTGCCCGACCATCACGAACCCCTTCTCGGCCCGCAGCACGTGCATCGCCTCGGTCCCGTACGGCGTGATCCCGAACGGCTCGCCGGCGGCGAGCAGCGCCTCCCACACGTGCAGCCCGTGCCAGCCGGCGACGTGCACCTCGATGGCGAGCTCGCCGGAGAACGACACCCGCGCGAGCCGCGCCGGGACCCCGGCGACCTCGCCGTCGCGCCAGGTCATGAACGGCAGGGCCGCGCGCGAGACGTCCACGTCCGTGCCGGCCGCCCGCAGCACCTCGCGCGCCCGCGGCCCGGCGACGGCGACCGTCGCCCACTGCTCGGTCACGCTGGTGCAGTACACGCGCAGGTCGGGCCATTCGGTCTGGAGCCACTCCTCGAAGCGGTCGAGCACCCGTGCCGCCGCGCCGGTCGTCGTCGTGACCAGGTAGCGGTCCGGGGCCAGGCGCATCGCCACGCCGTCGTCGAACACCATCCCGTCCAGGCCGAGCATGAACCCGTAGCGGATGCGCCCGACCGCGAGGCTGGCCATGGCGTTGGAGTACATCCGGTCGAGGAAGGTGGCCGCGTCCGGCCCCACCACCTCGATGGTGCCGAGGGTGGTCGCGTCGATCACGCCGACGCCGGTGCGCACGGCGGCGCACTCGCGCAGGACCGCCTCGCGCATCGACTCGCCCTCGCGCGGGAAGTACCACGGGCGCTTCCACTGGCCGACGTTCTCGAACACCGCGCCCCGCCGGACGTGCGCGGCGTGCATCGGCGTCTCGCGGGCCGGGTCGAACAGGCCGTCGCGGTAGGGCCCGGCGAGCAGGTGGAAGGCGGCCGGCGCCCACGGCGGGCGGGCATTGGTGGGTCCCTGCGCGCCCGGGCCGGCGCCGAGGAGCTGGTTGACGATCTCGGCCGCCAGCGCACCCGACGAGCGGCCCTGGTCGACGGCGGTGCCGATGTGGGTGACGCGCTTGACGTGCTCGACGCTGCGCAGGCCGCTGTCGAGCGCGGCGGCGACGTCGGCGACGGTCTGGTCGCGCTGCAGGTCGACGAACTGCTCGGCGAGGTCGCCGTCGGGGACGTGCCAGCAGGGCTCGGCGGCGGGGACCTCGCCGGCGGCGGCGCCGGCCAGGGACAGCCACGGCGGCCCGCCGTCGGGCACGAAGCAGCTCCGCTCGGCCGCGTAGCGCAGGCCGCCGCCGATCGCGCGGTGCAGCTGCGTCACCGGGTTCCAGCCGCCGGAGACGGCGACCAGGTCGGCCTCGAGCCACGCCCTGGCGCCGTCCGGCCCGAGCACCACGGCGCCGCCGACCCGGTCCGATCCCTGGGTCGCGGCGACCACGGCGCCCGCGAGCACCCGCAGGCCGTCCGCGCGCGCCCGCTCCTGCGCCTCGGCCTCGCGCCGGACGTCGACGACGGCGACGACCTCGGCACCGGCGTCGCGCAGCGCCCGCGCCGCGGCGTAGCCGGCGTCGTTGGTGGTGAACACGAGCGCCCGCTCGGCGGGCAGCACGCCGAACCGGTCGAGGTAGGTCACGACGGCGCCGGACAGCATGACCCCCGGCCGGTCGTTGCCGGCGAACGCGACCGGCCGCTCGTGCGCGCCGGTCGCCAGCACGACGCGCCGCGCGCGCACGTGCCAGAGCCGCTCGACGAGCGGAGCGGCCGCCCCGGCTGGATCGGGGCCGTGGGGCTCATGTGGCGATGCGGTCGCCCCGGCTGGATCGGGGCTGCCGCCCCGCTCGTGGATCACCGCGTAGCCGGCGTCGTAGACGCCGAGCGCGGCGGCGTCGGAGAGCAGGGTGACGTCCGCCGCGGCGCGCAGCTCGGCGGCGGTCTCCTCGACCCACGCCCAGGCGGGGAGGCCGTCGACCGTCTCGAACGACCGCGCCGTGCCGCCGAGCCAGGAGCGCTCGTCGACCAGCAGCACCCGGTCGCCCCGGATGGCCGCCTCGCGGGCCGCGCGCAGGCCCGCGACGCCGGCGCCGACGACCAGCGTCTCGACGTGCGCGTGGTGGTGCCGGCTCGGCCGCGCGGGCACCTCTGGCGGTGGCAGCCGGCCGACGCCGGCCCGCGCGGTCGCGGCGAGGCCGTCGACCAGGGGCACCATGGTGGCGGGCGCGATCAGGTCGAACCGCGGCGCGGTCACTTCGACGAAGGCGCAGGGCTCCTCGGGGCCGGCGGTCATCACCCCGCGCGGCCGGCCGAGGAGCGGCGAGCGGAAGGCGCCGCCGAGGTCGTTGGCGAGCAGCGCCGACGCCAGCGTGTCGCCCGCGAGCCCCTGGAGCTCGCGGCCTTCGAAGGTGAAGCGCAGCGGCGCGGCGCGGTCGACCGCGCCGCCGGCAGCCAGCCGCCGCACCTAGGCCTCCCCGCCACGGCCGCCGTCGCCGGCGACCAGGACGTTGGTGGCCGTGTCCCGCACCAGGTCGAACCAGCGCCGGCAGCCGTGCACGTGGTACCAGCGCTCGGCGAACGGTCCCTTGGGGTTGTCGCGCATGAACAGGTAGTCGGCCCACTCGGCGTCGGACAGCGCGTCCGGGTCGGCCGGGTAGGCGATGCCGGCCTGCCCGCCGTAGTGGAACTCGACCTCGTCGCGCGGCCCGCACCAGGGACAGGGGAGCAGCAGCATCAGTGCGCGACCGCCGCGGCGCCGTGCTCGTCGATCAGCGCGCCGCTGGTGAACCGTTCGAGCGCGAACGGCCGCGCCAGCTCCGGCGGCTCGCCCTTGGCGATCGTCTCGGCGAGCACCCAGCCCGAGCCCGGCGTCGCCTTGAAGCCGCCGGTGCCCCAGCCGCAGTTGACGAACAGCCCGTCGACCGGGGTGCGGCCGATGATCGGCGAGGCGTCGGGGCAGACGTCCACGATCCCGCCCCAGGTGCGCAGCACCTTCGCGTGGGCGAAGACGGGGAACAGCTCGATCGCGGCGGCGAGCTGCCGCTCGATCACGTGGAACGAGCCGCGCTGGGTGTAGGAGTTGTGCGCGTCGATCCCGGCGCCCATCACCAGCTCGCCCTTGTCGGCCTGCGAGACGTAGACGTGGACGGCGTTGGACATCACCACGCAGCCGAGCACCGGCTCGAGCAGGACCGAGACCAGCGCCTGCAGGGGGTGCGACTGCAACGGCAGGCGCAGCCCGGCCATGGCGGCGAGCACCGAGGTGTGCCCGGCGGCGACCAGCGCGACGCTGCCGGCGGCGATCGTCCCGCGGGTCGTCTCGAGGCCCTGGACCCGGCCGTCCGGGCCACGGGAGAAGCCGGTCACCTCGCAGTGCTCGACGATGTCCACCCCGAGCCGGTCGGCCCCGGTCGCGAACCCCCAGGCGACCCGGTCGTGGCGCGCGATGCCGCCGCGCCGTTGCAGCGTCGCGCCGAGGACCGGGTACCTGACGTCGGGCGAGACGTTGACGATCGGGCAGAAGCGGGCGACCTCGGCGGGCGTGAGCCACTCGGCGTCGACGGCGTCGAGGACGTTGGCGTTGACCCGGCGCAACGAGCCGCGCACGTCCTGCAGGTCGTGCGCGAGGTTGAGCACGCCGCGCTGGCTGAACCGCAGGTCGAAGCCGAGGTCCTGTTCGAGCCCCTCCCACAGCTTCAGCGAGTGCTCGTAGATCGCGGCCGACTCGTCCCACAGGTAGTTGGACCGGATGATGGTGGTGTTGCGGGCCGTGTTGCCACCGCCGAGCCAGCCCCGCTCGACCACGCACACGTCGGTGACGCCGTGGTTGCGTGCGAGGTAGTAGGCCGTCGCGAGGCCGTGCCCCCCGCCACCGACCACGACCACGTCATAGGACCGCTTCGGCTCGGCCGCCCGCCAGTACCGCATGGCCCGCGAGCGTATCCGCGCCCTTCCGGCCGTGTCCACCACCGCTTGCCGCGGGCGGCGGCCACCTGCTTGAGTGGCCGGCATGGCCGGGTCCGACAGGACGCGCATCGAGGTCGACGGCGTGCCGCCAGCCCCTGAGCAGCTGTGGGCGACGGTCTCGGCCTACGGCCACTTCACCGCGATGCAGGTCCGCGACGGCAGGACCCGCGGCCTCGCCCTGCACCTGCGCAGGCTGGAGGCGGCCAACCGCGAGGCGTTCGGCGTCGGCCTCGACGGCGAACGCGTGCGAGCCCTGGTCAGGCACGCGCTCGGTGACACCAAGGACGCCTCGGTCCGCGTCTACGTCTTCGAGGCCCCCGGCGAACCGGCCACAATGGTCACGGTCAAGCCGCCGGCCGCGATGGCGACGCCGCAGCGCCTGCAGCCGGCGCGCTACCAGCGACCCGACGCGCACATCAAGCACGTCACCACCGACCAGGGCCACTACCGGCGACAGGCGCAACGCGACGGGTTCGACGACGCGGTCCTGGTGGGCCCCGGTGGCGTCGTGTCCGAGACCACGCTGGCCAACATCGGGTTCCTCGACGGCGCGGCGGTGGTGTGGCCGGACGCGCCGATGCTGCACGGCATCACGATGCAGCTCCTGGAGCGCGAGCTGGCGGGGCGCGGCGTGCCGTCGCGGCGCGCGGCCGTCCGCGTGGAGGACGTCGCCTCGTTCGGCGGAGCGTTCCTGTGCAGCGCCCGCGGCATCGCCACGGTCACCGCGGTCGACCCGACGAGCCTCCCGGTCGACTCCCAGGGGTTGCGCATGCTCGCCGAGGCCTACGCGTCGGTGACCTGGGACCGGATCTGACCGGGACCACACCGCACCGGTGAGCGGCGCTCGTCGTCGCTGCGCCATGCCCGCTAGAGTTGCGCCATGAGCGACAACGGCAAGGGTGGGGTCCGGTCGGTCTCCCGGGCCGTGCGGGCGCTCGAGCTGATCGCCGAGCAGGGCGAGCTGGGGGTGACCGACCTCGGGCGGGGGCTGGGCGTCCACAAGGCGACCGCCTCCCGGCTGGCGGCGACGCTCGCCGACGGCGGCCTGATCGAGCGCGACCCCGTCTCCGACCGCTACCGCCTCGGGTTCGGCCTGATCCGGCTCGTCGGCGCCGCGCTGGCAGGCGTCGACCTGGTGCGCACCGCGCACCCGGTGCTCGAGGAGCTGGCCGAGCGGACCCGCGAGACGGTCAACATCGGCGTCCTGTCCGGCGACGCCGTGCTCTACCTCGACCAGGTCTCCAGCTCGCACCTGATCGCGAGCACCAACTGGGTGGGCCGGCGGACGCCGCTGCACTGCAGCTCCAGCGGCAAGGTGTTCCTCGCCCACCTCCCGAAGCCGGTGCTCGAGCAGGCCCTCGCCCGCCCCCTCGAGGCGCCGACCCCGCGTACGGTGACCGACCCGGCGCGCCTGCGGCGGCAGCTCGACGAGGTCCGCGTGCGCGGCTACGCCGCCATCCAGGAGGAGCTCGAGCAGGGGCTCAACGCCGTCGCCGCGCCCGTCAGGCAGCTCGACGGCGACGTCGCCGCGGCCGTGTCGGTCTCGGGGCCCTCGTTCCGGGTGCGGCCGGTCGACCTCCCGCGCCTCGGCCGCCTCACCATCGACGCGGCGGGCGCGGTCTCGCGCCGCCTCGGCTACACCGCCCGCCGCGCCGACTGAGCGGCTCCCGTCCTTGCGGCGTCCGGCTCACCCGCCCTGGCCGCCTCCCGGGTGCCGGTAGAAGTCGACCGGCTCGGGAGGCGGCGGCGTGCTGCCGAGGGTCAGGTCGGCGGCCCGCTCGGCCAGCATCATCACCGGGGCGTAGATGTTGCCGTTGGTGATGGAGGGCATCGCCGAGGCGTCCACCACGCGGAGCCCGTCGAGCCCGTGCACCCGCAGGCTCGACGGGTCGAGCACCGACAGCGCGTCCGTGCCCATCCTGCAGGTGCACGAGGGGTGCAGCGCGGTCTCGGCGTCGCGGCCGACCCAGTCGAGGGTCTCCCGCTCCGTGCCGACCTCGGGTCCCGGCGACAGCTCGCCGGCGTCGAACGGCTCGAAGGCGGGCTGGCCGAGGATGTCGCGGGCGACCGCGACGGCCTCCACCCATTCGCGCCGGTCCTGCTCGGTGGACAGGTAGTTGAAGCGCAGGGCGGGGTGCACGCGCGGGTCGGCGCTGGTGAGCTTCACCGAGCCTCTCGCGTCGGAGTACATCGGCCCGATGTGCACCTGGTAGCCGTGGCCGCCGGCGGGCTGGTCGCCGCTGTAGCGGATCGCGATCGGCAGGAAGTGCAGCATCAGGTTGGGGTAGGCGACCTCGCCGTTGCTCCGCGCGAAGCCGCCGCCCTCGAAGTGGTTGGTCGCCCCCGGCCCGCCGCGGAACAGCCACCGCAGGGCCACCCACGGCCGCCAGCGGTACTTCAGGTAGGGCGCCACCGAGACCGGCTGCGTGCAGGCGTGCTGCACGTAGACCTCCAGGTGGTCCTGTAGGTTCTCGCCCACGCCCGGCAGGTCGGCGACCACGTCGATGCCGAGCGCCTTCAGCTCGTCCGCCGCGCCGACACCGGACAGCTGCAGCGTCTGCGGCGAGTTGATGGCGCCGCCGCACAGGACCACCTCGCCGGCGCCGACCCGGCGCGGCCCACCCCCGCCGCGGGTGTACTCCACGCCGACCGCTCGGGTGCCGTCGAACAGGATCCGGGTCACCAGTGCCCGTGTCCGCACCTCGAGGTTGGGCCTGCCGAGCACGGGGTGCAGGTAGGCGCGCGACGCCGACAGGCGCCGGCCGCGGTGGAGGTTGCGGTCGAAGGGCGCGAAGCCCTCCTGCCTGTAGCCGTTGAGGTCGTCGCTGAGCTGGTGGCCCGCCTGCACCACCGCCTCGAAGAACGCCTGGAACAGGGGGCTCTTGGCTGGGCCGCGCTCCAGCACCAGCGGCCCGTCGTGGCCGCGGTAGGGGTCCTCCGGGCCGGCGGCCAGGCAGGTCTCCATGCGCTTGAAGTACGGCAGGCAGTGGGCGTAGTCCCAGCGCTCCATGCCGGGCGCGGCGGCCCAGCGCTGGTAGTCCAGCGGGTTGCCGCGCTGGAAGATCATGCCGTTGATGCTGCTCGAACCGCCGAGCACCTTGCCGCGTGCGTGGTAGACGCGCCGCCCGTGGAGGTGCGGCTCGGGCTCGGACCGGTAGCGCCAGTCGTAGAAGCGGCTGCCGATCGGGAACGACAGCGCCGCCGGCATGTGGATGAACAGGTCCCAGGCGTAGTCGGGCCGTCCGGCCTCCAGCACCAGGACCCGGTTGGAGCGGTCGGCGCTGAGCCGGTTGGCCAGCACGCTGCCCGCCGAGCCGCCCCCGACGATCACGAAGTCGTACCGCGCTGCCGCCGCCACGGTTGCCTCCCCCTCCTTCCTGCGTGATGCTCTCCCCGGTGTCAAGCCGTGAGCACCGTGGTTGCGTATGCCGCAACGCAGGCTCGCGCACCGTCGGACCAGCATGAGACCGTTCCGGCGAGTGGGAGGGAGTGGGGCTGGTGGGTGTCGCGACAGGGGACCGTCCACGCCGCGGGAGCTGGTGGGTGGCGAGATGAGCCTGCCGGCCGACGCGTACGCGGCGGCGGTGATGACGGTGGACGCCGCCAACCGCGAGGACATCCCGCTCAAGCTGCTCGGCGGGCAGGCGGTCCGCTACCTCACGCCCGACTTCCCGCCGCGCAAGCGCGGCGACCAGGACATCGACCTCGCCTCGGTGTCGACCGCCAAGCGGCCGGTGATGGAGCTGCTCGCCCGGCTCGGCTTCGAGGGCGACCGGCGCTTCAACACCATGCACGGGCATCGCCAGATGTACTTCCGCTCGCCGAACGGGACCACCGTCGACGTGATCATGGACCGGCTGCGCATGTGCCACGTGCTGGAGTTCTCCGACCGCATCGGGCGCATGCCGTCGACCCTGGACGTCACCGACCTGCTGCTGACCAAGCTGCAGGTGGTCGAGCAGAACGAGAAGGACGTCCACGACATCGTCTACCTGCTGGCTGCGCACGAGGTCCGCGAGGGCGACGAGCGCGGGACCATCGGGCTGGCGCGCTTCAGCAAGGTCCTGGCCGACGACTGGGGCTGGTGGCGCACGGCCACCGGCAACCTCGACCGCGTGATCGAGCTGGTGCGCGGCGAGCTGGCGCGGCTGGTGCCTTCCCGCGCGGCGTACGACCCGGTCGAGCAGGCCACAGCGCTGCGCCGCCACGCCGAGGCTGTGCCCAAGAGCCTGCGCTGGAAGGTCCGTGCCCGCCTCGGCGAGCGCGTGCAGTGGTACGAGGTCCCGGAGGAGGTCGGCCACTAGCTGGCGGAGGGGTGCATGAGGCTGTTGTACGTGACCGACCTGCACGGGTCGGAGATCTGCTGGAAGAAGTTCCTCAACGCCGGCGCGTTCTACCAGGCCGAGGTGGTGATCCTCGGCGGCGACATCACCGGCAAGGCGATGGTCCCGATCGTGCAGCGTGCCGACGGCAGCTGGATCGCCTCGCTGCAGGACCACGTCGACACGCTCGAGACCGCCGCCGAGGTCGAGGAGTTCTCGCGGCGCGTGATGAACCGCGGCTACTACCCGATCCGGGTGTCTGAGGAGGAGTACCGCGCGCTGCAGGGCGACGCCGACCTGGTCGACAAGCGCTTCAAGCAGGTCATGGTCGACGGCACCGCGCGCTGGATCGCGATGGCCGAGGAGAAGCTCGCCGGCACCGGGATCCGGGTGATCGCCTGCCCGGCCAACGACGACATGTTCGAGATCGACGACCTGCTCGCGAGCGCGGAGCTGGTCGAGACCGGCGACGAGGACCACCCGATCCAGCTCGGCGAGTTCACCATGGTCTCGATGGGGTGGACCAACCCCACGCCGTGGCACACCTTCCGTGAGGCCGAGGAGCCGGAGCTGGCGCGGCGCATCGAGCGGGCGCTCTCCTTCGCGGAGGACCCGTCGACCACGATCTTCAACTTCCACGCGCCGCCGTACGGCTCCAAGCTCGACAACGCGCCGGCGCTCAACCCCGACCTCACCTACGTCTCGGGCGGGCAGGCCCTGCGCCCGGTCGGCTCGACCTCGGTGCTCGAGGCGGTGCGGCGGTTCCAGCCGCTGCTCTCCCTGCACGGGCACATCCACGAGAGCAAGGGCGCCACCCGCATCGGCTCGACGCTCGCGCTCAACCCGGGGAGCTCCTACGAGGAGGGGATCCTGCAGACGGCGATCGTCAACCTCGACACCAGGAAGCGGAAGGTCAGGAACTACCAGCTGGTGAACGGCTAGGCGCCGTTCCGACCCGGAAGAGGTGGGAGATGGCAGCGATCGGCGAGGCACCAACGCTGTTCCTCCGCAAGGCAACCGGTCTGGTCAAGGGATGGTCGAAGTTCGACGCCTTCCTCTATTCCTTCATGTCGGTCAACTTCGTGACCCTGGGGCTGTTCTTCAGCCTCTCGGTGCTCGGCTTCGTGCCCAACGGCCAGGTGCTGTCCGCCCTGCTGATCACCGGCGTGTTCATGACCTTCCTGGTGATCATGTACGCGGGGCTGATCTCGGTGATGCCGCGCGCCGGCGGCGACTACGTCTGGCAGAGCCGTCTGCTGGGCGGCGGCGTCGCCTTCGTCCTGGCCGTCACCGGATGGTGGTTCATCCTGTGGTACTGGGCGCCGGTCTACGCCAACATCCTCAACGTCGAGCTGTTCCAGCCGCTCGCGGCCGTCTTCAAGCTCGACGGGGTCACCGACTTCCTCGCCAGCAACAACGGCCTGTTCGTGGTCTGCCTGGTCACCGTCGCGCTCGCCGGCCTGCTGGTGTCGCTGGGGATGGAGACCTACGCGAAGATCCAGAAGTACTGCTTCTACGTCGGCATGGCGGCGCTGGCGCTGATGCTGCTGGTGATGCTGTTCGGCTCGCGCAGCGGCTTCGCCTCCGCGTTCAACCGGGAGGCGACGAACCTGTTCGGCGTCTCCGGCGACTCCTACGCCAAGACGCAGGAGCTCGCCGGCGCCGCCAAGGTGGTGCCCGACCTCGGCTTCGCACCGCTGCTCGGCGGCAGCCTGCTGCTGATCCCGTTCCTCGCCTTCTGGATCCTGTACCCGAACTGGGGCGCGACCCTCTACGGCGAGGTCCGCGGGGCGAGCGACTTCCGGCGCGTGATGAGCGGGATGATGTGGGGCCTCTGGGTCACCATCGGGATCGCGGTCGTGTTCATCCTGCTGGCGGCGAAGTTCTTCGGCTGGCAGTTCTTCAACGCGGCGAACCTGACCTACTGGAACGTGGTCTACGGCGCCGGCGAGTCGGCCATCCCGATCTGGCCCTACCCGCCGCTGCTGGTCAGCTTCTACTTCCACAACACGCTGCTGTCGGCGCTGGTCCTGCTCGCGTTCGGCGCCTGGTTCCTCGGCTGGGCGGGGACGCTGTTCCTGTCGTCGACGCGGGTGATCTTCGCGGCCGCCTTCGACCGCATCCTGCCCGACCGGGTGGCCGACGTCTCCGAGCGCCGCCACGTGCCGGTGTGGGCGCTGATCCTGATGCTGGTGCCGGCCGTCGTCGTCAGCGGCCTGTACGCCTACGTCGGCGACTTCCGCACCTACATCCTCGACGCGGTGCTGGTGATCGCGGTGACCTTCCTGGGGACCTCGATCGCGGCGATCGTGCTGCCGTGGCGCAAGCCGCACCTCTACCAGAACTCGCCGCTGGCCAGGTACAAGGTCGCCGGCATCCCGCTGATCACCATCTCCGGCGTGCTGACCGCGCTGTTCCTCGGCTACAACCTGTGGAAGTGGCTCGACGACGAGCTCTACGCGGTCAACAACAAGACCTCGCTGCTGTTCATGGGCGGCATGTACGTGCTGGCCCTGGTGATCTACGTGGTGGCCAAGGTGGTCCGCAAGCGGCAGGGGATCGACCTGAAGGCGGTCCACACCGAGATCCCGGTCGAGTAGCCGGCGGCGCGCGGGGACGGGCCACCGCCGGCCCGTCCCCGCGCGCCCCGTGCCCACGGAGGTGACGAGAACGGTGGGGCCGGAGCACCGCATGTTCGTCGGCGGCGAATGGGTGGCGTCGGAGAGCGGCGCGGTGCTCGACGCCACCAGCCCGTCGACCGGCGCGCCCATCGGGACGGTGCCCGCCGGCACCAGGGCCGACGCGAGGCGGGCGATCGAGGCCGCCCGCGCCGCCTGGCCGGGCTGGGCGGGGCTGTCGGCGTTCGACCGCGCCGCCGCGCTGCGGCGGGTCGCCGGGGCGGTCGACGCGCGCCGCCGCGAGCTCGCCCACACGCTCGCGCTCGACCAGGGCAAGCCGGAGCGGGCCGAGGCCGACGACGAAGTCGACGAGCTGGTCGCCTACTTCGAGATGGCCGCCGCCGAGGCGACCAGGATGGAGGGGCTGCTGCCGCCCTCGGTCGACCCGCGCAAGCGGGTGCTGGTGCAGCGGGTGCCGCGCGGCGTGGTCGCGGTCATCAGCCCGTGGAACTGGCCCTACACGATGCCGGGCGAGATCCTCGCCCCGGCGCTCGCCTACGGCAACGCGGTCGTCTGGGTGGCGGCGCCGACCACCTCGCTGTGCGCGGTGCGGCTGGCCGAGTGCCTCGCCGCCGCCGACCTGCCGCCCGGGGTGGTCAACCTGGTCACCGGGCAGGGGCCGGTGGTCGGCGACGAGATCGCCGCCAACCCCGGCACGCAGGCGGTCGGGTTCATCGGCTCGACCGCCACCGGCCACGAGGTCGCGCGGCGCGCGGCCGGCAAGGAGCTGCTGCTCGAGATGGGCGGCAACGGCCCGCTGGTGGTCATGGAGGACGCCGACCTCGACAAGGCGGTCGACGCCACCCTGGTCGCCTGCTTCCTCAACGCGGGCCAGAGCTGCACCGCGGGCGAGCGCATCCTGGTGCAGGAGCGCGTCAAGGACGACTACCTCGCCCGCCTCGCCGCCGCGGTCGAGCGCACCATCCGCCTCGGCGACCCGTTCGACCCCGCCACCACCATGGGGCCGCTGAACAACGAGCCCACCGTGGCCAAGACCGAGCGGCACGTCGGCGACGCGCTGGAGCGGGGCGCCACCCTGGTCACCGGCGGCAAGCGCGCCCCGCAGCACGGCAGCGACCTGTTCTTCGAGCCGACCGTGCTCGACGGCGTCGGCCACGACATGGCGATCGCCCGCGAGGAGACCTTCGGCCCGGTCGCGCCGGTCTCGGCCATCCGCGACGAGCGGGAGGCGGTCGAGCTGGTCAACGGCTCGGAGTACGGGCTGCTGGCGGCGATCTTCACCGGGGACCTGGGGCGCGGCCTGGCGTTCGCCGAGGCGGTGCGGACCGGCTGGGTGAACGTCAACGAGGGCACCAACTACTGGGAGGCGCACCTGCCGTTCGGCGGCCGCGCCGGGTCGCGCAGCGGCGTCGGCCGGGTCAACGGCCGCTTCTCGATGGAGCGCCTCACCGAGCTGAAGACGGTCGTGATCGACCTCGGCTGAGGCCGTCGCGCTGACCGACCCGGGTTGTTGCGGCCGTCGCAACCATCGCTTGATCCCGCAACCGGGGCTGAGAGGATGCAGGGGTCCGGGGCGGAAGGAGGCGGAGTTGCTGGACCGTGCCCACACCGTGGTCGTCGGCTGCGGCATCGTCGGGGCGAGCGCCGCCTACCACCTCGCCGAGCTGGGCCAGCCGGACGTGCTCGTGCTCGACCAGGGGCCGCTGTTCGAGACCGGCGGCTCCAGCTCGCACGCGCCCGGCCTGGTGTTCCAGACCAACCGCTCGCGCACCACCTGCCGCGTCGCCCAGGACACCGTGGCGCTGTACGCGACCCTCGAGCTCGACGGCGGGCCGTGCTGGTACGGCGTCGGCTCGCTGGAGATCGCCACCACCCCGGAGCGCCTCTGGGAGCTGCGGCGCCGGCTGGGCTGGGCGCGCGCCTACGGGATCGAGGGCGGCGAGCTGCTCACGCCGGCCGAGGCGGCCGAGCAGGTGCCGCTGCTCGACCCGGGCACGGTGCTCGGCGCCTACCGGGTGCCGAGCGACGGCATCGCCAAGGCGGTCCGCATCGTGGAGGTGCTCGCCCGGCGGGCGGCGGCGCGCGGCGTGGCGTTCGAGGGCGGCGTGACCGTGACCGGCTTCGAGGTCGCGGGCGGGCGCGTCCGCGGGGTCCGGACCGACCGTGGCCCGGTCGAGTGCGAGCGCGTGCTGATCTGCGCCGGCATCTGGGGACCGACGGTCGGCGCGCTGGCGGGGGTGCCGGTGCCGCTGGTCGCGGTCCAGCACCAGCTCGTCTGGACCGACCCGCTCGCGCAGCTCGCCGGCGAGACCCGCGAGGTCGTCCACCCGATCCTGCGCCACCAGGACATGGCGATGTACTTCCGCCAGCGCGCCGACCACTACGCGGTCGGCAGCTACCGGCACGAGCCGATCGCCACGCCACAGCGGGAGCTGCCCGGGCCGGGCGGCGCGCTGCCGCCGGCGGTGATGCCGTTCACCCCGGAGGACTTCGCGGTCGCCGAGGCCGAGGCCGTCCGGGTGCTGCCGGCCCTCGCGGGCACGACCCGCCCGGAGGACCCCGAGCGCTCCCTCAACGGCATGTTCTCGTTCACGCCCGACGGCGGCTCGATCGTCGGCGAGAGCGCCGCCGTCCGCGGGGTCTGGGTCTGCGAGGCCGTCTGGATCACCCACGCCGGCGGCATGGGCAGGCAGGTGGCCGAGTGGATGGCGCTGGGCGAGCCCGGCTACGACCTCGCCGAGGCCGACGCGAACCGCTTCTACCCGTACCAGACCACCGCGCCGTACGTGCTGGAGCGCGGCAAGCAGCAGTACCGCGAGGTCTACGACATCCTCCACCCGCGCCAGCAGCCCGCACGCCCGCGCGACCTGCGCCTCACCCCGTTCCACCCGTACCACCGGGCGCTGGGCGCCAGCTTCGTGACCGGCGCCGGCTGGGAGCGGCCGCAGTGGTTCGAGGCGAACCGCCCGCTGCTGCCCGGCGCGCCGTGGGAGAAGCGCGACGGCTGGGCCGCGCGGCTCTGGTCGCCCATCGAGGGTGCCGAGCACCTCGCGACCCGGACGGACGCGGCCCTGTACGACCTCACGCCGTTCGCCAAGTTCGAGGTGAGCGGCCCGGACGCCGCGGCGTTCCTCGAACGGGTCTGCGCCAACCGGGTGGCGCGGGCGCTCGGCGCGGTCGTCTACACCGCGATGCTCACCCCGCGTGGCGGGATCCGCTGCGACCTCACCGTCACCCGCGAGGGCGAGGAGCGCTTCCGCGTCGTCACCGGCGGGGTCAGCGGCCGCCACGACCTCGCCTGGCTGCGCGCGCAGGTCCGCGACGGCGAGCGCGTCACGATCGCGGAGCGCACCGGGGAGACGTTCGTGCTGGGCCTGTGGGGACCGAAGGCGCGCGCGATCCTCGCGGCCGTCACCGACGCCGACGTCTCCAACGAGGGGTTCCCGTACCTCACCGCGAGACACCTCGACGTCGGCGAGGTGCCCGTCTGGGCGCAGCGCATCAGCTACGTCGGCGAGCTCGGCTGGGAGCTGTACGGCGACTTCGCCATGGGCGGGCGCGTCTGGGAGCTGCTGTGGCGGGCGGGGCGCGAGCACGGCCTGATCGCCGCCGGCCTCGGCGCGTTCGACACCCTCCGGCTGGAGAAGGGCTACCGGCTGTGGGGCCAGGACATCCACGCCGAGTACGACCCGCTCTCCGCCGGGATCGGCTTCGCGGTGCGCTGGGCCAAGGAGTTCCAGGGCAAGGCGGCCCTGGAGGCGGTCCGCGAGCGCGGCGTGACCCGGAGGCTGGTGCCGATGCTGCTGGACGACCCGGCGGCGGTGGTGCTCGGCCTGGAGCCGGTCCGCGCGGACGGCGCGGTCGTCGGCTACGTGACCTCGGCCGGGTACGGCTACTCGATCGGCCGCTGCATCGCCTACGGCTACCTGCCGGTCGAGCTCGCGGGCGAGGGCACCAAGGTCGCGATCGAGTGGTTCGACGAGCGCCAGCCGGCCACGGTCGCCACCGAGCCGCTGGTGGACCCGAAGGGCGAACGGCTGAAGGGATAGCGCGGATGCCGGAAGACCACGAAGACGGCGAAGAGATCGTCCTGGCCGAGCTCGGCGACGACGACCTCGTCAAGCAGATGCACGACGACCTCTACGACGGCCTCGCCGACGAGATCGTGGAGGGGACCACCATCCTGCTCGACCGCGGCTGGTCGGCCGGGGCGGTGCTGAACAAGGCGCTGGTCGAGGGGATGCGGATCGTCGGCATCGACTTCCGCGACGGCATCCTGTTCGTCCCGGAGGTGCTGCTGGCCGCGAACGCGATGAAGGCGGGCATGGCCGTGCTGCGCCCGCTGCTGGCCGAGACCGGCGCCGAGCGCATGGGCAAGGTGGTCATCGGGACGGTCAAGGGCGACATCCACGACATCGGCAAGAACCTGGTGGCGATGATGCTCGAAGGCGCCGGCTTCGACGTGGTCGACCTCGGCATCAACAACCCGGTGGAGAACTACCTGGCCGCGCTCGACCAGCACAAGCCCGACATCCTGGGGATGTCGGCCCTCCTGACCACGACGATGCCGTACATGAAGGTGGTCATCGACGAGCTGGTGGCCAAGGGCATCCGCGACGACTACATCGTCCTGGTCGGCGGCGCGCCGCTGAACGAGGAGTTCGGCAAGGCGATCGGCGCCGACGCCTACTGCCGCGACGCCGCCGTCGCCGCGGAGACGGCGCAGGCGCTGGTGCTGTCCCGCCGGGCAGCGTCCGGGGGGTCGGCGTGACGACCGCGCGGCTGCTCCACGGCGAGGTCGCCTTCCCGACCGCGCCGGAGCCGGCCGGCGGGCCCCGCGTGCTGGTGGTGGCGTGCGGGGCGATCGCGCGCGAGGTGCTGGCCGTGGTGCGGCTGAACGGCTGGTCGAACGTGACCCTGCGGTGCCTGCCGGGCAAGCTCCACAACACCCCGGCGCGGATCGCCGAGCGCGTCGACGCCAAGCTGCGCGAGGCCGAGGCGGAGGGGGGCTGGGAGCGCGTGTTCGTCGCCTACGGCGACTGCGGCACCGGCGGCGCGCTCGACCGGGTGCTCGCCGCGCACGGGGTCGGGCGCCTCCCGGGCGACCACTGCTACGCCTTCCTCGCCGGGGTCGACACCTGGCTCGCGCTGCACGAGGCGGAGCCGCGCACCTTCTACCTGACCGACTTCCTGTGCCGGCACTTCGAGCGCTTCGTGGTCGAGGGCCTCGGGCTCGACCGGCACCCCGAGCTGCTGCCCGACTACTTCGGCAACTACGTGCGGGTCGTCCACCTGGCCCAGCGCGACGACCCGGCGCTGGCGCGCAAGGCCCGCGATGCCGCCGCCTACCTCGGCCTCGCGCTGGAGGTCCGCCACAGCGGCCTCGGCGACCTGCGGCCGGCACTCGAACGCGTCATGGAGGAGCGATGACCGACACCGTGCTCGCCTCCGCCACCAGGGAGGTGGTGATCGGGTTCGACCGTCCCTTCGTGATGATCGGCGAGCGCATCAACCCGACGGGGAGAAAGCAGCTGGCGGCGCAGATGGCGGCCGGCGACTTCTCCACCGTGGTCGCCGACGCGCTCGCGCAGGTCGAGGCCGGCGCCCACATGCTCGACGTGAACGCGGGCATCCCCCTGGCGGACGAGCCGGCGATCCTGGCGCAGGCGATCGAGCTGGTGCAGTCGGTCACCGACGTGCCGCTGTGCATCGACTCCTCGATCCCCGACGCGCTCGAGGCGGCGCTGGCCGTCGCCACGGGCAAGCCGTTGGTCAACTCCGTGACCGGCGAGGAGGCGCAGCTCGAACGGGTGCTGCCGCTGGTGGCGCGGCACGGCGCCGCCGTGGTCGCGATCTCCAACGACGAGACCGGAATCTCGGAGGACATCGACGTGCGCTTCGAGGTCGCCCGCAGGATCGTCGAGCGCGCCGCCGACCACGGCATCGACCGCGCCGACGTGGTGGTCGACCCGCTGCTGATGCCGGTCGGCGCGATGGCGACCGCCGGGCAGCAGGTGTTCCGGCTGGTGCGCCGCCTCAGGGAGGAGCTCGGCGTCAACACCACCTGCGGCGCCTCCAACGTCGCCTTCGGCCTGCCCAGCCGCCACGCGCTCTCGGCCGCGTTCCTGACCATGGCCGCGGCGTCGGGGATGACCTCGGCGATCACCAACCCGCTCAGCGAGGAGATCCGGCGCGCGGTGCTGGCCGCCGACGTCCTGCTCGGCCACGACCCCGACTGCATGACCTGGATCGGCCGCACCCGCGAGGGCGCGGCGCCAGCGGCCGACGGCGCCGCGGCCGGCCGCCGCCGCGGCGGCCGCGAGGGGCGCCGCCGCGCGGCAGCGGAGGGGTCCGGGGGGCTCGAGAGCGAGGCCGGAGCCCAGGTGGCGGGCGGCCACGCAGGGCCGAGCGGTAGCCCCCCGGTGGATCAGGTGACGTGAGCGTGGCGGACGACGCGCGCGCCGTCTTCACGCCGTCCGGCCGGCGCGGCTCGTTCCCCGCCGGCACCAGCCTGCTCGACGCCGCGCGGGCGCTCGGCGTCGACCTCGACTCGATCTGCGGTGGCCGTGGGATCTGCGGCCGCTGCCAGGTGGTGGTCAGCGAGGGTTCGCACGCCAAGTTCGCCGTCGACTCGCGCGCCTCGCACCTGGAGCCGTTCACCGAGCCGGAGGAGCGCTACCGCGCCCGCCGCGGGCTGGCGCCCGGCCGGCGGCTCGGCTGCCACGCGCGGCTGCGCGGCGACGTGGTCGTCGACGTGCCTCCGGAGAGCCAGCTCCACCGGCAGGTGGTGCGCAAGGACGCCGAGGCGCGGGCGATCGAGCTCGACCCGGTGGTGCGGCTGCACCACGTCGAGGTGGAGCCGCCGTCGCTCGGGTCGCAGTCCAGCGACCTGGCGCGGCTGCTCGACGCGCTGGCGCGCGAGTGGGGCCTCGCCGGCCTGGACGCCGACCTGCACGTGGTGCGCGCGCTGCAGGCCGCGCTCAGGGCGGGGGAGTGGGCGGTGACCGTGGCCGTGCACGAGGAGGAGACGATCACCGCGATCTGGCCTGGCTTCCGCGACCTCGCCCTCGGGATCGCCTTCGACCTCGGCTCCACCACCGTCGCCGGGCACCTGTGCGACCTCGCCAGTGGCGAGGTGCTCACCAGCGCCGGCGCGATGAACCCGCAGATCCGCTTCGGCGAGGACCTGATGAGCCGCGTCAGCTACCTGATGCTCAACCCCGGCTCGCTCGGCGCGCTGACCAGCGCCGCCCGTGGCTGCCTCGACGGCCTGGTCGCGGAGCTGACCGCCGAGGCCGGCTTCGAGCCGACCGACGTGCTCGAGGTGACCCTGGTCGGCAACCCGGTCATGCACCACCTGGTACTCGGCATCGATCCCAGTGAGCTCGGCGGCGCCCCGTTCGCGCTGGCCACCGACCGGGCGCTGCGCCTACGCGCCGCCGGCGACCTGGAGCTCGGCGTGCACCCCGGCGCGCGCGCCTACGTCCTGCCGTGCGTCGCCGGGCACGTCGGCGCGGACACCGCCGGCGTGCTGCTGGCCGAGGCGCCGCAGCGGCGCGACGACGTCTCCCTGGTGGTGGACGTCGGCACCAACGCCGAGATCGTCCTCGGCGGCCGGGACCGGCTGCTGGCCGCGTCCAGCCCCACCGGGCCGGCGTTCGAGGGGGCGCAGATCTCCGGCGGCCAGCGGGCCGCGCCCGGCGCCGTCGAGCGCGTCCGCGTCGACCGCGCGACGCTCGAGCCGCGGCTGCGCGTGATCGGAACGGATGCCTGGTCGGACGAGCCGGCCTTCACCGGCACGGCGGTCACGGGGATCTGCGGCTCGGGGATCGTCGAGGCGGTCGCGGAGCTGTACCTCGCCGGTGTCGTCGGCGCGGACGGGACCATCGACGGGTCGGCCGCGGCGCGGACGGGACGCGTGGTGCCCCGCGGGCGGACGTACGCCTACGTGCTGCACGACGGCACGGCGGCGGGCGGGCCGCGGCTGGAGGTCACCCAGGACGACGTGCGCCAGATCCAGCTGGCCAAGGCGGCGCTGCACGCCGGCTGCCGGCTGCTGATGGACCGGCTCGGCGTCGACGCCGTCGACCGCGTGCGGCTCGCCGGCGCGTTCGGCGCCCACATCGACCCGGTCCACGCGCTGGTGCTCGGGATGATCCCGGACAGCGACCCCGCGACGGTGACCAGCGCCGGCAACGCCGCCGGGACCGGCGCCCGCATCGCGCTGCTCAACCGCGCGGCGCGCGGCGAGATCGAGGCGCTGGTCCGCCGCGTCGAGAAGGTCGAGACGGCCGTCGAGCCGCGCTTCCAGGAGCACTTCGTCGCCGCGATGGCGATCCCGCACGCCAGCGACCCCTACGCGCGGCTGGCCCGCACGGTCGCGCTCCCAGAGCGCGACCGGCCGCAGGACCGGGAGCGGCCACGCCGACGCCACCGCGCCGCCCGCACCACCGACTGACGAGGAGGTGGCCCGCCGCCGCCGCGCCGGCTGGACTGAGGAGCGACGAAGTAGGAGCAGCGACGTTTGAGTAGAAAGGCGCGAGATGAGCACCCAGACCGGACCGAGGGGCAGGCGCAGCGGCGGCCGCGAGGCGCGCCGCAGCGCGCGGCTCCACGCGGTCGCCGAGAAGGTCCCGTTCATCACCCGCACGATGACGCCGTTCGAGGTGCTCTCCGCCGAGGGCCTCGAGCTCATCGAGCACAACGCTGACACCATCCTCGAGCAGGTCGGCGTCGAGTTCCGCGACCCGGACGCGCTGGCGACGCTGAAGGCCGGTGGCGCCGAGGTGGAGGGGGAGCTGGTGCGCTTCCCCGGCGGCATGGCGCGCTCGCTGGTGCGGGCGACCGCGCCGGGCGAGTTCGTCCAGCACGCCCGCAACCCGGCCAACGACGTGCACCTCGGCGGCAGCGCCACCGTGTTCGCGCCGGCGTACGGCTCGCCGTTCGTGCGCGACCTCGACGGCGGCCGGCGCTACGGCACCATCGAGGACTTCCGCAACTTCGTGAAGCTGACCTACCTCTCGCCCTACCTGCACCACAGCGGCGGGACCGTCTGCGAGCCGGTCGACCTGCCGGTGAACAAGCGCCACTTCGACATGGTCTACGCGCACCTGCGTCACTCCGACAAGCCGTTCATGGGCTCGGTCACCCACCCCGACCGTGCCAGGGACACGGTGGCGATGGCACGGATCGTGTTCGGCGCCGAGCGGCTGGAGCGCGACTGCGTGATCCTCAGCCTGATCAACGCGAACTCCCCGCTGGTCTGGGACGCGACCATGCTCGGCGCCGCGAGGGTCTACGCCGAGGCGAACCAGGCGGTGCTGATGACCCCGTTCATCCTCGCGGGCGCGATGAGCCCCGTGACGGTCGCGGGCACCGCCACGCAGACGCTCGCCGAGGCGCTCGCCGGCATGGCCTACGTCCAGCTGGTCCGTCCCGGCGCGCCGATGGTGTTCGGCTCGTTCGCGTCCTCGATGTCGATGCAGTCGGGCGCGCCGACGTTCGGCACGCCGGAGCCGGCGCTGGTGCTCTACGCCCTGGCCGCCTGCGCGCGGCGTCTCGGCGTGCCGTTCCGCAGCGGTGGCGCGCTGACCGCGTCGAAGGTCCCCGACGCCCAGGCCGCCTACGAGTCGGCCAACACGATGCAGCCCACCCTGCTGGCCGGCGTGCACTTCGTGCTGCACGTCGCCGGCTGGCTGGAGGGCGGCCTCACCATGGGCTACGAGAAGTTCGTCCTCGACGCCGACCAGGCGGGCGCGTGGCACGCCTTCGCCCGCGGCGTCGACCTTTCCCCCAACGGCCAGGCCCTCGACGCGATCAAGGACAACGGCCCCGGCAAGCACTTCCTCGGCTCGGCGCACACGCTGGCCAACTTCGAGACGGCCTTCTACCGGTCGTCGGTGGCCGACAACAACTCCTTCGAGCAGTGGGAGCTGGAGGGCTCGCACGACGCGGCGAAGCGGGCCAACGCGGTCTGGAAGCGGATGCTCGCCGACTACCAGCCGCCGCCGGTCGACGAGGCCGTCGACCAGGAGCTGCGCGAGTGGATCGAGCGGCGCAAGGCGTCCTTCCCCGACTCCAACGTCTGAGGCCCCCGCTCTTGCCAGAGGTCACAAAAGCGGCGAGAGTTGCGCGATCTGCGATCGCACCTGGACGGGGGAGCCATGCCCATCGCGACGACCATCACCTCGGCCCCGCAGGCTGCTCCCCAGCCGGGCCAGCAACCGGCGGCGGTCCCTCCGGTCCCCCCGGGCGCCGGCTCGGCGCCGCCGCAGGGCGTCACCGCGGGTGCCGTCCTCACCGGCGCGGTGGTGGTCCTGGTGGGGTGGGTGGCGAGCATCTGGGCCAACCGGGCCGCCGACCCGCAGGCATTGAAGATCCCCGCCGGCGTCAGCGTGTTCGCGCTGTTCTACGTGGTCACCCAGGGTCTCGAGCGGCTCCTGGAGCCGTTCGCGAGGCTGTGGGACGGCACCAGGGCGCCGACTGAGAAGCGTGACGCCGCCTCGGTGGAGGCGGAGCGGCGCAAGGCCGCCGCGGAGGTGGCGGCCGCGGAGGGCGCGCGGCGCAAGGTCGCCGGGGAGACGGGGGCCATACAGGAGATGCTCGAGACCGTCGCTGGCGAGCGGGAGGCCATGGAGGCGGCGCTCGACGACGCCGCGAAGCACCAGGCGGCCGTCGACCGGTCGCGGGCCAACCGCACGGTGGTGCTGTGGGCGGTCGCCAGCGTCCTAGGGATGGCGCTCAGCGCGGTGCTCGGCCTGTACCTGCTCCACGCGGTCGGGCTGCAGGACGACCTGATCGGCCTCGACGGCAGGGTCACCGGCGGCCTGGGCAGCGCGGCCGGCGTCCGGCACGCGCTCGACCTGCTGGTCACCGGGCTGGCCATCGGCGGCGGCACCAAGCCGCTCCACGACCTGATCCAGAACCTCCAGGAAGCCAAGAACGAGAAGAAGGACCCGGCGAACGTCCGCCCGTGAGCGTAGGGGCGTCAACTACGGCGCCGTCGAGGCTCGGGTGTGTCCTCGCGCGCTGTTAGGCTGCGGGAACACGGACGTCGTCGGGCCGCTCACGGCGCCGACAGAGCGGAAGGGTACCCATGCTCGGAGAGCATCCCATCCATCCGGTCCTGCTGGCGACGGACCTTGCCGCGGCGCGGGACTTCTACCACGCCAAGCTCGGCCTCGAGATCCTGGCCGAGAGCGAGGCCGCCCTCGTGTTCCGCTGTGGCGGCGGGTCGCAGCTGGACGTGACCAAGAGCACCATCGGGACCGCGGATTCGCAGACGCAGGCAACCTGGCTCGTCAAGGACGTGCGCGCCGAGGTCGCGGAGCTCCGGTCACGCGGCGTCGAGGTGGAGGAGTACGACATGCCCGGCCTGAAGACCGAGGACGGCATCGCCGACATCGGCTTCGCCTGGGCGGCGTGGATCGTCGACCCGGGCAAGAACGCGCTGGGCATCCTCCAGGTCAAGGAGTGACCCGGACGGGTGCCGCGCCTCCCAGGAGACGCCGCACCCGTGGAGAATGGCGGATAGCCCTTGCACTGAACGAACGATCGTGCTATTCCATGGGCATGAGCAAGGGTGAGATGACCCGCCAGGCGATCGTGGACCGGGCGACCCGCGTCGCCAGCCGCGTCGGCCTCGGCGGGCTGACCATCGGCTCGCTCGCGGCCGACACCGGCCTGTCCAAGAGCGGGCTGTTCGCGCACTTCAACTCCAAGGAGTCGCTGCAGCTCCAGGTGCTGGAGCACGCGAGGTCGCGGTTCGTGGACCTGGTCGTGCGCCCGGCGCTGAAGGCGCCCAGAGGGGAGCCGCGGGTGCGCGCGCTGTTCGACCGCTGGCTCGCCTGGTGCGGCGACCTGCCAGGTGGCTGCGTCTTCGTGGCCGCGGCCAGCGAGCTGGACGACCAGCCGGGGCCGGTGCGCGACCAGCTCGCCGCCAACCAGCGCGACTGGCTCGAGACCGTGACCACGGTCTTCCGCGGCGGCGTCACGGAGGGCCAGTTCCGCGCCGACGCCGACCCCGAGCAGTTCGCGCACGACCTCTACGGGGTCATCCTCGCCTACCACCACGCCAGCCGCCTGCTGCGCGACGGCAAGGCCGAGGAGCGCGCCCGCCGAGCGCTCGACCGCCTGATCGACGCCGCCCGCGAACCGGGCTGAGCGACCACCACGAAGGGAGCCGGTGACACCGATGGCGACTCAGAACAGCACGATCGTTCGTGCTTACAGGAGCGCGTCCGCCGCCGCCGTCCGCGGCGCCTTCCAGTTGCTGGACCGTGCGGCGCCGGCGCTCGGGGCGTGGTGGGCCGATCGTATCTGGTTCACCATCCCGCGGACGGCGGCGGCACGTCCCGGCGTGCCCGACGGGGGCGCCGCGTTCGAGGTGGCCGTCGACGGCCACAAGGTGCGCGGCTGGCGCTGGGGCGAGGGCGACAGCGACCCGGTCTACCTGGTGCATGGCTGGGGCGGCTCCTGCGGCCAGCTCGGCGCGTTCGTCGCCCCGCTGGTCCGCGCCGGGTTCTCGGTGGTCGGCTTCGATGGGCCCAGCCACGGCGCCTCGGACCCGGGCCCCAGCGGCCCGCGCAGCGGCACCATCCTCGAGGCCGCCGATGCGCTGCGCGCGGTCGCCGCGCGCCACGGGCGCCCCTACGGCGTGGTGGCGCACTCGGCCGGCGCCACCGCGGCGGCGGTCGCCCTGCGCGACGGCCTGCCGGCGACCAGGGCCGTGTTCGTCGCGCCGATGGCCGACCCGCGGCCGTACGCGTACATGTTCGCCGCCCGCTTCGGCTTCGGGGACCGCACCCGGACCCGCCTCGAGGCGCGGATCGAGCGGCGCGTCGGCGTGCCCATGGCGTACCTGGACGTGCCCGCCATGGCCGGCCAGGCGGCCGTGCCGCCGCTGCTGGTCGTCCACGACCAGGGCGACCGCGAGACGAGCTGGTCCGGCGGCCGCGACATCGCCGCCGCCTGGCCCGGCGCCCGGCTGCTGACGACCACCAGGCTCGGCCACCGTCGCATCCTGCGAGACCCGGCCGTGGTCGCCCAGGTCGTGGGCTTCCTGGCCGACGCCCCGTCACGCCAGCGGGAGGCCGGCGAGGTCGCCTCCTGACCTGGCGCAGCAGTCAAGCCGCCGGCGGGTCACGGTAGACCTTGCGGGTAGGCTCGGCGGCCGTGTACGGCTTGTCGACCGATGTGCCGGGCGATATCGTGCCACCTGACTGACCGGTTGGTCCCGTCCGTACCAGCGATCAAGGGGGGCCCGAGAGGAGCCTGCCATGGTCGACCAGTACGTCCCCGGCACCTGCAACATCGGCCCGGCCGAGATCGCCCGCCGCGTCCGCATCGGGCACATCGGCCTCGCCGTCACGGTGCTCCTCGGCGTGGTCCTGCTGGCGCTCGACGCCGCCGCACCCTGGCGGCTGCTGCTGGCGCTGCCGGCCACCACGGCCGCAGCCGGCTACCTCCAGGCCCGCATGCGCTTCTGCTTCGACTACGGCTTCCGCGGCGTCTACAACTTCGAGGCCCTCGGCCACACCGAGCGGGTCTCCGCCGAGCAGGCCAGGGCGCAGGACCGGCGGCGCGCCCTCGTGGTCGCCCTCGCCTCGGTCGCGATCGGCCTCGCCGTGGCCTTGCTGGCGATGCTGCTCTAGTCCGCCCTTGCGGCGGAGCAGGGTCGAAGGGGTCTACGCGCCGAGTCGGCGGGCAAGGAGATCACGGACGACATCGGCTGACGAGCGGCCGGTCCGGCGCTCAGCGCGCGACGTCGACCGCGAGGCGGGTCACGTGGTTGGCGCTGTCGGGCAGGACCAGCACCCGGAACGGCCGCTTCGAGCTGACGCCGAGCGCGAACGTGGTGACGTGCTCGAAGCTGCCCGCGAAGCGCACCTCACGCAGCGTGGTCTGGCCGCCGGCCAGCCGCTGGCCGAGCTGCCAGGGTGCGCGGCCGGGCTGGTGGCCCGAGCCGCTGAAGTCCGGCGCCTGGACGGTGACCTGGAGGGCGGCGCCGCCGGCCACGTGGATCGGCTGGTCTGACGGGTCCGAGTGCACCTGGGGCACGTAGCGCACCAGGTAGCCGGGGCGGCCGAGCCCGTTGAGGTCGAACACCACGCGGTCGTAGGCGTCGTGGCCGGCCGAGCGGACGTTGTAGATCTCGTCCGTGATCGGCAGGGCGTCCGCCTGCTTCGGCCCGGTGCCCCAGGACTGGACGCCGCCGTCGGGAACAGGCTGGGTGGCGGGCGGCCGTGACGACGGCGGTGCCGTGGTGGGGGCGACGACGGTGGTCGCGCCTCCCGTGGGCGCTGCCGCGTTGGTGGTGGGCTGGTCGGGCTGGCCTCCGCCGCAGCCGGCCACGGCAAGGCCCGCGGCCAGGAGCGCGATGACGATCGAACGGATGGAACGCATGATGCTGATCCCCCTCGGGACTCCTGGTGGAGCCATGTGCTGATCATCGGGGAGCCCGGTCACGAATCCCGATCGAGGGAATGTCGCCGCCGTTCCCGATCGACCTCGATCGCGTCACGATTGCTCAGCTCGGGCGACGAGGTTGCCCTGATTGGTCCGGCGTAGCCTGACCCTCAGAACGGGACCTCGACCGCCTCGCAGAGGAAGCGCATCAGCGGCACGGCGTCCTCGCACAGCCTCGCGTACTCCTCGACGAAGCCGGCGGCGAGCACGGCCTGCTCGGTGAGCATCGCCACGCCGATGAAGTCCTTGCGCTTCAGGTCGGCGATCATCGGGTGCTCGGGGTCGTAGCCGCGCGGCGGCCGCACCAACGAGTCGCCGTCGAGCTTGAAGCTGGCCGCGAACGAGCCGCGGTGGGCGGCCGCCGCCCAGCCGTCGGGGTCGGCCGCGATGGCGTCGCGGATCCGTGCCAGCTCGGTGGTCGAGGGGTGCCACACCCCGCAGGCGGCGAAGCTCTCGCCGGGCTCGAGGTGGAGGTAGTAGCCGGGCGCGTGGACGTCGGCGGCCTGCTCGTGGCGGAAGCTGATGCCGACGTTGGTCTTGTACGGCGTCTTGTCCCTGGCGAAACGGGTGTCGCGCTGGATGCGGAACAGCGAGCCGCCGACCGGGCGGGCCACGGCGGCCGAGTGCGGGGTGATGCGCCGCAGGTGCGGGGCGAACTCGGTGATGAAGGCGAGCGCCGGCTCCTGGACGCTGTCGTCGTAGCGCTGCCGGTTGGCCTTGAACCACGGCCGCTCGTTGTGCTCGGCGAGCTCCTCGAGGAAGGAGAACAAGCCGGGGGAGAAGCTCGGCGCCGCCATGTCGGTACGCCCTTTCACTCGGTCCCTTCCGCGCCCGGCGACCCACCGCTCGTTTCAGAGCACCACGCCTGCGCATCTCGGGCCGACTCTTACCACACCGGCGTGACCGAGCGCCGCTGGTTCTCCACAGCCCCAGGCGATCGATGCCGCACCGATGGCGGCTCGGGCAATGCTGGCATCCGCTGCGGTCAGAACGGGATGTCGATGAAGGGCGAGCTGTAATTGGCCGCGCCGGCGAGGATCTCCTCGGCCCGGGCGGCGCTCAGCTCGGCGGCCTGGCGTTCCGCCTCGATCAGCAGGGGCAGCAGGCGCACGTCGCCGGGCGTGGCGATGCTGGTGACCTCGGGATGGGACAGGACCCAGGCCACTGCGGCGGTGATCCGCTCCTGGTCGTCGAACGGCTCGTACCAGGTGGTGTACTGGTGCTCGCCGTCGGCCGGCCAGTTCCGGCGCGACGCCGACTTGATGATCATCAGGCCGACGTCCCCGGCCTGCGCCTCCGCCACCAGCGCCTGGTAGTCGCGCAGGTAGGCGGCGTCCCGGCTGAGCACGTAGTTGAGCGGGGTGAGCACGGTGTCGAACGGGAAGCGCCGCAGCGCCTCCCGGTGGGTCGCCGGCGCCTCGTGGCCGTGCCCGGTGATGCCGATCGCCCCGGCGAGGCCCTCCTCTCGCGCGCGGACCGCGGCCTCGAGCGACCCTCCGGCGCCGGTGGCGCGGTCCAGGTCGGCGAGGTCGCCGACCGCGTGGAGCTGGATCAGGTCGACGTGGTCGGTCTGCAGCCGCTCCAGGCTGTGGTTGATCTGCGCCCAGGCGGCTTCGGCCTCGCGCCGGTCGGTCTTGGTCGCCAGGAAGATGCGCTCGCGGATGCGCGGCATCCACGGTCCCAGCCGCAGCTCCGCGTCGCCGTACCCGGCGGCGACGTCGAAGTGGTTGATGCCGGCGTCGAGGGCGAGCTGCACGGAGCGGTCGGCCACGTCCTGGTCGACCGCGCTGAGCGCGGCCGCGCCGTAGATGAGCACCGTGCTCGAGTGGCCGAGACGGCCGAGCCTGCGTTGCTGCACGACGGTTCCTCCCTCTCGTCGGGTGGCCGGGCCGGACGCTGCCCAGCCCGAGCGTACCCGCGCCGCGCAGCGACCACGTCTGGGGGAAGATGGTCCTGGACACCCGGCGAGCGGAGCTGGCGATGACCATCTTCCAGCAGTACCTGGCCGAGGAGATCGCCGTCGACCATGCCGACGGCATCATCCCACGACGGGAGGCGCTGCGAGGCCTGGGGCTGCTCGGCTTCAGCGTGGCGGCGGCCTCCGCGCTGCTGGCCGCGTGCGGCGGCGACGGCGCCGAACCGGCGGCCACCACCGCACCGCGCGCGGCGGCGCCGTCGACCTCGTCCGGCGGGGCGGCGGCGGTCACCGCGAAGGCGATCACCTTCCCCGGCCCGTCGGGGAGCACTCTCCGGGGCGCCTGGGCGCCCGCCAGGCGCCCGCGCGGTGGGCTCCTCGTGATTCCACGAGAACCGCGGGCTCAACGACCACATCCGCGCGGTGGCGGGGCGGTTCGCGGCCAGCGGCTACGCGGCGCTGGCCGTCGACCTCCTCTCCGAGGAGGGCGGCACCGCCTCGCTCGGCGACTCCGCGCAGGCCACCGCCGCGCTCAACCAGGCGCCGCCGGAACGGTTCGTCGCCGACATGAAGGCGGCGCTGGACGAGCTCGAACGCCGCGTGCCCGGCGGGAAGCTGGCCGCCACCGGGTTCTGTTTCGGCGGCGGCATGGTGTGGCTGCTGCTCGCCTCCGGCGAGCCGCGCCTGGCGGCCGCGGCGCCGTTCTACGGCCCGCTGCCCGACGGCGCGAGCTTCGCCGGCTCGCGCGCCGCCGTGCTCGGCATCTACGGGGAGCTCGACGCGCGGGTGAACGCCACCAGGGACGCCGCCAGGGCGGCCCTCCAGCGCGCCGGCCTGACCCACGAGCTCGTCACCTTCCCCGGTGCCGACCACGCGTTCTTCAACGACACCGGCCCCAGGTACGACGCGGACGCCGCGGCCCAGGCGTACCGGCGCGTCCTCGACTGGTTCGGGCGCCACCTGCGCTGAGCGCCCCGGCACCCCGTACGCGGGCCCTGGGCACTGGCGCGCCGGGCGCGGGGTGGCCGGCGTCAGCGTCCCGCGGCGTAGCCCTGGCGGCCGCGCGGGTTGGCGGCGGCGAGCAGGAAGCCGCTGGCCGGGTCGCGGCCGACGGCGCACATGCGCCCGAGCGACCAGCCGCCGGCCACCTCGACCTGGTGGCCGCGGGCGCGCAGCCCCGCCACGGTCGCCGGGCCGACGCGCTCCTCCACCACGACCCGGCCGGGCCGTGCCTGGCGCGGGTAGAAGGAGCTGGGGAAGTGCTCGCTGTGGAAGGCGGGCGCGTCGATCGCCTGCTGCAGGTCGAGGCCGAAGTGCAGGTGCCCGAGGAACCAGGCCAGCGACCACTGGTCCTGCTGGTCGCCGCCCGGGGTGCCGAAGGCGAGCCACGGCTCGCCGTCGCGCAGCGCCAGGCTGGGGCTCAGGGTGGTGCGCGGCCGCTTGCCGCCAGCGAGCGAGCTGGGCAGCCCCTCGGCGAGCCAGAACATCTGGCCGCGGGTGCCGAGGCAGAAGCCGAGCTCCCACCGACCCGGGCCGCAGCTCCATCGAGGCCTCCGCGCCGATCAGGGCCCGGCGCCGCTCGGCGTAGGCGGGGTCGAGCAGGCCTGCGAGCGGCACGTCGACGAAGGCCGGGTCGCCGTACCACGCCTCGCGGTCGGCGAAGGCGAGCTTGGCGCACTCCACCACCGTGTGGACGCAGTCGGCACCGCCGGGCTCCATGGCGGCGAGGTCGAACCCGGCGAGCAGGCCGAGCTGCTGCAGGAACACCGGACCCTGGCCCCACGGCCCGGTCTTGCAGACGCGCACGCCCCGGTAGTCGAACACGGACGGCTGCTCGCAGCCGGCCCGCCAGCGCGCCAGGTCGTCGCCGGTGAGCAGGCCCTGGTGGCGGCGGCCGGTGACGTCCATGACCGCCGGCCCGGCGGCGAAGCGGTCGATCGCGTCGGCGACGAAGCCCTCGTAGAACGCGACCCGCGCGGCCTCGATCTGGCGGTCCCGGTCCGCCGAGGCGGCCTCGGCCTCCGCCAGCAGCCGGCGCCAGGTGGCCGCCAGCGCCGGGTTGCGCAGCCTGCCGCCCGGGCGCGGCACGCCGCCGCCGGCGAGCCACAGCTCCGCCGAGCCGGTCCACTCGTGGCGGAACAGCTCCTCGACCCGGGCGACGGTCGCGGCGATCTGCGGCACCACCGGGTAGCCGCCCTCGGCGTAGCCGATGGCGGCGTCGAGCGCCTCCCGCAGGCCGATGGTGCCGAGCTCGGCGAGCAGCAGCAGCCAGCCGCCGAACGCGCCGGGCACGCAGGCGGGCAGCAGGCCGCTGCCGGGCACCAGCTCCAGGCCGAGCTCGCGGAAGCGGGCGATGCTGGCCGCCGCCGGCGCCGGCCCCTGGCCGTCGACCACCATGACCCGCTCGCGCTCGGCGCTGTAGAGCACCATCGGCACCTCGCCGCCGGGCCCGTTCAGGTGCGGCTCGACCACCTGCAGCACGAAGCCGGCCGCGACGGCGGCGTCGAAGGCGTTGCCGCCGCGCTCGAGCACCGCCATGCCGGCGGCCGAGGCCAGCCAGTGGGTCGAGGACACCATGCCGAAGGTGCCCCTGAGCTCCGGTCTGGTGCCGGACGACGGCACCGGGTTCCTGTGCACGATGAGCACTGTTACCGTCTGGGGCTCCCGGAAACCAGCTCATCCCGGCCGCAGCGTCCATGATGGCGGGATGCCGTCCGCCAGGCTCACCGGGCGCAGCGTCGGGCCGCAGGCCCGCGGCCCGGGTTCGGGCGCATTCCCACCCAAGGTGCATGCTGCGGCAGGGGGCCCCGGGGATCTGTCGAAAAGCTTAGATAACTCTAAGTAGAAATACTTGACAAGAGACTCGAGCACCTTGAGCATCTTGTCGCCGACCACGGAGGTGAGTCAGGTGTCCACGCTGCGTGAGGTACGCCAGCGGCACGAGCCGGCCCTGCTGGCGCTGCCCAACGTCGTGGGGGTCTCCGACGAGACCGTGGAGGGCCGGGACGTGATCCTCGTCCTGGTGAGCCGCAAGGTGCCGCGGGAGCAGCTGGCGCCCGGGGAGGTGGTCCCAGAGGAGCTGGAGGGCTTTCCGACCGATGTGGTCGAGATCGGTGCGCCGACGGCCCCGCCGTCGGGCTGACCGTGGCGGCATCGCCGCCGACACGTCAACGCAACGCCAACCAGGGGGGCGAGACATTGCCGAAGGTTCCCGAGGACCAGTCTGACATGCAGAGTCGCATGGCCATGCCGAAGGGTGCGGAGCTCGGCAACCAGGTGGTCCAGGCGGCATCCGAGCGTCTGCTCGGCGCGGAGCGGCGCATTCCCAACGTGGTCGGTTTCGGGCACGGCGTGAAGTGGACGAACAACCGGCCGACCGGGAAGGACGCCCTGCTCGTCTTCGTCGAGCAGAAGGTGGACGTCCCCAGCTCCGAGCGCGTCCCCAAGGAGATCCAGGGCAAGCCGACCGACGTCGTCCCGGTCGGCACGGTCATGGCCCAGCAGCTCATGCGCGAGCGCACCGGGGTCGAGCGCGACGGCATGGGCATGGACGGGGAGGCGGGGCACCTCGGCGGCGCGCAGCGCGCCCTGCTGCGCCTGCCAGAGCGCGAGCAGGGTCGCCTGCTGCTCGACGGTCTCGCCGGCCAGGAGGTCGAGGTCGGGGTCGAGACCCTGGCCAAGCGCGCCCGCCCGGCCCGCGGCGGCTACTCCGTCGGCCACTTCAAGATCACCGCCGGCACGATCGCGACCTGCGTCTACGACTTCCTGCCCGGCGCGACCGTGAACCCGCCCGCTCCCGGGATCGGGGTTCCGAGCAAGTTCTACATCCTGTCGAACAACCACGTGCTGGCGAACTCGAACGCCGCGGCCATCGGCGACCCGATCCTGCAGCCGGGCCCGTTCGACGGAGGCACCGACCCGGCCGACCGCATCGCGCGGCTGAGCCGCTTCGTACCGATCACCTTCGAGCCGCCGGTGCCGAGGGCGAGCCACCGCAACCTGGTCGACGCGGCCATCGCGGAGGGCGAGTTCCACGACCTTGAGCGCGAGGTCTACTGGAGCGGCGTCGCCAAGGGCTGGTACCCGCGCGCCCGCCTGAAGGTCGGCGACCGGGTCAAGAAGACCGGGCGGACCACCAACTACACGCTCGGCCGGGTGATCGCCACCAACGCGACCATCGACGTGAACTACGGTGGCGGCAAGGTGGCGCGCTTCCTCGACCAGATCGTCACCACCAACATCTCGGCCGGTGGCGACTCCGGGTCGCTGGTGCTCAGCTCCGCGCCCGGCTCCCAGGCGGGCACCCATGACGACTTCGCCGTGGGCCTGCTGTTCGCCGGCAGCCCGCAGGTGACGATCGTCAACCACTACGAGCACGTCCGCGCGCTACTGCGGATCGAGGTGTACCCGTAGCGCCGGATCCGTCAACGCGGTGCGGGGGTCGCCGGCACGTCCGGCGCCCCCGCACCGCCGGGGTTCCAGCGGATCGGCAGGCGCTTGACGCCGTTCTGGAAGTTCGAGCGCAGCCGCGCCGGCTCCCCGGCCAGCTCCACCTCGCCGAGCCGGTCGAGCAGGGCCGCGAACAGCGCCCGCATCTGCTCGCGCGCCAGGTGTGCCCCGAGGCAGAAATGGGGCCCGTGGCCGAACGCCAGGTGCTCGTTCGGCCGCCGTCCCACGTCGAAGCGGTCGGGGTCGGCGAAGGCGTCGCCGTCGCGGTTGCCCGACGAGAACCAGACGACCACCTTCTGCCCGGCGCGCACGGGCGTCCCGGCGATCTCGGTGTCGCTGGTCGCGGTGCGCCGGAAGTGCATCACCGGCGTCCACCAGCGCAGCATCTCCTCGACCGCGGTCGGCAGCAGGGCGCGGTCGCGCAGCAGGCGGCGGTACTCGTCCGGGTGGGCGAGCAGCGCCAGCATGCCGCCGGGCAGCCCGTTGCGCAGCGTCTCGTTGCCCGCCACCGAGAACAGCCAGAACAGGTTCTCGAACTCCTCCACGCCGACAAGCTGGCCCAGGTCGTCCACCTGCCGCATCAGCACCGACATGACGTCGTCGCCGGGGTTGCGCCGCTTGTAGGAGCCCAGCTCGTGGGCGTAGGCGTAGAGGTCGGGCATGCCGGCCCGGGTGCGCGGGTCGGGCATGCGCCCGTCCGGCCCCGGCGCGGGGCGCTGCGCCATGGCCCTGTGCGCCATCTCCGTGGCGCCGGCGGCGTCGAACCGGGCGCTTGTGGCGTACTCGGCGTCCTGGTAGCCGATCACCCGGTTGCTCCAGTCGAACAGCAGCCAGCGGTCGGACTCCGGCACCCCGAAGACGTCAGCGAGCGTGCGCAGCGGCAGGTCGGCCGCGATCTCCTTGGCGAAGTCGGCCTCGCCCCGCTCGGCCACGGCGTCCACCAGGACCCGTGCGCGCCGCCGGATGCGCTCCACCAGCCGGGCCACCGCCCTCGGGGTGAACGCCTTGGAGAGCAGCCCGCGCAGGCGGGAGTGCTCGGGCGGGTCGAGGTTGAGCATCATGCGGCGCACGTAGCCGAGGTCGGCCGGGGTGGCGGGGTCGCGGATCTGGGTGGCGCCCAGCTGCGAGGAGAAGGTCGTCGGCGAGCGCAGCACCTGGCGGATGTCGGCGTAGCGCAGCACCGCCCAGAACCCGGGCCCGCCCGGCCACGGCCCGACCGGCGGCTCCTCCATCCACGCCAGCGGCGCCCGGCGCCGCAGCCGCGCCAGCGCCTCGTACGGCACGCCCTGGACGTAGGTGTCCGGGCTGAAGACGAGCTCGCTGTCGGAGATGGACTCGGCGGAGGGTCCTGGCGCCAACGACGACCACCTCGGGTCGGGCCGAGCCGCCCGGGCGGCGGCCGCTGGGCTCCATCGTGCCCGCCGCCCGGCGAGACCTCCAGCCCCGCGCCCGCCGGCTTGCGCGGACCCCTCCCCGGTCGTCGATGATCCCGGGTGGCGGCTCCTGGGGCGATGGAGGTGAACCGCGGATGGCGCGGAGGACGGTGGACTCCGGGCACCTCTGGGTGCGGGAAGGGGGAGCGGGGGAGCCGGCGCTGTTGCTGCTGCACGGGCTGGGCGCGACCGGGGAGGTCTGGGCCGGGATGCGCGGGCTGCTCGGGGAGCGCTGGCCCGGCCGCTGGGTGATCCCGGACCTGCGCGGCCACGGGCGTTCCAGCCACGCCGCCGCCTACTCGTTCGGGCAGCACGCCGCCGACGTCGCCGGGCTCTTCCGCCCCGGCGAGCGGGTGGTGGTGGCCGGCCACTCGATGGGCGGGGTGGTCGGCATCGCCCTGGCCAGCGGGTGGTTCGGGGTCGCCGTCGCCGGCGTCGTCGGCGTCGGCATCAAGGTGTCGTGGACCGAGGCCGAGCTGGCCCGCGTGAGCGAGCTCGCCGCCCGGCCGGTCCGCTGGTTCGAGGGCCGCGACGAGGCCGCCGCCCGGTTCCTGCGCGTCGCCGGCCTGGAGGGCCTCGCGCCGCCCGACGGCGAGCTGGTCGCCAGCGGGCTGGTCGCAGAGGGCGGGCGCTGGCGGCTGGCCGCCGACCCGGCGACCATGGCCGTCGGCGCGCCCGACATGGCCGGGCTGCTGGCGGCGGCGCGCGCGCCGGTGCGCCTGGCCTGCGGCCAGTCGGACGGGCTGGTGAACGTGGAGGAGCTGCGCCGCCACGACCCCGGCGCCGTCGAGCTGGCGGGCCTCGGCCACAACGCCCACGTGGAGGACCCCGAGCGGGTGCTGCGCCTGCTCGAGCGCGCCTGACCGCCGAAGCCGACCGAGAAGATCGGGTCCTCATGCCGAGGTCGCGGCAGAGCGGCGTCCGCCACCGGGTCGACCGCTGAGGGTTGCTGGCTCAGGCGTGCCCGCCGGCGGTCACCGTGCCGACGGTCAGCCAGGGGTCGCCTTCGAGGATCTCCGCGACGCGCTCCACCTGGCCGTCCAGCTCGCGGCGCCGCGCCGCGCCGAGCTCGTCGAGCGGCTCCACGGTGACGTCGAGCTTCCGGCCGGAGCGGCGCTGGTGCCAGACGCCGGCGACGGTCCCGTCGACCAGCAGTACCGGGTAGTTCCCCGCCTGGCCGCTCGGGCTCAGCGCCCGTTCCGCCGCCCGGCCCGGGAAGAGCAGCTCGCGGGGCTGGCAGCCGACCGCGTACGCGTCGAAGTAGGGCAGCAGCCGGACACCGCCCGGCGCCCCGGCCGGCACTGCGGCGTCCCCGGCCGCCACCCACGCTGGCGTGCCCTCGAGCTCGACCTGCTCGAGCTCGCCGGCCAGGGCGTCGAACAGCTCGCTCGCCCAGCGCGGCGGGCCGCCGAACCACTTGGCGAAGTGCCGCGGCGTGGCCGGTCCGTACGCGTGCAGGTAGCGCCGCAGCAGCTCGGCGACGGCGGCGCGCCCGCCGGCGGGCCGGAACCCGGGCAGCCAGCGGCGCGGGCTGGTGTAGGTGACCTTGCGGCCGCGGTTGGGGCCGAAGCACAGCACTCCCTTGGTCGCCGCCGTCCCGACCGCCTGGCGCCAGCGCGGCCACATGCCGTTGAACGCGGGCATGACCAGGTCACCGGCCCACGGTCCGGTGGCGGCGACGACCGCCTCGCCCAGCTCGTCGACGGTCAGCTCGGCGTCGGCGAGCGCGGCCGCGATCGCCTCGACGACCTCGTCGCGCTGCTCGGGCGTGAGCCGCACGTCCTCCGGGAAGCTGCTGCCGGCGGGCGGGACCGCGGCCAGCGCGCCGATCCAGACGGGCAGGTCCCGGGTCGGCAGCAGGTGCACGGTGCCGCGAGGCCCGAACGTCTTGACCAGGCTGCGCTCGGTCCACAGCGCCTCCCGGACGTCCTGCCGCGTGCCGCCGGCCAGCCGCAGCCCGATGGACAGCTCGGCGGCGGACAGCACCTGCGCGTGCGCGCCGCAGATGGCCGCGGCGACGTCGGCGGGCCGGGCGTCCGGCGACGGGACGGACAGCCCGTGCCGCTCCAGGCGCCTGGCGCGGGCCTGGGCCCACGACCAGCGCGCCGCCGTCCCGCTGCCCACCGACATCGCTCCTTCCGTGTGAGCCCGCACGACCCTACCTCGGCGGGCCTAGAGGCGCCCCTCCCGGAGGGCCTCGACCGCCTTGGCGATCCGCCGCTGGCGGGTCTCGGCCGTCTTGGCCTGCTCGACCGGGAGCACGAAGCGCTGCTTCTTGCTGTAGGACAGGCCGTCGAAGCGGCGCCTGGCGCCCGCGTCGCCGTCGAGCGCGGCGCTGAGGTCGGCCGGCACCTCCAGCACCCGAGGCTCGGTGTCGAGCTCGAGGTCGACGTCCACCTCGTCGCCGGCGGCGACGCCGGCGGCCTCGCGGTGCTCCGCGCTGACCGGGAGCATGAACTCCCCGCCCGTGGGCGCGACGGTGCTGCGGTAGGCGTGACCCTCGATGGTGACGCGGACCGCCGGCCGCCTGCTCGGACCGAGGGCCGCGACGACCTCGGCCGGGACCCGGATGCCCGTGGCGGTCTTGCCGGCGAGCAGGATCGTGGCACGGAACCTCACCTTGGCCTCCTCTCTTGCGCCTTCGGATTGAAACTGGACGGTACAGTACTAGACTTGGTACTGGACTGTCCAGTACTATCCGAGGGACGAGAGGAGCACCGATGACGGAGCAGGTCACCGCGGAGCGCCGCGACGGGGAGGGGCGCTCGGCCCGCAAGCGCAGGGCGATCATGGAGGCGGCCACCACGCTGTTCCTGCGCAACGGCTACCTGGGCACCAGCATGGACGAGGTCGCGGCCCTGGCCGCGGTGTCCAAGCAGACCGTCTACAAGCACTTCGCCGACAAGGAGCGGCTCTTCACCGACATCGTCCTCGGCGTCACCGACATGGCCGGCGAGTTCGTCGAGGACGTGACGCGCACCCTGCGGGACACCGACGACATGGAGAAGGACCTGGGCGCGCTCGCCCGCCGCTACGTCACCTCGGTCGTCCGGCCGCCGGTGCTGCAGCTGCGCCGCCTCCTGGTGGGGGAGGCCGCCCGCTTCCCCGAGCTGGCCCGCACCTACCACGAGCGCGCCCCCGAACGGACCGTGGCCGCGCTGGCGGCCTCGTTCCAGCGGCTCGCCGAGCGAGGCCTCCTGCGCCTGGACGACCCGCTGCTGGCCGCCAACCACTTCGCCTACCTGGTCCTCGGCATGCCGCTGAACCGGGCCATGTTCCGCGGCGACGACGGCTTCACCAGGGCCGAGCTGGAGCACCTCGCCGACGAGGGCGTCCGCGTCTTCCTCGCCGCCTACGGCCGACGCTGACCCCGAGTAGTGATGCCGCCATCGCGTCGAGCTCATTGCCGACGTGGACAACTGCAAGCTGTTCCGCCGCTAAGGGCTGGCCCCGTAGGCGACCAGGTCGGACACGGTGAACTGGCCGGGGGTCGGGCCGAGGAACGGCGTCCAGGTCGGGTCGACCGAGAGGAACGACTCGGGGTCGGCGTCGGCGAGGCCGAGCAGGACCTCGGCGACGATGCGGCCGCCGACCGGGCCGAGGTGCCGGCCCTCGCCGAGCGTCTCGGCCTCGGCCAGGACGTAGAACCACAGCGGCGCGGCGGCGCCGTCGAGGCGCAGCACCCCGTCGTCGAGCGGGGCCTGGCCCATGGCCCGGGCGACGGCCTGGCCGGACGGCAGGCCGAGCCACTTGCCGCGGACCAGGTTGAGCCAGGCCAGCGAGCGGTTCGGCGCCCCTGGCGGCGCCACCACGGCGGGCAGCCGCGCCAGCGGCCTGCTGAGGTGCGTGTCGATCGCCCGCGCGGGCTGCGGCGGCCCGCCGGGCAGGCCGTCGAAGAAGTGCCCCCAGTCGATCACCAGGCCCGCCGGCAGGGCGCGGAAGCCGCCCAGGTGGGTCGCCGAGGCCGGGTCGGGGTCGGGATGGGCGGTCAGCACCGGCAGGACGCCGCTGGTCCCGTTGAGCTGGTAGGAGGCCCGCACCAGGCTGTGGCCGAAGCGGTAGGCGGCGCCCGAGAACTCGACCGGCACGAACGGGTCGCCGTCGTGCTCGAACAGGCGCGGCCGCGGGTCGAAGCGCCGCGCCACCGGCCCGCCAGTGGTGGCAGACCCGAGCCCGAGCAGCTCGCGGACCGCGCGTTGCCCCACGATCCGGGGCAGGTAGTCCTCGATCACCAGCCACTGGTAGTGCCAGCGGACGATGCGGCGCGCCTCCTCGAACAGCTCCTCCTGGCTCCCCGACCAGTGGGCGGCGTGCTCGCCGGCGGCCAGCGCCCGCGCGAGGCGGTTGTGGAACTTCAGGAACGACAGGTGGAGCTGGGTGACCACGGCGTTCTCGTCGTTGCGCGGGTCGCCGACGAGGGCGCGCTGGCGCGCGTTGCGCGGCAGGTCCTCGGCGGCGAACCCCTCCCCGAACAGCGCCTGGCTGTCGCCGACCAGCAGCAGCGCGCCGCTCGGGGAGGCCTGCTGGTCGTACAGGTAGGGAAGGTCGCGCGGCCCGCTGCCGTAGACGGCGTCGAGGTCGAGCCGCGGGGAGCGGAAGTCCTCCAGCCGCTCCGGGTCGTTGGGCCGGCGCAGGCTGGAGGTCGGGTCGTAGGTGACGTCGTGGTCGACGAACTGCCCGAAGTAGGTGTAGCCGGCGGGCAGGTCGAGGTGGTCGCCGCCGCGGTCGTCGGCCATCCGGGCGGCCAGCCGTTCGAGCAGGCCGTCGTCCGGCTCGTACGGGCGCAGGTTGGGAAACATGCGCCCGAACCGCCCGCGCCCCACCGGCGCGCCGGCGCGCTGCGCTGGCCCGCCGAAGCGAGCCGGCCCGGGGGCGGCCCGGGCGGCGGCGGCCAGGCCGCGCGGCTGCAGGGCACCGTGGCGGTCGGCGGGCGGCCGGTACGGCGGACCGTTCAGCTCGCCGGCGCCCCTGGGTACGGCTGCTCCCACCAGGGCCTCCCGCTCGGCGGCCGGAACAGCCAGGCGTCGGTCACCTTGGCGAGGAACTCGACGCTCGCGCGGCCGGGCTCGAAGCGCTCGAAGCTGATCGCCACCCACGCGTCCGGGTCCAGCTCGTGCCGCCAGGCCAGCTCGAACTCGCCGTAGAAGTCGATGCCCATGGGTCGCCCGGCGTCGGGCTGGTCGTACGGGCCGGAGACGATGCCGGTCGCGTAGTGGCCTCCCTCGGGGGAGAAGTGCACCGCCCTGGCCCAGTGGAAGGTGAGCATCACCTGCTGGTCGAGCGTGATCGTCTCGAGGGCGGGTGCGCCGAGCGGCGTGACGTCGTCGGTGAAGCGGACGCCCCGCCGCCACGAGTCGGCGTCGGCCTCGTCGGCGAACAGCGGCCGGCCGTCCAGGTCCCGGATCGGCTCGTACCAGCGGCGCCCGTCGACCCGCTCGGGCGGGGGCGAGGCGGCCTGCAGGGACTGGGGCAGGCTGGGCATGGGGTTGTCCAGGGGCTTGGCATCGGCGCGGCGGAGGTGGGACACCAGGCGCAGGCGGACGCCGTCCCGCGCGGCGAGCATCACCTCGATGCCGAGGTCGCTGGTGGTCTGGAAGCTCATGCGCGCTCCAAGGGGGGACGTGGTCGGTCGACCAGGGCGGATGACCGGCCAGTAACGAGTTCGCGCTGCTCGTCTGGTGCGATACGGTAGCGGTGCCCGCTCCAGCGCACCATTGTTAGAAATACCGACAAATCCGCCGTGTATCCCCGAGGTGCGCGATGGCGTTCCGGCCGTACGTCCCCGACTACACGCCGCGGCTGCTGGCCGGCGGCGGCGCGCCGCCGTTCGTGAGGCGGGCGGAGGCGGCCGTCCTGATCGCCGACGTCGCCGGCTTCACGCCGATGAGCGCCTCGCTTGCCGCCGCCGGTCCCTACGGCGCCGAGGAGCTGAGCGACCTCCTCAACGCCGTCTTCGACCGCGTCACCATCCTGGTGGGCGGGTACGGCGGGACGGTCGCCAAGTTCGCGGGCGACGCGGTCACGGCCGTGTTCCCGGCGGGGCGGGGCCTGCCGGTGGCGGCGCGCCGCGCTGTCCAGTGCGCCCTCGACCTGCAGGCGGCGATGGGCGAGTTCCGCGCGGTCGCCACCCGGGCGGGACCGTTCACGCTGGCCATGCGCGCCGGGGTCGGAGCCGGCTCGGCGTTGCTGGCGGTGCTCGGCGACCAGGCGATCCGGCTCGAGCACCTGGTGGCCGGCGAGGCCCTCGACCGCGCCGCGGCGGCGGCCCGCCGGTCCGGCCCCGGCGAGGTCGCGGTCGACGGCGCGCTCGCCGCCAGCCTCGGCGTCGAGGTGGCCGAGCGGCGCGGCCCCGCGGCCGTGGTCGCGGCCCTGGCCCGCCGGCAGCCGCGCCCGGCCCGCCGTGGCCCGGTCGCCCTGGACCCGCACGAGGACGAGCGCCTCGCCGCCTTCCTGCACCCGGCGATCGCCGAGCGCGTCCGGCGCGGCCAGGCCGGCCTGGTCAACGAGCACCGCACCGTCACCATGGCGTTCATCGGCTTCCCCGACCTGGCCGACGACGACCCCGGGGCCGTCACCAGGCTGCAGCGCTACGTGGTGGCTGCGGTGCGGACGATCGGGCGCTGGGACGGCCACCTGCGCCAGGTCGACCTGGGCGACAAGGGCAGCGTGCTGGTGCTGGCGTTCGGCGCGCCCGTGCGCCACGAGGACCACGAGGAGCGGGCGGTGCGCTGCTGCCGCGAGCTGCAGGAGCTGGCCGGCGGCCCCTTCCGGATGGGCGTCACCACCGGGGTCGTGTGGTGTGGCGAGGTAGGGTCCGGCGCGCGCCGCGAGTACGCCGTCGTCGGCGACTCGGTCAACCTCGCCGCCCGCCTGATGGAGGCGGCCGCGCTCGGGCAGCTCCTGATCGACCGCCCGACCTGGGAGCGCGCCAGCGGGGCGGCGGTCGGCCGCCGCCTGCCGGTGACCGTCAAGGGCCGCAGCGGGACGGTCGACGTCTGGGCGGTGGAGGGCATGCGCGACCGCGCCGACCCGCCTGACCGGGCGGCCCCGCCGGCGCTGGTGAACCGGCGGGTCGAGCTGGCCAGGCTGGAGGCGGCGGTGCGCCGGCTCGCCGCCGGCCGGGGCGGTGTCATCGGCCTCCTCGGCGAGCCGGGCATCGGCAAGTCGCGGCTTGCCGCCGAGACCGTCGCGCTCGCCGGCGAGCTGGGCGTCGGGGTCTGGGGGGGCGCCTGCCGCTCGCTGGGCACGGCCCGCAGCTACCTGGTCTGGCGGTCGGTCTGGCACGGGCTGCTGGGGCTCGACCGCGCCCAGTCCCTCGACGAGCAGCGCGCCGCGCTCTTCGCCCGCCTCGGCGAGCGGGCGCCGCTGCTCGCGCCGGTCCTCAACCTCCCGCTGCCCGACACCCGGCTGACCGCGCGGCTCGACCCGCCCACCCGCGCGGAGCTGCTCCGCTCGCTCCTGCTCGACCTGCTGCGCGAGCAGGCCGCCGCCGCGCCCGTGCTGCTCGTGCTCGAGGACTGCCACTGGATGGACGGCCCCTCCCGCGCGCTGCTGGCGTTCCTGGCCCGCAACCTCGGCGGCCAGCCGCTGCTGCTGCTGCTCACCGCCCGCCCGGTCGACGGTGGCGCCGACCCGTTCGAGCCGGTGACGCGGCTGCCGCGCTTCCGCGGCGTGACCCTCGACGAGCTGGAGGAGCCCGAGGCGGTTGAGCTCGTGCGCCAGCGGATGCGCCAGCTCTACGGCCCCGACCGGGAGCCGCCGGCCGGGGCCGTCGGCCGCGTGGTCGCGCGGGCCGGCGGCAACCCCTTCTACCTGGAGGAGCTGGTCAGCCTGATCCACGCCCGCGGCGGCGACGGCAGCGACCTCGACCTGCCCGACAGCGTGCAGCGGGTGGTGATGGCCCGCATCGACCAGCTCGGCGAGCCGGAGAAGGCCGTGCTGAAGGTCGCCAGCGTCCTCGGGCGCCGCTTCCAGGCCGGGTGGATCGCGGGCTGCTACCCGGCGGCCGGGACGCCCGAGGAGGTCACCTGGCACCTCGACCGCCTGGACGAGTTGCGGCTGACGCCCCGGCTCCGCGCCGGCGCGGAGGCCGAGTACGGGTTCCGCCACGCGATCACCCAGGAGGTCGCCTACGAGAGCCTGACGCTGCGTACCCGCGAGACGCTGCACGAGAGCGTCGGCGCCTACATCGAGCAGGCCTACCCGGACCGCCTGGCCCAGTACGTCGACACGCTCGCCTACCACTGGGGTCGCACGCGCCGCCGCGACAAGCAGCGCATCTGGTTCCGGGCCGCGGCCGACGCGGCCAGGGCGGCGTTCGCCAACGAGGCGGCCGTCGCCTATTACCGGCGCCTGCTGCCGCTGCTGCCCGAGCCCGAGGTCGGCGGGGTCCTGCTCGACCTCGGCGGCGTCTGGCACCTGGTCGGCCGCTGGTCGGAGGCGGAGGGCGCCTACCGCCGGGCGATGGCGATCGCCCGCGCCGCCGGCGACCGCTCGCTGCTCGCGGCCAGCCAGCGGGAGCTCGGCAACCTGTTCATGTACACGCAGTCCTACGCCGAGGCGATCGAGTGGCTCACGCTCGCCGCCGACCAGTTCGAGCGGCTCGACGACCCCTCCGGGCTGGCTCGCACCCTCGACCGCCTGGCCTACGCGCTCATCCAGCAGGGCTCGTATGCCCAGGCGGCGGAGGTGGCCGAGCGCCACCTGGCGATCGCCGACGACTCCGCCGCGGTCAGCGCCGCCCTCGACCACATCGGCGTGGTCCACGCCTTCACCGGCGACCTGCCATCGGCGTTGGAGCTGCTCGGCCGCTCGCTGGAGACGGCCGCGGCGGCCGGGGACCGGCGCGGCGTCATCGACGCGGCCAACAACCTCGGCGGCTTCGCCGCGACCAACGGCGACCACGTCAACGCCCTGGAGTGCTTCCAGCGGGCGCTGGCGGTCGCGCAGGAGATCGGCTACCGCCAGCCGGCGGCGGTGGTGATCGGCAACATGGGGGAGCTGTACCACCTCCGCGGGGAGAACGACCGCGCCACCAGGTGCTTCGCGCATGCCCTGCGGATCGCGCTCGAGCTGGGCGACTGGACCAGCGTGGCCAACCGGGTCGCCAGCCTCGCCGCGGCGGTGGCGGCCCAGGGGGACGTGACCGTGGCCGAGCGGCGCTACGCGGGCGCCATCGAGCTGGCCCGGAGGCTGGACGCCGCCCACTTCCTCTGCGAGTGGCTCTTCGACCTCGCCGAGCTCCTGGCCGCGGCCGGCCGGCCGGGCGAGGCCGAGCCGCTCAACGCCGAGGCCCTCGAGGTGGCCGCGGGGCACGGCGAGCGCGGCACCGAGCTGCGCGCCCGGCTGCTCGCCGTGCGGCTGCGGGTCGCGACCGGGCGGCTCAGCCCCGAGGACGCCGCGCGCGAGCTGTGGCCGCTCGAGCGGGAATGGACCGGCGGACCGGAGCGGGCCGCCGTGCTCGACGAGCTGGCCCGTCTCGGGCCGGCGCGGGACCGGGAGCGCAGCGCCGCGGCCGCGCTCTACGGCGAGCTGCACGAGCGCGCCCCCAACGTCTCCTACCGGCGCGCCTACGAGCGGCTGACCGGCAGCTCGCTGCCGCCGGGGCCGCCGCTGCCGCCACCGCCGGAGGTGGCCGGGCCGGCCGCCGACGTGGACGAGCTGCTCGACCATGTCGAGGAGCTGCTCGGCCAGGCCGGGGAGCTGGCCGGGGCACGGTCGTGAGCACGCGCCTGGACCACCTCGCCCTGGTGGTGCGCGACGAGGAGCGCTCGCGGACCTTCTACGAGAGGTGGTTCGGCTTCGGCGCCGGCCCCTCGTGGCGGGCCGACGACGGCACGCTGTTCGTCCGTGACGCCCACGGCTTCAACCTAGCCCTCTCCACGGGGGAGCCGGGCGCGCTGCCCGGCTTCTTCCACTTCGGCTTCAGCCTGCCCGACCCGGCCGCGGTGCGGGCGCTGCACGACCGGATGGTCGCCGCCGGCGTCACCGTGGTCGAGCGGGACGACGAGCCCGACTACGTGAGCTTCAAGTGCCTCGACCCCGACGGCTACAAGGTGGAGGCGTCCTGGGAGCCGCCGCCTACAGCGGGGTGACGTAGGCGCCCGAGAGGCCGCCGTCCACCATGAAGGTGCTGGCGGTGATGTAGGAGGCGTCGTCGGAGGCGAGGAAGCAGGCGGCCGCGGCGATCTCCTCGGCCTCGGCGAAGCGGCCCATCGGCAGGTGCACCAGGCGCCGCGCCGCCTGCTCCGGGTCGGCGGCGTACAGCTCCCGCAGCATCGGGGTGTTGACCGGGCCGGGGCACAGCGCGTTGACGCGCACCCCGCGGCGGGCGAACTCGACGCCGAGCTCGCGGGAGAGGGCCAGCACCCCGCCCTTGGAGGCGGTGTAGGAGATCTGCGAGGTGGCGGCGCCCATCACCGCCACGAACGAGGCGGTGTTGACCACCGACCCGCCGCCCCGCGCCAGCAGGTGGGGGATGCCGTGCTTGCAGCACAGGAACACCGAGGAGAGGTTGACGTCCTGCACCCGCTGCCAGGCCTCCACGCTGGTGTCCAGCACCGAGACGTCGTCGGGCGGGCTGATGCCGGCGTTGTTGAACAGCACGTCGATGCCGCCGAAGTGCTCCGCGGCGCGCGCGTAGGCGCCCGCGACCGCCGCCGCGTCGGTCACGTCGGCGTGGAGGTACAGCCCGTCGACCTCGGCGGCGACCTGCTCGCCGGCCTCGTCGGCGAGGTCGACGACGCAGACCCGGGCGCCCTCGGCGGCGAAGCGTCGCGCGCTGGCGCGGCCGATGCCGCTGGCCGCCCCGGTGATCACCGCGATCTTGCCCTGCAGGCGTGCGATATCGATCAGCCCCCTTATCGCTATGACGACAAGTCAAGTTGTCGACACGAAGACGTTCTTGACCTCGGTGTAGTGGTCGAGCGCGTGCGGGCCGAGCTCACGGCCGAGGCCGGACTGCTTGAAGCCGCCGAACGGCGTCTGCACCCTGACCGAGGTGTTGGAGTTGACCGACAGGGTCCCGGTCTCCAGCGCCCGGGCGACCCGCATGGCGCGGGCCACGTCGCGGGTCCACAGCGACCCGGACAGCCCGTAGACGGTCTGGTTGGCCAGGCGCACCGCCTCGTCCTCGTCGGCGAACGGCAGCACCACCGCGACCGGTCCGAAGATCTCCTCGGTGACCGTCCGGTCGCCCGGGTCCACCGGTGCCAGCACCGTCGGCGGGTACCAGTAGCCCGGCCCCGCCGGCGCGTGCCCCCTGATCGCCACCGGCGCCCCGCTGGGCACGTAGGAGGCCACCGCCTCGCGCTGCGACGCCGAGATCAGCGGACCCATGCGGGTGTCCTCGTCGGCCGGGTCGCCGACCCTGACGTCCATCACGGCCGGCTCCAGCAGCGCCAGGAAGTCGTCAAGCACGGAGGCCTGCACCAGGATGCGGGAGCGGGCGCAGCAGTCCTGGCCGGCGTTGCCGAACACCGCCGCCGACGCGGCCGCGGCCGCCGCCGCCAGGTCGGCGTCGGCGAACACCAGGTTGGCCGACTTGCCGCCCAGCTCCAGGGTGACCCGCTTGATGGTCCCGGCCGCGCCGCGCATCACCGAACGCCCGACCTCGGTCGAGCCGGTGAAGGCGATCTTCGCCACCCGGGGATGCTCGATCAGGCGCTGGCCGAGGACCCGCCCGGGGCCGGGCAGGACGTTGACCACCCCTTCCGGGATGCCGGCCTCGACGGCCAGGCGCGCGAAGGCGAGCGCCGTCAGCGGCGTCAGCTCGGCCGGCTTGAGCACCACCGCGTTGCCGGCGGCCAGCGCGGGCGCCAGCTTCCACGAGGCGATCAGCAGCGGGAAGTTCCACGGCACGATCAGCCCGACCACGCCGAGCGGTTCCCTGAACGTCAGGTCGACCCCGCCGGCCACCGGGACGGTCTCGCCGAGCAGCCGCTCCGGCGCGCCGGCGTAGTAGGCGAAGGTCTCCACCACCATCGCCATCTCGGCGCGGGCGTCCACGATCGGCTTGCCGGCGTTGCGCATCTCCAGCCGCGCCAGCTCCTCGCGCTCGGCGTCGACGCGTTCGGCCAGGCGGCGCAGCAGCCGCGCCCGGTCGGCGGGGGAGACCGCGCGCCAGCCCTCGAAGGCCGCGGCGGCCCGCTCGACCGCCGCGTCGGCGTCGGCGGCGGTCGCGGCCTGGAGCCGCTCGATCACCGCCTCGCTGGCCGGGTCGCGGACCGCGATGGTGGTGGAGACGTTCACATCCGCTCGAACCCCCGGTAGCGCTCCCAGTCGGTCACGGCGGTGTCGAACGCGTCCAGCTCGACCGTGGCCATGTTGCTGTAGTGCTCCACCACGTCGCTGCCGAACGCCTGCTGGGCGACCTCGCTGCCGGCGAAGGCGTCGCGCGCCTCGCGCAGGGTCCGCGGCACCCTCGGCTTGCTCGACTCGTAGGCGTTGCCGGTGAACTCGTCCTCGAGCTCCAGACCTTTGTCGACGCCGTGCAGGCCCGCGGCGATGATCGCGGCCAGCGCCAGGTAGGGGTTGACGTCGCCACCCGGCACGCGGTTCTCCAGGCGCAGCGACTGGCCGTGGCCGACCACCCGCAGCGAGCAGGTGCGGTTGTCGTGGCCCCAGGCGACCGCGGTGGGCGCGAAGCTGCCGGCCGCGAAGCGCTTGTAGGAGTTGACGTTCGGGGCCAGGAACAGGGTCAGCTCCCGCAGGCAGGCGAGCTGGCCGGCGAGGACCTGGGTCATCAGCTCGGAGTAGCCGTGACCGGCCGGGCCGCCGTCGCCGTGCGCCCCGTCGTGCCCGGACCGGGCCATCACCAGCCCGCCGTCGCCCGCCCGCAGGCTGAAGTGGATGTGACAGGAGTTGCCCTCGCGCTCGTTGAACTTCGACATGAAGGTGAGGCTGTAGCCCTCCTGGGCGGCGATCTCCTTGGCGCCGTTCTTGTAGATGGCGTGCCCGTCCGCGGTCGCCAGCGCGTCCGCGTAGCGGAAGGCGATCTCGTGCTGGCCGTAGTTGCACTCGCCCTTGGCCGACTCGACCCGCATGCCGGCGCCGGCCATGCCGTTGCGGATGCGCCGCAGCAGCGGCTCGATCCGGGCGGTGCCGAGCATCGAGTAGTCCACGTTGTAGGTGTTGGCCGGGTCCAGGTCGCGGTAGCCCTTGCGCCAGGCGTCCTCGTAGCTGTCGCGGAAGACCATGAACTCCAGCTCCGTGCCGGCGAGGGCCTGCCAGCCCCGCTCGGCGACCCGTTCGAGCTGGCGGCGCAGGATGTGCCTCGGCGAGGCGGTCACCGGGCTGCCGTCCTCCCACTCGATGTCGCACATGACCAGCGCGGTGCCCTCGTGCCACGGGACGCGCCGCAGCGTCGCCATGTCGGGGCGGAAGACGAAGTCGCCGTAGCCCCGGTCCCAGGAGCTCATCGCGTAGCCGCCGACGGTGTTCATGTCCACGTCCACGGCCAGCAGGTAGTTGCAGCCCTCCGCGTTGTGCTCGACCACCTCGTCGAGGAAGTGGGTCGCCGCCAGCCGCTTGCCCTGCAGCCGGCCCTGCATGTCCACGATCGCCAGCAGCACCGTGTCGACGCGGCCGGCCGCCACCTCGCCCCGCAGCTCGTCGAGGGTCAGCAGGCCCGGCGCGCGGGCCCCGTCGGTCGCGGGATCGGCCACGCCCCTCGCCTCGCTCACACCACCAACCTGCGTCATCCGGCACCCACCCTTCCGCACGCGTCACGGCGCGCGCTCCCCCGAGCGGCCCTCGCGGGCCGGCTGCCAGCGCGGGCCACCGCAGCGAGGCAGCCCAGGCTCTCACGGATCTTGTTGGCCGCGACCTGGGCTGTCAACGGTCGCCGCTGCTCACGGGTTCCCCGTCGTGCCGGCCTGCTGGCCGCCGGCGGCCAGCAGCGCGGTCAGGCCCGCGCTCCAGGTCTCGAAGTAGCGTCCCGCCTCGTCGCGCGTTGCCCCGGCGGCCGCGACCGTGCTGGCGTCGTTGCCGCTCGCCGGCGGCTGCTCGATAGTCTGTGATCCTATGCAGGGGGCCGAAGTCAAGTCCGGCTGCAATGGGCGGTCGGACGGTTCGGGCGCGCGAGCGAGGGCCGGCGAGTGACAGGGATCGGCCGGGGGCCGGCTCCGGGATCGCCTTCGGCGTGTTCCTCGAAGTGCTGCCTGGGCTGGTCGGCCTTGTCAGGCGTTCACCGCCTGGCGATACTTCCCTGGCGATGTCGGACAACTCCGCGCTGGTGCGGCGCTTCGTCGACACCTACAACCGTGGCGATACCGAGGCCGTCCTGGCCCTGGTGACGCCGGACGTCGAGCTCGAGACGCCCGGCGGGCTCGAGCGTGGCCCCGAGGCGGCGCAGCGGTTGGCCGCCAAGTCGACGCAGGAGCACGCGCTGGTCCACATCGAGGTCGAGCGGCTGGTCGAGGTGGGCGACCAGGTGGTGGTCTTCGCCGAGCGGCAGATGCGCTGGCGCGAGACCGGCGAGCTGGCCGACGCGTCGCCGAGCGACGCCGTCATCACGGTCCGTGGCGGCAAGGTGGCACGCTGGCAACGGCTGCGGGACCGCCGCGAGGCGCTGCGGCTCGCCGGGCTTGGGCCAACCGAGCCGGCTGCGGGCGAGGGCGACGCCTAGCCGTCGGCGCTAGCGGTCGACCGTTCCGTGGCCGGGGCCCGAGGATCGGGCGTGGGAAGGTCGCCTCCGTTCGGCACCGCTGTTGCCACGCTGGGCATGCCCGTTCAGGACTTGCTGAGTGGCCTTCCCCGCTCGGGGCTTGGTGGAGCGGCGCCGGCGGCGGACCTCCTCCGGCACCGTGTACCGCTCGGCGATGATCCGCCTGACCTCCTCGACGGTGACCTCGCGGCCGTCGACGTCGCGCAGCACGTAGGGCTCCCCGCTGGTCTGCACGGTCCAGAACCGCTCGGCGAGCTTGGCGGCCACGACGCACAGCGCCTTGATGTGGTGGGCGCCGCGCTCGACCATCTGCGCGTGGTAGACCGCCGCGAGCTGGGGATCGACCTGCCGGGCGGTGTTGGCCGAGCAGACCAGCTACTTGCGCAGCCTCGCCGCACCCGCCTTGGTGATCGCCTGGCCCTTGCGGTCGGTCTCACCGGTCTCCGAGGCCTTGGGCGTCAGGCCGGTGAAGGCCTTGAACTTCGCCGCCGAGGCGAAACCGCTGCGGGCGGCCCATCGCGGCGACCAGCATGGGCGCGCCGATCTCGGGGATGCCGGGCAGGGTCCGCGCCAGCTCGTCCGGCTGGACCTTGAGGTAGGCGTCCTCGCGGGCCTGCTGGTGGGGCTTCTGCTCAGCCTGCACCGCGCGCAGCAGGCGGACCTCGGTGGCCAGCTCGGCGGCCAGGTCGGCGTACGGCAATGGCCGGATCGTCGCCGTACAGCTCGACCGCGGCCTGGGCGACGCCGACCCAGGCGGGCGCCCGCACCTGGACCTTGGCCGCGGACATCCGGCCGGTTGAGCCGGCGCGCAGCAGCGCGGCGACGCGCTGGGGCCCGGCGGCGATCAGCGCGCGGGGTCGCCGTAGCGTTCCAGCACCGCCAGGTCGGCGCTGCGCAGCTCGCTGTCGACGGCGTCGTTGCGGGTGGGGAACAGCTGCCGGGCGAGCTCACGGATGCGGACCTTGTGGCTGGTGGCCTGCTCGGTCAGCCACTGGCAGGTCCGCACCCGCCGGTCCAGGTTCGCCCGGGAACCGCTGGGCAGCTCCAGCGGCTGCAGGCCGCCCGGGTCGACCAGCGGCAGCCGGGCCAGCGTCTCGGCGTCGATCCGATTGGACTTGGCGTGGCGGGACAGGAAGCGGCGCAGGTCGGCGGCCTTGGCCGACGGCACCCGGAACACGGTGTGGCCGCGGCCGGCGAAGAAGACCGCCACCGGCAGCCACGCCGCCCCGGTCGGCTCGACCACCACCTCAAGCCGCGTGCCCGCCGGCGTGCCCCTCAGCGCCGCCGCCTCCACCGCCTCCAGGCTCTCCACGGTGGGCCGGCAGCGGCGCCGGCCGAGCACCTGCCCGGCCTGGTCCAGGATCGCCACGGTGTGGGCGGTGGTCACGCCCAGGTCGATGCCGAGCAGTCGCCGCTCAGCCACAGCCACGACGGGCCTCCTCACGGTCGCACGGACGTGCCAGTGCCTTGCTTGGCTCCGGCTGCCTGATGGCCACGGCCCCACAGTTCGCGTCGCGTGCCAGCGACGGCTCCCACACATGTCGAGTCAACCGGGCCAGCCTCGCTGGGCCTGGCCCACGTTCCTCATCCGGGCCCTCCGTGGCCGGATGAGGGGAGGCAAACAGACTTTTCGAGGCCCCGCGCCGCCACACGACGGCGGCGCGTCCCTCAGTGGGATCCTTCTTGCCTCCCCCCCGGACCAGCCGGGGCACGCATCCAACCCCGAGGCTCCGGGCTGATCAAGCACCGAAGGTGCTTACATGTGGGTGCAAGGTCCGCATGGGCGCAGGCGGGTGTGCCGTGCGGAGCTGGCCGAGGGAGTTTCGGGCATGGGGAAACCGCTGTTCTTCCTGGTCGACGACGACGCAGCCAGGCTGGAGGCGCTCGCCGGCGAGCTGCGCCGCCGCTTCGGCGCCGACTACCAGGTCCTCGCCGAGCGCTCCCCGTCGGCGGCGCTGGCGACACTCGTACGGCTCGGAGCCGGCGACGAGGTCGCCATGCTGGTCGCCCCGACCACCACGGCCGAGATGGACGGCACCGAGCTGCTGGTCCGCGCCCACGAACTGCACCCCGCCGCCAAGCGCGTCCTGTTGGTCGGCAGGGGCGAGTGGGCCTCGGCCCACCCGCTGGCACGGGCGATGACCCTCGGCCAGGTCGACCACTACCTGTTCGACCCCTGGGGCGAGCCGGAACGCTGGCTGTTCCTGCCGGTCAGCCAGATCCTCGCCGACTGGACGGCCGGCCGGGCGACCACCTTCGAGGCGGTCAGGATCGTCGGGGAACGCTGGGCCGAACGCTCCCACGAGCTGCGCGACCTGTTCAGCCGCATCGCCCTGCCCCACGGCTTCTACGAGCCCGGCTCCGAGACCGGCAAGGCCCTGCTCGACCAGGCCGGAGGAGCCGCCGCCAGCCTGCCGCTGCTGGTCTTCCGCTCCGGCCGGGTCCTCACCGACCCGTCCAACGCCGAGATCGCCGAGGTCCTCGGCTTCCGCAGCCACGCCGACGGCCGGACCTACGACGTCGCCGTCGTCGGCGGCGGCCCGGCCGGGCTCGCCGCCGCCGTCTACGCGGCCTCCGAGGGGCTGCGCACCCTGATCGTGGAGCCGACGATCTTCGGCGGGCAGGCCGGCACCAGCTCCCTGATCCGCAACTACCTCGGCTTCCCCCACGGCATCAGCGGCGACGACCTCGCCAACCGGGCGATGGAGCAGGTCTGGCTGTTCGGCGCCGAGTTCGTCCTGGCCCAGCGCGCCACCAGCCTCACCGTCACGGGCGGCGAGCGCGTCATCGGGCTCTCCGACGGCGACGAGGTCAGCGCCCGGACGGTCATCATCGCCAGCGGCGTCACCTGGCGCCGCCTCGGCGTCCCCAGCCTCGAGGCCATGCGCGGCGCCGGCGTCTTCTACGGCGCCGCCGCCGCCGAGGCCCGCGCCATGGAGGGCGAGTACGTCTTCGTCGTCGGCGGCGGCAACTCCGCCGGCCAGGCAGCCGTCCACCTCGCCAAGTGGGCCGCCACCGTCACCATCCTGGTGCGCGGCGACGGCCTCGCCGCCACCATGTCCGACTACCTCGTCAGGGAGATCGACGCGCTGCCGAACGTGACGGTCCGCCCCCACACCGAGGCGGTCGGCGGCCAGGGCCGCGGCCGCCTCGAAGCCCTCACCCTGCGGGACAACACCGACGGCACCACCCAGACCGTCCCCGCCACCGCCCTGTTCGTGATGATCGGCGCCGAGCCGCGCACCGAGTGGCTCGACGGGGTCGTCGAGCGAGACCCGCGCGGCTACCTCCTGACCGGCCACGACCTGCTCCGCGACGGCCGGCCGCCGGCCGCGTGGCCGCTCGCGCGCCCGCCGCTGCTGTTCGAGACCAGCGTCCCCGGCGTCTTCGCCGCCGGCGACGTGCGCCACCGCTCCGTCAAGCGGGTCGCCTCCGCCGTCGGCGCCGGCGCCATCGTCGTCCAGCTCGTCCACGAGTACCTCGCCGAGCAGCACACCTGAGGCCACCGTCCCCACGCCCGGCAGGATGCGCGCATGCCCCGCAGGCAGGGCGACCGCACCTCGGCCGCGGCTCGCGACAGTGGTGCTAGCTTCATCGCATGCTGCTCAGCGAGATCGCAACCACCTCCGAGACGGTCGCGGCCACCCCAGCCCGGCTCGCCAAGATCGAGAGCCTCGCCGGCTGCCTCGCCCGCCTGCAGCCCGCCGAGATCGGCATCGCGGTCGGCTTCCTCTCCGGCGAGCTGCGCCAGCGCCAGATCGGCGTCGGCTACGCCGCACTCCGCGACCGGCCCCCGCCGGCGGCCACGCCCTCGCTCGCCCTCACCGAGGTCGACGCCGCCTTCGAGCGGATCGGCCGCCAGGCCGGACCAGGCTCCCAGGCCGAGCGGCGCCGCCTGCTCGCCGCCCTGCTCGGCCGCGCCACCGCCGCCGAGCAGCGCTTCCTCGTCGGGCTGCTCTCCGGCGAGCTGCGCCAGGGCGCCCTCGACGGCGTCATGGCCGAGGCGATCGCCCGCGCCGCCGCCGTGCCGGCCACGCAGGTGCGCCGCGCCCTGATGCTGCGCGGCGCCCTCGGCGCCGTCGCCGAGACCGCCCTGCGCGACGGCGTCGACGGGCTGCGCGCCTTCCGCCTGCAGGTCGGACGCCCCCTGCAGCCGATGCTGGCCCAGACCGCCGGCAACATCGACAGCGCCCTCGAACGGGTCAGCCCCGCAGCGGTCGAGTGGAAACTCGACGGAACCAGTGCCTCATTAGGGCCACCAGGTGAGGCGACGGCTGCTGCGCGGCCTAGAGGAGCTGGCATCGAATGGAAGCTTGATGGCGTTCGTGTCCAAATTCACCGGCAGGACCGCGAAGTGCGGGTGTTCACGCGAACGCTGGACGAGATCACCGACCGGGTCCCGGAGGTGGTCGAGGCGGTCACCGCGCTACCGGCCGGCTCGCTGGTGCTGGACGGCGAGGTGATCGCGCTGCGCGAGGACGGCCGGCCGCAGCCGTTCCAGGTCACCGCCGGCCGGGTCGGCAGCAAGCTGGACGTGGCCACGGTGCGGCAGAGCGTGCCGCTGTCGCTGTCCGCCTTCGACCTGCTGCACCTCGACGGCGAGGACCTGCTCGACCGGCCCGGGTCCGAACGCCAGGCCGCGCTGGCCAAGGTGGTGCCGGAGGCGCTGCGTGTTCCGCGGGTGGTCACGGCGGATCCGGCGATCGCGGCAGCGTTCCTGCAGGACGCGCTTGCCCGCGGCCACGAGGGGGTGGTGGTGAAGTCCTTGGACGCGCCGTACGAGGCCGGCCGGCGTGGCGCCGGCTGGCTGAAGGTCAAGCCGGTGCACACCCTGGACTTGGTGGTCCTGGCGGCCGAGTGGGGCCATGGCCGCCGCCGCGGCTGGCTGTCCAACCTGCACCTGGGCGCGCGCGGGCCGGGCGACTGGGTCGTGCACGTGCGCCCGGAGCTGGTGGTGGAGGTGGCGTTCGACGGCGTGCAGTCCAGCCCGCGCTACCCGGGCGGGCTGGCGCTGCGCTTCGCGCGGGTGCTGCGCTACCGGGAGGACAAGCGCGCCGAGGAGGCCGACACGATCGCGACGGTCCGCGCGATCCACGCCGGCGCGCCGCCGCGGTAGGCAAGGGCCGACGGGCTGCCGTAGCTACGGGTCGACGTCGCGGTTCTCTCCCGGCTCCGCGCCGAACCTTCTCGCCAAGGGCTGGGAGGCCCGGTGAGCGCCCGCATTCTGCTGACGTCCAGCTGCTAGGTGTTGCTGGCCGCCCCCATCGGTAGGGCGCCGGGTAGCTCGAAGACGAAAGCCGACCCGCGCATCGTGGCGGCGGGATCGACGGCCTGGGCCGATAGCCGCTCAGCCTCGTCTGGCGCCAGGTGGTTGCCCTGCATGGCCAGCCGGAAGCGTGCGATGTCGGCCACCAAGCCCTTGGCCACGTCGCCGGCGATGCGGTCGGGTTCGAAGCCGGTGACGCCAGCGGTAATCGTGATCATCAGCCGCGTCAGCAAGTCCCCGTTGCCGCAGGTGACCAACAGCACCCCGGCCGGCCGGCCGAGGAGCCGCAGCGTTTGCAGCGTCACGTCCCTGGGCCACTCGAAGCGGACCTGGCCGGCCGCGATCCGCCCGCGCCGCTTGCCAGCCGCCAGCAGCGCGCTCGCCCCTGTGAGGGCCAGTGCCGCGACGCCAGTGCCAAACCAGACCGAGCCCTTCTCGAACTTGCGGCAGGTGAACGCCAACCGCCGGTCGGTAATGACGATGTCGGCTGGCTCGGGGAGCTTCCAGACGTCCTCAAGCTGGGTGCCCCGCGCTGGATTGGGGCGGGCCTCGGACACCGTGGCGCGAGCACGCCAGCGGGTCACCTCGCCGTCGGCCAGCCGCAGCTGCCCTTCGGGCGTCAATGCTGGCCAGGTCGAGTCGTCGGTGTCGCCGGCGTCGAGCGTTCGGATGGTCAGCAGCGGCTGGATCATGGCAGGCGCCCTTCGATGACGGACAGGACAATGGGGAGCGGAGCGAGCACGACGATCAGAACGACCAGCAGGCATCCAGGCAGTGGGACGATCACCACGCGACCGCCCCGGTACAGGTAGCGGGCATAGAGGCCGACGAGCCCAGCGACCAGCAGCCCTCCCAGGGAGTGCGGACCGGGCTGCCAGAGGCTTCCCACGACCGCGAGCGCGGCGAGCGCCGCGTACAACAGCCAGGCGGCCGAACGCCGGGCCTGGGCCGATCCCGGGAGCCGTGGTCCTCGGGCGGAGGCGGCTGGCGGGGCGACGGACGGCGACGATGCCGGGGCAGCGGCCGCCTGGTCGACGCTGGCCGGCTTGAGCAGCACGCGTGCGACAGGGTGCCCGCAGGCGGGGCACTGGCCGGGCATATCAGTATCAGCCCGGCAGCTGACGGAGGTGCAACGGTAGCGGTACATGGCGCAACGCCTTCCTTCTCGAACGATGCCGTGCCGTTGGGGCGCCACGGCGGTTCGCCACCGAGCCGGGGCATTGCTGTTCCCGGTCCCTTGGCGGAATTGGCCTGCCGAACCGCCCAGCTTGGCCGGTGACGCCGGCGACGGCGGTAGCCGCGGTCCATTCCGCGGGCCCTCCCGGCGCGTCCGCCTCACGCGTCCGCCTCAACGGACACGATGCCCCCCTCGCATCTCCACCCGATATAGCGCTACCGCCGCGGGCGGCCAGAGCCTAGCGGAACGGGCAAGCAGCGTGTAATAGGCAAACCGTCGTAATAACTACGAGTACTCAAACAAGTACCAAAGGATGACTGGCTGCATACGACAACAGCACGAATGAGGCTGCTGTCCTGGGAGGAACCCGACGCCCACCGTGGCGATGGGATCGGCGTCTCGCCGAGGGCGCGGACGCGCGATTGTGACGCTACTTCCCATTTGGCGAAGAGTGAGGTACATGATCTTACGGTACTTGCAGATATTTTCCTCAGATAGGCTGCAACACCGTACTGTTCACGAGTCGGCCTCAAGGTGTCACCCGTGCTGCCGTTTCGGCTGACGACACGTACCCGATGCCGGAATTGTTGCCTACGAATTGGTGCCCGGGCGGGATCACTCGTACGCCGACTCGTTCTGGGGGGAGTGACGTGGGCAGGCAGGGAACGGCCGGAGGCCGGCGACGGCGGCGTTGGCGGGCAGTCGCAGGGTTCTTTAAAACGCTTCCGGGTGCGCTCACAGCGATAGGAACGTTGCTCGCTGCGGTTGCCGGCTTGCTGACCGCACTGGCGCAGGTTGGGCTCATCCAGGTCCGCAGCCCGATCGTGGTGGACCCGCCTGGGGCGCGTGCCGCCGCCGCTACGACGGTGTCGCCGACCGTCGCTCCCGCGACGGTGCTGGGCGAGACTGCTCAGGAGGGCCAAGCCGGCGAACCGGCATCGAACGTCGTCTACCTGGGCGAAATCAGGCCTGTGCAGCAGCCGGGCTCCTGGTACCAGACAGGGTCGCAGACAGTGAACGGCCGTAGCTACGCGCGGAGCATCGCAGTCTCGCAACCGCTACGAGGCCGCACGGTAACGACAATCTTCAATCTTGGACGGCACTACGCACAGCTACGATTCACGCTAGGGCTCAGTGATCGCTCGGACCCACCGCTCCAGTCGAAATGCCAAGTCTTCGCCGATGAAAAGCTGATCTACGACTCCGGAAGCATCATGCGCGGGAGCTCCTCGGAAATCGTCAGGAACATCGGCGATGCCTTCGACCTTACCCTGTCATGCACGCCGACCCAGAGCATTAGCGTGAACGGGGAGGTCGTGTTCGGAGACGCGCGACTGGCACCCAAACCCAATCAGGTGACCCCCACATCGCCACCGTGATGGATACCGGGAGGACCGACGGTACCAATTGCCAGCACGACCGTACGTGGAGGGGGGAAGGAAGGCCGACGCTTGGAGCCGCTGCTTATCCGTCCGTGCGAGCTTGCAGCATCTGATGCGCACGTTCTGCCGGGCGATCGGTGCCATCCCGCCGTCACTGTGGCTGGCGTTCCGCGCCTGAGCGAGGGAGAGGCAGTCTTGTAGCGGGGCCGGATGCATGCGGAGGAACTGCGCTTCACCGACGAACTCGACGACTTCGACCGAGTGTGGCGGCTGCCCGATCTGGCAGATGTGACGATTACCGACCAGCGCCTGTTGTTCATCTGTGCACGCTGGGACATCGGGGGAGGCTGGTTCAGTTTCGGTTCCCCGGTCAGTTCGGCATTGCTGAACCTCGCCAGCCGAGCACGTGCCGCCGCGCGTCGGCGCGGCGTCGTGATGGTGGGTCAGGTTCGGTGGCAATGGCCTTCGCTCATGCAAGTCACCCCAGGCTCCTCCCACTCGGCGGCAAGACGCCAGACCAGCGCCCAGCCCGCGAGCCTGCTGCTCCTAACCAAGGCGTTCAGGACGGCTGGGCGGCCAGCGTTGCGGTTATCCGGCGGGGAGGTTGTGGACCCTGCGATCGCCAGGCAACTCGGCGCCTTGGTCTTCCACGCGATCGTGCGCTTCCGCCTGGAGCGGAGGACCGCCCTCGGTGTGGACGAGGCATCGACTCGCCGGCTTCGTGAGCTCCAGATCGCCGGCTGGTCCGGCGCCGGCGACGTGCCCCAGCAAGCGAACCTTCCAGGGCCGCTGCTGCTGTGGTTCCTGGCCGATGACGAGTACAGGAGCGCGGAAGCGGAGAATATCGCCGCAGGAAAGGCGGGATGAGATGGGGATCGCCAAGGACGTCGCGGCTGGGATCGACGTGGAGGTTCCAGCGGATCGGGGCAAGGTCAGATCACTGGCTCGGGCAGCGGCGGCAGCGGCAAGTGGCTGGTCATTCAAGGGAGGCGTGATCGGACTCCTCAAGGTGTCCGAACTCCGAGAGGCCGAGCGCGGTTTGACTTTTACCGTCTCCGCGCCAAACGGCAGGGCCCTCATGCAGTTCCGCGTGGAAGACGAGCCAGCACCATCCGGGGGTTCGCTGGTTCGGGTTGGGATCGGTGACCACATCGAGACCCGAGCCGTAGGCACGTTCGGGATCCCAGTGGACCGGAAGCGGGTTGCCGGATTCCCTGTCTACGACAAGTTCCTCCGTACCTTCGCCGCATCGCTTGAGACGCTTGGCTAACGGCCAAGACTGCAGAAGCTACTGCTCGATCCCGTGGCACCAGGTGGCCGGCCCACGGGTTACGTGGCGGGGCGACTGCGGCAATCGGCTCGGAGCCGGTAGAGGGCTGGTAGCCGAGGGTTAGAGGACATTCCGGAACGGTCCTGAAGTAGTGCCCTGCGAGGGCGAGGCGCGTGCTCGTCGCCCGCCGCACGGCTGCAGCGCACGTCGCGCTGCTACCGCCGGGCCAACGAGAGTTGCTTGCGGTACTCGCGATAGGTCAACCAGGCGATGACCGCGTCGAAGACCGTCAAAGCCGTCAGCCCGACAGACGGTTGGAAGCTCAGCCGGTAGACCTGGTAGACGATGAAGACCCCCAGAAAGCCGACCATCCAGGGATAGGCCCACAGCTGGTTCTTGAGCAGCGCCGCCACCAGCACGACCTTCACCACGCCGTGCGCGAGCAGGTAGACGGCCCCGAAGAGTACGGCGGAACCCGTGAGCCCGTGGGCGGTCTTCAGCAGGTGGGTGGCCAGGAAGTCGTGGGGGTCTTCGGACAGCTCGTGCTGGGTGAGGCTGGTCACCACGCGGCCGATGGTCGCCGGCGAGACCACCAGGAGCAGGACGCCACCGACCACCTCGAGCAGCCCGTCCAGGCCCTTGAGGATGATGCCAACCTCGAAGGTCTGGTCCAGGAGGTCTCGCGGCCGGAACCAGGGCGTGCCGTTCGTCGAGCGTCCGAACGGGGCCACCGCTCAGGCGGGCGGTCCGGTGGGATCCACGTTCGGCCTCCTTGATGGGCACGCTCCGCCACTGTCGGCGACCGGCGCCCACGATAGTCCCAGGCCGTCCCCACCGCTGGCGCTCGTTGCGTCCCGAACCAACGCCGAACAAACGGCCCAGTCCAACCTGACAGAGCACCAGGAGGCGGCTTGAGCCGTTCGGCTGACCTTGGGATGCTCCCAGGATGACCAGCCTCGTCGACCGGCTCCTCCCCGCCCAGCTGTGGCAACGCGTCCAGCCGCTGCTGCCTCCACCGCCGGCGCGACCTTGAGGTAGCGTCCCCCGGCGCGTGCCAGACCGCAACTGCGTGGCCGCGCCGGTGTTCATGGCCCGCACCTCCACCCCGTGGAACCTGCTACCGGCCGAGGAGTTCGGCTGCGGCTCGGCGACCACCTGCTGGCGCCGGTTCGACGAGTGGGCCAAGGCGGGCGTGTTCGAGCAGCTGCAGGCCCTGCTGCTGGACGCCCCGTACGAGGCCGGCCGGCGTGGCGCCGGCTGGCTGAAGGTCAAGCCGGTGCACACCCTGGACTTGGTGGTCCTGGCGGCCGAGTGGGGCCATGGCCGCCGCCGCGGCTGGCTGTCCAACCTGCACCTGGGCGCGCGCGTCCAGGTCCGCCCAGAGCTGGTCGTCGAGGTCGCCTTCGACGGCGTCCAGGCCAGCCCGCGCTACCCGGGCGGGCTGGCGCTGCGCTTCGCCCGCGTGCTGCGCTACCGGGAGGACAAGCCCGCCGAGGAGGCCGACACCATCGCGACGGTCCGCGCCATCCACGGCGGCGCGCCGCCACGCCCGGAGCGGTGACGACCTCGCCCAGCGTCTGGTTCCGCTATGCGGGCACCGGCGGATTCACCGGGCCGCCGATCACCTGTGCGGTCGTCTGGACCGTCACGCGGCCGCCGGCGACCTCGGCCTGCAGGAAGTCCAGGAAGGCGGTGAAGTTGGCCGGTGTGATGGCGTAGGCCCCGCACTGCTCGCAGAGGCGGTGGAAGACGAATTGCACCCAGCCACCGCCGTTGGCCTCGGCGTTGAGCACGTACAGCTGCAGCGTCGAGAGCTTGGTCGACTTCTTGGGGTTGGGCGGCGTGCGCGTCGCGTACGCGTCCGCGGGCGGGACGGTCTCGGCGAAGGGGCCGTTCTTGGTGATGCCGGCGACGCCTCTGCCGCTGTTGTAGCCGCAGTCGTGGACGACCTGCTCGGTGCCGCTGTCGAAGGAGCCGAACGGGTAGGCGAACGATGTCGCCGGGAACCCGTTGGCCAGCAGGTTGTTGCGGTCGGTGCACACCTCTTGGCGGGCCTCCGCGGTGGTCAGCGGCGCCAGGTTCGCGTGGTGCAGGGTGTGCCCGGCGATCTCGTTGCCGGCGGCGAGCAGGGTGTGGAGGTCCGCCCACGAGAGGTGCTCGGCGTCGCCGATGGACGCGGTGTTGACGAAGAAGGTCGCCGTCATCCCGTGCGCCTGCAGGATCGGCAGTGCCCCGATCTGCTCGGCGGTGCCGTCGTCGAACCCGATCGTGACGACTGTGGAGGCGGCTGCCGCCGCCGGCGTGGCGCGCACGGCCAGACCGCACAGGGACGCGATGAGCGCCACGATCGCCGTCAGCGCCAGCGGGATCCTCGGACGGACGTGGGACAGCGGTGACCGTACCCGTGCGGTCTTGCTCATCGCCTCCACCTTTCGCATGCGGCTTCGTAGGCCGTCGGGCTTGCCTCAGCGCAACTCCGCGGCCTGGCGGGCGAACGCCAGTGGGCTGGTGGCGGTCAGGTCGACGGCGGGTTCGACCGTCGAGAACGACTCGATGTCATCCCGGAACTTGGCGGTGCCGTTGAACTGTGCGAACGGGTCGCTGTCGTCGGGCGGGCAGTGCCGCATCCCGGTCTGGAACCCCCGGTAGAGGGTGCCGTTGGGACCCTCCACCGCGGCGCCCTTCAGCACCGGAGGGGTCCCGTCCAGGGAGCCGACCAGGTTGGCCACCTGGTGGTGCGGACAGTGCGGGAAGACGCTGCCGTCACCGATGATGAACGACGAGCCCCAGGCGTTGGCGCCCAGGATGTTGTCCAGCCACCTGCTGCTGAACGGTGCGTAGGTGTCGGTGCCTGAGAGCTGGTCGTACTCGCTGGCCATGACCGCAAGGCCGGCGCCGTGGGAGGTCGTGTCCCAGGTGGCCCAGGGGAAGCCGAAGCCGAACGGGTCGGTGGCTGCCTGGGCCAGTGCCCCGTCCAGGGCCTTCTTCATGTCGGCGAGCAGCGAGGCCTGGGTGACCTCCAGGCCGGGCGGGCTGCCCGCCTGGCCGATCGCGCGGTGCAGGTCGAAGTGGGCGAGCCCGCTGACGTCGTAGAGGTTGAGGGTGTCGGCGGCATCCTCGGCGCTGGCGATGTAGGCGTTGGCCCAGTGGGCCGCCTGCTGCAGGTAGAACATCGGGTCGGTGTGGGGCAGCCCGGCCGGGAGCCCACCGCCCGCCACCGCCAGGTACAGCTCGGTCGCGCCAAGCTCCAGGTCGCTGCGCCACTCGGTCTCGGGGTAGAAGCTGAACGGCACGTAGGTTGTCAGGTTCCCGGTGGGTGCGGTGTTGGCGAGGTCGAAGATGTGCTGGCCCGCGAGCAGGCACCGGTTGGCGAAGGCGGGGTCGCTGGTCCTGAAGACCTGGAAGCACAGGCCGAAGGCGGCGGCGCTGCGCCCCGCCAGGTTGGGGCTGATGAGCGAGCCCGGCGCACCGGCCCTGAAGACTGGCCGGTTGCGGATGTACCGGTACAGGGGATCGGTCCCTCCGAAGGTGTCGTCGGCTTGGGGGAGCCGCCAGATGTCGTGGTCCCCGACCGTCTTGGCGTTGCCCGTCCCGATCCCGACCTGGTAGTAGAAGGTCCCGGTCGGGTCGTCCCACATCCTGAGCAGCCAGTCGGTCCCGAACTTGGCCTCGGCCGTGAAGTTGGAGGTGGCCGACCCCGCCCCCAGATGGGCCGGGAAGTCGCGGACGCCCGCCAGCAGCAGGTCGGTGGTGTAGCCGAGCGTCTGCACGCCCTTGATGTAGTCGCCCGCGTCCCACCAGCCGCCGGAGGCGTCGACCCTGACCCCGAGCGGCGAGAGGTCGCCGGAGAAGCGGCCGCTGCTGTTCACCTGGGGCGTGGTGTAGGTCATCGCGTTCTGGTCGTTCAGGTGCGCCGGCGCGCTGCGAAGGGCGGACGGGACGAAGCTCGGGCCGTCCCGCTCGGTCTGGTAGAACGACAGGGCATTGGCCAGCGGCGTGGCGTACACGTTCGCGCCCGTGTCGATCCTGAAGCTCGGGGAGGTCGCGGGGACCGGTCCGGAGACCGCGATCGTGTAGGTGCCGGCTGTCGCGACGGCACCGAAGTCGAGCGCGTGGACGTTCTTGAAGCTGTTGCTCCACGAGCCGAGGTTGGCCCCGACGGGTGCCGAGAACACGGTCGCGCCGGCCGCGTTCCTCACGCTGAAGGTGGCGCCGATCTCGGCCGCGCTCGACATCACGTAGGCGCGCTTCGACGCGGTCGCCGGGTAGCCGACCTGGTTCACCCGTACGAACGCCGCGTCCGGGGCGGGGGCCGACCGGGCGGTCGCCGGGTGGAGCCCGCCCGCCGCCAGGACGATGGCGGCGAGGAGCGCGAGCCTGCCGCTCCTCACCATGATGATCCGGATCCGGTGCTCCGCTCCTATCATGCTGCCGCCCCCTCTGACCGTGCCCAGGCGCAGGCGTCGGATTATTAGTAAGGTTTCCTAACAATTATGGCTAATTGTATCTCCTACGCCCTTTGTCATCAAGAGGAAGGAATGGCGGGGGGCGCCTCGTCCCCGCTCCTGGCTTGGCGCGAAGAGGACAAACCACTTCCTGGCTTTGCGTACTTCTTGCAACGGCCAGGCGGGATGCGGCTGTCGTATGATTCGCTGCGATTGTGCCTGATCGTTCGGCGTGGGGGGCACGGCGTGCGCTGGCACTCGTTCTTCAGCGCCTTGGCGCTGGCAGGTGGCACCTGTCTTGGCGCCTACGCGTTCTACGTCTGGCGCCACCGTACCGCTCTGGCCGGAGCGAGCCTCGTGGTGCTGCTGGCCGCGGCCGGCTGGTGGAGCCTCGCCTACGCGCTCGAGCTCGGCGCCTCCTCGCTGCCGGACAAGCTGCGCTGGGGCGATGCCAAGTGGCTTGGCGTCGCGGTGCTGCCACCGGCGTGGTTCGCGTTCATCATGCAGTACACCGGCAGGGGGCGGTGGGTGAACCGGTTCACCCTGGCCGCGCTGGCGGTCCCTCCGGTCGCGGTGGTGGTGCTGTTGGCCAACGGCGCCACGCACGACCTGGTGCGCTGGTACCCGGCGTCGGCGGCCGGGGACCCTGAGGCGATCGCCCGGGTGGGGCCGCTGTTCTGGCCGTTCCTGGTCTACGGGAACCTGGTCATCTGGGGCTCGACGGCGCTGTTCGTGTGGACGCTCGGGCGGGTGTCGCGGGCGTACTGGCGGCAGAGCTTGCTGCTGATCGTCACCGTGCTGCTGCCGAGTGCGGCCAACGTCCTGCACAACCTGGATGTTGGGGTGTTCGGGCGGGTGGAGCTGACCCCGTTCCTGTTCGTCCTGACCGGCCTGGTGCTGGTGTGGGGCCTGTTCCGCTTCCGGCTGCTCGACCTGGTCCCGTTGGCACGCAGCCGGATCTTCCAGGTGATGCGCGATGCGGTCGTGGTGACCGACCTGTACGGGCGGGTCGTGGACGCCAACCAGGCCGGCGAGCGCCTGCTCGACCAGCCGGTCGGCCAAGCCGTCGGGCAGCCGCTCGAACGGCTGGCGCCGGGATGGGCACGCGCGGTCTCCCGCCGGCGTGGCGTCTCCAGCGTCGACGACCTCGGTGCGGAGGCGGTCATCGGCGGTCGCCCCTACGAGCTGACCGCCTCCGCCCTGCCAGACCGGCGAGGCCGGCCGACCGGAGAGCTCCTGATCGCCCGGGACGTCAGTGAGCGCCACCAGGCCGAGCAGGACCTTCGCGACAGCTTGGCGCGAGAACGGGCGGCGACCGAGCGGCTCTCGGTCGCCCTGCAGCGGGAGCAGGCCGCCGCCGAGCACCTCCGCTCGCTGGACGAGATGAAGGGCGCGTTCCTGCAGGCCGTCTCCCACGACCTGCGCACTCCGCTGACGTCGGTGCTGGGGATCGCCCTGACCCTGCGCCGCAGCTACCTGCAACTGCCGGCCAACGACGTCGACCAGCTGCTCGCCCGGCTCGCGCGCAACGCCCGCAAGCTCGACCGCCTGCTGACCAACCTGCTCGACCTCGACCGCCTGGCCCGGGGCGCCCTGTTCCTGGACCGCCGCCGCGTCGACCTTGGTGACCTGGTCAGCCGCATCGTCAAGGAAGGAGGTCCCGAGCTGCTCGGCGAGCGTCCCGTCAGTTTGGCGACCTCGCCGGTGCTGATCGCGGTCGACGGTCCCAAGGTGGAGCGGATCGTGGAGAACCTGCTCTCCAACGTGGCCAGGCACACCCGAGCGGGCACGCCGGTGTGGGTACGGGTCGAGGCGTGTGACGGAGGCGCGCTCATCGCGGTCGACGACGCAGGACCCGGCGTGCCGGCGGAGGTGCGCCAGGAGATCTTCGAGCCGTTCCGGCAGGGACCGACGATCAGCGCCCACGCACCGGGGTCCGGCATCGGCCTGGCGCTGGTGGCCCACTTCGCCGGCATGCACGGCGGCCGGACCTGGGTCCAGGAGCGGCCGAACGGCGGCGCGTCATTTCGCGTGTTCCTGCCCGACGTCCGCGACCCGGAGATGACATCTTGACCCAGCCGAGGAGCCGGGGGTCGTGACAGCCGAGGCGCGGCGGTGGAACCACAACATCCACGTAGCCCGGTTCGCCCTGGAGGAGCGGTGCCGCGTGGCGGTGCCCGCTTCGGCGCGATACGGTCGCGCGTGCCGTCCGCCCGACCGGGGAGCCGCCGTGGCAGCCAGCTCGACCTACTCGATCTGGGGATGGGGTGAGGCCGGCTCGGAGCCGCGTCAGGACGAGCTGGAGGCGTTCGGCCCGAACGTCGAGACACTGCTCGGCTTCCCGGCGCAGGCGCCGGAGCGGCCGCTGCCGCCCCCGCCCTTGCCGGCGCCGCGGGTGGCGGCGCCGAGGGCGCTGCTGCCGGTCGCCTCCGACGAGCCGCTCGACCGTGCCCGCCACGGGCTCGGACGGTCCTACCGGGACCTGGTGCGCGGGCTGCGCGGGCACATCGACCACCCGCCCGACCTGGTGCTGCGCCCCCGCGACGAGGCCGAGCTGGCCGCCGCGCTCGAATGGGCCGGGCAGGCCGGCGTGGCGCTGGTGCCGTTCGGCGGCGGCACCAGCGTGGTCGGCGGGGTCGAGCCGGCCGTCGGCGACGCCTTCGCCGGGGTCGCCTCGCTCGACCTCGGCGGCATGGCCGGCGTCGCCGAGGTGGACCCGGTGGCGCGGGCGGCGCGCATCCGCGCCGGCACGCTCGGCCCCCGCGCCGAGGAGGAGCTCGGGAGCCACGGGCTGACGCTGCGCTTCTACCCGCAGTCGTTCGAGCGCTCGACCGTCGGCGGCTGGCTGGCCACGCGCGCGGCGGGGCACTTCTCGACCCGGGCGACGCACGTCGACGACCTGGTCGAGTCGGTGCGCATGCTCACCCCGGCCGGGGTGTACGAGTCGCGCCGGCTGCCCGGCTCCGGTGCCGGGCCGAGCCCCGACCGGCTGGTGCTCGGCAGCGAGGGCACGCTCGGGGTGATCACCGAGGCGTGGCTGCGGGTCCAGCCGCGCCCGGCCGAGCGGGCCTCGGCGACGGTGGCGTTCGGCTCCTTCGCGGCCGGCGCGGCGGCCGTCCGCGGGCTGGTCCAGGCGGGGCTCGCCCCCGCGGCCTGCCGCCTGGTCGACGCGGCCGAGGCGACCATGACCGGCACCCTGGCCGGCGGCGACGCGGCCCTGGTGCTCGGCTTCGAGTCCGTCGGCGTCCCCGTCGGGCAGGACCTGGCCAGGGCGCTGGAGCTCTGCGCCGAAGGGGGCGGGCGGCCGCTGGGCGACGGCGGCGGCGGGGCCGGAGGCGCCTGGCGGGCCAGCTTCGTGCGCGCGCCGTACCTGCGTGACCGCCTGGTCCTGCTCGGCGTGCTGGTCGAGACGTTCGAGACGGCGGCGACCTGGGACCGCCTGGACGGGCTGGTCGACGGCGTCGGCGAGACCGTGCGCGAGGCGCTTGCGCGCATCTGCGGCGGCGGGGTGGTCACCTGCCGGCTGACCCACGTGTACCCGGACGGCGCCGCGCCGTACTTCACCGTGCTCGCCCCGGCCCGGCGGGGCTCCGAGCTGGCCCAGTGGGCCGAGGTCAAGGCGGCGGCGGCCGAGGCCGTGCTGGCCGCCGGCGGCACCATCACCCACCACCACGCCGTCGGCCGCGACCACCGCCCCTGGTACGACCGCCAGCGCCCCGAGCCGTTCGCGCTGGCGCTGCGCGCCGCCAAGCAGGTCCTCGACCCGGCCGGCGTCCTCAACCCCGGCGTGCTCCTCGACGCCTGAGGCGGCCGACCTCCCGCTTCGCCCGACGACCGGGGCCGGCTCAGCGCAGGGCGGGCAGGAGCGGCGGCGTGGCGCCGCCGGCGTTGCGGCGGGCCTCGGCCATGCGGCGTTCGGCCAGGCGGTCGGCGGCGGCCGACGGCGGCACGCCCTCCTCGGCCGCGAGCCGCAGGACCCGCAGGGTGGTGTCGTAGATGCGGCCGGCGCGGGCGCGGGCGCGCTCCTCGGAGTAGCCGCCGATCTCGTCGGCGACCTGGATCAGCCCGCCGGCGTTGACCACGTAGTCGGGCGCGTAGAGGATGCCGCGGTCGGCCAGGTGCTTGGCCACGCCCGGCTCGGCGAGCTGGTTGTTGGCGGCGCCGCAGACGACCTGGGCCTGCAGCGTGGCGACCGTCCGCTCGTCGAGCGCGCCGCCCATGGCGCAGGGCGCGAACACGTCCATGGCCGCCTGGGGGAGGGCGTCCACCGCGACCGACTCGACCTCAGGGTGGGCCGCGCCCACCCGCTCCACCGCCTCGGCGCTGACGTCGGCCACCACCACCGCGGCGCCGTCCGCCAGCAGGTGGTCGACCAGGCGGCGGCCGACCTTGCCGACCCCGGACACGCCGACCCGACGGCCCGTCAGCGTCGGCGCTCCCCAGAGGGTCTCGGCCACCGCGCGCATCGCCTGGAAGACCCCGTAGGCGGTGAGGATGGAGGAGTCGCCCGCGCCGCCCTTGGTGGTGGAGCGGCCCGTCACGAAGTCGCACTCGCGCGCCACCACGTCCATGTCCTCGACGTAGGTGCCGACGTCGCAGGCGGTGACGTAGCGGCCGCCGAGGCACTGCACGAAGCGGCCGTACGCGCGCAGCAGGGCCTCGCTCTTGTCGGTCCGCGGGTCGCCGATGACGGCCGCCTTGCCGCCGCCCAGGTCGAGGCCGGCGCAGGCGGCCTTGTAGGCCATGGCCTGCGACAGGTCGAGGACGTCGGCCAGGGCCTCCTCCTCGCCGGCGTACGGGTAGAAGCGGGTGCCGCCGAGGGCGGGTCCGAGCGCGGTCGAGTAGATCGCGATCACCGCGCGCAGGCCTGACGCCGGGTCCTGGCAGAAGACGACCTGCTCGTGCCCGGTCTGCCGATCGAACACTCCCACCGCTGGGCCTCCTTGGTGCTGGCGGCTGCCAGCCGCTCGTGCTGCCGGCAGGGCGCCTCGGACGATAGCCGCGCTTGGCGGGCGCCGTCCCGGCGGCCCGTCAGGGTAGCGAGGTCGCCGGCGGGGGGAGCATGCCAGCCGGCCGCGCCGCGTGCCTGGCACAGCCGCGCCGACGTGCTGATCTACGTAGTTGTCCCGATGGCTGCTCGGTACTGCGGGCCTTCCCGCGGCCGGTGGCCACGCACCGATGCCCAGGCGGACACACTGGTCCGATTGGTGGTACAACCGGCCGATGCTGGCTCGACTGGCCGCGAGGGTGCCGTGGCTGCGGCGCCGCATGCTGCTGCTGGCCCTGGCGCTCGCGCTGGTGCCCATCCCGGCCGCGCCGCGGTCGGACGGCCGGCGTGCCGGGATCCTCGCGACCGGGGTCGCCGAGGCGGCGGCGCCGGTCCCGTGCCGCCAGGGCACCTGGTCGGGCTCGGGCGCGGCGGCCGAACGCGTGCGGCGGCCGAGCATCGCCGCCTTCTGCCGCCTCGGCGCCTGGGTGGACCACTACGACGTCGGCCTCGATCCGGCCGCGTCAGCGCGCGACCTGGCCAGCCACCGGGTCGGCACCCTGTACCTGCAGACCGCACGCTTCTCCGACGGCGCCGACCTGGTCCGGCCCGAGCTGCTCGGGCGCTGGCTGCAGGCCGCCCACGCCGCCGGGTTGCGGGTGGTCGGCTGGTACCTGCCGGGCTACGGGCGCTGGCTCGAGCGTGACGTGCGCCGCACCCTGGCCGTCGCCGGCTTCCAGGGGCCTGGCGGCCAGCGCTTCGACGCGCTCGCGGTCGACATCGAGCACCGGGAGGGCGCCCGCGACGGGCCGGCGTTCAACGCCGGGGTGGCCGCCCACCTCGAGCGGGTGCGCCGTGCGCTGGGCGCCGACTACCCGATCGGCGCGATCGTGCCGGCGCCGCGCGGGATGGCCAGGTACGCGGCCAGGTGGGCCGGCTTCCCCTGGCGGAGCATCGCCCGCCACGCCGACGTGGTGCAGACGATGGGCTACTGGTCGTACCGGCGAGGCTGCCGTGGCGGCCTGGGCAACTGCCCTTACCCGTACACCACCGCGAACCTGGCCGACGCGGCGCGCCTCACCGGCCTGCCGGTGCACGTCATCGGCGGCGTCGCCGACGCGGTCACGGCGGCGGACGTGGCGGACTTCGTCCGCGCCGCGCGCGACGCGCGCGCCGTCGGCGCCAGCCTGTACGACTACGCCACCACCGTGCCCGCCTTCTGGCCGAGCCTGGAGCAGCTCGACCAGCTCCGCTGACGGGGGAGCCCGCCGCTGGCCGGGCGACCGCACGCGTGGTGTAAAGACCGATAATCAACCCGCATTCCAGACGCCAAGGCAACGACCCAGCCTCGACGGACAGGCCGGTGCCGCGGCGGCCGGACAGCAACCCTGTCCGGCCGCCGCGGCACCGGCGGCGGCTCAGCGGGAGCCGGCTCCCGAGCGGCGCCGCAGCACCATGGTCAGGCCGCCGAGCAGCAGCACGACCACGGCGCCGCCGACGAGCAGCCGAGGTGCCGACGTCGAGCCGGCGGGCTCGCTCGCGGCGACCGGCGCGGCGGCGGGGGCGCGGGCGGCGGCCTCGGCGGGCTGAGCTGCGCCAGTCTTGCGCACGCCGATGGCGGCGAGCGTCTCGCGCAGGGTGGCTGGCGCCTGGAACCAGCCGTTGCCGGTCTCCATCCCGTCCATGAAGTGCTGACCGCCGGCGGTGAAGGTCACCGGCCCGCTGGCCGCGAACGGGTACAGGTCCTGCCGGACCGTGTCCTCGCCGCCCGCGGGTGAGGGGATGCTGTAGGTGACCAGGTAGTGCGTTCCGAGGTTGCCGGCGGGCTTGGCGGCGTCGAGGGTGCCCGAGCCCGCGTCCTGCCCGTACATGGCCACGTAGGCGCCGGTCTGCTCGGCCAGCCTGGCGAGCAGGTCGCCACTGCCCGGCTCGCCCTCCCCGCTCACGGTGATCGGGCCGGACAGCCCGCCCCCTGACACGGTGCCCTTGGAGGCACCCTTGGCCCACGCCGCCGTCGGTACGGTCAGCAGGGCCGCGGCGAGCACCGCCAGCACCAGGATCCGTCGGCTCACGTCGTCGTCCTTTCGCCGTTCGAGCAGCGACCGGCTCCGTGTGCCGCCGCCTGCGTGGCGGGGGCCGCCTGGGTTCCGGCGATGCGCGACTCCCACTGGGTCTACCCGCTCCTACACCGGTGGGCCCGGTCGGGTTCCGCGCGAGCCAAGCGGGCCCGTGGCGAGTGGCGCGCGAGCCCGGCGGGCCGGTGGTGAGGTTCCGCGCTAGCTGGGCGCACCGGTGGCGAGGTGGCGTGTGAACCAGGCGGCGGCCAGGCGGGCGACCTGGTCGAGCGTGCCCGGCTCCTCGAACAGGTGCGTCGCGCCCGGGACCACCTCGAGGCGGGAGGACGTGGGCAGCCGCGCGAGCGCCGCCCGGTTGAGGTCGAGCACCTGCGGGTCGTTGCCGCCGACGACCAGCAGGGTGGGCGCGCGGACCTGCGCCAGGGCGGCGCCGGCCAGGTCGGGGCGGCCGCCGCGGGAGACCACCGCCGCCACCGCCCCGGGCCGCTCGACGGCGGCGACCAGGGCCGCGCCCGCCCCCGTGCTCGCCCCGAAGGCCCCGACGCGTAGCCCCGCCGTGGCCGCGTCGGCGAGCAGCCAGTCGACGGCGGCGACCAGGCGCTCGGCCAGCATGGCGACGTCGAAGCGGAGCTCGGCGGTGACCCGGTCGAGCTCCTCCTCGGCCGTGGTCAGCAGGTCGAGCAGCAGGGTCGCCAGCCCGGCCTGGCGCAGGGCCGCGGCCACCTGCCGGTTGCGGGGGCTGTGACGGCTCGACCCGCTGCCGTGGGCGAACAGCACCACGCCCGCGGCCTCCGCTGGCAGCGCCAGGTCGCCGTCGAGCTCGACCCGGCCGGCCCGCAGCCGCACCTCGCGTCCTACCGTCTCACCCAAGGGCGCAGTCCTCCTCGGCTCGTGGCGGGCCGTGCCGCAGGGTGCCGCGGCAAGGGCCGCGGAAACCGGCCGAAGCCGTGGCCGCCCGGCGCCGGGCAGGGCATGCTGGCACGCTCGCGCCGGCGTGGCGAGGATGCGGTTCGCGGGCGTCGCGCGGGGTGGGGTCAGGCGGGCTCGTGGCCCAGGTTGGCGTGGGCCTGCTCGACGGCGCTGAGCAGCTCCCATGGCCCGCTGCCCTTGACCAGGGCGAACAGGCCGGCGGCGCGGGCGTCGGTCGGCGCCGTCGAGTCGTTCGCGCCGACGAGGCCGACCACCATGACCGGCAGCTCGAGGCCGCGGATGTGGCGGACGAGGGCGAGCGCGTTCACCTGCCGGGTGCGGAGGTCGAGCAGCACGACGTCGGGGTCGGCCTCCTCGATCGCCGCCATCGCGGCGTCCTGGCCCTCGGCCTCGGCGACCACCGTCATGCCGTCGCGCTCCAGCAGGTCGACGATGGACTTGCGCAGCACGGGGAGGTCGTCGATCACCAGCACCCGGGGCCGGTCGGACCGTGGTGCGTGGGCGGGGTCGCGGAGCGCGGCGTTACTGTACATGCCGGCCCGACGATACGATGTTTCGGTGGCCGGTGGGCGACAACCCGATTACATCGGCGCGAGCATCCCGAGGATCCCAGGCTGGGAGCAGTCGCCCGAGATGCACCCTGCGCCGAGGCTCCGCACCTGGCCGAATCCGCAGGTCAAGCCGCCACCGCTATGGCTTTGGCCTATTTGGAATGATATTGCGTAGACAACCCGACTTGGCCCGATTGCGGAGGTGTCAGCGGCCGCGCTGGGGGTACGACGCCAGCAGGCAGGGCGACCGTAGCGTTGGCGGCGACCCGCTGCTGTGGTGGCGGCCCATCCGGCTGCCCGTCAGGCGCGGCGGCCGGGGCGGGGCCGGGGCGGGAACGGGCGGCCCTGGTTGTGCTCGTCGGCGAGGCGCTCGACCTCGGCCCGCAGGGCGCGCTCGGCCAGCGCCGTGAGGGTCATGCGCAGCGGCGGAGCGGACAGGTGCGCGGTGGCGTCCCTGACCGCGTCGAGGACCTCTGACGGGAGCTGGAAGGAGGCCCGCACCTTGGCAGGTGGCGGCGGCGGGGGTGGGCCGGGCAGCAGCTCGTCGAGGGGGTCGAAGGCGTCCGTGCGGCCGCCACCACGGCGCGCTTTGGTGGGCCGCAGCCACTCCGGCCACGACGCGTCCGCATCGGGCGACCAGTCCAGGCCGGAGCCGGGCGACGCCGGCCCGGGCATCAGGTCGTCCAGTGCGTTGTAGGGTCCCATGCGCTTGGGCCGCACCCGCTTCGGCCTCACCCCGTGGCGCGCCCGCTCGGGGGCCTGCCGGGACGCCTCTGGTGGGCCGGGCAGCAGCGCGTCAAGCGCGTTGAACACGCCCATCCGCTTGCGCCTGGCCATCGGCGCTGCTCCTCGCATCGAACTCGGCCGCAGCGGCGCGGTAGTCGGCCGCCGCGGTGCTGCCGGGTGCGTAGGCGATCACAGGTTGGCGGTGCCCGGGTGCCTCGGCCACCCGGACGCTCTCGCGGATGGTGGCGTGCATGACCACGTCGCCGAAGCGCTCGCGCAACGCCTCGAGCACCTCCCTGGACAACGTCGTCGGGTTGACCTGGCAGGCCAGCACCGCCCCCAGGGCGAGCCGGCGGTTGAGGCGCAGCCGCACGGTGTCGATCGTCTGGTTCAGCGCGACCAGCCCGGCCAGTGGCATCACCCTGGTCTGGACCGGGATCAGCACCTCGGTCGCGGCCGTCAGGGCCGAGTAGGACAGCAGCCCGAGCGCCGGGGGACAGTCCAGCAAGATCACGTCCCAGGCGTCGGGCGGCAGCTCGTCGATCGCCTGGCGCAGGATCATCTCGGCGCCCGCCTGGGTGGTGGCGTTGCGCTCGGCCCGGGTCATCCAGGACGACGACGGCACCAGGTCGAGCCCGTCCACGCCGGTGGAGCGGACGGCCTTCTCCAGCGGAGCGCCGTTCTCGAACACCTCGTAGAGGGCGCGGGCGTCGACCGTCCCGAGCCAGGTGCTCGCGTTGGCTTGGGGGTCGAGGTCGATCACGAGGACGCGGCGGCCGAGCTCGGCCAGCGCGGCGCCGAGGTTCACCACCGTGGTGGTCTTCCCGACACCGCCCTTTTGGTTCGCGACGGCAACTCGTCGCACGGGCACCCACCTCGGACAAGAGGCTTCCTGGCTCGCGGCAGCGTACAACAGTGCGACCCCGTCGCGTGGGAGGAACCCGGTCATCCGCACAGAAAGAACGCCAGACCCGGGCAGCGGGGGCTACGCCGCCGAGCCGGTGCCTCAGGTGCCGCCGCGCAGGTCCTCCAGACGCCGCGAGGTGTAGCGGATCTGGTCGAAGGTCGCGCTGCAGCCGTCGCCGGTGGGGGACTGGGCCAGGAAGCCGACCGCCATCTGGTCGGCCTCGTCCAGTGCGAAGTACCGCACGAGCCGCCAGTCGGCTCCGTCGGTCGAGGCGTGGAAGGCGAACGCCGGTCCCATGCGGGCGACCCGCAGCCACACCCGCGGGCCGTCGACCTCCATCGAGTTGCAGTCGTCCGAGACGCCGCGGGTCACCACCGAGACGACCGTCGGCCGCCCCTGCGGCGAGTACTCCAGGCAGAGCTTGGCCCAGGCGCGCTCGTGCGCGTGCAGCAGCAGGACGCCGGCGTCGTAGGTGGCGGCGAACTCGACCGTGACCCTGGCGCTGAGCTGGAAGTCGCCGCCGGGCAGCCCGGCCAGGCAGGGCGCGTCGAGCGCCTCGCTCCCGCCCGCCGGGTCGACGAACAGGTCGGTGCGGCCGCCGGCCACGATCGTCAGCGCCGTGCCCTCGTCGCTGTGCCAGCGCAGCGGCTCCCGCAGCCAGCGCAGCGGCACCGGCACGCCGGCGATGGTGAGCGGTTGGTCCATGGTCCCCTTCACCTCGGCGGCGCCCCGGTCGCGTCGCCGCTTGCGCCGGAGAGCCAGGCTGCCAGGTTGGCCCCAAGCGCGCTCGGAACGTAGCCGCCCTCCAGGAGGGCGACGACCGGCGCTCCGAGGCGCCCGACGGCGGCACCGACGGCGGCGTAGTCGGAGGTTTGCAGCGCGCCATCTCCGCTGGGCGCTCAGCCGGTGGCCAGCTCCTGGTAGGCGGCGGCGACCGACTGGGCGACGGCGGTGTGGGAGTAGCGATGGGCGCCAATGCGGGCGGCCGCGCTGCGGCGGAGGCGCTCGGCGGGGTCGTTGACGGCCTCGACCAGGGCGTCGGCCAGGGCGTCCTGGTCGTCGGGGGGGACCAGCCAGCCGCTCCGGCCTGGCTCGACGATGCCGGCGGGGCCGTGGGCGTCGACCGCGACCACCGGCAGGCCGCAGGCCATCGCCTCGATCAGCACCAGCCCGAACTGCTCCCGCACGGACGGCAGGACCAGCAGGTCGGCGGCGTTCAGCGCGGCCGGCAGGAGCTCGTGCGGCCGCCAGCCGGTCAGGAACACGTCGGGCACGCCGAGGGCGCGGACCTCGTCGAGCGGGTGGCGTCCCTCGACCTCGCCCGGGAAGCCGCCGAGCAGCACCAGCGGCGCGCGGACCGCGAAGCGCCGCCTTGCCTGGGCGTAGGCCCGCACCAGCAGCGGCACCCGCTTGACGGCGGTGAAGCGGCCGGAGTAGAGCAGCACCGGCCCGCCGCCGGCGAACGCGTCCAGGTCCTGCTCCCGGTAGCGCACGCTGCCTGGCACCCCGGAGTGGTCCCAGCCCTGGGGGTCCTCGACCAGCCAGCGGCGCCAGTGGGCCATGCGGTCCGCGCCGCTGAGTCGTCGTGGCTCGAAGCGCCCCAGGTCCACCGCGTTCGGCACCCGGACGGCCTGGTCGGCGTCGATGCCGAGCAGGCGGGCGGCCTGCTCGGCCGCGTCCCGCGACGGCACCAGCAGGCGGTCGCAGCCGGCGGCCCAGCGCCGCAGCCGCTTGACCCAGGCGTCCGCGTGCGGCCAGCGCCGCGGCGCGGCCTCGATCTCCCGCAGCATCCCCAGCTCGGTGCCGTGGAGCTGGCCGAGCACCGGGACCCACGGGAACGAGCGCGTGGCCGCCTCGTTCACCGGCGTCAGATGGTGCAGGTGGAGCACGTCGGCGCGGCCGGCGCCGGCCCGCCCGAGGGCCTGCTCCCAGGCCTCCACCAGCCGCTCGTAGGGGCGGTCGCCGACGGCGGCGAAGACCCGGTCCGGCACGCCCGGCCGGTCCTCGTACGAGGGCTGGAACGGCGGGTCGGCGGCCAGCGGGTCGGGCGCCTCCAGGCCGGCCGTGTAGTCGACCCCGGTCACCTCCAGGCCGGCGTAGAAGCTGCCCGCGTGGGTCTGCTCGCCGGGGACGCCCAGCGAGCCGGTGGCCAGGGCGACGTCCCAGCCCGCCGCGGGCAGGCCGGCGGCGAGCTGGCGGGCCGCCTGGGCGGAGCCGCCCCGCGGGAAGAAGAACAGCGCCATCAGCACGCGGCGACGATCGGCGGGGCGCATGCCGCGCACGCTACCCAGCCCGCACCTCCGGCGCAAGGCGAGCGAACCGCCGCCCTGTACGCCGCACCGGCGGTGTGCTACGACTGCCCCGCAGGCTGGCCGGCCCTTTGGGCTGGGGCGGGCGGCTCGCGGCCGTGGTGCCGGCTCCACCGAAGCCCCGACGCCACAGGCCGTGGCACGGATGCGGGCGTGAGGAGGCGGCATGGCCAAGAAGAAGGAGCGGGATGCCGGGCGGTCGGCCGCCGACCGGGTGGTCGCGGCGGCCGATGCGGCCGACCTCGCGCTGGTCAGGTTCTTGTACGTCGACCACGCCGGGGTGGTGCGCGGCAAGGCGGTCTCCCGCGCCCGGCTGGCCGAGCGCATGGCCGCGGGCATCGGGCTGACCGTCGCCATGCAGGCGATGAGCCTGCTCGACGAGCTGCAGCCGGTCGACGGCATGGGCCCGGCGGGGGAGATCCGCCTGGTCCCCGACCCGGCCACCTTCGCTGTCCTGCCCTACGCCCCCGGCGCCGGCGCCATGGCCGCCGACCTGGTCCGCCTCGACGGGCAGCCCTGGGAGGCGTGCCCCCGCAGCTTCCTGAAGCAGGCCGAGGCGACGCTGGCAGCCGAGGGCATCGCGCTGGTGGCCGCGTACGAGCCGGAGTTCACCCTCGGCCGCCGCGAGCCCGACCCCGGCGGCGGCGGGGAGCGGCTGGTCCCGGTCGACGAGAGCCTGTGCTTCTCCACGACCGGCTTCGGCCAGGCCCACGACTACGCCGTCGAGCTGGTGCGCGCGCTCGAGGCGCAGGGGCTCGAGGTCGAGCAGTACTACCCGGAGCTCGGCCACGGCCAGCAGGAGCTGTCGATCCGCCACGCTCCCGCCCTGCGCGCGGCCGACAACCAGGTCGCCTACCGCGAGACGGTCCGCGGGGTCGCCTGGCGGCAGGGCCTGTGGGCCAGCCTCGCCCCCAAGCCCCTGCCCGACCAGGCCGGCAACGGCGCCCACCTGCACCTGTCGCTGTGGGAGGCCAAGCCGGACGGCCAGCCGGGCGGCCGCAACCTGCTGTACGACCCCGACGACCGCTACGGCCTGTCCAGCCTCGGCTACCACTTCGTCGCCGGCGTCCTCGCCCACCTGCCGGCGCTGCTCGCGCTCACCTGCGCCAGCGTCAACAGCTACCGGCGCCTGGTGCCGCACTCCTGGTCGAGCGCGTTCACCTGTTACGGCCCGGACAACCGCGAGGCCGCGGTGCGCATCCCGTCGCGCCTGTGGGGCGCCGACGAGGCCTCCTGCAACCTCGAGCTCAAGCCGTCCGACGCGACCGGCAACCCCTACCTCGCCCTCGGCGGCGTGATCCACGCCGGCCTCGACGGCATCCGCAACAAGCTCGACCCCGGCAAGCCGGTCGAGGTCGACCCGGGCTCGATGTCGAGCAGCACCCGGCGCCGCCGCGGCATCCAGCGGCTGCCCGACTCCCTGTCGGCGGCACTGGACGCGCTGGAACGCGACGAGCTGCTGATGGAGGCCCTCGGCCCGCTGCGCCGCACCGCCTACCTGGCGGTCAAGCGCTCCGAGGCGGCCACCTTCGCCGCCCACGACGCGGCCTTCGAGTGCCGCGAGCACCTGATGAAGTTCTAGCAGTGCCGAGCCCGACAACTGAATTGACGAGGCGCTGAGTGGTGCTGGCGCTCGGCGGCCTCCCGCTGGTCGACCACCACTGTCACGGCATCCGGGAGGGCTGGACGGTCGCGGCCGGGGACGGCGGCGCGGGCCCGCCGGCGTGGCGTTCCTGCTTCACCGAGGCGAGGCGGCCCGCCAGCCTCGCCAGGGACGTCCCCCGCCTGCTCGCCTACCGCCACTTCCTCGATGCCATGGCCGACCGCCTCGGCCTGGAACCCGGCGACCGCGAGCGGCTCGAGGCGCGCGTCGTCGCCAGGCGCGACCGGCTCGCCGGCGCCGACCCCGAGCGCTGGCTGCGCGGCCTGCTGGACGAGGCCGGCACGGCCGCGCTGCTGGTCGACACCGGCTTCGGCGGCCCCGGCACGCTGCCGGTCGCCGAGCTGGCCCGCGCCGCCGCCCGCCCCGTCCTGCCGGTCACCCGGGTCGAGTCGATCGTCGAGGAGCTGCTGCGCGGCGGCGCCGCACGCGGCCCGCTCTCGCGGTTCGTCGACCGCTTCGAGGCGCGCCTGCACGCCGCCGCCGACGGGGGCGCGGTCGCGCTGAAGTCGATCGCGGCCTACCGCGCCGGCCTGGCCCTGCCCGACCACGGCGCCGGCGAGCCCCGCCGCGCCTTCCGCGCGCTCGGCCGCGACCAGGCCGAGCGCTTCGACGACCCCGTGCTGGTCCCGTTCCTGCTGCGCCGGGCCGCCGCGCTGGCCGCGGCGAGGGCGCTGCCGCTGCAGGTCCACACCGGCTTCGGCGACGAGGACCTCGACCTCGCCGCCGCCGACCCGTCGCTGCTCCGCCCCCTGTTCCGCGACCCGCGCACCGAGGACTGCGTGGTCGTGCTGCTGCACTGCCACCCGTTCGTCGACCGGGCCGCCTGGCTGGCCGGCCTGTACCCGCAGGTGTACATGGACCTGTCCCTGACCATCCCGCTGGCCGAACCGGCCGCGGTCCGGATCCTGGCCGGCGCGCTCGCCCTGTGCCCGACCGGCAAGCTGCTGGCCGCCTCCGACGGCCACAGCTACCCCGAGATGCACTGGTGGGGCGCGACCACCTGGCGCCGCGCGCTCGCCGCCGTCCTCGACGCCGAGCTGCGGACCGGCCAGCTCGACCTCATGGGCGCCCATGCCGTCGCCCGGGACGTGCTCGGCGGCACCGCCACGCGCCTGTACCGGCTCCAGACGGACACCTCAGGCGGCTAGCCCCGCCGCCACCGGCACGCTGACCAGCGGAACGGCCTCCGAGCCTGGCTGGCGTCAGCCGAGGCGGGTGGCGGGCGAGGTGCCGAACCGGTCGGCCACCAGCTCCTTGAGGCCGTGGGGGAAGTCCCGGCGCGCGGCCTTGTGCGCCTCGACGAGCTCGAGCTGGGCGTTCGGGGTCCCGGCGAACGCGGCCGCGCACCGCTCCGGTTCCGCGTTCGCAAGCGCGAGGATCGCGCCGGCGCAGCCGAGCGGGCCGGCCATGGCGATCAGCGTGGCCGACCCGACGTAGAGCCAGCCACCGAACCCGGTCAACTCGTCGAGCAGCCGGCCGGGGTCGCCGGAGGAGTCCTTGAGCCCCTGGATCGGCAGCTCGCCCAGCAGCTCGACCGGGATCCCGGGCGGGGACACCTTCGGGTAGTTGTAGGCGAGGACGGGCAGGTCGCCGGCTGCGGCGGCGACCGCCTCGTAGTAGCCGCGCAGGTTGACCCCGCCGGCCGGGGAGAGCACCAGGACCCCGTCGGCGCCGTGGTCGACCGCCGCCCGGGTGAGCGCGACCGCCTGCCTGGTCGACGGCGCTCCGGTTCCGGCGAGCACCGGGGTCTCAGGCGGCACCGCCTGGCGCACCTCGGTCAGCAACGAGGTCCGTTCCTCGTCGGTCAGGCTGGCGGCCTCGCCGGTGGAGCCGGCCACCACCACCGCGCGCATGCCGAGCTCGACCAGGCGCGCGGCGTGCTCGGCGGTCGCCTTCGCGGCGACCTCGCCGTCGTCGTCGAACAGGGTCACGAGCGCCACGCCGACACCGGCGAACAGCGGTCGGGTCATGGGCTGCTCCTCTCCGCGGGCTTGCTCCCACCGTGCCAGGGATCACGCCTCCACGTCGAGGAGCGCGGTCAGGACTCCGACGAGGGTGCGGCCTCAGGTCACCTTGACGAGGGCCGCCACCGACGGGATGCCGCGTGAGTCGACCGCCACCAGGTAGTAGTAGCCCGGCGGGGTCAGGCTCGTGCTCATCGTCAGCGACCAGGCCGGTCCGTTCGGCGTGCTCACCTTGGCGAGCGTGAAGTCACCTTCGGCCGCGCCGAACTGGTGGGTGGTGCTCATCAGCCGGTGCAGCCGGAGGTTCTTCACGGTGGTGCCGGCCGCCAGCCGCACGTCGACCATGAACGCCTGGTTGTGGGCGATCGTCGCCGGCGCCGACGTGATCACCGGGCGGTCGGCCACGTCGACGTACCAGGGCTCGAACTTCTCCACGATCCGCTGCACGGTGGCACGGTTCGGGTTCCCACCCACCAGGATCGCCCGGCCGGTCGGGTCCACCCACATGTTGGAGTGGTACTGGTGGGCCGCCGAGGTGGGAGCCGACGGCTCGAAGCGGTTGACGGACTGCTGGTAGAGCTGCGTCGTGTACACCGGCCTGCCCTGCGGGTCCTGCCCGCCGGCCAGCAGCACCCGCCCGTCGAACAAGGTGGCGTGCGACAGGTACTTCCTCTGCCTGCTCATCGTCGGCCCCGGCCGGTACCTGGGGTTGGCCGAGGAGTAGAGGTCGATCAGGGCGGTCGTGGCGCCACCGCCGCCGGCCACCATCACCTTGCGGCCCTGGGAGTAGGGGAGGAAGAACGACGCCCCCTGGTCGCGCAGGTTGGTGTCGAGCCCGCCCACCGCCTGGAAGGCACCGGTCTGCGGCTGCAGGAACCCCACACGCTGCGCCGGCTTGCCGAACCCCACGCCGGTGAAGAACAGCCGACCGCCCGACGTCGGCAGCATGTGGGGATAGGTCGGCACGTTGAACTGGTAGGGGACCTGACTCCAGGTGCGCGTGCGGTAGTGGTAGATCTCCGGCTGGGTGTTGAGCGCGCCCACCGCGTTGAGCCCGGAGATCACGAAGACGTCGCCGTTGCCCAGCTCCGTGGCCGACGGGTACCAGCGGCCGCGGGCCATCGAGGCGACCTGCACGAACCGCCGGTTGACCCAGTCGTACTCGTAGCTCGCCCGCGTCCCGTGGAAGGGGTCGTACTGCAGGGTGCCGCCAGCCAGCAGCACGTTCCCGTTCGGCAGCGAGGCATGGCCGCTGCAGAACATGTCGCCGGGCGTGGGCAGCTTGTAGGTGCCACAGGTGTCGGGGAAGAAGAGGTAGCTCTGGAACTGGCCGGCCAGGAACGCCTCCTTGCTGTTGCCCGAACCCGCCATCAGCAGCACCGAGCCGTCGGGCAGCACCGAGGCGTGCACCGGGTTGAACCCCACGGGGAGCTCGCAGCGCGTCCACCGCCCGGCCATCGGCCCAGCCACCTCCAGCGGCCGCCGCTGGGCAGGCGTCAACGGCGCCATCGAGGTCTGGAGCGCGCTCCGCTCGTTCGCCTGTATCGACTCGATCGTCTCGCGGGCGATCCGCGCAGCCTCGGACTCACCCGACGCCGCCGTACCCCGCGTCACTCCGGCCGCCGGCGCTGGTGGCACGAGCAACCCCACACCCACCAGCAGCGCCGTGGCCAGCACAGATCCCACCTTCACTGGCCCGCTCCACCGTCACCCGCACTGGCAACAGCCGTACTGGGAAGGTCGCGTTCGGAGCAACCAAACCCGCAATAGTGTGACGGCCACGCAGAGTGGTGGCAATAGGGGGCAAGCTTGCTACGATTGGGCGCTGCGGCGGAATTAGATCTAACGGGGAATTAGACCGGCTGGTCCGTTCGCTGCCGCTTGGTTGCTACAGCAGCTCGGCGATCAGGGCGGCGGCGCGGGCGGCGCCGTCGGTCTCCACGGCGAGAGAGTCGACCGGGCGGTCGAGCTCCTCGGCGATGGCGGCCGCGATCAGCTCGGGGGTGGCGGTGGCGTAGTCCATCCGCCGCCCGGCGCGGTAGCGGTCGAGCCGGTGGGCGACGTGGACGTTCTGCTCGAAGTGGTTGCGCAAGGGGAAGTAGAGGAACGGGCGCCGGCCGGCGACCAGCTCCATGCAGGTGGTCAGCCCGCCCTGGACCACCGCGAGGTCGCAGGCTGCCAGGTGGTGGTGGAGGTCGGGGACGAAGCCGAGCACCTCCACCCCGTCGGGCGCCTCGAGCGAGCGGGGGTCGATGCGGGGTCCGGCCACGGCGAGCAGCCGCAGGCCGTCCACCCGGCGGGCCGCGTCGGGGACGGCCGCGAGCACCCGTCGCAGCAGCGCCTGGCCGACCCCCGACCCGCCGACGGTGACGATCACCACCCGCTCCTCCGGCCGGTAGCCGAGGCGCTCGCGCAGTTCCTGGCGGTCGCCGAGCTCGGCGGGGTCGAAGCCGGTGACGTAGCCGGTGAAGGCGTAGTGCGCTAGCGTCCACTCCCGGATCGCCGGGAGCCCGGGGCCGAAGCCGAGCGGGACGACGTCGTCGGGGTTGCCGACGAACAGCGCCCGGTCGCGGACGCGGGGGAAGCGGGCGACCTGCTCGATCATCTCGGCGTTGTAGTCGGTGGTGAGGAACGCCTCCCGCTCGCCGCCCTCCGGCATCGGGACCCAGCCGACGAAGTCGGTCATCCAGCAGAAAGCGGTGCGCTTCAGCTCGGGGTTCTCGTGCCAGTAGTAGTCGACGTCCCAGGCCTCGTCGCCCACCACCAGGTCGTAGGCGCCGTCGGCGACGGCCTCGTGGAACACCATGAAGTTGGCCACCAGGATCTCGTCCATGCGGCGGATCGCCTGGAAGGCGTTGAGGTCGTGGTCGGTCGCCTCGCGCTGGATGTGGGCGGACTCCGACGCCAGGAAGCTGCTGGCCGGGTGGATGCGCTCGCCCTTGGTCTCGAGCAGCTGCGTGACCGGGTGCTGGGCGAGCCAGTCGATCTCCAGGTCGGGGACGAGTTCGCGCAGCTCCTTGGCGATGGCGGCGTCCCGCCGGGCGTGGCCGAGCCCGATCGGGGAGGACAGGTACAGCGCCCGCTGCCGCCGGCTGCGGCCACGGGTCCAGTGGTCCACCTGTGGCCGGGCCGGCGTGACCCGCTCGGCGAACTCGTGGATCAGCAGGTTGGTCTTGACGGGGTCACGCCCCTGCGGGATGTGGCCGGCGCCCTCGAGCACGACCAGGCGGCCGCCGGTCGCCTCGGCGAGCACCTTGCCCCGCCGCTGTGAGCTGATGGCGTCCTCGTTGCCGTGGACGACCAGCACCGGGCAGCGGACGCGGGCGCACCAGGCGAGCAGGGTCTCCTCGTCGGGCCGGGCGACCTGCGAGGCGCCGAGCACCTCTGGGGTGGTCTCGAGGCCCCAGCCGACGGAGTCCTCGACCTGCTTGGTCGAGTGCGGCTCGGTGAAGCACTGGCCGAAGAAGAACCAGAGGAAGTCCTCGTAGTGGTCCAGCCAGTAGTGGCGGTTGTACTTGGCCCATCCCTCGGTGGAGACGTAGGGCTCGTCGAACGGATGCTCCCCCCGCACCTCGTGGACGGGGGCCAGGTCCAGCGACGGCCCGGTGAAGACGCCGCCGAGCGCCCGCTCCGGGTGGTGCGCCATGAGCCAGAGCGCCCATTGGGAGCCCATCGACAGCGACACCAGCACCGCGCGGTCGGTCCCGGTCGCGTCCATGACCGCCAGGGCGGCCGCGCCCTGCCGCTCGCAGCGGTAGGGCGCGGCGTCCAGCGGCCGCTCGGAGCGGCCGTTGCCGGGCCCGTCGTAGGTGACCACCCGGTGGTGGCGGGCGAGGTAGTGCACCTGCGCCTTCCAGAAACGGGCGTTGATGATCGTCCAGCTCGGCATGAGCAGGAGCGTCGTCTCCCCGGAGCCTGCAACCTCGTAGTGGAGCTTGACGCCGTCGTGGTCGACGAAGCCTTCGGCGTCGGGTTCGCGTGCTCGCATCTCAGCCCTCGGTTCGTTCCCGGGACGGTCGCAGGAGCCTCGCCAGGCCGGCGCGGGTTGCCGCCAGCCTGGTCCGGCCGATCGCCACCACGAAGGAGAGCGTGCCGCCGCCGACCACCAGGAGGTTGACGAGCGAGTCCTCGCCCATGTGGTGCGCTACGGGTGTCATCGGTCAGCTGGTGTAGCAGTAGGAGTCGCTGGAGGCGTCCCCGGCCTGCAGCCGCGTCTGGTGGACCCGCAGCCCACGGAAGTCGTCGCCGTTGGGGAAGAACCCCGCATCGGGCGTGATCCCGCCGTTGGAGTCGGCGTCGAGCTTGGCCACCCAGGCACCCACCCCGTCGGGGTAGAAGATGTCGTCCCAGGCGGCGTACAGCGAGTTGGTCAGGTACACGCGCTTGCCGTCGCGGCTGATCTCCACCATCTGCGGCCCGCCCCGGAGCGGCTGGTCGGGCGCGGCGGGGTGGGGCTGGCGCCGTACGATGCCGCCGAGCTTGACCGCGCCGGTCTCGCGCGGGTTGAACGGGTCGCTGACGTCGTATTGCTTCAGCTCGCCGGTGCCCCAGCAGGCGACGTACAGCCAGCGGTCGTCCACGGACAGGTCGATGTCGGAGACCAGCGGCGGCACGGCGCCGAACGGCTTCAGCGCCGGCGGCAGGTCGTCGGCGTCGGCCGGCTCCGCGGGGATGGTGATGACCTTGCGCGCGGCCCAGTTGTCGCCGTCCTTGTGCCACATCCACACCGAGGCAGACAGGTCCTCGACGCTGATGACCACCCCGACGAAGCCCCACGCCTTGGACGGGTCGTGCGCCGGTCGCAGCTCCAGCACCATCTGGTGCTGGTCGCCGAGGTCGACGCGCTGCAGGAGGCGCCGCTCCGACATCGACCAGAAGTTGAGGTGGTGGCCGAACTTGCGGCCGAGCAGGTCCTCGGGGTTGAGACCGTTCTCGACCATGGACGGCGTGGCCCACTCCGAGGTGATCACCGTGTCGTGGTTGAGGTGCCACCACACGTCGTAGGCGAAGAACTGCTCGCCGCGGTCCAGCTCCCACGCGCCGATCACGTCGAAGGTGTCGTGGTCCAGCAGCGCCACGCCGCCGGGGCCGTCGTCGCCGTTGGCGCCGCCGAGCGCGGACATGAAGATGCCGCCAGGACCGCAGTGCAGCGTGTGCGGCCGCGAGTAGCCCGCCTTGCTGGCCAGCTCGTCGGCGCCGATCTCGCGGACCACCCTGGGGTTGCGCGGGTCGGGCTTGGTGTCCAGGACGTAGGTGCGCGAGGAGCGCAGGCCGGGGACGATCAGGTAGCGGCGTTCCAGGGGCTGGCCGTGGTCGCCGTGGCCCTGGTGGCACAGGGCCGAGGAGCAGGCGTTCCAGCCGAAGTGGTGCAGCTCGTTGCCGCCGGTGGGCAGCTCGGTCCAGCCGACGACGCGGCCGTAGGTCGACGAGGACGGGTCGCAGTCGAGCACCGTCATCGCGTCCTTCGAGCTTCCGGTGGGATCGAACGCCGCGACGTAGGCGAGCTGCTCCGGCGGAGCGGCGATGGCGGCTGACGGGGTGCGGTAGAAGGTGGGATCGGTCGTCTCGGGCATGTCTTCCCCTCCGTGGCGCTGGTGGCCTAGATCTCGGTCGTTCGACCGACTGCTGGATTGTTAACCTGATGATACGATATGTCAAGGTCGGTCGATCGATCGACTCGGAACTCGTGAGGAAGGGGGCTGTGGCGTGGCGAAGGCTGCCGTGGACACCCGCATGGTCATCATCGAGGCCGCCCGCCGGCGGCTGCTCGCCGACGGCTATGCGGGCATGTCCACCCGCAAGGTCGCCGAGGAGGCTGGGGTGCCGCTCAGCCAGCTCCACTACCACTTCGGCTCCAAGGGCGGACTGATCCTGGCGCTGTTCGAGATGGAGAACGAGCGCCGCCTGGAGCGCCAGGCCCGCATGTACGCCGAGGACACGCCGCTGTGGCAGCGCTACGAGCGCGCCTGCGACTTCCTCGAGGACGACCTCGACTCCGGCTACGTGCGGGTGCTGCAGGAGATGATCGCCGCGGGGTGGTCGAACACGGAGATCGGCGACGCCGTCCGCGCGCTGCTGGCCGGCTGGTTCAAGCTGCTCACCGAGGTGGTCCGCGAGGCCGGGCGCCGCCACGGACCGATCGGCCCGTTCACCGCCGAGGAGCTGGCCACGCTCGTCGCCACCGCGTTCATCGGCTCCGAGGCGCTGCTGCTGCTCGGCTTCGACCGCCAGGTCGCGCCGATCCGCTCGGCGCTGCGGCGGATCGGCGTCCTGATCAGGGAGCGGGAAGAGGGCTGAGGGCGCGACGCTAGGCGATCAGCGCCGTGGCGAGCCGCCGCAGCGGCTCGACCGGGAACGGAGTGTCCGGCGGGCCGGGGCTCAGCAGGCTGAGCGTGACCTGGTCGGCGCCGGCGCGCAGGTGGGCGGAGACGCGGGCGGCGATCGCGTCGAGGTCGCCCCAGGCGACCAGCGCGTCGACCAGCCGGTCGGAGAGCTGGGTGATGTCGTCCTGCGTGAAGCCCATGCGCTGGATGTTCGCCGTGTAGGCGGGGGCGCTGGCGAGGAAGCGGAGCGGTCCGCGGGCGAGCTCCCTGGCTCGTCGCGGGTCGGTCTCGAGGGCGACGAGCTGCCCGACGACGAGGCTGGTGTCGCCGCCGAGCTGCGAGCGCGCCCGGGCGGTGTAGTCGGGCGTGACCAGGAAGGGGAACGCGCCGGCCGCGCGGTCGTGGGCGAGCTGGAGCATGCGGGGACCGAGCGCCGCCATGACGCGCGCGCCCGCCGGCACGGTCGGGGGCACGGTGTCGAGCTCGTCCAGGTAGGCGGCGAGCGTCCGCAGCGGCCTGGGGCCGTGGGCGCCGCCGAGCCCGACGACGAAGCGGCCGGGCTGGACCGCGTCGAGCTCGGCGTGGAGGGCGGCCACCGAGGCTCGGTCGAACCGGTCGACCGAGATGATGCCGCTGCCGACCCGCACGTCGCGGGTGGCGGCCACGACGTCGCGGATCTGGTCGAGGCTCCGCAGGGGGCCGCCGGACAGCCAGATCGTCGCGTAGCCCACGGCTTCCAGCTCGCGGGCGGCGTCGAGGGAGGCGGCTCCGCCGCCGGGCGTCACCTGGACGCCGATGCGGCCGAGCTCGAGCTTGGTCATGTGCGTGTCTCCCACCCTCGGGGCGTGCCGATCGGGACGACCTTCAGCGCCAACGCGGCCCCCGGCGCGCTTGTTCCGCGCCCTACCGCAGCCGGGCGGTGCCGGCGTTGCTGAGCCTGCCGGCGTTGCGGGTCAGGACGGCGAGGAGCAGGAGCGGCGTGAGCAGGAAGGCGGCGTGCAGGCCGACGGCGTCGGCGAGGGCGCCCAGCAGCAGTGGTGCCGCGCCGATGGCCAGGCCGGAGGCGAGGGCGCAGCGGGCGGCGGCGCGGTCGGGGTCGCCGGGCCAGGCGGCGAGCGCCTCGGCGAGGGCGACCGGGTAGAGCAGGGCGACGCCGAGGCCGGCGAGCAGCAGCCCGGCCGCGGCGGCGAGCGCCTGGTCGACCGTCCAGAGCACGGCGAACCCGGCGCCGGCGAGGGCGGCCGCCGCGGCGAGGAGCCGTGCCGGGACGGGCACCAGCCGGGTCACCGGCACGGCGGCGGCGCGGCCGGCGGCCATGCCGAGCAGGAACAGCGCCGCGCCGGCGGCAGCCCCGTCGGCGCTGAAGCCGCGCTCGGCGCGGAGGTAGTCCGCCGCCCAGAAGACCAGGCAGAACTCGGCCGCGACCACCAGCAGCACGTCCAGCCAGCGTCCGAGGAACGCCGGGGAGGCGGGCTGGGAGGCCTCTGCCCGCGCCTGGCCGGCGGCCTCCGGCCCGGCCGTGCGGCGCGCCCGGGCCAGGGACGCGACCAGCGCCACGACGGCGACCAGCGGCAGGGCGAGGTAGCCGGCGCGCCAGCCGGCGCCGGTCCGCAGGGCCGCGCCGACCAGCAGCGGGGCCAGCACCGAGGTGGCGCTGGCGGTCCCGTTGGCCTCGGCGATCGCGGTCGCGGCGCGCTGCCCGTGCTCGATTCGTAGGCGTGCGGGTGCAAGCTGCACCAGCCCGGCGCCGCCGGCGCCCAACAGCAGCGCTCCCGCACCGCTCAGCACGCGGTCCACGCCGGAGGCGAGCAGCAGCGCGCCGCCGCCGAGGGCGGCCAGCGCGGCGGGAAGGGCGTGGGGACCGAGCGCCCGCGCGACCCGGTCGCCGGCGACGCCCGCGCCGACCAGCCCGACGGCGAACGTCGCCGGGTACAGCGCGACCTCGGCGCGGCTGAGCCCGAGCTCGCCGCGCAGCTCGGGCAGGATCACGCCGAGACCGTTGAGCAGGTAGCCGAGGCAGCCGAACGCGGCGTACAGCGTCAGGGTCGCCCGGCTGCGCCTCATCGGCGGGCCGCGCGCAGCAGGCCGGCGAGCTCCGCCAGGTCGCGGAGGCGGAGGTCGGCCGGCAGCCCGCGGAGCGACGCGACCCTCGCGCCGGCCGCGCGCCCGGCCTCGATCCCCGGCGTCGAGTCCTCGACGACCAGGCAGCGCCGCGGCTCGACGCCGAGCCGGGTGGCGGCCAGCAGGAACCCGTCGGGGGCTGGTTTGCCCCGGCGCACGTCCTCGAGGGTGACCAGCAGGGGCGGGTGGATCCCGGCCGCGTGGAGGCGGGCGCGGGCCAGGCCGCTGCCGGCGCCGGTGACCACCGCCCACGGCAGCGCCAGCCGGTCCAGCTCCCCGAGCAGCCGCCCGGCGCCCGGCATCGCGGTGGTGCCGGCGGCGACCGCCTCCTGCAGCTCGGTCTGCCTGGCGGCGGCCCGTTCGGCCGCCGCCGGCGACAGCCACGGCGCCACCAGCCGCACGGTCGCGGCCGCCGGACGCCCGTGCGCGACCTCGAGGACCGATGCCGCGTCGACGCCGTGCTCCCGCGCCCACGAGCGCCAGGCCCGCTCCACGTCGGCGTCGGAGTCGACCAGCGTCCCGTCCATGTCGAGCAGGACCGCCTCGAGGTCGCGCAGCACCGGGACCATGCCGGAAGGGAGGACCCTCGCCACGGCTCCCTCCTTATACTCGTGCTACGAGCATAATACCGATGGGAGAGGATGTCACCATGAGAGCCGAGCGCGCCCACCAGGCCAGCGCCCTCCGCGTGCAGGGCCTGCTGGCCGTGCTCCGCCAGGTCCACGCCCACCCGGGGGCCACCAGGGCCGAGCTGTCCAGGGCGCTGGACCTGCGCAGCAGCTCGGCCGCGGAGATCACCGCCCGGCTCAAGGCCCTGCGCCTGGTCACCGAGACCGGGGTCGCGCCGACCGGGAGCCGGGGCCGGCCCTCGCCGGCGCTGGTCGCCCACGCGGACGGGCCGCTGGTCTGCGCCGTCGAGATCAGCCACGAGCGCTGGCGGGTGGCGGCCGTGCAGCTCGGCGGTGCGGTGGTCGACGAGCACGCCGGCAGGCACCGCCGGCGTGCCGCCGAGGACGTGCTCGGCGCCGTGCGGGAGGAGGTCGCCTCGCTGCACGGGCGCTACGGCGAGCGCCTGCGCGCCGTCGCGGTCGCCGTCCCGGCGACCGTCCGGGGCGACCGCATCGTGCAGGCGAGCAACCTCAGGTGGCGCGACGTGTCGCTCGAGCCGCTGCGGCCGACCCCGTCGACGCCGCTCCTGGTCGGCAACGACGCCTCCCTCGCCGGTGTCGGCGAGTCGCGGCGCGGCGCCGCCGTCGGCACACCCGTGGCGCTGCACCTGACCATCGAGGTCGGCGTCGGCGGCGTGCTGGTGGTCGGCGGCCGCGCCATGACCGGCACCAGCGGCGCGGGCGGCGAGTTCGGCCACATGCCGTTCGGCGACCCGTCCAGGCGTTGCCTGTGCGGCGCCCACGGGTGCTGGGACCTCGAGGTCGACGGGCGCGCGATGGCACGCATCCTGGCGCGCCCCGCGCCGCGGGACCCCAGGACCGCCGGCAACCGCGTCCTCGCCGAGGCCGCCGCCGGCGACCCCGCCGCCCGCCGCGCCGTCGAGGCCGTGACCGCGGCCTTCGGGCGCGGGGTCGCCGCCCTGGTCAACGCGCTCGACCCCGATCTGGTGACCCTGTCCGGGTTGGCGCTCGGGCTCGCCGGCGCCGCGCCGGGCGCGCTCCACCAGTCCTACCGCGGCGGGCTCATGCGCTTCCGCCGCTCGCAGCCGCCGCCGCTGGTGCCGTCGGCGCTCGGCGCCGACGGCACGCTGGTCGGCGCCGCCGAGGTCGCCTACGACACCGTCCTGACCGACCTCGGCCTCGCCGCCTGGTCGGCGGCGACCGCCCAGCCCGGGATCAGGCGCCGACAGTCCGCGGGTTGATCACCGCGGCGGGCACGCCCCGCTCGCGCAGCACCAGGTGCCCGCCGGTGAGCACGACCGTCTCCGATGGTTGCGGCCCCGCCGCGGTGGCCACGGTCTCAGCCCTGGGAGATGAGCGAGGCCCAGCCCTGGTTCTGGCCGGCGAGCACGCGCTCGGTGTCGGCCACGAACTCGGCGGCGGCCTCGTCGCTCGCGCTGCCCGCGTCGAACGACGCGAGCAGGCGTTCGAGCTCGTCGGCGGTGGCGGCGTAGGAGGCGGCGATGCGGTCGTGCTGGGCGCTGGCGAGATGGGCGGCGACGGCGGCGCCGACCGTCGTGGCGACCGCCACCCAGGCCGACAGGTCCCCGTGGAGCGCCCCGCCGACGGCGGAAAGGACGGCCGCGGCGGCGGTGGCGGTCAGCTCGGCGCCGCGCCACCGCCGCGCGAGCCGCTCGTGCTTGCGCACCCGGCTGGCGTGCCAGCTCGCCTGGTCCTGGGCGCGGTCGCTGACGTAGTCGGCGATGCCGGCGACGGTGGGGACGGGCCGGTCGTCGGGGTCCACGGCCATGGCCAGGCGCAGCAGCGACCTGGCGCGCTCCTGGATGGCGGCGACCCTGGCGGCCAGCTCGGCGTCGCGGTCCGCTCCCGCGAACGGCGCGACGCGGGCGAGATACTGGTACACCGCGCTCTTGAGGCTCTCCGAGGCCGCCCGTGCCTCCACCCAGGTGCGCAGGCGGTCGGCGCCGAGCATGCGGCTCTGCACGATGCCGGCGAGCGCCAGCGCGGCCGCGCCGAGCGCCCCGAAGGTGGTCGTCACCCCCGCGGAGAAGCGGCCGGCCTGGGCGGCGAGCGCACCGAAGACCGCGCCGACCACGATCAGGGCGAGGTTCCAGGTCCGCCAGCGGTCGAGCGAGCGCCTGGTCCCGTCGGCCACCCGGGACCAGCGGCGGTGACGCCGCCAGGCGTCCTCGACGCTCGCCATGCACACCTCCTTGCGGGGCAGCGAGGACGGGATGGTATACGCGGCAAGGCCGCGGACACGATGCCGGCGTTCCATCCTGACCGGCTCGTCCGGTCGTGCCAGGTTCCGGCCATGCGACCCTGGGGCGATTCGACATGAAGGCGCTTGGTGCCGTCGGCAACGCCATGGCGGGGATGGGGTGTCCCGGAGGCGCCGTCTCGACCTGTGCCTGCTCGGCGTCGGCGCGCTGGTCGTCGCGGGTGCGGCGGCGGCGGCGGGTCGTGGTGACCCTCGTTCTGCCGACGGCTCCTCGGTAGCACTGGTGGGACAAATCGAATAATCTGGTCGAGCGTAGCCCGGGAATACGTCGCGTCCGAGCAGAAGCGCCTGGACGGTCTGGACGGCGGCGCTCACGTTGGTATGGTAGGCGCACGTGCCACCATGACCAGGTTCGTTCCGTTCGCCCGAACCCCGAACCTTGGGAGGAAGTCTTCGAGGCCCGGCGTGAGCGTTGACAGCCACTGGACCGAGGCCGTCGAAGTGGTGACGGTCGGTCGCGCGCTCGCGCCGTTGCGCGGGCGCGCCTCGGTGAAGAGGCACTGATGGGGGCGGCGCGGGCGATGACACAGGTGGCTCCGAGCGGCGCGCGCCGGTTCCACACGGCCGTGGCCGTCGCGGTGGTGACCGGCGTCGTCTGCGTGGCCTGGCGGCTGACCATGTTCGGCGGCGAGCGGGTCACCGTCGCCGCGATCGACGTCATCTCCGTGCTGGCCGCGCTGGCGGCGGCGGTCGCCTGCTTCGCGGCCAGCCGGCGCCGCGGCAGCTTCGGCCGGGCGTGGACCATGGCGATGCGCCGCGCCTGGCGCCTGGTCGGCCTCTCGCTGGTGGCGATGGGCGTCGGCGACCTGATCTGGCTGTGGTACCAGATGGTCAGGAACGTCGAGGCGCCGTGCCCGTCGCTGGCGGACGTGGCCTACCTCGGCTCGGTGCCACTGATGGCCGCCGGCGTGCTGTCGTTCCCGGTCGCGCCGGCGCAGCGCGCGGCGCGGCTGCGCACCCTGATGGACGGCGTGCTGATCGCCGGGTGCCTCCTGATCGTCTCCTGGGTCCTGGTGCTGAAGCCGGTCTACACGCAGTTCGACGTCCCACTGGTGGAGCGGGTCATCGAGCTCGCCTACCCGCTCGGCGACATCACCAACGCCACCATCGCGCTGATCCTGCTGGCCCGCACGCGCGGGCGCGGGCCAGCGCCGCTGTGGCTGGTGGCCTTGTCCATGGGTGTGTTCGCGGTGAGCGACACCCTGTTCCTGTACCTCGACCAGACCGGCCAGTACGGCCAGGGGAACCTGATCGACGTCGGCTGGCCCGTCGCCTACCTGCTGCTGGTGCTCGCCCCGCTGCGGCCGGTGCGCTCGCGCATCCGCCAGGACGCCCAGGACCAGGTCTCGCTGACCCAGCTCGTGCCGTCCTACGGCGTCCTCGCGGTGGCGGTCACCGTCTACCTCCTCACCGACGAGTTCGACCCGTTCCTGTTCTGGGTCAGCGTCGTGATCGGCGCCCTGGTGCTGCTGCGAGGGGTCGCCAGCATCGTCGAGAACCGGCGCCTCAACCAGCGCCTGGTGCGCCTGGTGGGGGAGCTGAGCGAGCGCGAGAACCAGCTCGCCCACGCGCTGTCCCGCGGCAAGGCGGCGGCCGAAGGGCTGCAGGCGGCCGACGCGATGAAGGACACGTTCCTGCAGGCCGTCTCCCACGACCTGCGCAACCCGCTGGCGGCCATCCTCGGCGTCGCCCTCACCCTGGAGCGGACCAAGTTCCACCTGCCCCGGGACAAGGCGATGGAGCTGCTCGACATGCTGGTCGAGAAGGCCCGCAAGCTCGACCGGCTGCTCAACGACCTGCTGGACCTGAACCGCCTGGAGCAGGGCGTGCTCGAGCCCGACCGCTCGCCGACCGACGTCCGCGAGCTGCTGCTCCGCGTGGTCGGCGAGATCGACCAGCTGCAGGGCTGGCCCGTCCAGGTCGACGCGCCCGCGGTGATGGCCGCGATCGACGCCCCCAAGGTCGAGCGGATCGTGGAGAACCTGCTGGTCAACGCGACCAAGCACACGCCGCCAGGCACGCCGGTGTGGGTCGCCGGCCTGGTACACGGCCGCGACCTCGAGCTGGTGGTGGCCGATGCCGGCCCCGGCGTCCCGCCGGAGCTGGTGGGCTCCGTCTTCGAGCCGTTCGACCAGGGCGGCCGCAACGACCCGCGCGGCGTCGGCATCGGCCTGTCGCTGGTGGCCCGTTTCACCCAGCTCCACGGCGGCCAGGCGTGGGTGAGCAGCCGCACCGGCGGCGGGGCCTCGTTCCACGTCCTGCTGCCGGGCACGGTGATGCCCGGCACCCCCGTCCCTTCCTCCCTGCCGGGGCGCGCCCCGGCGCACCGGGCTCTACCCGCCAGCGAGCGCTACCCGGTCCCGCGCTGAGCAGGACCGCTCAGCGCGGGACCAGCTCACTCAAGCCCTTCCGGCGGCCTGACGTCCGCGACGCGCGAGGGCGTCCACGGTCGCCGCGATCAGCAGCACGCTGCCGGTGATCAGGAACTTGATGTCCGACTCGAGGCCGAGCAGGTCCATGCCGTTGGAGATCGAGCCGATCACCAGCGCGCCCAGCAGGGCGGACCAGGCCGAGCCGCGGCCGCCGAACAGGCTGGTGCCGCCGATCACCACGGCCGCGATGGCGTTGAGCAGGGTGTCGCTGGCACCGGAGCTCTGGTTGACCGCGAACAGGCGCGAGGCGGCCAGGATGCCGCCGGCGGCCGCCATGGTGGAGGCCATCACGAACACCACCAGGCGGACGTTGTTGACCTGGATGCCGGCGCGGCGGGCGGCCTCGTCGCTGCCGCCGACCGCGAGCACGTGGCGGCCGAAGCGGGTCCGCCGGATGAGGATGTCGAACGCCACCACGAGGCCGATGAAGATCACCGCAGCCAGCGGCAGGCCGCGGTCGGCGGCCAGCACCGCCGCGGTCGCCAGCAGGGCCACCGCGAGGACCACGATCCGGGTCACCAGGAAGCGCAGCGGTGGCACCGGCAGCCCGGCCGCCAGGCGGGAGCGCCGCTCCCACAGCTTCAGCCCGGCGTAGGCGACGATCGCGACCACCGCCAGCAGCCAGGCGTCGAGCGGGATGAAGAAGGTGTTGGCCAGCCCCTCGATGAAGCCGTCGGAGACGGTGATCGTGCCGGTCGAGCCGAGCACGAACAGCAGCGCCCCCTGCCAGGCGAGCAGCCCGGCCAGGGTGACCACGAAGGCCGGGATGCGGAACCGGGTGACCCAGAAGCCCTGGATCAGCCCGACGACCGCGCCGGCGCCGAGCGCCGCGAGGACCGCGAGCCAGCCGGGCACGCCTTGCTTGACGTTGAGCACGGCCATGATCGCCGCGGTCAGCCCGCTGACCGAGCCGACCGACAGGTCGATCTCGCCGAGCAGCAGGACCAGCACCAGCCCGATGGAGATCGTTCCGACGGCGGCGATCTGCAGCACCAGGTTGGTGAGGTTGCCCGGGGTGAGGAAGTTCTCGTTGGCGATCCAGAACACCAACCAGATCACGGCGATGCCGATGATGACCGGCAGGTTGCCGAGCTCTCCCTGGGCCAGGCGGCGGCGGAAGCCGGCCACGGCGCCGGCGAAGCCAGGTTGGTCGGAGACGAGCCGGGGATCGAGGTCGGAGACGGTCATTCCTCGGTCACCTCCACGCTGTCGGCCTGCTCCTCGATTGCCTTGGCCTCCTCGCCGGCCTTCGCGCCGGTGATCGCCGAGACGACCTCGTCGGAGTCGGTCTCGCCGGCCTCGAAGGTGGCCACGTGGCGGCCGAGGCGCAGCACCTCGATGCGGTCGGCGACCTGGAACACGTCGGCCAGGTTGTGGCTGATCACCACCACCGCCAGGCCCTGGTCGCGCAGCGTGCGGATGAGGTTGAGTACCTGTGCGGTCTGGGCCACGCCGAGCGCGGCGGTGGGCTCGTCGAGCACCGCCATCTTGGGCTCGCCGAGCATGGAGCGGGCGATCGCGACCGACTGGCGCTGCCCGCCGGACAGGGAGGCGACCTGGGTCCGGACGCTCGGGATGCGCACCGCCAGGCGCTTCAGCACCTTGCTGGCCTCCTGCTCCATGGCGGTCTCGTCGAGCAGCCGGCCGCGGCCGAGCTCCTCGTGCCCGAGGTAGAGGTTGGCCACCACGTCGAGGTTGTCGCACAGGGCGAGGTCCTGGTAGACGGTGGCGATCCCGAGGGCGGTGGCGGCCTGCGGGCCGTTCACGTGTACCTGCTTGCCTTCGAAGCGGTACTCGCCCTCGTCCATCGGGTTGATGCCGGCGATTGTCTTGATCAGGGTCGACTTGCCGGCCCCGTTGTCACCGACGAGGGCGGTGACCCGGCCGGCCTCGGCCGCGAAATCGACCGAGGTGAGCGCTTGCACGGCGCCGAAGCGCTTGCTCACCCCGTGCAGCTCGAGAAGGGGGGTGCTGGCGGCCACTGGCGTCTCCTTCGAGGTGGCCCCGGCGCCCGTCACGGGCGCCGGGGCCACCGGTCGGCTCTAGCGTAGCGGCGCTGGTCGGCGTCAGGAGATGCCGGCCTCCGAGCAGGCCGAGGCCGCCGGACCGCTGCAGATGTCGCTGACCTTGAGGAAGTTGTCCTTGATGATCGTGTCCTTGATGTCGTCCTTGGTCACCGGGACCGGCTCCAGCAGCACCGAGGCGACGTCCTTGGTGCCGTTGTTGACCTTCGCGGTCGCCGCCGCGGAGTCCTTCTTGCCGTTGACCAGGTCGACGGCGAGCTGGGCCGCGCCCTCGGCCTCCGGCTTGATCGCCTTGTAGACGGTCATGTACTGCTCGCCGGTGAGCAGCCGCTGGATCGCGGCCAGCTCGGCGTCCTGCCCGGTGGTCGGCCGGGTGGAGGGCTTGATGCCCTGGCCCTTCATGGCCGCGATCGCGCCGCCGCCGGTGCCGTCGTTGGCGGCGTACACGCCCACGAACCCGTCCTTGCCGACCGCGGTGATCGCCTGCTCCATCTCCGTCTGGGCCTTGTCAGGCGACCAGTCCGGGGTGTCGTACTCCTTGGCGACCTTGAAGCCCGAGGAGTCGATCACGCTGTGCGCGCCCTTCTTGAACAGCTTGGCGTTGTTGTCGGTGGGCGCGCCGTTGATCATCACGATCGAGCCCTTCTTGCCGTCCTTCTTGAGCTTGTCGACCAGCGACTGCCCCTGGAGCTGGCCGACCTTCTCGTTGTCGAACGAGATGTAGTAGTCCACGTCGGCGTTGAGGATCAGCCGGTCGTAGCTGACCACCGGGACGCCGGCGGCCTTGGCCTTGCTCACCATCGCGCCGGCCGAGGCGGAGTCGACCGGGTCGAGGACCAGGACCTTGGCGCCGTTGGTCAGGGCCGCCTCGGCCTGGCTCTGCTGCTTGGCGGCGTCCTGGTCGGCGTTGGAGTAGATGATCTCGCAGTCCCCGCACAGCGCCTTGACCTTGGCCTCGAACAACGGCCGGTCCTGCGCCTCGTACCGGGTGGTCTTCGTCTCCGGCAGCAGCAGGGCGATCTTCTTTGCCCCGCCGCCACCACCCCCGCCGCTCTTCTCCGTGGTGGCACACCCTGCCGCCACCAGGGTGACCAGCGCCGCGATGGCGACCAGCCGCCCGACTGTCGCGGTGCGCGCTCCGAACAACCTCCCCACCTTGCCTTTCGTCGTCCGTGGGCTTCCCACATGTCCAAGCGCCGGCCGTCGCGTCCGACCGCGCCGCCGGCAACACGTCGCTCCCTCCGGTCACCTCCCTCGGCTCAGGCCGGGCGGCCCGCACCAGCCGCCGTGGCTCCGTCCGAACGCAGCCTACAAGTTCCGCCGGGTGGCCTGCTCAGCCGCGGCCACCCGCATGGCCGTCGGCGCCGGGGCCGCCTCCACCCCGCCGGCCGACGCGCCGACGACCACGGTGTCGTGGTCAGCCATGCGAGCCTCCTGGACGGTCGGGTCGGGGAGCCGTACGGCCGGGCACCGCGAGCCGCCTCCGAGGAATGGACCGCTCGGAAGGCCGATGCCACCAGCGTGTTCATCATCCACTTCCCCGAGGCGCGCGTCCACGCCGACGGCGCGTTCTGGGTCTAGGAGCGGCCCGCCGCCGAATGTAAGGTTGGCTTGGCAGACGCTTGGGAGGAGGGGCATGGGCGCTGAGGTCGACGCCGCCATCCTCGGGGCAGCTGCCCGGGTGCGCGACGCCGCCGCCCGCGCGGTCGCCCGGGCCAGGGCCCTCGGCGTCCGGGTCGCCGAGGCGCGCCGCAGGCGGCAGGCGCTGGTCGAGCGCGCCACCACGCCGCGCCACGCCTCCCGCGTCGAGCGCGCCCACTGGACCCGCAGTGAGAGCGTGAGCCGCTTCCTGGTCCAGGGGCTGGTCGACGGGCAGGAGGTGAGCGCAGCTTGGAGCGGCGGCCGGCTCGCCTGTGACGAGCGCCTGCGCACGCGGGCGCTGCTGCTGGTCGACCTGGAGGAGGAGTTCGTCTACGACGACCCGCCGCGGTGCTTCCTCGCCACCCTGGAGGGGCCGCCGATCGCGGTCGCGCTCACCTTGATCCGCGCGTGCGACCGCGTCACCCGGATCATGCTGGCACCGGCCGAGGCCGCCTGAGGAGGCGGCGTCCCGGCTCAGCCGCCGTTGGGCGGGGGCTCCGGCACGTCCCGGTCGCCACCCGGCGTGGCCCTGCGCAGGCGGGTGCGGACCGCGTGGCTGGCCATGCTCCATGCCCGCCGGCGTGCCCAGGCGAAGTACTCGCTGGACCGGACCTTTCCCGTGCTCCAGGCCTGTGCCTCGTTGGGAACCACCGGGCCTCGCAGCATCGCGGCCTCCCTGGTCTCGATCCGCGTCACGCTGGCCTCAACCTTGCCAGCTTGGATGGGCGCCGACAAGCCCCGCCCCGAGGAGCTGGGCGAGCGCCCGCATGACGTTGAGGTCGGTCTCGTCGAAGGCGCTCGGCTCGGGCGCGTCGACCGTGAGCATGCCGAAGTTCTGCTCGCCGCAGAAGACCGCCACGCTGATGAAGGAGCGGTACTCCGCGCCGGGGCGCGCGTCCACGCCGGGGGGCAGCGGCTCGGAGAGGATGTCGTCCACCATCAGGAAGTCGTGGAAGCGGACCAGCAGCAGGGCCTCCTGGCCGCGGCGGTCGCCCTCGCCGTCGGTGAACACCGTGATCGGCCGGTCGGAGCGTCCCGTCCAGGCCACCGGGGCCATCTCGCCGTCGGCGAGCTGGAAGAAGCAGGCTCTGGTGCGGTCGCCGTCGCACAGGTTGGCGGCCGCCTCCACCACGAGCTGCTGCAGCTGCCCGCCGAGCGAGCTGCGCTCCGGCGCGGTGCGGGCCTGGTGCACCCGGCCGACGACCTCGGCGATCGGGGCGGTGACGTCGCCGACGATCAGCCGCAGGCGCGCGTCCATGTCGATCGCCAGCGTCTCCGCCGACCTGGTGGCGGCCTCCTGGCGCAGCTCGCGCCGCGACTTGATGGCGAACGGGACGGCGACCGCGACGGTGCCGACCAGGACGAGGAGCCACTGGAACGGCGTGGCCGGGGCGCCCTCGCGCAGGGTCGAGACGATGTAGCCGAGCAGGACCGCGACCGCCTCGGCCACGATGAACGAGCGCAGCCGGCTGCGGCTGTCGGGTTCCAGCTCGGCCTGGGGTACGGGCTCGCCGGGCCACGACCGGATGCCGTCGCCTCGGTCGGCGCCGGCGTCGGGGCGGGAGATCGCTCGGGATATTCGCTCGGGCACCGGGGTCACCGTTTCGCTTGCAGGGATCGTTTGCGGACGTCACATCCTGCGGCAGTATCCCAGACAGCGCGAAACGGAGTACGAGGGCTCGATCCATCCCCCCATCGGGCTCTGCGGCTGGATCCCTACTTGGGCCCAGGTCACCTTTGCGGGATCCTGCTGGGCGTCCAGTGTCCCGACACCAGGAGGGGAGCATCAGGTGGCGTCGCATCGTCCACGGGTGTTCGTCACCCGGCGGCTGCCCGGCGACGCGGTCGAGCGCCTCGCCGCCGTCGCCGACGTCGACGTCTGGCCGGAGCGCCTGCCGCCGCCGCCCGGCGACCTGGCCGACCGTGCCGCCGAGGCCGACGGGCTGCTGGTGCTGCTCACCGACCGGGTCGACGCGGCGCTGCTCGACCGCTGCCAGCGGCTCCGGGTGGTGGCCAACATGGCCGTCGGCTACGACAACCTCGACGTCGACGCGCTCACCGCGCGCGGCGTCCCGGCCAGCAACACGCCGGGCGTCCTGACCGAGAGCACCGCGGAGCTGACCTGGGCGCTGATCCTGGCGGCGACGCGCCGGGTGGCGGAGGCGGAGCGGGCCGTCCGCGGGGGCGAGTGGGTCACCTGGGAGCCGGGCTTCCTGCTCGGCCGCGACCTCGCCGGCGGCACGCTCGGCATCGTCGGGTTCGGCAAGATCGGCGCGGCCGTGGCCCGCCGGGCGCGCAGCTTCGACCTGCGGGTGCTGGCCTGGACGCCGCGGCCGAAGCCGGTCGAGGGGGTGGAGTGGGTGGCGCTGGACGACCTGCTCGCCCGCGCCGACGTGGTGAGCGTCCACTGCGCGCTCACGCCCGAGACAAGGGGGCTGATCGGCGCGCGCGCCCTGGCCCTGATGAAACCGTCGGCGGTGCTGGTCAACACCGCCCGCGGGCCGATCGTCGACCAGGCGGCGCTCGCCGAGGCGCTGCGCGAGCGGCGCATCTTCGCCGCCGCGCTCGACGTGGTCGAGCGCGAGCCGATCGCGCCGGACGACCCGCTGCTGTCGCTGGACAACTGCGTGGTCGTGCCGCACATCGGCTCGGCCACGGTGGCCACCCGCGGCCGCATGGCCGCGATGGCCGCCGGCAACGTCCTCGCCGGCCTGCGCGGCGAGCGGCTCCCCAACTGCGTCAACCCGGCGGTGTACGAGCGGGCTGACTGAGGGAACGGGTCCGTCCGCGCCGCGCGACGGCCGCCGCCCACCGCGAACGGGTCGCGGTGGGCGGTGGGTGGGTGGGTCAGGACGTGGTGGCCGTGGTGCTGGCCGCCGCGGTCAGGTCGTAGACGGTCGTGCCGCCGACGGTCTCGGCGGTGAAGTGCTCCTGGACCCAGGTGCTGATCTGGCTCGACGTGCCCGACCCGCCGGCGCGTGGCCCGCCGCCGGCGCCGCCGGCGATGAAGTAGTGGATCTTGCCCTGGCTCACGTACTGCTGGAACTGCGCCAGCGTTGGCGTGGGATCGCTGCCGTTGAACCCGCCGATGGCCATCACCGGCTGGTCGCTGGCGAGCTGGATCCCGGCGGCGGAGTTGGACCCGACCGCGGCGGCCACCCAGGTGTAGCCCTGGCTGCCCTGCCGCAGCAGGGCGACCAGCTCGTCGCTCGGCGTGCCCGTCGAGCAGGCCGCCGATGCCGCCCTGGCCGCCGGTTGGGCCCTGGCCGCCGAACGGCGTGGCCTGGGCGCCTGGGGGCGTCTGCCCGCCGAACCGGCCGCCGCACCGGGGCCGCCCTGGCCGGCGAAGCGGCCGGGCCGGCCGCCTGGGCCGAAGCCCCCGGCCACCGCCGGGCCGGCCGACGGGATCGCGCCGCTGTGCGGCGTCGCGGCCGTGTCCAGGGCGTACGCGGCCGGCCCGGCGAGGGCCACGACCAGGCCGGCCGCGACGACCGCCGATGCCACGCCACGCGCCCGGCGCGGCGCCGCGAGCAGCAGCGCGGCCACGGCGAGCCCGCCGAGCAGCAGCGGCACGGGCAGCCAAGGGAGCCAGTCGGGCGTGCGGCGCAACAGCACGAACGACCACAGCGTGGTCACCGCGAGCGCACCCGCGAGCGGCACGCGCGCCTCCACCCGGTCGCGGTGCCGCCACAGGGCGACGGCGCCCATGCCGACCAGGGCCGCGATCGCCGGCGCCAGCGCGACCTCGTAGTAGGCGTGGTAGATGCCCTGCATGAAGCTGAACACCAGGCCGGTGACCAGCAGCCAGCCGCCCCACAGGGCGAACGCGGCGCGGGTCCGGTCGGTGCGGCGTGCCCGCCAGGTCAGCCACAGGCCGCCGGCGAGCAGCACCAGGGCGGCGGGCAGGAGCCAGGAGACCTGGCCGCCGGATTCCGCGCCGAAGAGCCTCGTCCAGCCGGTCTGGCCCCAGCCCATGCCGCCGCCGACGCTGCCGGTCTCGTTGCCGGTGAGGCGGCCGAGGCCGTTGTAGCCGAGGGTCAGCTCCAGGATGCTGTTGGTCTGCGAGCCGCCGATGTACGGCCGTGCCGAGGCGGGGATCAGCTCCACGACCGCCACCCACCAGCCGGCCGAGGCGACCAGCGCCACGCCGGCGACGGCGAGCTGCCACAGGCGGCGCCGCAGGGTCACCGGGGCACACGCCAGGTAGACCAGCGCGAAGGCCGGCAGCACCAGCAGCGCCTGCAACATCTTGGTGAGGAAGCCGAAGCCGACCGCGGTCCCGGCCAGCGCCAGCCAGCCGGTGTGGCCGCGTTCCAGCGCCCGGACGGTGGCGTAGGCGCCGATCACCAGCAGCAGGGTGAGCAGCGCGTCGGGGTTGTTGAAGCGGAACATCAAGGTGGCGACCGGGGTCAGGGCCAGGACCGCCCCGGCGAGCAGCCCCGCCGCCGGCGAGAACCAGCGCCGCACGGTTGCGTACAGGACGCCGACGGCGGCGACGCCTTCCAGCGCCTGCGGCACCAGCAGGCTCCACGAGCTCACCCCGAAGGCGCGGGCGACCAGCCCGGCGATCCACAGGGAGGCCGGGGGCTTGTCGACGGTGATGAAGCTGGACGCGTCCGAGGAGCCGAAGAAGAACGCCTTCCAGCTCTTGGTCCCGGCCTGGACGGCCGCGGCGTAGAAGCTGTTGGCGTAGCCGGAGGCGCCGAGCGCCCACAGGTACAGCAGTGCGGTCAGGGCGAGCAGCGCCAGCAACGCCGGCCGTGCCCAGCGAGGATCGGCGTCCCCGCCGCGCAACAGGCGCCGCAGGCGGGACGAGCGCTCGGGCGGAGCGGCCACGGCTGGCCGCCGCGGCCACTCCGGCTCGAGCCGGTCGGGAAGGGTGGTGGTCATCTCGTGCTCCTTTGTCGACATGGGGGCGACCGCTTCGCTACTCGAGCCCGGCCCCCCCAACTGCTCTGGGAAGTTCGATCGGTGGACGTGGTTCGGAGGCGGTACGGGGCGGGGCGGCGGCGCGCGGCGACGGGCGGAACACCCAGCCGCGCAGCAGCAGGAAGCGCAGGACGGTCGCGGTCAGGTTCGCCACCACCAGCACGGCCAGCTCGAGCGCCCGGCGCGGTTGCGGCACGACCGCGTGCAGCGCGGCCAGCGCCCCGGCGGTCAGCGCCAGCGCGAAGGCGAAGACGCCGAGTCCCTGCAGCTGCTGGCGGAGCGCGCGGGCGGCGCCGCGGACCGCGAAGGTGAAGCGGCGGTTCGCGCTGGTGTTGGCGACCGCGGTCGCGAGCAGGGCCGCCGCGTTGGCGGGCTGCGCCGCGAGCAGGTTTCGGAGGGCCGCGTACAGGCCCAGGTAGGCGAGTGTGCTGGCGACGCCGACCAGGGCGAACCTGGCCAGCTGCCGCAGCGGCCGGCCCCGTGCGCCGACCGGGTCCGCGCGGCCGAGCTGGGCACGCAGCGCGGCGACCGGGATCTTGCCGCCGGCCAGGCCGGCGGCGAGCCGGGCGACGCCCCTGAGGTCGGCCAGCGCCGTCGCGACCAGGTCGACACGGGAGTCGGGGTCGTCGACCCAGTCGACCGGCACCTCGTGGATGCGCAGGCCGGCCCGTTCGGCGAGCACCAGCAGCTCGGTGTCGAAGAACCACTCGCCGTCGCGGACCAGCGGCAGCAGGGCCCTGGCCGCGTCCGCCCGGATGGCCTTGAAGCCGCACTGGGCGTCGGAGAAGCGGGTGCCGAGGGTCGCGTGCAGCAAGAGGTTGTAGCAGCGGGAGATGAGCTCCCGCCTGGGGCCGCGCACCACCCGCGCGCCGCGCCGCAACCGGGTGCCGATGGCGAGGTCGCTGTGGCCGCTGACCAGCGGCGCGACCAGCGGCAGCAGCGCCTCCAGCCCGGTCGAGAGGTCCACGTCCATGTAGGCGAGCACGGCGGCGTCGCTCGCGCCCCAGGCGGTGCGCAGTGCCCGGCCGCGGCCCTTGGCCGCCAGGCGCATGGCCCGGACGTGGTCGAGCTCCCGGGCGAGCCGGCGCGCCAGCAGCCAGGTCCCGTCGGTGCTGGCGTTGTCGGCGATGGTGATGCGGAAGCCGAACGGGAACGAGCTGGCCAGGAAGGCGTGCAGCCGGCGTACGCTCGGGCCGAGGTCCCGCTCCTCGTCGTGGACCGGGATCACGACCTCCACGGTCGGCCGCGCACCCCGGCCGCCGCCACGCTGGTCGACCAGCATCGTGGTCCTTTCTCGCAAGCCTCGTGTCCTCGTGTCCCGGACTGGCCGGGACCGGGAACGACGGTCGCAGCCACGGGTAAGGCCGCCTCGCGAGGCGGCCGAGAAATCGTCAAGAATCCACGACGCGAGCAGCGTCCGGACGTCGTGGGCGGGTCGAGAGCCCGTCAAGAACTTCCGTGCGGCGTCCGGGAGGGGACGGCGTCGGGCGAGGCCGAGCGGACCACCGGCAGCTCGACGGTGAAGACCGCCCCGCCGCCAGGGTGGTTGGCGGCCTGGACGGTGCCGCCGGCCTCCTCGACGATCTGGCGTACGATCGCCAGGCCGAGCCCGGAGCCGGGCAGGCTGCGCGCGTCAAGGGCGCGGTAGAAGCGGTCGAACACGCGCGGGACGTCCTCCTGGGCGATGCCGGGGCCGTGGTCGCGGACCTGCAGCGAGCCCGGGTGGACGGTCAGCTCGATCGGCGTGCCGTCGGGGCTGAACTTGACGGCGTTGTCGAGCAGGTTGCCGACGGCGCGCAGCAGCGCCTGCGGCTTGGCCACCACGGGGGCTGGCTCGCCGTCGACCAGGATGCTGCGGCCGCTGCGGCGCCGGGTCCGGTCGGCGGCGCGCTCGGCCAGCGCCTCGAGCGCGACCGTCTGCTCGGGCTCGTCGTCGAAGCGGTCGACCGCCAGCGCGACCAGCTCGTCGACCAGGCTGGACAGCTCGCGCAGCTCGCCGTCGAGGTCGCCGAGGAGCTGGTCGCGGGAGGACGCCTCCAGGTCGGGGTAGCGGCGCAGCGTGTCGATGTTGGCGCGCAGGCTGGTCAGGGGGGTGCGCAGCTCGTGGCCGGCGTCCTGGACGAGGCGCTGCTGCTGATCGCGGGAGCGGGTCAGGGCGGCGAGCATCGAGCCGAACGCGCGTGAGAGCCGGCCGATCTCGTCGCGGCCGCGGCCGCCCTCCGGGACCGGGATGTCCAGCCGGCCGCTGGCCGCGATCGTCTCGGCCGCGTCGGTCAGGCGCGTCACCGGCCGGGTGGTGCGGCGGGCCACGAGCAGGCCGGCCAGCGCGGCCAGGACGATGATCACGAGCCCGACCAGGATCGAGTTGTTGCGCACCGAGTCGAGCACGCGGTCGGTCTCGGCCAGGCTGCGGCCGATGCGCAGCTCGCCGCCGCCGGCGAGCGGCACGGCGATGACCCGGTAGCGCTGCCCGCCGAAGCTCTGCGTCCACACCGCGGTCGGCCCGTACTGACCGGGGCCGTGGGGCTCGTCGCCGTCATGGTCCCCGAAGCCGTCACCGCGGCGGTCGCGCGGCTGGGTCCGCCCGCTCAGGTTCACCCCCGGCCGGTCCCATTGCACGCCGGGCGGCCCGTTGCTCTTGCCGAGGTTCCCGGCGGCGTCGAAGCACTGCAGCAGGCCGCCTGGCAGGCCGACGGGCGGGCGGTAGCGGCCGTCGTCGTCGCCGCTGCCGCTGCAGAAGTCGGTGAGCGGGCGACCGTCCGGACCGGGCTGGCGCGCGGCGACGACCAGGCTGCTGTCGACCTCGTCCCGCAGGCGCTGGTCGGTCGCCGCGTAGCTGACCGCCGCGACCGCCGCGACCGCCAGCGTGGCCAGCACTGCCAGCGCGACGGCCAGGCGGGTGCGGAGGGTCATGGTGCGCGCAGCGTGTAGCCGACGCTGCGGACGGTGTGGAGCAGCCGGGGCTCGCCACCTGCCTCGGTCTTGCGGCGCAGGTAGCCGACGTAGACCGACAGCGCCTTGGAGTCCGGCCCGAAGTCGTAGTTCCAGATGCGCTCGTAGATGGTCGTGTGGCTGAGCACGATGCCGGCGTTGCGCACCAGGAGCTGGAGCAGGTCGAACTCGGTCTTGGTCAGCTCCATCTCCCGCTCGCCCCGCCAGGCCCGCCTGGCCGCCTCGTCCATGCGCAGGTCGGCGACGCGCAGCTCGCGGTCCGGCTCGTCGTAGCTGGCCCGCCGCAGTAGCGCGCGGACGCGCGCCAGCAGCTCGTCGAGGGCGAACGGCTTGGGCAGGTAGTCGTCGGCGCCGGCGTCCAGGCCGGCGACCCGGTCCGACACCTCGGTCCGCGCGGTCACGATCAGGATCGGGGTGCGGTCGTCGCGCCCCCGCAGCCGCTGGCACACCGTCAGACCGCCGACGTGCGGCATCATCAGGTCCAGGACGAGCACGTCGGCCGGCTCCTCGGCGATCGCGTCGAACACGCCGGACCCGTCGGCGACCGCGCGGACCTGGTAGCCCTCCAGCTCAAGCGCGCGGACGAGCGACTCGCGCGTGGCGCGGTCGTCCTCGGCCAGCAGCACCCGGTTCGGCATGGACGCGACGATAGCGCCCGGGGACGCGCCGTGGGCGACTCCCGGCGCCTGGACTGTGACCCATTCAGGCATGGGCCATCACCAGCAGGAACTCGATCTGCCCGTGGTCCTCGGTGGTGACCAGGCCGCCGAAGCTCGGGTTGGGGATGTTCCAGTCGGCGAAGGTGATGGGGATCTGGCCGCTGAGCCGGAACTGGTCGCCGCTGCGCTTGGCGGTCACGTCGACGGCCACGTCGCGGGTGGTGCCGTGCAGGGTGAGCTTGCCCTGCGCCTTGGCGCTGACGGTGGCCCCGTCGGCGGGGAGGGACGGCAGCTCGAGCGGCTGGCCGAGCGTGAAGGTCGCGGTCGGGTAGGTGGCGGTGTCCATGATCCGCGAGTGGAACTGCCCGTCCCTGCGGCTCTGGTCGCTCTGCACGCTGGTCAGGTCGACCGAGAAGCTCCCGCTGGTGACCTGGGTCCCCTGGACGGCCATCTGGCCGCTCACCGCCGAGGTGCGGCCGACGGCCTCGCTGTTCTGGCCGAACAGCACCTCCTTGACCCGGTAGCCCGCCTGCGAGCCGCCGGTCACCTTCCAGGTGCCGCTGACCGGCTGGTCGGTCGCCGACCCGGAGGAGGCCGCCTGGGTGGTGGGCGAGCTGTCCGCCGCGCTCAGCGGGGCGGGGGCGTCGCCCTCGATCAGGTGCGTGTAGGCGTACGGGCCGCCGACGGCCACCACGGCGGCGACGGCGACGCCGATCGCCACCCAGCGCCAGCGGCGCGCTCGCACGGATGCTGTCACGGTTCCTCCTCGGATCACGGCGCGCGGGCCTGCCGCGCTGCTCGCAGCATCGTGCGCGGCGTGGGTGAGAGCAGGGTAAGAGGCGCGCAAGAGCCCGTCGAGAGCAGGTCACGGCCTCCCGGCGCCGGTTTCTTACCGTGTTCTCGAACTCCACTCGACGGCCTCTTGCGCGGCGCGGGGACACTGCCGCTCGCAGGCCGTCGACCGAGGGGAGCTTCCATGTCACCGGACCCCAGGGCGGTGGACCGGCGGGACGCCGGGCTGCGCCGGGTGTCACGGCTGACCCGCTGGCTGCTCGCCGGCTCGCTGGCACTCACCGGGATGTTCGCGGCGCTCGCCGCCCGCGCCTTCCCCGGGCAGAGCAGCCAGCAGGCCGGCGGCGCCGTGACCACCACGACCGTGACCGGCAACCAGTCCGACGACTCCTCGTCGCAGGACGAGGACGACAGCAGCCAGCTCCAGGCCCCCGCCGCCGCGCCGTCGGCGTCCGGCGGGTCGGGCAGCGTCACCTCGGGAGGCTCGTGATGACCCGGCTCGCCCGGGCCAGCTTCCCGCGGCCGCCCCGCGGGCGGCGCGACCGTGGCGGCGGCCTCGACCCGCTTCCGGAGTGGCGCTTCCCTGCGCTCGGCACCGGCGCGGTCGTGCTGGTGACCGGCGGCGACTCGCTGGAGGTCGTGCGCCGGGCGGTCGCCGCCGAGGTGGACGCGATCGACCGTGCCTGCAGCCGCTTCCGCTCCGACTCCGAGCTCGAGCGCGTCAACCGCGCCGGCGGCCGCCCGGTGGCGGTCGGTCCCCGGCTGCTCGAGGCGCTCGAGGTCGCCCTGCGCGCCGCGCGCGCCAGCGACGGCGACGTCGACCCGACGGTCGGCGAGGCGGTCCGGGTGCTCGGCTACGACCGCGACTTCGCCGCCGTCCCGCCCGACGGCCGGCCGCTGCTGCGCGTGGCCACCGTGCCTGGATGGCGGCAGCTCTGGATCGACCGGCACCGCGGGCTCGTGCGGGTACCTCCCGGCGTGCTGCTGGACCTGGGCGCGACCGCCAAGGCGCTGGCCGCCGACCGCGCCGCCGCCCGCGCGGCCGAGGCCGCCGGCTGCGGCGTGCTGGTCAGCCTCGGCGGCGACCTCGCCACCGCCGGCGAGCCGCCGGCCGGCGGCTGGTCCGTGCGGGTCGCCGACGCGTACGACGCCGCCGCCGACGCCGACGGCGAGACCGTCCGGATCCACGGCGGCGCCCTGGCGACCTCGTCGAGCACGGTGCGCCGCTGGACCCGCGGCGGCGAGCAGCTCCACCACATCGTCGACCCGGCCAGCGGCTGGCCGGCGCGGGTCGTCTGGCGCACCGTCAGCGTCGCCGCGGCCACCTGCGTGGACGCCAACGTCGCCGCCACCGCCGCGATCGTCCGCGGCGAGGCCAGCGCCGCCTGGCTCGGCTCCCTCGGCCTGCCCGCCCGGCTGGTCCGCCCCGGCGGGTCGGTCGTCCGGGTCGGCGGCTGGCCCGAGCCGTGCGTTTCTGTCAAGGCGGTGGAGGGATGAGCCTCGCCTCCACCCCGGCGCTCTGGTACCTGACCCGTGGCAGCGGCGCGGTCACGCTGGTGCTGCTGACCGCGACGGTCGTGCTCGGGATCGCCAACTCGGCCCGCTGGGCCACCGCCCGCTGGCCCCGCTTCGTCACCGAGGGGCTGCACCGCAACCTCTCGCTGCTGGCGGTCGGCTTCCTGGCGCTGCACGTGGTCACCACGGTCGTCGACGGCTACGTCCCGATCCGCTGGCTGGACGCGGTGGTCCCGTTCCGCTCGGCGTACCGGCCGCTGTGGCTCGGCCTCGGCGCCGTCGCCCTCGACCTGCTGGCCGCGGTGCTGGTCACCAGCCTGCTGCGGGCGCGGCTCGGCCACCGTGCCTGGCGCGCGGTGCACTGGCTCGCCTACGGCTGCTGGCCGGTCGCGTTCGCCCACGGCCTCGGCACCGGCAGCGACCCTGGCCGCGCGTGGATGCTCGCGGTCGACGTCGCCGCCGCCGGCGCGGTCCTGGCGGCCGGGTGGTGGCGGCTCGGGATCGCCCCCGGCCGGGCGGCCGCCGCCGTCGCTCCGCACTCCGGTGCGGTGGCCGGGCGCACCGGGCCGGTCGCCGAATACCCCGAGGAGGTGGCCACGCGTGGGCATGGTCGCTGACCGTCTCGGGCCGGGCGCCCGCGCCGGCGTGCACCCGGCCGGCCAGACAGGGCTGCCGCGGCTGCTCGACGGCGTCGGCGGGCACGCCGGAGCCGTCCCGCTCGCCGAGCACCGCTTCGTCTACCCGGCGCCGCCCCCGCCTGGCCGTCCGCTCGACCGCCTGGTCGCCACGGTGGAACGGGCCGGCCTGCGCGGCCGTGGCGGTGCCGCCTTCCCGACCGGAACCAAGCTGCGCGCCGTCCGCGACGGCGGCCGGCGCCCGGTGGTGGTGGTCAACGGCTCCGAGGGCGAGCCGGCCAGCGGCAAGGACGAGCTGCTGCTCGCGACCGTCCCGCACCTGGTGCTCGACGGGGCGCTGCTGGCCGCCGCCGCGGTCGGCGCCGACGAGGTGATCGTCTGCGTCGACGGGACCGCCCGCGGCGCGCTCGACGCGGTCGGGCGGGCGCTGCTGGAGCGCCGCGCCGAGGCCGCCCCGGCCGTGCGGCTTGCCGCCCTGCCGTCGCGCTACCTGGCCGGCGAGGAGACCGCGCTGGTGCACTGGCTCGACGGCGGGCCGGCCGCGCCGACCGGCGCGCGCCCGTTCGAGCGCGGCGTCGGCGGTCGCCCGACCCTGGTCGACAACGTCGAGACCCTCGCCCACCTGGCCCAGATCGTGCGCTTCGGACCGGACTGGTTCCGCCAGCTCGGCCCCGGCGAGCAGCCGGGCAGCGCGCTGGTCACGCTCGGGGGCGGGGTCGGCCGGCCGGGCGTCTACGAGATCGGCGTCGGCGCGGCGCTCGGCGAGCTGGTCGAGATCGCCGGCGGCGCGCCGGGCGGGGTCGAGGCCGTGCTGGTCGGCGGCTACTTCGGGAGCTGGCTCACGGCCGGCCAGGCCATGGGCGCACGGCTCGACAACCAGAGCCTGCGCTCGCTCGGCGCCGCCATGGGCTGTGGCGCCGTCGTGGTGGTCCCCGGCGGTGCCTGCGGCATCGCCGAGACGGCCCGCGTCCTCGCCTGGCTGGCGGGCGAGTCCGCCGGCCAGTGCGGCCCCTGCGTCTACGGCCTCGCCGCGGTCGCCAGGGGCGTCGCGGAGCTGCGCGACGGCCGCGCGCGCCCGGAGACGGTCGCGCAGCTGCGCCGCTGGGCCGGCCAGATCGAGGGCCGCGGCGCCTGCCGCCTGCCGGACGGCGCCGTGCGCCTGCTGCGCAGCGCGCTGGACGTGTTCGCCGGCGACGTCCAGCGGCACCTCGACGACGGCGCCTGCCCGGGCGTCGGCCGGCCGAGCGTGCTCCCCGCCCCGCGGGCCGTGCGGGGAGGGCCGGCATGGCGCTGAGCAGACGGCTGCGCGTCGACCCGATCGCCTGCGACGGTCACGGGCTCTGCGCCCAGCTCATCCCCGAGCGCGTCACCCTGGACGACTGGGGCTACCCGATCGTCGACGAGGCGCCGGTCGGCCGCGACCTGGCGGGCCACGCCCGCCGGGCGGTCAGCGCCTGCCCGGTGCTGGCGCTGCGGCTGGTACCGGCCCCTGACCCGGGTGGTGCCACGAGACGGCGGTGACCGCCCGCTGGCCGGCCCCCCGCCGGCGGGCGGCCCGCCCACCACCCGGGCGAGCAGGCCACGTGGTCTCGACGCCCGGGCCATGGTGACATCCGGCGGCGACCGCCGTCGCGCTGATGTGGCCTGCGGCCCTGGCCGCCTCGCGCCGAACCGTCGCTGTGACGCGCCCGCCGGGGCCGGTACCCTGCCGCAGCGGCCACAGCCGTACTGGGCATGCGAGAGGAGCGCGACATGACCGTCCAGGACCGGCTCGGCCGAGTCGGGCTGCCCATGCCGCTTGCCGAGCTGGCCGCGCGGCGCTGGGACGTGGTGGTGGTCGGCGGCGGCCACAACGGCCTCACGGCGGCCGCCTACCTCGCCCGCGCCGGCCGGTCGGTGCTGGTGCTGGAGCGGCGCGACCGGCTCGGCGGCGCCTGCACCCTGGAGCAGCCGTTCGCCGACCCGGCCTGGATGGTGAGCCCGTGCGCGTACGTGGTGGGGCTGCTGCACCCGCTGGTGGTGGAGGAGCTGGAGCTGAAACGCCACGGCTACCGGGTGACCCCGGCCGACCCCAACCTGTGGTGCCCGTTCGAGGACGGCGGCAGCTTCGGGACCTGGGCCGACGACGCCCGGACCGCCGCCGACATCGCCGCCATCGAGCCTCGCGACGTCGACGGGTACTTCGCCTACGAGGAGCTGTTCGGCCGCATCCGGCGCGCCCTTCGCGACCCCGCCCGCGACGCCTGGCTCGGGGACGCGCCCAGCCGGGCCGAGCTGGAGGAGCGGCTCGGCGGCGACCCGGAGGCGATCGAGGTGCTGTTCGAGGCGTCGATCGCCGATGTGGTCGAGCGCTACGTCCGCGACGAGCGCCTGCGCACCGCCCTGCACGGGCAGGGGATCATCGGCACCTGGGCGGGCCCGAGGGACCCGGGCACGGCGGCGGTGCACCTGCACCACGCCTCCGGGGTGATCGAGGGCCAGGAGGACGTCTGGGGCTACGTCCACGGCGGCATGGGCAGGGTGTCGTTCGCGCTGGCCGACGCGGCCGCCGAGGCCGGCGCGGTGCTCGCCGCCGGGGTCGAGGTGGGCGCGATCCTGCCCGGCGAGGGCGTGCGGCTGGCCGGCGGCGAGCTGCTGCGCGCCACGGTGGTGGTCTCCAACGCCGATCCCAAGCGCACCGTTGCCCTGTGCGAGGACGGCGTGCCTGCCTCCTTCCGCGAGCGCGTGGCCGCCTGGCGCACCACCAGCGGGGTGGTCAAGGTCAACTGCGGCCTGTCGCGGTTGCCGCGCTTCACCGCCGCGCCCGAGGAGACCGTGCCGCACCGCGCCATGGTCACCATCTCCACCGGGATCGACGCCACCCAGGCGTCGTTCGAGGCCGCCCGCCGCGGCGAGGCGGCCCCCGCCTGGTGCGAGCTGTACTTCCAGACCGCCTACGACCCGACCGTCGCTCCGGCCGGAAAGCACACCATGAGCGTGTTCGCCCAGTACGCTCCGGCCGTGCTGGCCGAGGGCGACTGGGACAGCCGCCGGGAGGAGATCGGCGACCGCGTCCTGGCCGAGATCGCCCGCTTCGCGCCGGACGTTGCCAGCCTGGTCGAGGAGCGGGAGGTGCTCGGCCCGCCCGACGTCGAGGCCCGCATCGGCCTCACCGACGGCCACATCTTCCAGGGCGAGTGCACTCCCGACCAGCTCTGGGACCGGCGCCTCGCGCCGCGCACCCCGATCCCCGGGGTGTACCTGTGCGGCGCCGCCACCCACCCCGGCGGCAGCGTGATCGGCGCCAACGGCCGCAACGCGGCCATGGCGGTGCTCGCCGGCCTCGGTCGGCCTTCCCAGCCGTAGGCGCGGGAGCGCGTCGGCCGGCGAGCCGCCCGTCGTCCTTGCCCGGGCACACGGCCGGCCTCAGCGGCGGCTCTCGGCGACGGTTGCCGCCAGCAGCGCGACGGCCTCGTCGAGCTGGCCGTCGGCGAGGTTGGCGTAGCCGAGCACCAGGCCCGGGCCGATCGCGTCGTCGCGGCACCGGTAGGTGTCCAGGCTCGCGACCCGCAGGCCGCCGGCCGCGGCCCGGCTGACCACCTCGGCGCAGTCCACCGTGCCGTCGAAGCGGACCAGCAGGTGCAGCCCGGCGGCCACGCCGAGGAGGCGGGCATCGGGCAGGCGCTCGGCGAGCGCGCGGACCAGCCGGTCGCGGCGCAGCCGGTAGCGCGCGCGGGCGGCGCGCAGGTGGCGGTCGTAGGAGCCGGCCTGTAGGAAGGCGGCGAAGGCGAGCTGGTCGAGGGTGGACGGCCAGGTCACGCGCCCCGTCGGGGCACGCAGCCGCTCGCTCCAGGCCGGCGGTGCCACGACCCAGCCGATGCCCAGCGCCGGCGAGAGCGTCTTGCTCAGCGACCCGAGCAGCACCACCCGCGACCGGTCGGTGCCCTGCATGGTCCCGACCGGCCGGCGGTCGTAGCGGAACTCCGCGTCGTAGTCGTCCTCGAGGATCACGCCGTCGACCCGGCGGGCCCAGTCGAGCAGGGCGCCGCGGCGCTCCGCCGAGAGCACCACCCCGGTCGGGAACTGGTGCGTCGGGCTCACGATGACCGCGCGCACCGCGGGGTCGAGGTCGCCGACCCGCAGGCCGTGCTCGTCGACGCGTGTCGGGGAGAGCCGCAGCCCGGCGGAGGCGGCGGCCTCGCGGAGCCGGTGCCAGCCGGGGTCCTCGACCGCGACGGCGCCGGTGCCGGCGGCTCGCAGGGCCTGGCAGACGCGCGCGGTCCCGTCGGCGACGCCGCGGCACACCGTCACGTCGGCCGGGTCGACCAGCGCGCCCCGCACCCGCGTCAGGTACTCGGCCAGGACGTGGCGCAGGCGGGGGTGGCCGCTGGGGTCCGGGTAGCCCAGCTCCGTGTAGGGCAGGGTGCTGGCGACCGAGCGGAGCGCCGAGACCCAGCGTCCGAGCGGGAAGGCGCGCAGGTCCGGCACGCCGGGCGCCAGGTCGATCCGTGGCACCCAGTCCGGCGGCGTCTCCGGCGGCGGGCGGCGGGCGGCCCTGGTGACCGGGGGGCTGCCGCTCGGCCCCGCGTGGGCGCCCGCCACCGGGGCGAGCGGCCGCACGCGGGTGCCGGAGCCGACCCGGGCGTCGACGTAGCCCTCGGCGGCGAGCTGTGCGTACGCCTCGGTGACGACCCAGCGCGAGCAGCCGAGGTCCTCGGCCAGCGCCCGGCTGGGCGGCAGCGCGCTGCCAGGCGGGAGGCGGCCGCCGCGGATCGCCTCGCGCAGGGCGCTCGACAGCCGGGCGTGCAGCGGCCCGTGGCGACCGTCGCCCAGCTCCAGGAACGTGTCCCACGCGAGATTGGTCTGGAATTCTGGCATCTGATCGGACCATACATCCGCACCAATAGCCGGGCTAGCCTGATGCCTACCAGCCCGCGCACCGACGAGAGGAGAACCACGTGCGCCAGCGGCGGATCAGCGACGGCAGGGTCAGCCTCCAGGTCAGCGAGCTGTGCCTGGGCACCATGTACTTCGGCTACCGGACCGACGAACCCACCTCGTTCGCCATCCTCGACCGCTACCTGGAGGCGGGCGGCAACTTCCTCGACACGGCCAACAACTACGGCCAGTGGCACGGCGACGCCGGCGAGAGCGAGCGGGTCATCGGGCGCTGGCGGCGCTCCCGCGGCGTGACCGACCAGGTCGTCGTGGCGACCAAGGTAGGCGCGAGGACGCTGGTCCCCGGCGACCCGAGCGCCGCGCACTGGCAGGGCCTGGGCGGCAAGACGATCAGGGAGGACGCCGAGACCAGCCTGCGCCAGCTCGGCGTCGAGCGGCTGGACCTCTACTACGCCCACGTCGACGACCGCTCCACGCCGCAGGAGGAGACCGTCGACGCGCTGGCCGAGCTGGCCGAGCGCGGCACGGTCGGCCTGCTCGGCGCGAGCAACCACGCCACCTGGCGGATCGAGCGGGCGCGCGCGATCGCGCGCGCCGGCGGCCGCCCCGCCTACCAGTGCGTGCAGCAGGAGCACAGCTACCTGCTGCCGCAGCCGGACCCGGGGCAGCTCAACCTGGTCACCGAGGAGCTGGTCGACTACGCCACGGCGGAGGACCTGACCCTGCTGGCGTACTCGCCGCTGCTCAAGGGGGTCTACGCCCGTCCGGGCGAGGCGCCGCCGGCGGGCTACGACCATCCCAGCAACCAGTCGCGGCTGGCGGTCCTGCGGGAGGTGGCGGCGGAGCTGGGCGCGACCCCGAACCAGGTGGTGCTCGCCTGGCTCACCCAGGGCCGGCCGCCGATGATCCCGATCTTCGGCGCGAGCACGGTCGCGCAGCTCGACGAGCTGCTCGGCGCCGTGGACCTGCGCCTGGACGAGGACGTCCGCGAGCGCCTGGACGCGGCCGGCCGCCACACCGGCGACCGGGAGGCCCCGGTGCGGCGCTAGCCAGCGGCTGGGTCAGCTGCTGGTCTGGTCGTGGCGGTAGCCGATGTGCAGGTGCTCCTGGTGGCCCTCGTCGCTGAAGTAGGGCCGGTGGCCGATCGGGAACGGCGAGCCGATCTCGGCCGGGCGCAGCGGGCCTTGCAGGCCGTCCAGCCAGCTCGCCAGGCGCTCGGCGGCGCGGCTGCTCGGGCTGACCGGCCGGCCGTCGACCCGGTCGATGTCGACCGCCCGCCAGACGTTGTGGTTGGAGACCCGCCGGGTGCCCTTGACGTACTTGGAGTGGCCGGTCTTCAGGCACG
>WNFV01000317.1_pt1 | contig 116709 bp, 110 predicted proteins | sample 5400101 | NCBI WGS metagenome assembly WNFV01 (sample SAMN13153361, study PRJNA577476) | soil metagenome | isolation source: 115 cm soil or saprolite under grassland replicate 1 | place: USA:California | collected 2016-06-15
CCCGGGACACAAGGCGATGCGCGAGGCGATCGGCACCTCGGTGACGCCCAACGACGGGTACACCGCCGGCTGGGTGTGGTCGTACCCGTTGAAGGCCGCGCTGGAGAAGGCGGTCAAGGACGGCGACCTTACCCGCGATGGCCTGCTCAAGGCGGTCAAGTCACTGTCCTCTGTGGACTATGAGGGGATGCTGCCGGCCGGCGCGGGCAACTTCGCTGGCGGGCCGGACGCGCAGGTCCGGGTCACCGCGATCTACAAGCCGGACCCGAGCGGCCCGACCGGGGTGAGCCAGGTGAAAGACCTGTTCGTCGGACCGACCGCAAAGGCGTACAAGCTCGACAAGCCTTGTTTCCAGAAGCTCTAGTCGTTGCGAACAGGGGCCGGCACCCGCGGGTGCCGGCCCCTGTTTGTCGGGATCAACCAGCCGGGACCACGATGTTGACGGTGAAGGTGCCGCGTTTGGGCACCGTCACCGGCTTGGCGTGGGCGAAGTCGGCGTCGTCGTCGTACCAGCCGGTGCGCAACGCTCCGGTCGCCTGGTCGGTCCAGGACCACTGAATCTTGATTTGCTGGTCCCCCATGACAAGCATCTGGTACCGGCCGTCCGGGCTGTAGCCGCTGCCGCTCGCCACATGGCACCCGCAGGATGGGCGCTCGCGATCTGCCGGATGCCCCCGCTTTCCGACGGCGCCCTTTCCCGCGTGTTGCGCGCCGGACCTACGCTCAAGCCAACGGGTATGCCCGCTGCGTCGACGGCTGACCGGATCGGCAGCATCTGAAATCGAGTGCCGCGAGGTTGCCACCTAGCAACTAGCAACCCTTCCCATCGCCCAGTGGCGCGATGCACACTGTCAACAGGTCGCAGTAATTGCACAGCAACCCCTAGAAACGGCGACGGCGCCCGCTACCGACGGGCGCCGTACGCATCTCCATCTACCCGCGGCACGAGTCGAAGGAGGTCGAATGAATGCTACTCAGCCGGCGGCTCGCGACGCTACATCGGAAGGTGCTCGGGAGCCGTCGAAGGTCGGGCCAACCCTGTACCAGGACTGGGATGTCCACCTGACGCAGCGCTTTCTGTTTCTTCCGGGGCGGACGTTCCCGGTGGCCGAGGTCGAGGAGGTCAGTGTCGGTCGGGCACCCTGGGCGCCGATCGGACTCGTCGCCGGCCTGCTGAGTGCGATCGCGACGACCGCGTTGGCGGTGTCGGTGATGGCGCGCGCGTTCACGGTCAGCATGGTCGCGGCCATCGCGATGGTGGGGTTCGGCGTCCTGGCGGCAGTCGTCTGGCACAGCCGGGCGTACGAGCTGTGGATCAGCCACCGCGGCCGTGAGGTCTTCCTTTTCCGCTGCCAGGACCAGGTCCGCTTCTTCAAGCTGGTACGGGCCCTGCAGCGGGCAAGGCAAACAGGCTGAGTGGGCTGAGTGGGCTGAGCTGGCTTCAGCCACCCGGGCGGGACGGCGGGTCGTGGAGATTGAGGAGGTCGCTCCACCGCCCGCCGTCCCGCGGCTCGGCTCACATTGTGGCGGCTTACATTGTGGCGGCGATCTGGCGGATGAGGTCGGCCGAGTCGCGAGGGCTCAGGGAGCTCTCCCGCAGCCGCGAGAAGATATCGCGGTACTTGGTGACCTCGTCCGCGCTTTCGTGCAGGAACACCGCGTTGGGTCCGCCATCGAGCGACACCACATCGGGCTCCTGGTCGTCGGGGAACTCCAGGATGGCGAACGGACCGTTGATCCCTGGGTTGGCTCCGGCCGTGAACGGCAGTACGCGTATGTCGAAGCTGGGCTGTTTGGCCAGCTGTAGGAGATGGCGCAGCTGATCGCGCATCTCGTGGGGCTTGCCGATCACGCGGTGCAGGACGGACTCGTCGAGCACGATGACGATCTCCGGCGGCGTCCGCCGCTCGAGCACATGGTGTTGGCGGCTCAACCGGATCTTGACGAGCGTCTCGACCACGTCCGGCTTCATCGGCGTCAGCGGCGTGTCCCGCAGGATCGCGCGCATGTACGCCTCGGTCTGCGACAGAGCCGGGACCACCGCGGCGTGGAACTGCCGGATCGCCGACGCCTCGGCCTCGTAGCCGAGATAGGTCAGGTACTGCGGCGAGATGACCGAGCGGTATGCGCTCCACCACGCCCGCGCCCGTTGCCGCGCCGACTGGGCGAGGCCGACGAGGTCGTCGACGCGCCGGCGCTCGGTCACGCCGTAGAGGTCCAGGAGCGCCTTCAGGTCGTTGGTGGAGATGCCCACGGCGCCGTTCTCGATGCGGATCACCTTGGACAACGACCAGTCCATGGCGGTCGCCACCTGGTCCTGCGTCAGGCTCGCCGTCTCCCGTACGCGCCGCAGCTCGCTGCGCAGCCGCCTGCGCCGGACCGTCTGTCCCTCGATCGTGGTCATCTTCAGTGGCTCTCCGCGTCGCCGCTCACCGTGTCACCGCTCGCCGTAACGAAACGGCTATCGTTCTACTTGGCTGGAGCAGATTGCTTCACGTCATAGTGCCACATAGCATGGCACGGCTAGAACCCTGAACGGCGACAAAGTCATAGGCTGCCTGGGTTGCCCGGTCGGAGCTGCGACGGGTGCGCCTGCGGGGGCGTGACCCCGAGCCGATCCCGCGCCCGGTCGGAGCGCCGGGCATCCCGGCTCATGTGCCGGGACTGCCCGCCCCGCCGCGAGTGGGGACGGGCAACCCCGGACGTCTCGGGATCACGGTGCTGGCGAACCTGATCCCGGTGGGAACTGTTTAGCAGGAAGACTGACTGACAGTCTTCCTGCTTGCCAAATAGGACCATCCCGCCGGACCAGATGTCAATGGCTCGACGGGATGGTCCTTCACTCAGATACGTTCAGCGCCGGCGCCGGCGCCAGCGGCCGCGCCAGACGGTACCGATGCCGGCCAGATGCAGGGCCACGCAGAGCAGGCCGGCCGTGATCAGCGTGCTGGCGGTGATGGTCGAGCCGAGATTCGTGTTGGCCAGGTCGAAGATGAGGGCCAAGGCGAACAGTACTGCGGCGAGGATCGCGAACACAGGTGCCTCCGGGGGTCGGGCGGACGCATCCGGTCATACCCCGGATGCTCTTCGACTAGTCAGCGGTGAAGATGGAACCGTGCTGGACATGGTTGTCGTAGCGGCTCCGGCCTGGACAGTACCGGGGATCAAGGTCGTCGGTGCCGTGCTGGGAACCCTGCTGGTGGTCGCCGCGATCCGGGCGATGTTCGGCAAGCGCGACGGCAAGTAGGCCCGGCCGTTAGGCCGTGCTGCCTTCCGGGTACGTCGTCCAGCATGGCCGGCAAGCGCCGGGGTACGGTCGAGCGCCCGTACAGTGCCTTGAACCTGCGGCTCGTGCTGGCGCTCTTCGGTCTTGCCGTGCTGGTCGGCGCTGCCGTGGTGTTCGCGCGGTCGGGCCACCCCGGCTGGGCTGTCGCATGTGGAGTACTGGCGTTGACCGCGCTGGTCAACGTCTTCGTGGTGCAGCGCCGTCGAGCCGAGCGCCACCGCCAGGCACCCGGCGAGCACCACTCGCTCTTCGAGTAGCAAGCTAGGGGCATGTTCCTCACCGAAGCCGAACGCGAGTATCTGGCCACCCAACGACTCGGCCGCCTCGCGACGGTCGGCCCCGACGGAAGCCCGCAGAACAACCCGGTGGCCTTCTTTCGTCAACGCCGAGCTCGGCACGATCGACATCGGCGGGTACCGGATGGGCCAGACCCGCAAGTTCCGCAACGTGCTCGCCAACCGCAAGGTCGCGCTGGTCATCGACGACATCGCATCGGTGGAGCCGTGGCACGTGCGTGGTGTCGAGGTGCGCGGCCACGCCGAAGCGTTGGTGGACGCCGATCCGCCGATGCCGAACTTCAGCCGCGAGGTCATCCGCATCCACCCCCGCCGCATCCTGTCGTGGGGCCTCGACTCCGCAGAGCCGTTCATGCGTAGGCGTACCGTCCGGACCGGTTGACTTCGCGGGTACCGCGTGACGCCCGCGGGCGGTATCGTGTGCCCGACTTTGATCTACACGCCGACCCACACGCCACCGGGGAGAGGTCATGTCGCAGCCGCCGTACCCAGACCAGGTGCCGGGCGAAGGACAGCAGTGGCCGGCTGGCACCCCGTACCCCCAACAGCCATGGACGGCAGGGGGTCCTGGTCCCGGTGCCGTTCCCGGTCCCGGTGCCGTTCCCGGGGACCCGTTGATCAGCGCTGACTACAACGGTTGGTGGCAGCGTTCGATCGGGTTGGTGAAGGCGTCCTGGCTGCCGCTTCTGGTACTCCAGGCGATCGGGGCTGCGGTCGGGTTCGTGCTGCGCAGTCCGGCGGCGATTTTCCAGGCGCTGGCGACCCGAGACATCCGCGAGGCCGCCGCCACCCGCACCAGCGGCCTCAACTTCGGCAACCTCTTCGCGGGGCTCGGGCTCAGCGTGGTGGCCATCTTCATCGCGTTTCTGGTCTCGGCGCTCGTCACGCTGGCCGCCGTGCACGTGGTGGCGGCCGCCGCGACCGGTAGACAGGCTTCGGTGGGCGACGCGCTGCGAGGTGCGGTCCGCCGGCTGCTTCCGCTGATCGGATGGCAGCTGCTCGCCGGGCTCATCGTCGTCGCCGGCATTTGCGCCTGCATCTTGCCCGGCCTGTACTTCGCCGCGGTCTTCATGGTGCTTCCGGCGGTGGTCGCCTTCGAGCGCAGCAACGCGATCAGCCGGTGCTTCCGCCTGTTCCACGGCAACATCGGCGCCTCGGTGGCACGGGTCGCCACGATCCTCGGCGTCATCATTGTCGCCTCGCTCGTCGGGGGCGTCATCGGCGGCGGGATCTCGGCGATCGTGGCTCCGGCCGCCACCGCCACGAGCGGCGCCCTCATCGCCGGGCAGCTGTTGACCACGGTCATCGGCGTGATCGTCGCGGCCGCCATCGGCATCCTGACCGCGCCGATGATCGTCACGGCGTACGCCGACATGCGCGCCCGGATCGAGCCCGTGTCCACGAGCGTCCTGGTGCAGGAGCTCAACGCGCCCTGAGCACACCTATCGAACCGCCGCGGCGCCGCCGATCCGCGTCTGGATGCTGGCTCGGTCGATGCTCGCCATGAGGAGCAGGTGCAGGAGAATCCGAGCCTTGAACGGGTCGAGTGAGCCCGCCGAGAGCAGGCCGCGGCTGCGCAGGTCCGACTCCGAACCAACGAAGCCGTACGTGGCTGCCAGCACCGGTCCCGTCCCGGTCCGCGACGCCAGCACGACCGGTATTCGCTCGGCCAGGCCGGCGAGGGTTGGCACCCAGGTCGCCGGTACGTGCCCCACGCCGAACCCGGCGACCACCAGCCCGTCGAGCTTGCCGACAACGGCTTGCAGCACGGTGCCGTCGTCGCCAAGCGTCGCCGGCACCACAGCGGTGCGGACTGTTCGGGTCGGATCGATGTCGGAGATGTGTGGGCTGCGGGCCGGCCGCATGGAGATGTAGACACCAGCTTCGGCAAGGTAGCCGACCGGTCCGGGGTACGACCGGAACGCCTTGACGCTTGTGGTGTGCGTCTTGCGGACGTAGCGAGCAGCGTGGATCTCGTCAGCGAAGACCACCAGGCAGCCCAGGCCCCGAGCGTCCGTGCTGGCAGCCACGCGGAGCGCGGCGAGCACGTTGGCGGGACCGTCAGCGCCCGCTGCTGTGGCGCCGCGCATGGCCCCGGTCACCACGATCGGCGCGTCGCCCGAGTGAACGAGGTCCAGCAGGTATGCCGTCTCCTCGATGGTGTCGGTGCCTTGGGTGACAACGACTCCGTCGATGCCGGTCCGAAGCTGCGCCTCGATCTCAGCGGTGAGGGCGAGCAGGTCCCGGAAGCCGAGCGAGGCGCCGGGCAGGCGCCGGAAGTCGTGGGCCTCGATGTCGACACCGAGGTCGGCAAGTGCGGGCACGGCGGCGAGGAGCTCCGCCGCCGACAGGGCTGGCGCGACCCCGCCTTCCGGTTGTGGAGTCATGGCAATGGTGCCGCCGAGCGAGTAGACAGCGATGCGGGTACGGCGCTCGTTGGTCACCCCGGCTGGCTCCTTCTGGCTGGAAGGACCTTCTGTGCGCTCGGCAGGATTGGTGCGCTCGGCAGGATTCGAACCTGCGACCTTCGGATGAGAAGTGGCACATTCGCGCTGCTCTTGGGCCTCTACCTGCGACCGTGGTTACAGGTCGACTCGCTCTACCTGCCACAAACCTCATGGCCGCACTACATTTCGCACCACGAACCGCGCCACACCAGATCTTCGGGCAGACGACCGCCGCCCCTTCCAGCTTGACCAAGGTCGTTACCTTGCGTAGTCGCCAGCACGAGCGACTTCCTGCGCGACGCCTGCTCCAGCCCCGGGACACCCGACGATCGTCCACACCAGACAGCCAAGGGGAAGGCACCGACGCTCCGAACGATCAAAGCCTAGGTCATGCTGGTCGCGGTTGTAGCGGCGGGTGGAGCTGGGTTGTTGGGTGTGTCCGCGCCGCATCCCTGATGTGATCTGATCTCCGAGGCGCTCAGGGTCCAGTGCACCCACCACTCCACCCCGTCACCCATCTGTGCGTTGGCCGCTTGCGGACCCGGGTGGTCGGCCTCCAAGTTGCACGACAACGTCGGTGGTACCTGGTTCGCCGCGTACGGGCGGAACTCCAGCCATTCGCGTTCGGCGTCATCGAGCTGTACTTTGGCCAGACAGCGGCCATGCCGCGCCGGTATGCGCGCGTCGCAGTCTGACCTGTCGCGCCAGCTCCCCCAGTGAACTTCCCATAGCCGCTCACCGTAGCCGCACCACCGCGCGACGTCACTGCTCGCGGCGGACCTTCGGAATCACCGGCTCAGCTCATCGGCCGGACGCAGTGGCGACATTGGCGGGAGGCTCATCCGCCAGTGTCCATGCATGCCCGCTCAGCGCTCCGCAGAATCCGCAGTATCCGCAGAATTCCTGGCCCCACGAGCCAGGCACCCTGGCGCCGGTGCGGATACGCCCCGGGTCCGCTGCGCCGGCTGCACGACCAGTTCGGCAGGGTCGAGACGCCGGTGGGCCGATCGCCGGCGACCGCGATGGCCGCCGGCGACCGGCCGGTCCTCACGTGGCGGTCGTGGGCGTCCGGTGCGGGTCGCCGCCCGTCCCTCCACAGAGGACGGCCACCACCGTCCCGGTCCCGGGCCTTCCGGGATCGGGACGGTACCCCGGGTTCGTGCGGATCACGACGATGCTCACCACGTTCCCGGTGATCCGGTCCCCGTAGCCGCGTACCGAGTTGGACACGACCACCCCGAGGTAGGACGGCACCGTCTTCGGGGGGTTGTTGCTCCGGCCGGGGCGGGTGGTCCAGGTGCCGCCGCAGGATGGCGGGTTGGTGCTCGGCGCGCCGGCGAACCCCAGGAAGCTCGCGGGTGCCGGGCCACCGCTGAGCCCGTTGCGCCTGGACCATCCGGCGCCCCAGAACGTCACCGTGGCGTCCGGTACCGCGCTGCGGTCGCCCACGACGAACGTGCCCGTCGCGAGGAACTGGAAGACGACCGTGGGCCGGCTGTCACTGGCCGGTGCGGCCGAGTCGTCCCCGGCGAAGCTGGCCTGTACCGTGCCCGGCCCGAGCGGTTGGCTCGGGGTGAGCGTGCAGGAAGCGGTACCGGTGGCATCGGTGTCCCCGGCGCAGGTCTGCGCGGTCGCCCCGCTGCCCAGGGTGAAGCGGACTGGCCGCCCGGCCAGCGGTGCCGACCCGTCGCCGGTGAGCCGGGCGGACAGGCGTGCCGGCTGCTGTACCGGGATCACGGTGGGACCGGTGTAGGCCAGCGCCGTGTGCTGCCCGCCGGCGGTGATGGTGAACGGCGCGGTGGTGGTGCTGGCCCGCAGCCGGGGATCCCCGGCGAACGCGGCCGTGACGGTGACGGCGCCCGGCGGCTGGTCGACGACGACGGTACAGGCCGCCTTGCCGGCGACGTCCGTGGTCGAGTCGCAGTGCTGCGACCCGAGCGTGAACGCCACCGCGGCACCCGCGACCGGGGCACTGGTCGGCCCGGCGCGCAGGGTCGCCGACAGGGCCGCGCCGGTGCGCGGCGCGGCCGTGGTGGCGCCGTCGTAGGTCAGCGTTGTCGGCTCCTGCAGCAGCGCCGCCTTTGCCTGTTCGGCCTGGGCGGCCGGCAGCAGCCCGGTGGCCACGACGCTGTCGACCAGGTTCGCCGCGATCGTGGCCCGGTCGGCGAGACCGGCACCGACCCGGAAGTCGACGATCCTGGTGAGCCGGTCGAGGATCGCCGGTTCGGCCGACACCAGCGTCGGCGCCGGGTTGGCCGTGGTACTAGCGTCGGCGTTGGCCTGCAAGAACGCGGCCGTGGTGTGGTGCAGGTCGGGGCTGGTGCAGGCGTCGCCGATACCGTTGAGGTCGGCGTCCTCCTGGGCCGGGTTGCCGACGGTCGGGCAGTTGTCGAGGTCGTCGGTCAGGCCATCGCTGTCGCCGTCATGGCCGACCACGGGCCGGCCGTTGCGGACCGGGAACACGTACCGGCCGGGTTGCGTGCTGTTGCGGCTGCCGTGCACGAGCCCGGTGTCCCGGTTGGTGTCCAGGAACGCGCCGGGGACCCCGGATCCGGGCAGCTCGAAGAAGGTGCCGGGCTCGGCGGTGCCCTTCGAGAACCCAACCCGGGCGGCCGCGCCGCCGCGGCAGGCGTTGTCACCGCCGCTGGCCTGTCCGGCCTCCCACTGGATCTGGTTGTAGTTGAGCTCGATGTCGAAGTCGCCGTCGCCCACGTCCGAGCGGTCGACCAGGAGCACCTGGAATTCGTTGAGCACGCTGGTGACGTTGTCGAAACACCCCACCTTCGGCCAGGTGGCCCCGAAGGCTCGGTGCCCGTCGACGGTACCGGCGCCGTAGTGCACTGCGTTGCCGTTGCTGGTGTCGACGTCGGCGAAGAACGGCGCGACGATGGCTCGCTGGGTGGTGGTGAGGTCGAACGGGGTGAACGCGGCGAGCGGCTGGTCGAACGTCAGGTTGCCGTTGTTGTTGACGAAGGCCGAGGTGAAGCGCTGCCCGAAGAAGTTCGCGGTGAACCCGAGCGGCACCGCACCGGTCGACCCGTCGTCGTTGCCGGGCAGCGTGTTGGCGTCGAACCCGAACCGGGCCGCGCCCCGGCACCGCAGGTCCGCCCCGTCGGCGAGGTGGTCGCCGTCGTTGTCCACGCCGTCGCTGCAGCTGCCGGGTACGTCGGCGGTCTCGGGCCGGCTCGACGCCGCGAACGGGTTGGAACCGAACCGGTTCTCCCGGTCGTTGTCGATGCCGTCGCCGTCGATGTCCGGGTCGCACCCGTCGCCCAGGCCATCGCCATCCGTGTCGGAGAAATGCTCGTCGGCCACGGTGGGGCACAGGTCGATCTGGGCCGGGATCCCGTCCGCGTCGGGGTCCGCGCAGCCGGGGTCGGCGCCGTCGGTCTGGCCGTCGTGGTCGTTGTCCACGCCGTCGCCGCAGCCGGTGCCGGCGCCGATGAACTCCGGCAGGCTGTTCAGGTCCAGCCGGTCCGAGCCGTAGACCTGTTCGAGCACGTCCGGGGTACCGTCGGCGTCCGCGTCCGGGTCGCAGGCGTCACCGCGGCCGTCGGCGTCGTGGTCGGCCTGGTTCGCGTTGGCCGCCAGCGCGCAGTTGTCGGCCGCATCGGTGATCCCGTCGCCGTCGTCGTCCGGGTCGGATGCGTTGGGTACGCCGTCGTTGTCGGTGTCGCCGGGGTGTCCGTCGGCGGTGTCCACGACACCGTCGGCGTCCGCATCGGTGTCGCACGGGTCGCCGACCCGGTCGCCGTCGAGGTCGCGCTGGCCGGGGTTGGCGATACCGGTGCAGTTGTCGTCGCGCTCGATGACGCCGTCACCGTCGAGATCGGACAGCAACAGGTCGTCGATGCTGCTGCCACCAGTGGCGGCCGCGGCCGAGCGCATGAACCGGTTGGCCGACAACGGGCTGCTGAAGACCGTGGCCTCCCCGTGCAAGGTGGGCTCCCCCGGCTTAGGAGCCACGATCAGGCCGGCGCCCAGCGTGGCCACCGTGTTGAGCGAGTGCGGCAGGTCCAGCTGGAACGCGCCCGGGTACACGACCGGTGGCAGGTACCCGCCCGGCCCGACCGACCCGGTCGTGTCGGTCGGGTCGTTGCCCGCCGTGGCGTCCGTTTCCATGCCGAGGTTGTGGCCCAGCAGGTGGGCCAGGGCCCGGCCGGTCAGCTGGGTGCGCCCGGCCTTCTCCTGCCGCAGCTGGTCGGCCAGCGTGGCACCCGGTACCGGACTGAGCCTGGCGCCCAGCAGCAACGCGTACGGCTTGTGCACGGTGCGGTCGCCAAGTCCGACGATGGTGTTGGGGAAGATGTGTCCCACCGCCTCCGGGTCGTCGGTCTCCTGGCACGGCATGATGGCCACCGGGAAGTGCGGGAAGAAGTCCGGTGCCACGACGTCCTGCGGGCAGATCCACAGCGGGCCGAGGCTGAGCAGGCTGTCCCGGCCGAAGATCTCGGCGCTGCCGAACGGCGTGTTGTCGTAGAACGGCAGCGGGAGATGCTTGGGGATCTCCAGGAAGTCCGGGCTGGGACAGGGCGTTCCGTCGTCGACGGAGGTGGAGTGGGCCGACTGTACATAGTGGAACGCGGCCAGCTTCGCGGTGATGATCGACGGGTCGCTCCGCTGGTCGGCGGTGCCGAAGTGGGACCGGGCGAAGACCGGTGCCCGGTCGCAGTTCGGCTCGTGAATCAGCGCCTCGTCGATCTGCACGTGCAGGTTGATCCCGGACCGGCCGTCGGCGTTGCGGGCAGGCAGTGCGGCGAACATCGTCTGCACGTCGGCCACGGCGACCGGATCGATGGCGTGCACCATCGGATCGCCCAGCGGGCAGCCGCCCACGGTGCAGTCGAAGAAGTCCATCTCCACGTACACGTCCTTGTGCAGCGGGTCGGCGGTGCCGGTCACCTGCGGCAGGAACACGCTGCTGGCCGGTACGTCCGGGTGACCGTCGGCGTCGACGTCGAACCCGGCGCCGGGGATCCCGTCGCCGACCTCCCACGGGTCGAGCAGCCCGTCGTCGTCGCTGTCGTGGTGGCAGGGATCGGTACCCAGCGCCACCTCGGTCTCGTGGTCGAGGCCGTCGAGATCCACATCAGACCGTGGCGTACTGCGCTTGCCGGCCGCCTGCACGGCGCTCTTGTCGTCCAGGCTCGCGCCGACCGCCTCCGGGCAGGGGTTGCGCAGGATCCGCACGGTCGCCTCGTTGGAGGTGTTGCCGGCGGTGTCGCGCACCGTGTAGGTGAACCGGTCGGACCGCTTGAAGGTGTTGTCCGGCATGAACACCACCGACCCGTCGGCGCCCACCGCCACGGTGCCGTGCTGCGGTCCCCGCCCGATCTGCACCGTCGACGGGGCCACCCCGGTGTCGTCGCTGTCGATGTCGTTGGCCACCACGTTGACGGTCACGTCGTGCTGGCCGCCGTGGATGTCGATGTCGCCCTCGTCGTCGACCGCCACCGGTGGCTGCTCCTGGTCCGGCGGGGGAGCGGTGCCACCCCAGAAGAGCGGGTCCGGGGAGTACCCGTCGCCGCCGGCGGCGTCCAGCTCGACCTGGTACTCCACGACGAGGTGGTCGAAGGGGCAGTTCGGCGACGGGCCGAAGCCGGCCGCGCCGCGCTGGCCCTCGATCTCGCGGGCCCGGATCTTGCCGGTGGGGTCGGCCTTCAGCTTGCCGTCCTCGAGGAAGATCAGCGTACCGTCGCCGAAGATGTGCACCGTGTACCGCTCGAACTTCTCCTTCCCGTCCTCGGTGACCGCGGTGTCGAAGCTGACCAGGAAGTACTGGTCCGGTCCCAGCGGCCGGGTCCGCGCGCACTCGTCGTAGAGCAGCGTCAGGGTGTCCACCGGCGAGGTCGGGGTCGACCGCGCGTCGAGGTCGGCCTGGTCGGCGTAGAGGAACGCGTGCTCGGCGGCGAACGCCTTCGCCGGTACGTCCGCCCACTCGCGGTGGCCGTCCGGGCAGGCGGTGAACGTGCCGTCGGTAACGTGACAGAAGTCGCTGCGTCCGGCGGCTTCCGCGTGCGATGGGGGCGCCTGGCTCTGCACCACGCCGGCGGCGATGGTCACCACGGCCAGCGGTACCGCCAGGAGGCGCCGGCGGTGGGCCATCCGATGCTTTCCTCGTCGCGACGTGGCGACCATCCCGCGTCTCCTTCACATCACCCTGGGGCGGCACCGACACCGGTGCCGGGTGACATGGCAGCATGGACAGACTTGCCAACGATGACCTGTGCTTGCCAACTGCCGGGTGGCGGGCATCTGCAACGGTGGATGCCGGGTTCGGGGAACCTGGGTCATGAGCTGGATCGTTGGTGGGTTCGTTCGGCGAAGGGACCGGGATGCGGGTCGGGGTCGGGCAGGTGCGGGTCGACTCCTTCGACAGCTTCGGCGCGCTGCTGCGGTACCTGCGCCGCCAGGCCGGGCTGAAACAGCGCGAGCTGGGCGCGCGGGTCGGCTACAGCGAAGCGCACATCTCCCGGCTGGAAGGTGGCCAGCGGCGGGCCGACCCGGCGGCGCTGGCCGCGCTGTTCCTGCCGGCGCTTGGCCTGCACCGGCAGCCAGAAGCGGCCGCCCGCCTGGTGGAGCTGGCCGAACGCATGCAACGGCCGCGCCGCAGCGGCCCCGAGGCGTACGGCATTCCGCTGCCGGCGCCGTGCCAGGTGCCGCGCCCTGACGTGCGCGGTGCGCTACGGTCCCTGCTGGCCGCCCAGCGGATGGTGCTTGTCTGCGGGTTGCCCGGTGCCGGGAAGACCACCGTGATGGCCACGGCCGCCCGCGAGTGGGCGGTGCACGGCACGGTGTGCTGGGTGACCGCGGCCAGGGCGACCGGTTCCGCGCCGCAGACGCTCATCCGCCGCCTGGCCGAGGTCCTGGAAGGCGGCGACGGTGGGGACGGCCTGGCCCCGGAAGCCGAGTCGCTGCCGCTGGACCGGCAGCTGGAGCTGCTGGTACCCAAGTTGAGCGCCGCCGCGGTCCTGCTCTGCGTCGACGACGCGCACCTGCTCGGCCACCTCGACGAGACCCTCGCCGCACTCGCATACCTGAGCGCGCACGGCGGACTGCGGGTCCTGCTGGCCAGCCGGGAGAGCCTGTCACTGGCCGGGGCGGCGTCGCTGCGCCTGGGCGGGCTGGCGTCCGACCAGGCGGTGGCCCTCGCCGCCCGGCTCGACCCCGACATGCCGGCGGACCTGGCGGCGCGGCTGGCCGCCCGTACTGGCGGCAACCCCATGCTGCTGCGGCTCGCGCTCGCGCAGGCGTGCCAGCCCGGCAGCGACCGGGCCCGGCTCGTGGACCGCCTCGAGAGCGATCCGGAGATCGGCGAGCAGCTGATCGACGCGGCGCTCGGCGGGCTCAGCGGGCCGGCGGCCGAGCTGGCCGACCTGCTCGCGGTGTTCCGCCACGGCGTGGACCTGCACGACGAGGCGCTGGTCGCGCAGGTACCGCCCGGGTTCGACCCGTCGGCCGCGTCAGCCGAGCTACGACGCCGGCAGCTGATCGACCACCCGGCGTCGGCCGCGCTGCATCCGCTGATCCGCGACCACCGGTACGCCCGGATGGCCAACGACCCACGGCGCCGGCGCCTGCACCGGATCGCGGCCGGACACTCCGAGCGGACCGGTGACCCGCTGGAGGCCGCCTGGCATTTCAGCCGGTCGGCGGACCTCGGGCAGGCGGCCGAGGTGCTCACCGGTCACGTCAACACGCTCATCGGCCGCGGCCAGAACCTGCCGGCCGCGGACCTCGCCGGTACGCTGCTCGACGGGCTCGGCGCCGATGCCGACGGCGAGCTGACGCGCCGGCTGCTCGTGGTCCGCGGCGACCTGCTGGTCAACACCGTCCGCGGCGACGAAGGCGACGCCGCCTACCGGGCCGCGCTCACCCACCCGATGCCGGCACCGGTACGGGCACTGGTCGTGCTGCGGCTCGCCGAGAGCCTGCTGGAGCGCCGCCAGCCCGCCGAGGCGCTCGCGCTGTGCCTCGACGCGGCGGCCACCACCGGGCCCGGCGAGGAGCTGCTGCTGGCCCGGCTCAATGCCCTGCAGGCGTGGGCCAGGATCCAGCTGTCCGAGTACGGCGAGGCGCTGCCGCTGGCCCGCCGCGCGATCGAGGCCGCCACGCCGTGGAGGGTGGTGGCGCCGGAGCCGGCAGTCGAGGTGATCGCCCGCGCGGAGTGGACCCTCGGCGTGGTGCTGCGCCTGGACAACCGCGCCGACGCGGCCGTCCACCTGCGCCGTGCGGTGGCGGCGGCGCGCTCGGCCAACCTGCACCATCTGGCCACCCGCGCCCTGCTCAACCTCGGCGCGCTGCGGTGGGACGAGGGCGACATGACCGGCGCGCTGGAGGTGTTCGCCGAGGCCGAGGCCGGTGCCCGGGCCACCGCGGACAGCCACGGCCTGGCCCGGGCCAGGTTCAACACGGCGGCGGCGCTGGGGCAGCTGGGTCGGTTGAGCGAGGCGGTCGACATCTTCGGCGAGGTCCGGGTGCTGCGCGAGCGGCACGGCGACAGCCAGGGCGTGCTCAACGCGCAGGTTGGCCTGGCGAACGTGCTGTGCTACCTCGGGCGTACCCACGAGGCGCTGGCCACCATCGCCGAGCCGGTCAGCGCGGAGGCGGCCGAGCCGCTGACCCGGGTGTACGCGCTGGACACCCAGACCACCATCCTGCTCGCCATGGGCCGGACCCGGGAGGCGGTCGACTCGGCGCACCGCGGGCTGGAACTGGCCACCCGGCACACCCCGGCCATGCTCACCGTGCTCGAGCTGCACCTGGCGTTCGGCCAGCTCGTCCTCGACCAGCCGGAGCTGGCTGAGCTGCTGCTCAAGGGCGAGCTGAAGGCGCACGGCTTCGAGGCGGAGCTGGACACCAGGTTCCTGCGGATCGCCCTGGCGTACGCCCGGGGCGAGCGCCCTGCGGTGGCCGCGCTCACCGCGGAGCTCGCGGACTGGATCGCAGCGCGGGACCTGCGCCTGCACGCGGGAACCCCGGCGCGGCTGCTCGACGGGTACGACCGGGGCCAGCCGCTGGCTGAGCTGCCCCGCCTGATCTGGTGCTGCGCCGAGCCCCGCCCGGCCGGTGCCGGTATGGGCGAGGCTCACCGGCAAGGCTCGTGACCCGACCACGCACCGCGTGTCCACTGTGGAGTACCTACACCTACCGCGCTGCTGCGTCTGCTGCGACTGGACCGGCTGCGGTGGCTGCGGTGGACGCGGACGCCGCTGCTGCGCTGGATCGTCCGGCTCGGTGGACAGCGACCGGAGGCGAGCGAGGAGGAAAAGCTGCGGTGGGCTCGGCAGTGGGCGATCGCCCGCGAGCTGCGGCCGCTTGCCGCGCTGACCGCCGTCATCGTCGCCTACTTTACGGCCATCACCGCGCTGCTCTGGCGCGACGGCCTCGTCTCAGGGCGCAGCGGTGACGCATCGTGGACGGCCGTGCTAGCCGAGCCGGTGCTGCGTGCGGAGGGCCAACGCGCGGTCCGCGTAACGGCCACGGCGTTCGTCGACTACCTGTGGCAGATCGCGGATGCGATACCGGTGCTCGCCCTGCCCGACGCGTTCGGCTGGTCGCGGCCGGCCGGCCTGTCCAGCGACCCCACGCAGGGCGTCCTGGTGCTGTTGTTCCGGTTGGTTTTCTCGGCCGCGATCATCTGGTACATCGCGCATATCATCCGGAGCCGGACCGAGCCGTTGGTCGCCACGTTGCCGTATGCGGGGCCGGTCGAACGGGCGGTCGTGGAGTCCTATGTAGACCTGGAACGGCTCCCCGGCGAGACCTGGGACGACAGTGCGCGCGTCGTCGCCCGGACGCGGGAACGCCTGACCACGACCGGGGTACCGCCACCGGCCAAGAGCCCGCAGTGGACCACGGCGGTGATTGCCGCGGCCCTCGCCGAGGAGCGGCGGGCACCCGCCGCCGCGCCCGACGAAGCGGGCGAGCCTGCGGGCGACGTCGTGGGCCGCCCACGGTCGTTCCGCGCGCTGGCCAACCCGCGCGGCCGCGAGGACGCCCGCGGTAACCGAGACCCGCATTGGCCGGGCCTGCGGTGACGATGCTGGCGCTGGCCTGGCCGAACTGGTGGACGGTGAAGCCCAGCGTGGTCAGCACATCCCGGGGCGATCCAGCCCGGGCCTCCAGACCGGCGCAGCGCTGCGTCATGATCGATCATGGAGGTTGCGGCATGCGCCGACCTGTCGCTCGCCGCGTACCGGTCGCTGCCGCCGTCATCGTGGTCGACGGCCGGCTGTTGCTGGTTTGTCGACGGATCGCGGAAGGCGCGTTGGTCTGGCGGTTTCCGGCCGGGAAGGTGGAGCCCGGCGAGTCCGCGGCGGACGCGGCCAACGGCCGCATGGCGCAGCCGGCCTCGCTGGCTCGACAAAGGTGCTAGCACGGCAGGCTAATCAGCCGCCTCAGGTGCGCGTCAAGCTCGGTCAGGATGTGCGCCAGGTGCGCCCGGGCCTGCGCCTCGCCCTCGGCGAGTGCGACGTCGGTGCGGATCTCCACGTGCTGGCGGCCGTCGGCGCCCATGACCCGGGTCAAGACGATGACCGCCTGTCCAGGCACGGTCAGGGTCACCGGGGCGGCCCGATGCTCGCCTAGGCCGCAGGCGTGGCCACGGGCGCACCAGGCCGGATGCACACCGGGTCGCAGCGGCGATCCCGGAGCGGTCTGATGGTGGAGCAGGTGGGCGGACATGATCGGGTCTCCTTTACGCGGCCAGCGCCAACCAGCGCGGGTGCCTCCTAGTTGTCATCCTCGTCCTTGATGCGCTCGCCTTCCACGCCGGACTGCACCATGCGTACTCCCGTCCAGGTCGCGCCTATCGTCGAAGGACCTTCGACGCGGAGGTCAACCAGCCGTTCTGGGCGCTTGCCAGATGGCGAGCTGTCCGAGGCTTGTGCGGCGCCGCAGCGGGAGTAGCCGCCGCACCACGGCGGACTTGTGACCGACCAAAGCCGCCAGCCGGTGCGATCACGACGCGCCTCGGCGTGCCAGGCCAGCGGCTGTCCCCCGGTACCACAGCGCGCCGCGTGCCGGTGTCGCGTTCAGCTGCGGTGGGGCTTCTTGGACCGGCTGTGTGCCGCTAGGGGTTCCCGCCGCGCCGCTACGGCTCTCCTGCGGCAATCTTGTGTTCGAGCTGGTGCGCTCGGCAGGATTCGAACCTGCGACCTTAGGATTAGAAGTCCTCTGCTCTATCCACTGAGCTACGAGCGCAGGGCGCGCCGCACACCCTGGCGCTGCCGTCAAAGGCTACGCCATGCCGGCCCGATTCGCTTCTGCGAAGCCGTCCCGATCCTTCCGTGTCGGGCGCGCTCCTAGTCGAGGTACGCCGAGAGCCAGCGCGCCAGCTCGGCGAAGAGCACCTTGCGCGCGGGCGGTCCGGAAAGCGTCAGGTCGTGCTTGCCGCCGTCGACCCGGATGAGCGTGACGTGGCGGCCCAGCGCCGGCGTCCACTTGGCGATGTGATCGACGTCGAGCACCGAGTCGGCGTGGTGCGCCTCTTCGCTCCAGCGGGCCTGCTTGTAGCTCACCGTCGAGCAGGCCACCAGGATGGGTACGCCGATGTCGAGCCCGGCGTGCAACCGCCCCTGCCCCCGGTGGATCGCGCGGAGCCATCCGGCCCGCACCGGGAAGCTGCCCATCGGCTTCCAGGTCAGGTCGTACTCCCACTCACCGGCGTGGCTGCGATGGATGCTGCGGCCGTAGACCTCGTTGAGGCTCTGCTTCAGGTCTACGTACGGGCGCAGCGGCGACAGCCGGCTCACCAGCGGGGTCAGCAGCTTGCGCTTCAGCCACGGCTCGTTGAGATCGAAGAACGGGCTGTTGAGGAACAGCCCTTCGACGACGCCGGCATCCCGGCGGTCGTGCGCCCACAGCGAGCCGATCAAGCCACCGGTCGAGTGTCCGTTGACCAGTAGGCGACCATGGCCGTCTGCCTCCCGGATGATGCGCGCCGCCTCGTCCAGCTCGGGGTAGTACTCACCGAGGTCGCGGACAAAGTTCGGCGTCTGGTGTGGCAGCAGGCTCCGGCCGTACTTGCGCAGGTCCAGCGCGTAGAAGTCGACGCCCCGTTCGGCATAGAAGTCGGCGAGATGCGTCTGAAAGAAGTAGTCGTTGAAGCCGTGGAGGTAGAGCACGGCAGCGCCGGTCGGCCGGTCGCTACGACGGCGCACCAGGGTCGCCGTGACCGGCCCCTCATCGTCTGAGCCGAGATCGATGGTCTGCCGCTCGTACGGCGCTCCAAGCAAGTCCGGTTCCACGACTGCGACGGTACCGTCCGGCCCTGGAATGGGGTAGCTAGGTGCGCGCGATCATCTCCGCCGCGCCTGTCCGGTGTGGACGGTACCGGCAGGGCCCCTCGCTATACCACAGTCTGGCCGTTCGTGCGCGGTTATACACAACCACCCTCGCTGTCCACAGCTCGCAACTCGGCTCTGGCGGCGCGGCAGCGCCGGTACCGACGCTTGTCTGCGAGTCGACTCCGAGATGACGACGAGCTATGGAGAGAAGATGTTCGATACGCAGGTAACGCTGGTAGGCAACGTGATGACGGCGCCGGAGTGGCGGCGCACCTCGGTCACCAAAACCCTGGTGGCCAACTTCAAGGTGGCGTCCAGCTCCCGGCGGTACGACCGCGAGACTGGGCGGTGGGTCGACGGGCCGTCGCTGCGGGTACGGGTTACGTGCTGGCGCCGGCTCGCCGAGGGCGTCGCCTCCTCGGTCATGGTGGGCGACCCGGTGATCCTCACCGGCCGGATGTTCACGCGCGACTGGGTGGCCGAGGACGGCACCAAGCGGACCTCCTATGAGCTGGAGGCGTTCGCGGTAGGTCACGACCTGGCGCGCGGCATCGGCAAGTTCTCCCGCACCCGGCTCAACACGGCGACGAGCGCCGTGGAGAACGCAGAGTCCGATGCCCGGATCGCCGGCGAGATGAGCGAACCGGTGGACGTGCCGATGGCGCCGCCGGAGGACGTGAACCCCTTCGACGACTACTCCGACGCCGAGCTCGGGCTGGAGCTGCCGCACACGGCGCTGGACGCCGAGGCGATGCTGCGCGAGGCCGGTCTCGCGACAGCCGCCGACGAAGCCGGGGCGCCGGACGGGTCCGCGACCGATCCGCAGGAGCCCGGCGGCACCGGTGCCGATGCCGGCGACGCAACGGACCCGCAGCACCCGGAGGAGCCGGTCGACAGCGTGGGGAGGACCGAGCGGGGACGGCGCGGCCGAGGTCGGGTGTCCGTACCGGCCTGACCCGGTGCGGGCCGGTTCGGGCCGGTGCGAGCCACGCGCCGGCCCGCCGACCTGGCGCGGGCGAGACCCAGGTACGGGCGAGACCCAAAGCGCGGGCGAGACCCAAAGCGCGGGCGAGGCCAGCCGTGCCCGCCGCGGGTGAAATAGGCTCGACACCTTGCCATCGAGGAGGGGTGCGGTGCGATCGGATCGGCACATCCGGTACGCCAACGCGGCCGGCCTGATCGCCGGTGCGCTGCTGGACGCGGTGCTGGGCGATCCACGTCGGTTCCATCCGGTCGCCGGCTTCGGCCGGGCGGCAGGCGCCCTGGAGCGGGTCCTCTACGCGCCGAGCCGGATGGCCGGAGCCGGGTACGCGGCCGTCGCGGTCGGTGTGCCGGTCGCCGCCGCCGTGGCGGCGAGCGCGGCCACCCGCCGGCGGCCGCTAGCCCGCTTCGCGCTGAGCGCCGCGCTGACCTGGACGGTGCTCGGCGGTACGTCGCTGCGGCGGGAGGCGGTCGGGATGGCTCGTTCGATCGACGACGGCGACCTGGCCGCCGCGCGGCGGCGCCTACCCAGCCTGTGTGGCCGGGACCCGTCCCGGCTCGGCGCCGCAGAGCTGGCGCGAGCCACCGTCGAGTCGGTCGCTGAGAACACCTCCGACGCGGTCGTGGCGCCGCTCTGGTGGGGTGCCGTCGCCGGGTTGCCGGGGCTGGCCGCCTACCGCGCGGTCAACACGCTCGACGCGATGGTCGGGCACCGGTCGGCTCGCTATGAACGGTTCGGTGTCGCTGCCGCCCGTCTCGATGACGTCGCGAACCTGGTGCCGAGCCGGCTGACCGCGGTGCTGACCGCAGGGCTGGCGCCGCTGGTTGGTGGGAGCATAGAGCGAGCGTTGCGGACCTGGGCCCGTGACGGCGCCCGGCACCCGAGCCCAAACGCCGGGCAGTGTGAGGCCGCCATGGCCGGCGCGCTCGGGGTCCGCCTGGGCGGGCGCAACGTCTATGCCGGACGAGCCGAGGAACGCCCGACGCTCGGTGCGGGTCGTCGGCCGGCGGTGCTTGACATCCGGCGCTCGGCCCGGTTGTCGGCGGCCGTGGGCGCTGCCACGGCCGTGCTGGCCGCCGGCTTCGCACTCCGGGCCGGAAGGGCAGCCAGATGACCGGCGGGCTGCTGGTCGCCGGTACCACGTCCGATGCCGGCAAGAGCGTCCTCACCGCCGGCATCTGCCGTTGGCTCTACCGGCTCGGCGTCAAGGTGGCACCGTTCAAGGCGCAGAACATGTCGAACAACTCGGCGGTTGTGCTCGGCGCCGACGGCCGCGACGGCGAGATCGGCCGGGCACAGGCGATGCAGGCCGCGGCGTGCGGGCTGGTGCCGAGCGTGCGCTTCAACCCGGTCCTGCTCAAACCGGGCTCCGACCGCCGCAGCCAGGTGGTGCTGCTGGGTCGGCCGGTCGGGCACGTCGACGCGCAGAACTTCAACCAGGTGCGCGCCGGCCTGCGGGAGACGGTCCTCGACACGCTGGCCGGCTTGCGGCGCGAGTACGACGTGGTGGTGTGCGAAGGCGCCGGCAGCCCAGCCGAGATCAACCTGCGCGACGGCGACGTCGTGAACATGGGGCTGGCCCGCGCCGCCGGCCTGCCGACCATCGTGGTCGGCGACATCGACCGTGGCGGCGTCTTCGCCGCCTGCTACGGCACCCTCGCCCTGCTGGACGCGGCCGACCAGGCGATGCTCGCCGGCTTCGTCATCAACAAGTTCCGGGGCGACCTCGACCTGCTGCAGCCCGGCATCGACACGCTGACCCGGCTGACCGGGCGGCCGACGTACGGGGTGGTGCCGTGGCATGTGGACCTGTGGCTCGACGCCGAGGACTCCCTGGCCTACGGGCAGGTGCTCGGCCGGCCCGGCCCGCCCCGTGGCAGCCAGTGGCTGCGGGTCGCGGTGATCCGCCTGCCCCGCATCTCCAACGGCACCGATGCCGAGGCGCTCGCCGCCGAGCCCGGCGTACGGGTGCGGTTGACCGTCGAGCCGGCGGAGCTGGCCGACGCCGACCTTCTCGTGCTCCCCGGCAGCAAGTCCACAGTGGACGACCTGGCCTGGTTGCGTGCCACGGGCCTCGACGGCGCGGTCCGCCAGCATGTGGCGGCCGGGAAGCCGCTGCTGGGCATCTGTGGCGGTTTCCAGATGCTCGCCGAGCGCATCCACGATGACGTGGAGAGCCGCCGGGGTCTCGTACCAGGGCTCGGCCTGCTGCCAGTCGAGATAGCGTTCGCCACCGACAAAACGCTGGCGCGAGGCGTCGGCACCGGGCTGGGCGGCACGCCGGTGCGCGGGTACGAGATCCACCACGGGTACGTGTGCCGCGCCGAGCCCGGGCTGGCGCCCCTGATTCGCCTGCCGGACGGGGGCACCGAGGGCGTCGTCGCCGGCAACGTCTTCGGTACCCACTGGCACGGTGCGTTCGAGTCCGACGAGTTCCGGCGCGCGTTCCTGGCGGAAGCGGCCCGGCTGGCTGGCCGCCACGGGTTCGTGCCCGCGGGCGACACCGACTTCGGGGCGCTGCGCGAGCGCACCCTCGACCTGATGGGCGACCTGGTGGAGGAGCACCTCGACACCCGAGCGCTGTGGCGGTTGATCGAGGATGGTCCGCCGCCCGGGCTGCCGAGCCTGCCGTGATCGGCCGCTTCGCCGACCTGGCCAGCCGGGTTCGGGCCCAGCCGCCCCGTCTCGGCCAGGTACGCGTGGTCGCGGTCGACGGGCCCACCGGCGGCGGCAAGACGGTGTTCGCCCGTCGCCTCGCCGAAGCGCTGCGCGCAGCGGGAGCCCGGGTGGCCGAGGTGCACACCGACGACCTGCTCGACGGATGGGACAACATCGTTGAGTTCTGGCCCCGGCTCGAGGAGTGGGTACTGCGGCCGCTGAGCCGGGGGCAGCCCGCCGCCTACCGTCGCTACGACTGGCACGCTGGCCGGTTCGGCGCGGAGCTGGTCGGCGTACCTCCGCCCGAGGTCCTGCTGCTGGAGGGGGTGACCAGCGCGCGAGCGGCGATCCGCGACCGGCTGGCGCTTTCGGTGTTCGTGACCGCGCCGGCACCGCTGCGCCTGGAACGCTCGGTGGCCCGCGACGGCGAAGCGCTGCGGCCGCACCTGCTGCGGTGGATGGCGGCCGAGGCCGACCATTTCGCCGCGGACCGCACCGAAGATTGTGTCGATATCGTTGTCGATGGCGCACCGGCGATTGCGCACGATCCGCAGATGGAGTACGTCTGCCTCGGCGGGTTGCGCGGCTGGGGCAGGATCACGAAGAGAGCTGACGAACGGGGGAAGGGAACCCACCCATGACCGAGCCGGCACAGGAACAGCCAGAAACCGCCCCATCGGAGACCTCGACCCAGCCGGCTCGCCGCCGGGTCGTGCTCACCGGCATCAGCTCGCGCGCCTGGGAGCACCCCGCCGACCGTGGCGCGCTCACCGCGCTGCGTGAGCTGCGCGGCTTCGACGAGCTCATCAAAGGGCTCAGCGCGCTGTGGAACGAGCGGGCCTGGCGCCTGGCGTTCCTGGGCGGGGCGATCAGGGTCGACCACCGGCAGTACCCGCGCGTGCACCGGCTCTTCGCCGAGGCAGCCGCCACGCTCGACGTCGCCGAGCTGCCTGAGCTGTTCGTGCAGTACAACCGGGCGCTCAACGGCATGTGCGTGGGGATGGCCAAGCCGTTCATCGTCGTGAACTCCGGCGCGCTGGAGCTGCTCGACGACGAGGAGCTGCGCTGCCTGCTCGGCCACGAGCTGGGCCACCTGCTGTCCGGGCACGCGGTGTACCGGACGATCCTGGACATCCTCACGTCACTGGCTAGGCGGCTGCTGCCGATCGGTGGCCCCACCGCGGTCTTCGTGATCAGCTCGGCAATGTGGGAGTGGTGGCGCAAGGCCGAGCTGTCCGCCGACCGGGCCGGGCTGCTCGCCAGCCAGGATCCGGCCGCGGCCCTGCGGCTGGACATGAAGCTCGCCGGCGGCGGCGACCTGTCCGAGGTGGACACGGCCGCGTTCCTGGAGCAGGCGGCCGAGTACGACCGGACCGGCGACCTGCGTGACAGCTTCATCAAGCTGACGTTCCTGCTCGGACGCAGCCATCCGTTGCCGGTCGCCCGGGCGGCGACCCTGCGGCAGTGGATCGACTCCGGGGAGTACGGGCGGATCCTCGCCGGCGACTACCCGCGCCGCGACGACGACCGTGGCGCCTCGGTCAGCGACGAGGCGAAGGCGGCCGCCCAGTCCTACCGGGAGTCCTTCGCCAGGTCGGAGGATCCGCTGATGTCGCTGCTGCGGCGGATCAGCGAGAGCGCCAGCGGTGTGGGCGAGTGGCTCGGCGGCAGCGCCGCCCGGGTCCGCGACTGGATGGGCTCGGCCGGCTCCGCGGCGCGCTCGTCCACCCGTGGCAACGGATCGACCGAACCCACCGACCAGAGCGGCTAGCCGAGCCGGCGAGCCGGGCGAATAGCATGCTTGGTCATGACGTCAACGATGACCGAAGCTGAGCTGCGCGCCGCCATCGACCGCGAGCTTCCCGGGGTACGCGCCGACCTGGAGCGCCTGGTGCGCATCCCGGGCATTGCGTTCGACGGGTTCGACCACAGCCACCTGGCCCGCTCGGCCGAGGCGGTCGCCGAGCTCCTGCGCGGCGCCGGCATGCCCGACGTACGCGTGGCCCGCATCGGCGAGGGTCATCCCGCAGTCATCGGCCGACGCCCGGCGCCACCCGGCGCGCCGACGGTGCTGCTGTACGCCCACCACGACGTCCAGCCGGTCGGTGACCTGACGCAGTGGATGAGCGACCCGTTCGAGCCGGTTGAGCGCGCCGGCCGGCTGTACGGGCGGGGCGCCGCCGACGACAAGGCCGGTGTCATGGCGCACGTGGCCGCCCTGCGCGCCTTCGGCGACTCGCTTCCGGTCGGCGTGGTCGTCTTCGCCGAGGGTGAGGAGGAGTACGGCTCTGACTCCCTGGAGGCGCTGCTGCGCGAGTACCGGGACCACCTGGCCGCCGACGTCATCCTGATCGCCGACTCGGTCAACTGGGACGTCGGCCGGCCGGCGCTCACCACGACCCTGCGCGGCATCGTGAACGCCTTCGTCGAGGTACGCACGCTCGACCACGCTGTCCACAGTGGAGCCTTCGGCGGAGCGGTGCCGGACGCCTTGACCACGCTGTGCCGCCTGCTGGCCACGATGCACGACGACGCCGGTGACGTGGCGGTCGCCGGCCTGGTCCGAGGTGAGGCGGCGCCGTTGGAGTACCCGCTCGACCGGTTCCGGCAGGAGGCCGGCCTGCTCGACGGTGTCGAGCTGATCGGCACCGGCCGGGTCGTGGAGCGGATCTGGACCAGGCCCGCCGTCTCGGTGCTCGGCATCGATGCGCCGAGCACGGGCGAGGCGCCCAACGCGCTCGTACCCAGCGCCAAGGCCAAGGTGAGCATGCGGATCGGGCCCGGTGACAAGGCGGAGGCGGCGTTCGAGGCGCTCAAGACCCATCTGGAGAGCCACGCGCCGTGGGGCGCTCGGGTCGGCGTGACCCTGGAGCACCTGGGCGAGCCGTGCGTGATCGATGGCAGCGGCCCGGCGTACGACGCGGTGCGGGCCGCCTTCACCGAGGCTTGGGACGGTACGCCGCCGGTCGACATCGGTGTCGGGGGCTCGATCCCGTTCATCGCCACGTTCCGGGAGATGTTCCCGGGCGCCGCCATCCTCGTCACCGGCGTGGAGGACCCCGACGGGCGGGCGCACGGACCCAACGAGAGCCTGCATCTCGGCGAGTTCGCCCGGGTCTGCCTCGCCGAGGCGCTGCTGCTGGCCAAGCTGGGCGCGCTCGCGGGGCGGTGACGGGTGTGCGCGCTGCGCACGGTGAGCAGGTCGCCGGGCTGGCAGTCGAGCGCGTCGCAGAGCGCCGTCAGCGTGCTGAACCGGATGGCCCGGGCTCGCCCGTTCTTGAGGATCGACAGGTTGGCCAGCGTGATCCCGACGTTGTTGGCGAGGTCGGTCAGGGTCAGGCCGCGCGCCTCCAGCAGCCGGTCGAGGTGCACCTCGACCCGGTGTTCCTCCTCGGGCGGCATCAGATCACGCCATCGAGCTCGGCGCGCAGGTCGCAGCCCCGCCTCACCACCTCGGAGACGGCCAGCAGGATCAGGCCGGGCAGCACCCACCAGAGCGTGGGGTACTTGTCGATGGACGCACCGGTACGCAGCAGCAGGCCGCCGACCAGCACCATGGCGCCCAGCGTCCGCAGCCGATGCACCATGCGCGGGGTGAACGGGTCGCCGGTCATCGCCTCGTAGGTCAGCCGGCGGGCATAGATGAGGATCGGTATCGTGACCACGCTGAAGGCCAGCTCGTGCCCAATCGCGTCGAGCAGGTACTGGCCGTAGCTCACCCGTGGCACCCACAGCGTCACCTCGCTCGGCATCAGCTCTGGGAAGCGGTTCTGGAGGCTGCCCGGGACGATGACGCCGCCGCCCAGGAACGCGCGTCCGATCTGGATCGCCCCGTGCGGGAGCAGCAGCAGGAGGAGTACCCGGATCGGGCCGAGCCAGGTGCGGCGGCGTCGTTGCGTACGGCGCCTTGTCAAGCGGCGGGCTGTCAAGCGGTCAGCTCTTCGGCGGCAGCTTCACCACGCTCACGAAGAAGTTGTCGATCTGGCGGACCACGGTAATGAAGCGCTCGAAGTCCACCGGCTTGGCGACGTAGGCGTTGGCGTGCAGCTGGTAGCTGCGCAGGATGTCCTCCTCGGCCTGCGACGTGGTGAGCACCACGACCGGGATCTGGCACAGCGTAGGGTCCTTCTTGATCTCCGACAGCACCTCGCGGCCGTCGACCCTGGGCAGGTTCAGATCCAGCAGGATCAGGTCGGGTACGGGCGCGTCGGCGTGCTCACCCTCGTGCCGCAGATACGCCAGAGCCGCGACACCGTCGTTGACGACGGCCAACCGGTTCCGCAGCTTGTGCTCCTCGAACGCCTCCTGGGTCATCAGGACGTCACCGGGATCGTCCTCGACCAGGAGGACCTCGATGGGAACGGGCTGCGTTGGAACCTCGGTCATGTCGCGTACTCCTCGGCTGACGTGTCGACGGGCCGATCCACCGGTCCGGCCGCGACGGGCGCCGGCTCCACCGGCTCTGCCGCCGGCTCCACCGGCTCCGCCGCCCGCGGAGGCGGCGCTGGCGCTGCCGCTGGCTCGGCTAAGGGTGCCGGCTCGTCCGACGGCGCTGGAGCCGGCTGGGGAAGGGTGAACACCACCCGGGTGCCCTCGGGGTACCCGGTGTCGATCCAGATCTGGCCGCCGTGGTACTCGACGATCTTCTTGGCGATCGCCAGGCCGATCCCGGTGCCGGGGTAGGCGTCCTTCGTGTGCAGCCGCTGGAAGATCACGAAAATCTTGTCGACGAACTCGGGCGCGATCCCGATGCCGTTGTCCGCGACGGATATCTCCCAGGCGTCGCCGACGAGCCGCGCCGAGACATGCACCCGCGGTGGCCGCTGCGGGTGGCGGAACTTCAACGAGTTGGACACCAGGTTGGCGAGCAGGCCGGTCAGCAGCGCCTCCTCGCCGTACACCACGGGGAGCTCGTCGATCACGATCTCGCCGCTGGCGTACTCCCGTGCGCTGTCGAGCTGGCCGATGACCTCGGCCGCCACCCGGTTGAGGTCGACGTCGGTGAAGCCACCGGTGATCCGGCCGATCCGGGAGAACGCGAGCAGATCGTTGATCAGTCGCTGCATCCGCTGCGCGCCGTCGACGGCGAAGTAGATGTACTGGTCGGCCCGCTGGTCGAGCTTCCCGGCGTACCGCCGCTGGAGGAGCTGGCAGAACCCGGCCACCTTCCGCAACGGCTCCTGCAGGTCGTGGGAGGCCACGTAGGCGAACTGTTCGAGGTCACGGTTGGACCGGGTCAGCTCCTCGGCCTGGGACTCCAGCCGGCGGTTGGCCTCTTCGACCTGATGCCTCGCCTCGACTACCTGGGCGAGGTCGGCCACGATCTTTCGCCGCATGGCGTTGATGTCCCGAGCCAGGCGGCCGACTTCGAGCGGCCCGCCGCCACTGATCTCGTGGTCGTACTCGCCACTCGCCACCCGGCGTACCTCGCTGCCGAGCTGGACCACCGGACGCGTGACCAGCCAGCTCAACAGCAGGCCCAGCACGGCGCCGGCGAGCACCACAACGGCCGCCGCGCTGATGAGCAGCCCGATCAGGGCGCTGCCGGTCCGGTGCACATCGTGCCAGAGGCGGTCGCGGACCCCGGTCAGCTCGTCCTGGAACCCCTGGATCGCGTCGACCAGCCGCTGGAACCGTTGCCGCGCCTCGGGGCTCGTGATCGCCTGGTCGGCGCGCGGTCCGCCGGCCCGTACCAAGGCGATGACCGGCGCGGCGATGTCGCCGCGCCACGAGTCGGCCTGGGCCGTGACCGCCCGGAGCCGGGCGAGCAGCGCCGGCTCGCCGGCCAGCAGCCTCGCCGTCTCGTCGGCCAGTGACTTCTCCTGCGCCACCGCACCCTCGTACCCGCCGAGGTCCGCGGCTTGCCCGCTCAGTGCGTACCCCCGAAGCGCGCTCTCCTGGCGCACCACGACAGCCAGCAGGCGCTGCGCGTTGACCAGCGCCGGGCTGATCCGGTCCGTCAGCCGGGTGACCTCGGCGCGGTTGGCCGCGGCAGTCCCGGTCGCGGCCAGGGCGATCACCCCAAGGAGTACGGCCACGGCCGCCGACAGGGCTGTGATCCGCCGGCCGAGCGTCCAACGGGTCCCGCTCATCGGCCGCCACCGGTGACCAGCAGCATGGCGACGTCGTCGGCGAGCGGCTCGCCGTTGCGCTCCTCGGCCTCGCCGACGAGCCAGGCCGGGATCTCGTGCCGCGGCAGTACCGATCGCCGTGGGTCGGCGAGCAGCTCGCGCAGGCCCTCGACACCCAGCCGCTCACCGTCGGGCGCCGCCCGGCCTTCGATGAGCCCGTCGGTGTAGAGCAGCAGCGCCCAGTCGTCGGCCAGCCCGACTTCGGCGGTCGGACCTGGCATGCCGGGCTGGACGCCGAGCACCAGACCGGGCGCCGCATCGCACAGCTCCACGCGGTCCGGCCCGAGCAGCAGCATCGGCGGCGGATGGCCGGCGAGCCGGATCCGGGCCGTGCCGTTGTCGAGGTCGACGGTGACCATCGCGACCGTGGCGAACACCTCGTCGTCGCGGCGCTCGCTGACTAGCACCTGTTCCAGGGAGTGCAGCATCGCGTCGTCGGGTACGCCCGCCAGCACCAGCGCGCGCCAGGCCACCCGGAGCTGCGCGCCGAGGGCCGCCTCGTCGGCGCCGTGGCCGCACACGTCGCCCACGAGCAGGTGCAGCCGGCGGGCCGGCGACTCGATCGCGTCGAAGAAGTCCCCGCCGAGCAGGGCCCGGTGCCGGCCGGGCCGGTAGAACGAGAAGACCCGCGCGCTCGCAGGGTCCACCAGGGGCTGGGGGAGCAGTCCGCGTTCCAGCCGCGCCGACTCGGCCTGCCGCAGCTCGGCCTCGCGGAGCTGGCGGGCGTTCTCGTCGGCCCGGCGGCGCTCGACCGCGTACCGGATGGCACGGGTGAGGGCGATGCCGTCCACCTGGCCTTTGACGAGATAGTCCTGGGCGCCGGCACCGACGGCCGCGATGCCCAGGTGCTCGTCCTCCAACCCGGTGAGTACGCACACCGCCACGCCGGCGGCCGCGTGCAGCACCTGGTGCAGCCCGTCGAGCCCGCTGGCGTCGGGCAGCCGCAGGTCGAGCAGGACACAGTCCACGCCGACCAGCCGTTGCCGGGCCTGCGCCATGGTCGCAACCGTCTCGATGTCCAGCGGTGCCCGGGCCTCCAGCAGTTGCTCCTCGACCAGGAAGGCGTCGGCCGGGTCGTCTTCGACCAGGAGTACGCGCAGTCGCTCGCCGGCCGGTCGTAAGCCGGCAAAGGCGACGCGTTCGCGCGGCGCCGGTACCGAGGCCGGTGCCCGGGCCTGTCTCGGGGCCGGAACGGGCGTGGTCGTAGCGCGTTCCGTCACGGACGACCCGGCCCGTTGCCGCTGACCGCATACATGCCGCTGATCCTCTCTCAGCCCGCCAGATAGCGCACGCAAGTACGACGCCAATTGTGCGTCAGACGGTCCGTCATGCCGGACCCCCGAACCGGCGCAGGTGAGTCGAGGAGACCCGCACCTGATAGGTGCAAACGGCGAGAGGAGGGTCGCCGCGCCGGGAGCCCTCCTCTCGATGGAGCCTTCGCCACTACTGGCGGTCGTACTCACCCGTCTTCACGGCGGCGATGAAGTCCTGCCATGAGTCGCGGACGAACGTCAGGTGCGGTCCCTCGGGACGCTTGCCGTCGCGCACCAGCGCCGCGTCGGTCGTCGCGGCGACCTCGACACACAGTCCAGAGTCGCACTTGGTGCTGCGGCGCCAGGTGAGGCGAGCATCGTTGCTCAGCTCGTTCATACGGTCCCTTTCGTGGTATCTGTCCATCTCTCGGCTGCTTCACGATGAGCCGAGAGGCAAGTTCAAATCGCCCAGGTGCCGTTGCTTGTGGCGGGCACGTGTTCGTAGTGGCCAGGTCGGACACGCGGTGGCCGTGGCCGGTGCTGGAGAGGCGTGATCAGGTCGGTGACGGACCCGTGGTGCGACGGTCCACAGTGGATCCGCCGAATGATGATCGGCCGAGATCCAATCACGTCGCGCGTCCGTTGGCCAGTGGTGGCCTTCCGATATGTGCGCTATCACGCCATTAATTCACAGGGCCGAAATGAGGTTCACGCTGGTAACGACGGTCGGTGTTTGAGCACCTATCGCAACGTCAGCACGTACGTTCCAAGATGTAAGTCCCTGGCTGCAAGTTGCGTCGGATGTCGAGCTGTTGATCGTCGACAGACGCCCCGCTCCCGGCGGAGGTACTGTCGGCACGTTGCTCCTGAACCGCTGCAACCCGTCAAACTGCAGGAGATGTGGATGACAACGGCCCATGGGCCGATCGTCGGTCGCCGCCGGTTGCGCTTTGCCCTGCGGCAGGCGCGGGAAGCGGCTGAGCTGACGCAGGAGCAGGTGGCGGCGCAGATGGACTGGTCGCTGTCGAAGCTCATCCGCATCGAGGCGGGCACGGTCAGCGTCTCGACCAACGACCTCAAGGCGCTCCTCGCGCTGTACGGCATCAGGGACAGCGCCCAGGTCGACGAGCTCGTGGAGCTGGCGCGGGCGTCGCGGCAGCGCACCTGGTGGGCCGGGTACAAGGACCGGCTCGCTTCCTACCGGGTCTCCTTCATCGGCCTGGAGGCGGAGACCTCGGCGCTGTCGTACTTCAACCCGCTGCTCGTCCCCGGGCTGTTACAGACGGCGACGTACGCCCGGGCGGTGATCGCCGAGCTGGCGCCGCACGAGGCTACGCCCGAAGAGGTCGAGCCACTGGTCGACATCAGGCTGGCGCGGCAGCGGGAGGTGCTCGGTCGGCGGGACCCGCCGCGGCTGATGGTCCTCCTGGACGAGGCGGTGCTCCGCCGGCCGGTGGGCGGATGGCGCGCGATGCGGGAGCAGCTGCTGCATCTTGTCGAGGCGGCCGAGCAGCCCAACATCTCCATCCGGATCCTGCCGTTCTCGACCGGGCCGTACCCGGCGATGTACGGGCCGTTCATCATCTTCGAGTTTCCCGACGAGGCGGACACGGCCGTCGTCTTCCTGGAGAACGCGTTCAGCGGCGACGTGGTCGAGCGCGCCGAGGAGGTCGCCGCCTACCGCGGCATGTTCGACCAGATGTGGCAGCGGGCGCTGACCGAGGACAGCTCGGCCAAGCTGATTACCGCGATCGCCCACCGGACCGGCTGATCGGCGGCGGCCACCCCTATCCCACAGCTCCGGCTGGCGTCGTGGTCGGGGACTGGCTCGCCAGCCGCGCGTAGTCGGCGCCGAGGGCGATCAGGCGGCGCAGCAGCGGCTGCGGTACCGCGGACAGCCACTGGAGCACGGGATCGGTGGCGCCGCCGGCCCGGTCGATCGCCCGGTACGTGCCGAGCAGCGTGGCGAGCCCCGCCAGGGCGACCGCGTCCGGCGCCGGGGAGATGGCGCGGCGGCGCTCCCGTTCCGCCAGCCGCCACAGGTGGACCAGCTCCTGGCCGGTACCGAGCACGTCGTCGCAGTGTACCGCCAGGTCACGAGGTGGCCACCGGGTTCCGCACTCGACCCGGCTGATGAAGGAGTGGTCGTAGGCCAGCTTGCGGCCGAGGTCGGCCTGGGTCAGGCCGGCGATACGGCGCCAGTGCCGCAGGCGGCGCCCGAAGTTCGAGCGTGCCGGCCACGGGTCCGGCTCCACGCCGTTCGAGCTGCCGTTGGAGCTGCCGTTGGTGCGCTCGTTGGAGCTGCCGTTGGAGCGGTCTTTGACGCGGGGGTGCGACCCTCGTGCGGCGGCCTCTCCGGATCCCCGTGAGCCGGTACGTTCGGTGTCGAGCACCAGCATCGTCGCCTCCGCCTCCGTAGCGCATCGATCACGCGGAGATTAGCGCTGATGGGTATATCGACACAATCCTATGCAACGCGCCAGCCGGCGGCGGCGGCAATGGTTTCGGTGAACGACGCGGGATGGTAACGGCCCGGAAACGCTCACCGCCGAGGGTGATCGAGTGCTTTGTCGGATTCAGCTCCAGCTACCGGACCGGCCAGGTTCGCTGGGAACGGTCACCACGCTGCTCGGCCGGCTCGGCGTCGACATCCAGCAGATCGTGGTCCTCGACCGGACCGGGGGACACGCGGTCGACGAGATGATCGTCGCCATCCCGGGCGAGGTCGTGCGCCGCTGCCTGGCCCAGCTGCTGGAGGAGATACCCGGGGTGTACGTGCGCCAGCTCCTCCCGATCGAGCCGGCCCTGATCGAGCCCGCGCCGTCCGCGCGTAGTTAGCACCTAGCTGGCGTCTGGGGCGAACAGCGTCTGGATCGCCACGGCGGCCGCGCCGCGCGCCCACTCCTCGAAGGGCAGCGGGCGGATGGTCAGAGCGCACCGGGCGGCGGCGCCGAAGGCCTGAGTGGCGAAGGCCGCGCGGATGGACTCGTCGAACAGGTCGTAGGCGGCCAGCCCCTCGCCGGACACGACGATCCGTTCGGGACCGAACAGGTTGGCCACGGCGGCCAGACCCAGCCCGATCGCGTGGCCGGCGCGGGCGAACACGGCCAGCACCGCCGGGTCTCCCGACCGGGCGCGCGCCACCGCATCGTCGATGGTGACGTCCGGCAGGCCGGTCACTGCCCGTACGGTGTCCACAATGGACGACGTGGACGCGATCGCCTCCACGCAGCCGAGCCCGCCGCAGTGGCACGGCGGCCCGTCACCGGCGACCGGCACGTGCCCCAGCTCGCCCGCGACACCGTGCGCGCCGGCCACCACGTTGCCGTCCAGCACGAGGCCGCAGCCGATCCCGGTGCCGACGGTGACCACGGCGAACGAGGACGCTCCCACGCCGTCACCGAACCATTGCTCGGCAACGGTCAGCGCCCGTACGTCGTTCTCGATGGTCGCCGTCAGCCCGGTGGCGAGCCGGATCAGCTCGGCGAGCGTCACGTCCCGCCAGCCGAGAAACGGCGAGTACCGCACCAGCCCGATGCGCCGGTCCACATCGCCGGCCAGGGCAACCCCGACGCAGTGCGTCCGCTCGGCGTACTCAGGCGACTCGGCGAGCAGGTCGGCGACGAGCTCGCGTACGGCGCCGAGAACCGTCGGGATGTCGGGCGCGGGCAGCGTGCGCCGGCGCGAGGTGCGGACCTGGGCGCGCAGGTCGGTGAGTACGCCGTAGAGCTCGCCCTCGGTGATCTTCACCCCGATGAAGAACTCCCGTTCGGCGCGGATGGCCAACGGGTTGGCAGGGCGGCCGGCCCGCAGCCCCGACCGCTGTCCCGCATCGAGCTCCTCCACATAACCGGCGTCGATGAACGGCCGGGCCGCCTTGGTGACGGCGGCCGAGGACAGACCGGTACGGCGGGAGACGTCCACCCGCGAGACCGGACCCTGGGTCAGCACGGTGGTGAACACCGTCGCGGCCGAAGGGCTGGTGATGGGAGCGCGGCGCAAACGATGGGCCGCCAGCGGGCGCAGCGGCGACTGGTCTGGACCGTACAGCGACGCACGGGTACCTGACCGGTCGGCGGAGTCCGCGCTCAAGCGGCCGGAAGCTGAAGGCACCAGAGCCGGCATGCCAGCACAGTACGGACTCAGGCCCTTGGCAGTGAAGTTACTCACCGGTAGCGTGCGGTCATGGACGCGATCACCGAGCAGTCGGCCGTCGCGCTGGCAGCGGCCATCCGGTCCGGCCAGACCACCGCACGCGAGGTCGTCGAGGCGCACATCGAGCTGCTGGTCCGGGTGAACCCCATGATCAACGCGGTGATCGCCGACCGGTACGACGCCGCCCGCCGGGAGGCCGATGCCGCCGATGCCCGGATCGCCGCGGCCGAGCCGGGTGAGAGCTTGCCGCCGCTGCTTGGCGTGCCCTGCACGGTGAAGGAGTCCCTGGCCCTGGCCGGGATGCCGCACAGCGCCGGCGTCGTGGCCCGGCAGGGGCAACGGGCGACCACGACCGCCACCGTGGTGGCCCGGGCCATGAACGCGGGCGCGATCCCGCTGGGCGTGACCAACACCTCCGAGCTGTGCCTGTGGGTGGAGTCGGAGAACCGGCTCTACGGCCGCACCCGTAACCCGTACGACCCGTCGCGCATCGCGGGCGGCTCCTCCGGCGGCGAGGCGGCGGCCATCGGCAGCGGCGGATCCCCGTTCGGCCTGGGCTCGGACATCGGCGGCTCGATCCGGATCCCGGCGTTCTGCTGCGGGGTCTTCGGCCACAAGCCGTCCCGGGGACTGGTACCGGCCACCGGCGCGTGGCCGCCGCTGTCAGGGGACTCCGGCCGGCTCTACAGCAACGGTCCGCTCGCCCGCCGCGCCGAGGACCTCATGCCGTTGCTGCGGGTGATGGCCGGCCCGGACGGCGTGGACCGGCAGACGATCCCGGTGCGGCTGGGCGACCCGGCGGAGGTCTCCCTCGGCGGGTTGACGGTCCTGCTCACCGACGACGCCTGGCTGGTGGCGCCGAGCGACGAGCTGCTAGCGGCCCGGGAGCGGGCGGCCGGTGCGCTCGCGGCCGCTGGCGCCCGGATCAGGCGCCGGCGCATGCCCGCCCTGCGGCGGGCCGTCGACGCGTACGTGACGACGCTGGCGCGCAGCACCGGGGTGACCGTGCGGGAGGTGCTCGGCAGCGCGGGGGCCGGCCCGGTCGGCTGGCGGGATCTGCTGCGCCGGGGCGGGCCGCACACGGTCGCGACCCGCATCCTGCTGGTGGCCGAGCGGGCGCAGGCACGGGTACCGGCTCGGGTGGCGAGCCGTCTCGTCGCAGCCGGCCGGCTGGTGGCCCACGAGATCGCGGCGGCGGTCGGCGACGGCGTGCTGCTGCATCCACCGCTGGCCCGGACCGCGTTCCGGCACGGGCGTACCGTCGGGCGGCCGTGGCACCTGGCTCACGCGGTGCCGTTCAACCTTGCCGGGGTACCGGCGACCCAGGTGCCCCTCGGTCTCGGCCAGGACGGGCTGCCGGTCGGCGTGCAGGTCGTCGCCGGGTACCTGCGCGATCACGTGGCGATCGCGGTGGCCCTGGAGCTGGAGCGGGTCTTCGGCGGCTGGGTCCCGCCGCCACGGTTGCGACGGGTCGCGTTCGCACCCTGACTGCAAACGATTGCAGAGTCCGGTCCGGAATCTTTCCATCCACCGGAATGGATGTTGACCGCGCCGATCGCCGCCGTGTAGACGTATGACAAACGTTGGTAGCGCTTGCAAAGAGGACTTCGGCGCCGAGCCCCGGCGTGGGTCGACCCGTCGCGCGGCGGCGCGGGCGGCCCACGCCGGTGACGTTTCAGTAGGCCACCCCAACCGTCTGGCGGGCGGTCTGCGGCTGCTCCAGCATCGCGAGGTTCTCGCACAGGGTCTGCTGCAGCACGCGGTCATTGCGGCGCTGAGTGCGGTCATGACCTAGCCGGAAGGTGGGTGCCCCGGAAACGATCAGCGCCGCTAGCCTGTACACCGTCTCGGCACCGGTTGGAGGAGCCGTGAACGCTGGAAGGAGACCGCTATGCGGGACTGGATCGCCGGAGCGATGAGCGTGCTCGGCGTGCTTCTGGTGCTGGCCGGCGCCGGGGCCTTCGTGCTCCGTGCGTTCACCATGCCGAGCACCGCCGACGCCACCGCGGAGGTGGCGCCGGTCAGCACCCGTACTCGTGTCATGCGCGCCTTCCGCGAGATGCCGGCGGCCGAGCGGCTGATCCTCTGGGGCGTGGTGCTGCTGGTCCTGGCCGCGATCGCGGCGGGCGCGATCGGCATCACGCTGGGAGCCAACGCCGGCAACCGCTGACCGGGCGGTGTCAAGCGCGGGAGGTCGCCTCAGGTGGCCCCGAAGCGGATCGCCGCCTTGCGGGCCAGCCGCAGGCCGGCGAGCCCGGGCAGGTTGTCGATCTTCTCGTCGATCCGGTCGATCAGCTTCAGGCCCGGGCCGCCCATCAGGAAGCTCATCAGGTGGCGCGTGTCCTCCTCGGGCAGGATGCCGGCGCCCACCGGTTGCCAGAACTTGCGCAGCGCGAACCGGGTCAGCCGCCGGGCCTTCCCCGAACGGGCCAGCCGCTCGCGGGCCTGGCTGGCGTAGAACGCGGCGTGCCGGGTCTCCTGCCGGATGATGCGGCTGAGCAGCCGGGTCAGCACCGGGTGGTCCTCCCGCGCCATCAGCCGGGTGTACGCCGCATGCGCCGACCACTCGTTGATGGCGCCGAAGCTCATGTGTACGGCGACGTAGTCAGCACCCACGAGGTTGGCGATGATCGCCTGCTCGATGGGGACCAGCCGGTCCCGCCAGCCAAGCCGCTTGCGAACCCCGCGGATGTGGTCGTCGCCGGTCGGGATCCCGTGCGCCGCCAGGATCTTCGCCAGCGCCTCGCCGTGCCAGTACTCCTCGAAGTTCCACATGGTGAGGAAGGTCGTCACCGTCGGGTCCGCGTGCGACGGCGTGACGAGGAGGTCGCGCAGGTAGCACACCGTATGGCTCTCGATATCCGACATGCTTCGCAGGCAGCGGAGAGCCTCGGGGGACAGCGGCCGTTCGATGAACTCGTCGCAGTCCAGGTCGTCGTAACGCACCGCGGCGGCGTCCTGCTTGTAGCTGTCGATGTCGAAGGCCATGACTGCAGTTCGTAGCAAAAGAACGCCAGGATGGGGATGGGCTTCTCAGCGCTACTCTCATCCGCGATGAGTGGTGTCGCACACATCCTGGTCGTGGACGACGACGAACCGATCGCCGCGTCCGTGCGCCGCGCCCTGGAGTACGAGGGGTACCGGGTAAGCCTGGCCGCCGACGGGCCGAGTGCGATCGAGGCCGCGGACCGGATGGAACCCGATCTGGTGGTGCTCGACGTGATGCTGCCCGGCGTCGACGGCATGACCGTGTGCCGGCGGCTGCGTGCCGGCTCCTCTGGCGTGATGGTCCTGATGCTGACCGCCCGCGACGCGACCCCGGACCGGGTGGCCGGCCTGGACGCGGGAGCCGACGACTATCTGGTCAAGCCGTTCGCCTACGAGGAGCTGCTGGCCCGGGTACGCGCACTGCTGCGCCGCAAGGACGCCGGGCGCCCCGACGCCCCGCTCGCCTTCGCCGACCTGACGCTGGACGAAGGCTCGCACGAGGTGCGCCGCGGTGAGCGTCAGCTCACGCTCACCGCCCAGGAGTTCGCCCTGCTGCGCCATTTCATGCGCCACCCGCGCCAGGTGCTCAGCCGGGCGCAGCTGCTGGAAGCCGTGTGGGGGATCGACTTTCCGACCGCGAGCAACGTCGTGGACGTGTACGTCGGGTACCTGCGCGGCAAGCTGGGCGAGCCGCGGCTCCTGCACACCGTGCGCGGTGTCGGCTACGTGCTGCGGCAGGGTTGAGCCGGATGTCCATCCGCTCCCGGATCACGTTGTTCGGCATCGGTGTGGTGGCGGCCGGGCTGGTGGTCTTCTGCGTCGGCATCTTCGTGCTGCTCGCCGCGGGCGTACGCAACACGCAGGACCAGGCGCTCACCGAGCGCGCCCGGCAGGCGGTCGCCAGCCTCGTCGCGGCCGACTCGCTCACCGCCGCGACGGGACCGACCCTCGCACCGATCGACGCCCGCGTGAGTACGGACGTGTTCGTCGTCGTGCTCGGTCCACAAGGGACGGTGCTCGCCGGTACCGGCGTGGTCGACGGCAAGGTGCCGGCGGTACCGCCCGGCCTGCTGGCGGCGGCCGACGCGGCGGGCAGCGCCCGCGGCACGGTGGAGCCGGCGAGCGGCGTGACGCTGCGGGTACACGTACGCCCGTGGCGGCGCGCCGACGGCACGCGCGGGTACGTGGTGGCGGCACAGACCACCCGCCGGGTCGACGCCGATCGGCGTGGCGTGGCGGCGCTCGTCATCATCTCCGGCTTCATCGCCTTCTGTGCGGCCACCGCCGCCATCTGGCTGGTCACCGGCCGGGCCCTGCGTCCGCTGCGCCAGCTCGCCGAGCTCGCCGACGAGATCGGCCGGGCACACGACCTGGGCCGGCGGCTGCCGCCGGTCGCGACCCGCGACGCGTTGGGCCGGCTGACCACGAGCTTCAACGCGATGATGGCCCGGTTGCAGGAGGCCTACCGCCGGCAGGGCGACAACCTGGCCGCGCAGCAACAGTTCACCGCCGACGCCTCGCACGAGCTGCGCACGCCGCTGACCACCATCCGCAACAACGCCGGCTTCCTGCTGCACCACCCGGATGCCGGCGAGGACGACCGGCAGGCGGCGCTGCGTGACATCGCGGGGGAGAGCGAGCGCATGAGCCGGCTGGTGGACAACCTGCTGACCCTGGCCCGCGCCGACGCCGGGCAACAGCTGACCCGGGTACCGGTCGACCTGGCGGCGCTCGCCGAGGAGGTGGTCCGCAAGGCGCGCACCCTGCACCCGGAACGGGAGATCCACTGCACCGCGACCCCGACCCCCGAGATCGCCGGCGACCCGGACGTCCTCGCGCAGCTGCTATGGATCCTGCTCGACAACGCGGTCAAGCACACCAGCGCCGGCGGCAACGTGTGGGTGGCCGTGACCCAGCGGGGCGAGCTGGCGCAGCTGCACGTCTCCGACGACGGCTGCGGTATCCCGCCCGGCGACACGCAGCGCATCTTCCAGCGGTTCTACCGCGCCGACGCCGCGCGCAGCGGGCCGGGAGCCGGGCTCGGCCTGTCCATCGCCGCCTGGATCGTGCGCGTGCACGGCGGGCACATCCTGGCCGCCAACAACGCGCGAGGCGGCGCGTCGTTCGTGGCCGAGCTACCCGCGAAGCACGAGGAGCGAGCGTAGCGAGCCCCGCAGTTGCGAGCAGAAGATGGCACCGCGAAGCACGAGGAGCGAGCGTAGCGAGCCCCGCAGTTGCGAGCAGAAGATGGCACCGCGAAGCACGAGGAGCGAGCGTAGAAGATGGCACCGCGAAACCCGCGGTGGTCTCACCGACTTCTTAGTTTCGCCTCATCGATGTCTCACGTGGCGCCGCGACGCTCGACACCGTGACGACCGAGGTGAACCGGGGCAATGCGGCCGATGTGGCGTACGTGCTGCTGCTCCTGCAAGCCGCGCTGGGGGCGCTCGCCACGCTGGGCCTGCTGGTCCTGATGGGCGGCAACCCGGTCTACCTCATCGCGGGGCTGGGTGGGCCGCTGCTGCTCGCGGTCCTCGCCGGTGGCGTCGCGAGGCGCCGCCGCTGGGCGCTGGCGACGGTGATCGCGTACGAGCTGGTGTCGGTCGGTGCGTACCAGCTCAACCTGATGGTCGGCGTGCTGCCACAGGTCGACGTGACGGTGAACCTGGTCGGCCTGCTGTCCCAGGTCGGGCTGCCGGTCGCCGTGGTCGTGCAGTGCCTGCGGGTGTTGCGCGCGCAGCGCGAGGACCGCAGCTTGCGAGGACCGCAGTCGCAAGCCAGGTACACCGGTGCCTGACTTCCTCATCGGGATCGCCCCCGACCACTGGCCGGCCCTGGTCTGCGCGCTGCTCCTGGCACCCATGTGGCTGCTGGTCCGGCGTGCGGTGGTGGCGGCGCCGATGCGCCGGCGGTGGGCGGTCACCCCGGAGCCGACCCGCTGGGCGGTCTGGCTGCTGCTCGTGGCGGCGGTGGTCCACCTGGCGCTGCCGCTGGGGCACGCCGGTTCGCCCGTACTCACGATGGGGTTTCTCGGTAGTGGCGCCGCGTTCGCGTGGCTGGCCTGGCGGGCGGTGGCCGGCCGCCGCTGGCGCGCGGCGAGCGCGCTGCTGCTGGTGGCCACGCTGGTGGCCTACCTCGTGGTCGCCGCACGCGGCGAGGAGCCCGACCAGGTCGGCTCGGCGACCGCGCTGGTCGAGCTGGCGGCGCTGGGCCTGTGCCTGGTGGCGCCGCGCGATCCACATAGGACGGTACGCCGGGTCCTGCTGCGCCCGATCGCGAGCGGCACCCTGGTTCTGACCACGGTTGCCGTGGGCACCGCGATCTGGTTGGTGTTCGCCGCGGGCCACGACCACGCCGAGGCTGGGCATCACCACGACGGCGAGTACCTCGCGCGGGCGCAGGCGGGCATCATCCTGCGTCCCGCCGGGCTCCCGCCGACGCCGGCGCAGGCCCGTGCGGCGGCGGAGCTGGCGACCCGGACGGCCGCCGCGATCGTCCGGTACCGCGACCATCGGGTGGCGCTGGCCGAGGGGTACCGGCCGACCGCGAAGCTGGCCGGCCTGGCGGTGCACTTCGAGAACAAGGCCAACCAGCACGACGGCCGGCTGCTTGACCCGCAGGCGCCGGAGATGCTGGTGTACGCCGCCGAGGGGGGCCGGATCGTGCTGCTCGGCGTGGTGTACCAGATGCCGACGGCCGACGCCGCCGGGCCGGCGATCGGTGGCTCGCAGACCCGCTGGCACTCGCACAACGTCTGCGTGACGCTGCTGCCGCCCGGCTTCGGCGTGGTCTCCCCGTTCGGCGGCTGCCCGTTCACCGCGTTCACGTTCACGATCCCGGAGATGATGCACGTCTGGGTCGGTGACCCGCCCGGCGGCCCGTACGTCGATCATCCCGACGACGGCTGGGTGCGGGAGCGGCTCGCGGCGCAGGGGCTGCCGCTGTGACGACGGTGACGGCGGGCGGACCGGCATGGTCGACTCGCCTCCCACCCGAGCGGGGCCCACCCCGCTGGGAGGGCTATTCTGCCTCTCTAGGCAGGCCCGGAGCAGCCCAGGAGGCATTCGTGACAACCGTCGCACCGAAGCCGATCGTGACCCGGCCCTGGCCGGTCCACCAGCCGGTCAAGGGCTCGGCGCTGGCTCGGCTGCTGCGCACCACGGACGCCAAGCAGATCGGCCTGATGTACCTGGTCACGTCGTTCGCGTTCTTCCTGATCGGCGGCTTCATGGCGCTGCTCATGCGCGCCGAGCTCGCCCAGCCCGGGCTGCAGCTGGTGTCGACCGAGCAGTACAACCAGCTCTTCACCATGCACGGCACGATCATGCTGCTGCTGTTCGCGACGCCGATCCTCTTCGCGTTCGCCAACTACATCGTGCCACTGCAGATCGGCGCCCCCGACGTGTCGTTCCCGCGGCTGAACGCGCTGGCGTACTGGCTGTACTTCTTCGGCGGCATCCTCGTCCTCGCGGGCTTCCTGACCCCGGGCGGCGCGGCGAGCTTCGGCTGGTTCGCGTACTCGCCGCTGAACAACATCCAGCACACGCCCGGCGTGGGCGCCGACATGTGGATCGTCGGCCTGACCGTCTCCGGTCTGGGTACGATCCTCGGCGCGGTCAACATGATCACCACGATCCTGACGCTGCGGGCTCCCGGCATGACGATGTTCCGGATGCCGATCTTCACCTGGAACATCATGATCACGAGCCTGCTCGTGCTGATGGTGTTCCCGATCCTGGCCGCCGCCCTCCTGGCGCTGCTGGCCGACCGGCAGCTCGGCGCCCACGTGTACGACGCGAACACCGGCGGGGCGCTGCTGTGGCAGCACCTGTTCTGGTTCTTCGGCCATCCCGAGGTGTACATCGTGGCGCTGCCGTTCTTCGGCATCATCACCGAGGTCATCCCGGTGTTCAGCCGCAAGCCCATCTTCGGGTACAAGGGCCTGGTCGGGGCGACCATCGCGATCGGCGCGCTGTCGATGAGCGTGTGGGCGCACCACATGTTCGTCACCGGCCAGGTGCTGTTGCCGTTCTTCGCGTTCCTGAGCTTCGCGATCGCGGTACCCACCGGCATGAAGTTCTTCAACTGGATCGGCACGATGTGGCGCGGTCAGCTGACCTTCGAGACGCCGATGCTGTTCGCGATCGGGTTCCTCACCACGTTCCTGTTCGGTGGCCTGTCCGGGGTGCTGCTGGCCAGCCCGCCGGTCGACTTCCACGTCTCCGACACGTATTTCGTGGTGGCCCACTTCCACTACGTGCTCTTCGGCACGATCGTGTTCGCGGTCTACGCCGGCGTGTACTTCTGGTTCCCGAAGATGACTGGTCGGATGCTCGACGAGCGCCTGGGCAAGGTGCACTTCTGGCTCACCGTCATCGGGTTCCACACCACGTTCCTCATCCAGCATTGGCTCGGCACGCGGGGGATGCCCCGCCGGTACGCCGACTACCTGCCCCAGGACGGCTTCACGACCTGGAACACCATCTCCACCGTTGGCGCGTTCATTCTCGGCGTCTCGACGCTGCCGTTCCTGTGGAACGTCGCGAAGTCCTACCTCGCCGGCCGCGTGGTCGAGGTGGACGACCCGTGGGGGCACGGCATGTCGCTGGAGTGGGCGACCTCCTGCCCGCCGCCGCTGCGCAACTTCGACCGGATGCCGCGCATCCGTTCCGAGCGCCCGGCGTTCGACCTCAAGTTCCCCGAGCACGCGCCGGGGCACTCGTTGCGGCACCCGCCGCCGGGTGGCGCGAAGGTGCTCTCGCACGAGGCCGACGGTGGCGCCACGTACCGGGACGACGGCGGCGACGACTGAGCCGCCGGCCGTGTCAGGTCTGGACCTGGCACGCCGCTTCTACGAGCAGGCGGTCCGCCCGCTGCTGAGAGACCGGCCACACGCCGCCGCGCTGCTGGGCAACGGGTCCGAGGTGCTCGGGCACGACGACGCCGTCTCCACCGACCACGACTTCGGTCCCCGGGTGCAGCTGTTCCTCGCCGACGAGACGGCTGTCGCTGACGCCGTCGCCTTGTTGCGCACGGTGCCGGGTCAAGTAGAGATGACCACGGCGGAGCAGTTCTTCACGCAACGGCTCGGTGTCGACCCGTTGGCAGGCATGCGCCTTGTCGACTGGCTGGTGGCCGCGACGCAGATCCTGGCCAGCCTCACCGCCGGAGCGGTCTTCCACGACCCGTACGGCGCGCTGGAGGGCCGGCGTCGAGTGTTGCGGTGGTATCCGGAGGACATCTGGCGGTACGCCCTCGCCGCCGGGTGGCTGCGGGTCGGGCAGGAGGAGGCCTTCGTCGGCCGGGTGGGTGCGACCGGTGATGACCTGGGATCGCGGCTGGTGGCCGCCCGGCTCACCCGTGAGCTGGTCCGGCTCGCGTTCCTTGTCGAGCGCCGGTGGGCGCCGTACAGCAAATGGCTCGGCCAGGCGTTCGCGGGCCTGCCGCTGGCCGCCCGCCTCGACCCGCACCTCACCGCCACCATGACCGCGAGCGACTGGCGGGAACGCGAGGCCGCCGTGTGCGCGGCGGCGAGCGTGCTCGGTGAAGCGACGAACGGCTTGGGCCTGTGCGAGCCGGTCGACCCGGCTCCGCGCCAGTTCCACGAGCGTGACATCCGGGTCGTCGGAGCAGAACGGTTCACCGTCGCGCTCACGGAGGCGATCACCGATCCGGACGTGAGGGCTGTGCTGGCCAGGCTCGGCTATCGCCGAGGCACCGCGGTGGGGATGCTTCCCGGCACGATCGACCAGGCTGTCGACTCCACCGACATCCTGTGCCATCCGGACAGGTGCCGCGCGGCGGCCGCCATGCTGGGTTGTGGATAACCGTCAACGTGGTGGGTTCTCCGTGTCCTGACACGGAGAACCCACCACGGCGATGTGGTGACCGGACGTATCCTGTGCGCGTGGCGGGGTCTGATCGCGTGCCGTTCCTCATCAACGGCAACTACGCCCGCCTGTGGCTCGGCGAGACCGTGTCGGTGGTCGGCGACTACATGTTCGACACCACGCTGGTGCTCTGGGTCGGCACGGTGCTCGCCAAGGGTCAGTCGTGGGCGCCGGTCGCGGTCAGCGGTGTGCTGCTGGCGGTGGCCGTGCCCCAACTGCTCGTGGCACCGGTCGCCGGGGTCTTCGTTGACCGGTGAGCCTCGCGGCCATCGTCGGGCCGCCGCTCGCGGCGCCGCTGCTGTTCGTGATCGGCGTGCAGTGGTCGCTGATCGTCAACGCGGTGTCGTTCGTGATGATCCTGGGGATCCGGGTCCCCGCGCTCGCCGGGGGGCCGGCGCCTGCGCTAGACGCCAGGCCCGGCGTGTGGCGGGAGCTCGTCGTCGGTCTGCGCTTCGTCGGCCGTAGCCGGGTCCTCATGGCGGTGCTCGTCTCGGGATGCGGCGCGGTCTTCGGGGCCAACGCGATCAACGTGCTCGACGTGTTCTTCGTGTCGGAGAACCTGCACGCGGCGCCGAAGTGGCTCGGCATGCTCTCGATGGCGCAGGGCATAGGCGCCATCATCGGCGCGCTCCTCGCGGGCGCGTTCGCCGCCCGGATCGGCCTCGCCCGGGTGTTCTGGCTGAGCCTGCTGATGACCGGGTTCGGCCTGGTCGTCTACTCCCGGCAGGGGAACCTGCCGGTGGCTCTCGTGGTGATGTTCGCCGTCGGCGTGCCGCTCGCGGCGCTCAACTCGATCGCCGGGCCGATCATCCTGAAGGTCACCCCGCGCGAGCTGCTCGGGCGGGTCATCTCCGTGCTGAACCCGGCGTTGCAGCTCGCCGGGATCTTGTCGATCGCGATCGCGAGCTACCTTGCCAGTACCGTGCTGCGGGGGCTTGACGCCAGGATCGCGGGCGTGCACTTCGGCCGGATAGACACGATCTTCTTCGCCGGTGGCGTCATGATCGTGGCGTCGGCGGTCTATGCATACGTGGCGTTGCGCGGCATGGACGCACCGCGGCAGCCGACACCCGAGCCCCAGCAGGCGGAGGAGCCGGTGCTCCCGGTGACGTGACGGCGCCCGCTCAGGCGGGCTGCGAGGCCTTCGGCTTGGGCCGCTGGCCGTTCGGTCGCTGCCCGTTCGGCTGCTGCCCGTTCGGCTGCTGGCTTCCCGGCCGCTGGCCGGGAAGCAGGCGGGGCTCGTCGACGTCGGGCAGCCCGAGGGCGCCGGCCACGCCGAGGACGGTGAACAGCCGTCCGATGAAGGGGTTGGCCTCCCGCACCTTGAGCGTGACACCGACCTCCTTACAGATCCGGTGGGCCACCACCAGGGTGCCGATACCGGTCGAGTCGATGAAGGCAACTCCCGCGAGGCTCACCACGAGCTCGCGCACGCCGTCCTGCTCGAGCACGCGCGAAATCGCGGCGCGCAGCTCCAGCGCGCTCTCGTAGTCCAGGTCGCCTTGGAGGGCGATGAGGAGTCCTCGGCTCCCCAACCCGCGGGTCTCGATCGACAAACTCACTAGGTCGCCTCCTGAGCCAGCCGCTCGCGTGGGGACACACGTCAAGGTTTCGACAGCGTAGCGAATAACCCTTAGCCTCGCCACGGTCCGTATTTGACAACGTCACTTGCTGGTGAACTTGATCAAGCAGCGACAACGGGTTCGCCGACGAGCCTAACCCCTGCCTCGCGAAGCTGCACTAGCGCCGAGTCCACGGTAGACCGGGCGACCCCGGCGGTGAGGTCCAGCAGAACCGTTGTCACAAAACCTTCACGAGCCGCGTCGAGCGCGGTCGCCCGTACGCAATGATCTGTCGCGATGCCCACGACGTCGACCGCGTCGACATCGCGTGCCTGCAGCCAGTCGGCGAGCGGGACCCCGCCGGCCGCGCCCTCGAGCCCCGAGTACGCAGCGGAGTGCTCACCCTTCGTGAACACGGCCTCGATCCGGTCGGTACGCAGGTTCGGGTGCAGCCGCACCCCTTCCGTACCGACGACGCAGTGCACGGGCCAGGTGTTGACGTAGTCCGGCGGGTCGCCGAAGTGCCCGACCGGGTCGATGTGGTGGTCCTGGGTGGCCACCACGTGGTCCCAGGGCCCTCCGCCGGCGTAGGAGCCGGCCATCGCTCCGCCGGCGTAGGAGCCGGCCATCGCCTCAGCAACGGTCTCGGAGATCGCGCTGGCGACGCCCGCGCCTCCGGCCACGGGGAGCGATCCGCCTTCGCAGAAGTCGTTCTGCACGTCAACGATGATCAGTGCGCGGGTCATGACGTTGTCCTCCCCGAAGGTTCGGTCCTTCCCGAGGGCTCGATGGCGACCGGGATCGCCGGGTCGCCGGCGGACAGCTTCAGGCCCTCCCACGGGATCGAGATCAGGCACTGGCGCAGGTGCTCGCGCGAGTCGTCCAGCGAGGGCAGGTCGGCCACGGGCTCGCCGCCGCGGACGAACGGGCGTTGCAGCAGCCGGTCGTTGGGCTCGCGGGGCGGCTCACCCCGCGGCCTGATGACCTCCTCCACCGCGGTGCCGGTGGGCTTGTGCCGGCGTACGGCCGTCTTGCGCCCGCCCACGGTGGCCTTGTTCTCCGAACGCTTGACCACCGGCCGCCCGTCGACCTCGACGAGCTTGTAGACCAGGTTGGCGGTCGGCGCGCCGGACCCGGTCACCACGGCGGTACCCGCACCGTAGCCGTCGACCGGCTCGGCGGCCAGCGCCGCGATCGCGTACTCGTCCAGGTCACCCGAGACGATGATCTTCGTTTCGGTCGCGCCTAGCGAGTCCAGCAGCGCCCGGGACTGGGCCGCGAGCACCGACAGGTCGCCGGAGTCGATGCGGATCGCGCGCAGGTCAGGGCCGGCGACCTCGATCGCCGAGCGGATCCCCTGGGTGATGTCGTAGGTGTCGACGAGCAGGGTGGTCTGCTTGCCGAGCGCGGCGACCTGCGAGGCGAACGCGGCCGGCTCGTCGTCGTGCAGCAGCGTGAACGCGTGCGCCGCGGTACCGGCCGTCGGTATGCCGTAGCGTTGCCCCGCCGCGAGGTTCGACGTCGAGGCGAAGCCGGCGAGGTACGCGGCGCGCGCCGCCGCCACCGCGGCCTCCTCGTGGGTACGCCGGGAGCCCATCTCGATGAGCGGGCGGCCCCGGGCGGCGGTGACCATCCGGGCGGCGGCCGCCGCGATGGCGCAGTCGTGGTTGAGGACCGACAGCGCCAGCGTCTCCAGAATGACGCACTCGGCGAACGTGCCGGACACGGTCAGGATCGGCGAGCCTGGGAAGTACAGCTCGCCCTCGGCGTACCCGTCGATGTCGCCGCCGAAGCGGTAGTCGGCCAGCCATTCCGCCGCGGCCTCGTCCACCACCCCCCGCTCGCGGAGGAAGTCGATCTCGGCGGGGCCGAACCGGAAGTCGCGCAGCATCTCGACCAGGCGGGCAGTACCGGCAACGACGCCGTAGCGCCGTCCGGGCGGCAGCCGCCGGGCGAACACCTCGAAGGCACACCGCCGCTGTGCCGTCCCGTCGCGAAGGGCGGCCGTGACCATCGTCAGCTCGTAGTGGTCGGTCCTGAGGGCAACACTCACGTCATTCATTGTCCGGCAGCGTCCGCATCCGGCAGCGTCCGCATGGCCGCCGCGAGCTCGGTGCGGCCGCTGATGCCGAGCTTGGCGTAGACCCGTAACAGGTGGTTGTCGACGGTACGGGCGGAAAGGTAGAGCTGGTCGGCGATTTCCTTGCTCGGTACGCCGGCCGCGGCCAGCCGGGCGATCTGGCGCTCCCGCATGGTCAGTGCGGGCTGTGGCACCTGCAGTGCCGGGGTCATCGCCCCGTCGCAGCCGGCCGTCAGGTTGGCCAGCAGCTCGGCGGCGGCCGGTGTCGCCGGGGAGCGGGCGGCGCGCAGCAGCGTCACGGCGGTCGCGGCGGCCTCGGCGGCGTAGAGGTTCATGCCCAGGGCGGCGAACTGCTCCGCGACCGCGAGCAGGCCGGTACCGTCGTGGCCGGCGGCGGCCTTGGCGTGCCGGGCCATCACCGGCGCGAGCCCTCCCTCGACCGTGCCGGCAAGCTTCGTCAGCCGTCCGGTGACGGAGCCGGCGTGGCCGAGGCGGACCAGGTCGTGGAGGGCGAACACCTCGTACCCGGCGAACCCGTCGGCGCGCAGCCGTTCGATCGCCCGGTGCAGCACGGCCACGGCGGTGGTGAGATCTCCGGAGCACGCCGCGACCCAGCAGCGGGCCAGCTCGAGCCACGGGTACAGCACGGCCATCGTGGGGCTGTCGGTACGGTCGGACTCGGCGATCGCCTCGGCGGCCAGGCTGTGGTCGCCGGCCAGGGCCGCAATGTGCGCCCGCTCGGCATTGGCCAGCGAGGCGTAGATCCGGCTGGTGGCAAGCGCCGCGCTGGCTTGCCCGGCGGCCCGCCCGGCCTCGACGAGCCGCCCGCGCAGCCGCGCCGCCTGCGCCCGGACCAGGTTCAGGTAACCCGAACCCAGCCGGCAGTCCCCGGCGTCGGCGGCGCCGGCGAGCTCGGTGGCGAGCATCGCGTCCACGGTGGCCAGGTCGCCGGCCAGGATCGCCGCCGTGCCCCGGGCGAGCTCGGCGACGAGCTGGAGGTACGGCGTCTCGGTGCGCCACTGCGGGGCGTCGGCGAGCACCTCGGCCACCTCGCGCACGGTGTGCACCGGCCGGCCCCGCGCGGCGTTGAGCTGGCCGAGCGTGCAGCGGGCCAGCGCGCGGGAGCCGGCCTTGCTGGCCGGGTTGTCCAGCACCTCGTGGACTAGCTTCTCGGCCGGCGCCAGCTCCAGGTGGTGCAGCCGCATCATGGACTCGACCGCCACCACCCACAGCCGGCTGGTCGCGTCGGCCAAGCCGGCCGCGGCGCTGGCCAGGCCGTCCGCGGTCGACGCCTCGGTCAGCCCCCAGTACGTGACGATGCCGCGGATGCCGAGCCACCGGCTGCGCCGCGCCTCGGAGGCGATCAGGCCGTCGACCGAGTCGAGCAGGCGCAACGCCTCGGCGGGCGCGTCGGCGAACATCAGTACCGCGGCCAGCGCCTCGGCCGCCGCAAAACCGCCGCCCGCCGCCACGGCTGCCCTGCCCAGGCGGGCGGCCAGCGGGATGTCGTACCCGGCGAACGCGTGGCGGCACGCCGTGAGCAGCTGCCCCGGATCGTGCGCGGTGTCGCTGTCCAGCCGCCAGACCGCGACCCGCAGCGCGTCGTCGCGGCGACGGGCGCCCACGCCTTCGACCAGCGCCGCGAGGTCGGCCAGCAGGCGGCGGACCCGGGTGACCGGGCAGCGCTGGCGGACCATCTCGCCGTACAACGGGTGGGCCAGGCGGATGGTGGTCCGCCGGTCTTCCCGGACCACCCGGATGAGCTGGCGCTCCTCGGCCAGCTCCACCGCCTCGACACCGGCCGCCGCGCTCAGCAGCGGCAGGCCGATCGGCTCGCCGAGCGCGACCAGCTCCAGCACCTTGCGGACCTCCGGCGTGAGCTGGCCGATCCGGGCGTCGATGACCTCGGCCAGGGTGGGCGCGAGCTCCAGCCGGCCGGTCCAGCGCCATACGCCGTACGCCTCGACCATGTCACCGGCCGACCACGCCGAGATGATCAGCTCGCGCAGCAGCAGCGCGTTGCCCTGGGAGAGCTGCCAGAGCCGCTCCACCGACGCCGTGTCCACGGCACCGCCCAGCACCCGGTGGAGGAGCTCGGCCGTCTCGGTGGTGGTGAGCGGGCCGAGCTCGAGGCGTTCCACCAGATCGTCTGTCCACAGTGCCCGGATGGGGTCGGGGACCGGTACGCCGGTACGCACGGTCGCGAGCACGTTGGCCCGTTCCGAGCGCGCGGCGTAGTAGACCAGCGTGGCGGACAGCGGGTCGAGCAGGTGCGCGTCGTCGATCGCGAGCGCGATCGGCCGGCCGTCGGCCTGCCGGTGCAGGGCGTCGACGGCCCAGCGCAGCAGCCCGGCCGGAGACGCTCCGGCCGGCTGGTCGGCGGGCAGCACCTGGGACAGGCCACCGAGCGGGATCCCGGCGGTCGCCGCGTCGGCGGTGGCCGTCCACACCGAGATGCGGCCGGTGTCCAGCCGAGCGATGCCCTCACGCAGCAGCCGGCTCTTCCCGATGCCGGCCTCACCCCCGAAGATCAGACCTCGGCCGTCTGCACGGTTGGCCGCTGCTATGAGCCGGGTCAGCTCCATTGAGCGACCGACAAAGCTCCACGGGGGCACGAACGGAGAATAGCGACATTGCGATTACTCTGTGCAGCTATCGCGTGGACGAACTTGAGTAACCTCCGAGGCCGGCATTGAGTAGGGCCCCGGCTGTCTGTGTAAGTGACCATTCACGTAGCGTGCCTTTGCCGCGCTAGGGGCACGGCTGCCGGCGCCGGAAGGGCACCGCGGCCGCCCGGCAGGGCACGGCTGGCTCGCCGGACGGCGATGCGAGGGCGATGCGAGGAAAGGCCGGTTCATGACCTCGGGACTGCTCAACCCGCCGATCGCTGCCCTAGCTCCGGCGGTGCCCGATGTGCTGGACGGACCGGTACCCGTCGTGGTGGTCGCCGGGTTGGCGCGCTCCGGCCGGAGCTCGGTCGTCGAGGCCCTCCTCGGCTCAGCGGCGCTGGCCTCGTCAGCGGCGGCCTCGTCAGCGGCGGCCTCGTCAGCGGCGGCCCTGTCAGTGGTGGCCCTGTCAGTGGTGGCCCCGTCAGTGGCGGCCTGGCCGGCGCCGTACATCGTGTACCGCTGGGGCGAGCGGACCGCGGCCCTGGAGCTCATCCCGGGTCTCCCGCGGCCGTACCCGCTGGGCGGCGCGCCGGCCCGGAGCCGACCGCCGCGGCGCGTGGAGGTGACTCATCCGGCCGACGTCCTGCGGTCGTTGACCCTGGTCGACACGCCGGGTGCGGGCGATCTCGACGCCCCGGGGCGGGACGTCGTCCTGGACGCCGCGCAGTGTGGCGCCGGCCTGCTCTTCGTCACCGCGGCCGGCACCCGGCTCGCCGTGGCTGAGCTGGACCTGCTTACCGAGGCGGCCAAGCGGGGGGTTCCGGTGGTGTTCGTCACAACCGGCCCGGACCCGGGTGGCCCGGACACGACCGGCCCGGAGACGGCCGGCCCGGACACCGCCGGCCCGGATCAGGCCGGCCCGGACGAGCCGCTCGTCGCGCAGGCGCCCGCGTTCACCGGGTCGGCTCGGGTCCGGCTCGGAGCCGATGACCGGGCCGGGATGGCCGCGTTGCGCCGGGCGCTGCTCGACCTCGTCGCCTCGGCGCGGGCCCGGACCCCGACGGCGAGCGCAGCCCCTGCCGTGACCGTTGCGGCGCTGGCGACCGACGAGCGGTGGCGGGAGATCCTGGACCGCGAGACCCGCTCCCGCCGGGTCAGCCTGGTCCAGCGGCTCGTCATCGACCTGGCCACGAGCCACATGCGGTGCGCGCAGGAGATCAGCTCGGGCGGCGGCTGCGCCGGGCTGCCGAGCGCACTCGACCGGGAGCTGCACGCGTTGTCGGTACGCCTGAGCCGGGCGCTGGACCTGGCCGCCCACGACATCGCCGGCCAGGTTTTCGGCGCTGTCCTGGATGCCCCGCCCAGCGCGACCGTGCTGCGCAGGATCATGGCTGCCGCCGGCCGGGCGATGGGAGCCGTCGAGGGCCGGGTCGTGTTGGTGACTGCCACGTCCGGTGCCGCGCTGCTGTCCGGTAGGGCCGCCATGGCGAGCCTGTCGGCGGTACCGGCTGTCGAGGGCGCCCCGCCGCCCGCGGTGGGTGTGGGCCTGACCGCCGGCTGCTTCCTGCTGTGGCAGCAGCGGGCCGGCGCCGACAAGCGCGACTGCCGGCGCTGGCTGCGGCGCGCCGTCCAGGTTTTGGAGGTGGAGCTGGAGCGTGAGCTCAACCAGCGGTTCGCCGATCTTCGGGAAGCGCTCGCGGCGGTCGCGGCGGACACGGTCGACCATGGTGTCCTGCTCGCCTGATGGCACGATTGTGGTATGGCGGCACCGCAGGTCGCACCGACCGAGACACCCGACGTCGATGAGGTGCCCGCGTCCGACCGTCCATGGGTGACCATCGTCTGGAACGACCCGGTCAACCTCATGAGCTACGTCACGTGGGTCTTTCAGAAGCTGTTCGGGTACAACCGCGAGAAGGCCGAGCGCCTCATGCTCGACGTCCATCAGAAGGGCAAGGCGATCGTGTCGAGTGGCGCGCGCGAGCGGATGGAGTTCGACGCGACGCGCCTGCACGCGTACGGCCTGTGGGCCACCGTGGAACAGCCGTGACGCTGTTCACGCGGCAGGGGGCCACCTGTGTGGCGAACTTCGGCCCGGGCGAGGCCGCCGTGCTACGGCAGGTGCTGCTCGAGGTGGTGGCGCTGCTGTCGGAGGGGTACGACCGGGCGGACCCGGTCGTGGAGCGGCTCTTCCCTGACGTGTACCCGACCGATCCGGAAGGGTCGGCCGAGCTCCGCCGCTACACCGACGAGGAGCTCAAGTCGGCCAAGCTCGACCAGGCCGGCAAGATCCTGGCCGCCGTCGAGGACCTGCCGGAGACCGAAGGCCAGGTCCGGCTGGACGAGGAGGAGGCCGAGGCGTGGCTGCGGGCGCTGACCGACGTGCGGCTGGCGCTCGGCCTGCGGCTGGACATCCGCGACGACACCGACCTGCAGGACGAGCTGGACGAGGCCGTGCTGAAGGATCCCACCTCACCGCGGGTCGGGCAGCTTTCGGTGTACGCATACCTGACCTACCTGCAGGAGTCGCTGCTCGCCGCCTTGGTCGGCGACAGTCCTCTGTGACGGAGACGGCCAGCCGCGTTGGCGGCGGCCGATGTAGCCTGGACGCCGTGCCGGAGCTGACGATCGACGCCGCCATCCTCGACGCGATCGTCGAGCATGCCCGGCGCGACCATCCCGACGAGGCTTGTGGCGTCGTCGCCGGACCCGCCGGCTCGGACACCCCCACCCGCTGGATCCCGATGGGCAACGCCGAGCGCTCGACCACGTTCTACAGCTTCGAGCCCCAACAGTGGCTGCGGGTCTGGCGGGAGATGGAAGACCGGGACGAGGAACCGGTGGTGATCTACCACTCGCACACCGCGACCGACCCCTACCCGTCGCGCACCGACATCGCGCTGGCTGGCGTACCCGAGGCGCACTACCTGCTCGTTTCCACCCGGGATCCGCAGCGCGCATGGATCCGGTCGTTCCAAATAGTGGACGGATCAGTCACCGAAGAGGACGTTAGGGTAGTAAATAACGCTGTGGACCCGTATGCCGTCCAGTCCTACATGTTCGGGCAGAGCCCGACGACGGTCGACTACGAGTGTCGCGCCGGCTGAGCTCCGGCGCTGTCGCTCGTCTTTCCGTTGTCCCGCCCGACCATTGAAGGAGTAGTACCGATCATGGCAATCGAGGTTCGCGTCCCGACCATCCTCCGCTCGTACACCGGTGGCCAGAAGGCCGTCTCCGGCACCGGCGACACGCTCGGCGAGCTGCTGAGCGACCTGGACCGCCAGTACCCCGGCCTGCGCGGCCGCCTGGTCACCGAAGAGGCCGCCCTGCACCGCTTCGTCAACGTGTACATCAACGACGAGGACGTGCGTTTCCTCGGCGCGCTCGACGCCAAGGTGTCCGACGGCGACACCGTGACGATCCTGCCCGCCGTGGCCGGCGGCGCCTTCGCCTTCGCCGCCGTGCAGGCCCTCCGGCGGTAAGCCGTGGCGCGTTTCGACTCGCTGCTCGACGCGTGTGGCGGCACTCCGCTGGTTGGGCTGCCCCGGCTGTCGCCGGCGACGCCGGCCGGCGGCCCGGAGGTGCGGCTGTGGGCGAAGCTGGAGGACCGCAACCCGACGGGCAGCGTCAAGGACCGGCCAGCGCTGTGGATGGTGCGCGCCGCCGAGGAGGCGGGCCGGCTGCGGCCGGGCGACACGATCCTGGAGCCGACCAGCGGCAACACCGGCATCGCGCTGGCCATGGTCGCGAAGCTTCGGGGGTACCGGCTGGTCTGCGTCATGCCGGAGAACGTCTCCAGCGAACGGGTCGCGCTGTTGCGGATGTACGGCTCGGAGATCATTTTCTCGCCGGCGGCCGGCGGCTCGAACCGGGCGGTGGCGATGGCCCGCGAGATCGCGGTCGACCATCCCGACTGGGTCCTGCTGTACCAGTACGGCAACGAGGCCAACGCCCGCGCCCACTACGAGACGACCGGCCCCGAGCTGCTGCGTGACCTGCCCACCATCACGCATTTCGTGGCCGGCCTGGGCACGACCGGCACGCTGATGGGCGTCGGTCGGTACCTGCGGGAGAAGGTCGAGGGCATCGAGATCGTCGCGGCGGAGCCCCGCTACGGCGAGCTGGTCTACGGCCTGCGCAACATCGACGAGGGCTACGTTCCCGAGCTGTACGACCCGGGCGTACTGACCCGCCGGTTCTCGGTGGGTACCCGTGACGCGGTGCTGCGTACCCGGCAGCTGGTCGAGGTGGAGGGGCTGTTCGCCGGCTTCTCCACCGGCGCGGTCCTGCACGCGGCGCTCGCGGTCGCGCATGAAGCGGTCCGCGCCGGCAAGCGCGCCGACGTGGCGTTCCTGGTCGCCGACGCCGGTTGGAAGTACCTGTCGACCGGCGGCTACGCCGGCACGCTCGCCGAGGCCGAGTCCGCGCTCGACGGCCAGCTCTGGGCCTGACTATTGGCGCTCGCCTCCGCGAGCGCGGCGCATCGGCTCTCCTCAGGCCGCGCCGATCGTGGACAGGATGCCGGCCAACCCGACCGCGAGCACCGTCGGGGAGTACCAGCCGACGGTCGTCCTGACCATCGCGACCAGCGCGAGCAGGCCCACCAGCATGCCGACGATGCCGAGCGCGGCCGCCCAGCCGCAGATGCCCATGAGGCGGCGCTGGTTGGGTGCCGGGTCGTCGGGGCGGGGAAGCCGGAAGGTCGTCTTGGCGGCGGACTTCGTTGTCCGCGTGGTGTCCCGAGTCACAGCTCCTGGTCCTTCCGGGGCTCGTCGCCTTACTCGCTGCAACGAGAGTTCCCACCTCGCGTAACGCGAACCCTGTGAGCGGCCACACAGGACGGTCAGAAGGCTGTCACGTTGATGACAAGTACCCACAGAACCTTTGCAAACCACCGTGGTGGTCGGCGTAGGCTGCGCTGCGTGACGGACGCGCCGATCGGCATCTTCGACTCTGGAGTCGGCGGCCTGACGGTAGCTCGCGCCATCCTCGACCAGTTGCCCCACGAACAGGTGATCTACGTCGGCGACACCGCGCACGTGCCGTACGGGCCCAAGCCGATCGCCGACGTGCGCCGCTACGCCCTGGAATGCCTCGACCTCCTCGTCGCTCAGGGCGTCAAGCTCCTCGTCATCGCGTGCAACAGCGCATCAGCGGCTTGCCTGCACGACGCTCGCGAGCGGTACCCCATCCCCGTCATCGAGGTGATCCGGCCGGCTGTGCGCCGCGCCGTCGCGGCGACGAGAAACGGCCGGATCGGCGTGATCGGCACGGTCGCGACCATCACCAGCCGGGCGTACGAGGACGCGTTCGCCGCCGCGCCACAGGTCACCGTCACCAGCGTGGCCTGCCCGCAGTTCGTGGAGTTTGTCGAGCGGGGAATCACGTCCGGCCGGGCCCTGCTCGGCCTGGCGAGCGGGTACCTTGAACCATTGCAGCGGGCGCAGGTCGACACGCTGGTCCTTGGCTGTACGCACTACCCGCTGCTCGCCGGGCTGATCGGGTTGGTCATGGGGGACGGGGTGACCCTGGTGTCAAGCGCCGACGAGACCGCGAAAGACGTCTACCGCACGCTGACCGAGCGCGGGCTGCTGCGCCCCGACGACGCCCCGCCGCCGGGGCACCGGTTCCTGGCCACCGGCGACGCCGCGCCGTTCGCCCGGCTGGCGCACCGGTTCGTCGGCCCCGAGGCGGCGGCCTCCGCCGAGGTGCTTGCGGGGGTTGCCGGATGAGGCTGACCGTTCTCGGGTGCGCCGGCAGCTTTCCCGGCCCTGAGTCGCCGTGTTCGTCCTATCTGGTCGATGCGGAGGGCTTCCGGCTGCTCGTCGACTTCGGCTCCGGCGCGATGTCGACCCTGCAGCGCTTCGTCGGCCTCCACGCGATCGACGCGATCCTGCTGTCCCACCTGCACGCCGACCATGTCTTCGACGCATGTCTCTACGTGGTCGCTCGCCGTTACGCGCCGAGCGGTCCGCTGCCACCGATTCCGGTGTACGCGCCGGCCGGTACGCCGGAACGGCTGGCCACCGCCTATGGGCCGGACGAGGCCTCGCTCGACGACGTGTACACCTTCTACACCCTGCAGCCGGGCATGTTCCCGATCGGCCCGTTCGAGGTGACGGTCGACCGGGTCAACCACCCGGTGGAGACATATGGCGTACGCATCGAGCACGCCGGCCGGGTCCTGGCGTACTCGGCCGACACCGGGCCCTGTGACGCGCTGGTGCGGTTGACCCAGGGCGCGGACACGTTCCTCTGTGAGGCGAGCTACCTCGACGGCGAGGACAACCCGCCCGACCTGCACCTGACCGGACGGGAGGCCGGCGAGCACGCCACCAAGGCCGGTGTGGGCCGCTTGCTGCTGACCCATCTGATCTCCGCGTGGGGCAGCGAGGCCGAGACGCGCGACGCGGCCGCGAGCACGTTCAGCGGCCCGGTCGAGGTGGTCCGCCCCGGCTGCCGGTACGAGATCTGACGCTTCCCAGCCTCGGCATAGGGTGTGCGTATGGCCCGACCCGATGGACGCGCACCTGAGCAGCTGCGCCCGATCACCCTCACCCGGCACTGGAGCATGCACCCCGAAGGTTCGGTGCTTGTCGAGTTCGGCAACACCAGGGTGCTGTGCACGGCCAGCGTGACCGAGGGGGTGCCCCGCTGGCGAAAGGGTTCCGGCCTTGGCTGGGTGACGGCGGAGTACGCGATGCTGCCGCGCGCCACCACGACCCGAAGCGACCGGGAGAGCGTGAAGGGGCGCATCGGCGGGCGTACCCACGAAATCTCCCGCCTGATCGGCCGCAGCCTGCGGGCGTGCCTCAACCTGAAGGCGCTCGGCGAGAACTCGATCGTGCTGGACTGTGACGTGCTGCAGGCCGACGGCGGCACCCGGACCGCGGCGGTGACCGGTGCGTACGTGGCGCTGCACGACGCCGTCGCGTGGCTGGCGGCGCACAAGGCGCTCGCCGGCGAACCGGCCGACGCGCTGCACCGCTCGGTCTCGGCCGTCAGCGTCGGCATCATCGGCGGCGAGCCGCGGCTGGACCTGTGCTACGAGGAGGACGTCGTCGCCGACGTCGACATGAACGTGGTGTGCACGGGCACCGGCGAGTTCGTCGAGGTGCAGGGCACCGGAGAGCAGGGCGTGTTCTCCCGGCGCGAGCTGGACGCGCTGCTCGACCTCGGCGGAGCCGGTTGCGTGGAGCTGGCGCTGCACCAACAGATGGCGCTCGCCCCGTGAGTGCCCGGGTGCTGCTGGCCACCCGTAACGCCAAGAAGCTCGTTGAGCTGCAGCGCATTCTCGACGCCGCGCTGGGCGGGGGCGCGGTGACGCTGGTCGGCCTGGACGACGTACCGGCCTATCCGGAGGTACGCGAAACCGGCCTCACCTTCGAGGAGAACGCGTTGCTCAAGGCCCGTGCCGGGGCGCACAGCACCGGGCTGCCGACCGTGGCCGACGACTCGGGGATCGCCGTCGACGCGCTGGGCGGCGCACCGGGTGTGTTCAGCGCCCGCTGGGCGGGCCGGCGCGCCAGCGACACGGCAAACAACGAGCTGCTGCTCGACCAGCTGGCCGACATCCCCGACGAGCACCTGGGCGCCGCGTTCGTCTGCGCGGCCGCCCTGGTCCTGCCCGACGGCGGGGAGCACGTCAGGTCCGGGCGCCAGCCCGGTCGCCTGGTACGCACGCCCCGCGGTACGGCAGGCTTCGGCTACGACCCGATCTTCCAGGCTGGCGGGCAGACGCGTACCAACGCCGAGCTCTCGCCGGAGGAGAAGGACGCGATCAGCCACCGGGGCAAGGCGTTCCGGGCGCTGGCCGAGGTGATCGCGAAGGAGCTCGACGGGCGCGCCTAACCGGCCAGCTCCCGGTTCGTGGCCGGTGAGCACCTGGCGTACCGCGGTGCGAACGGCGGCCAGGCCAGCGGAGTCCAGCGGGCGTTCGGGGGTAGACCGGCGCGTAGCCGGCCGCGAGCAGCAGCCGGTTGCGTTCGCGCAGCGGCAGGTCCAGCTCCTCGGCCAGGTGCAGCACCATGTCCCGGCTGGGTCTGGCCCGCCCGGTCTCGACGAAGCTCAGGTGCCGGGTGGAGACCTCGGCCTGGCTGGCCAGCTCCAGCTGGCTGAGCCGGCGCCGCTCCCGCCACTGGCGCAGCAGCTCTCCCACGGGCCGTTGGGCGGTCGTCATGCGCCGACGGTACGCCGGAGCGCCGCCGGCACGTGACGGTCTCGCCACGTGCCGGCGGCTCGAAGCGGCGCTATCCCGTGGCAACGCGGAACCCCGTCACGGCGCTGCACCGTCCCTTGTGGACTCGAAGAAGCCGGTGACCTCGCGCAGCCGGCCATCGGGAGCCAGTACCGCGAAGTCCACGCCGGAGACCACCGGCGGTCCACCGTCCGGCCCGACCAGGTCCCAGCTCCAGCGCAGCCGGTCGTGGTGGTGGTCCACCGCTCCGGTCAGCCGGAACCGGTGTCCAGGGAAGCGGTGCTGCACTCTAGCCACCATGGCGTCCAGCTCCGCATGCCCCTGCGCCGCAAGCGTCGGGTCGAGGTAGCTGGCCTCCGGCACCAGTGCCGCCTCGATGGCCGCCCGGCGCTGGTTGGCATCAGTCTCGTTCCACACAGCGAAGTAGCTGTCGACCACCCGGCCGACCGTTGTTGAAACATCGGTCATCGTGCTCCGCCTTTCGGTAATGAGATGACCGTCTACGTGGTGGGTTCTCCGTGTCAGAACACGGAGAACCCACCACGCTGACCGTTTTCCACAGGCCGCGTCAGGCGAGCGGGCCGATCGCGGCCTCGATCGCCTCGCGCAGCCCGGTGCCGGCGATGAGCTCGCGAGCGCGCTCCAGCGCCGGCGCCAGGAAGAGGTCCGGACCGGGCGGGCCGGTGAACGCGGCCACGGCTTGGACCGCGATCCGGCCGGCGGGCGACGGGGTGAGCGGCTCCCGCAGCTGCAGGCCGCGTACGGCGGCGAGCAGCTCCACCGCCAGGATGGCCGTCACGTTGTCCAGCACGGTCCGCAGCTTGCAGGTCGCCGCCCAGCCCATCGAGACGTGGTCCTCCTGCATGCCGGAGGTCGGCAGGGAGTCCACCGAGGCGGGGGCGGCCAGGCGGCGGTTCTCCGCGACCAGACCGGCCGCGGTGTACTGGGCGATCATGAGGCCGGAGTTCACGCCCGGGTCGGGGGTGAGAAACGCCGGCAGGTCCCGGGACCGGCACACGTCGAGGAGCCGGTCGACGCGGCGCTCGGCGATCGCGCCGACCTCGGCGGCCGCGATGGCGAGGTAGTCGGCGGCGAAGCCCAGCGGCGCGCCGTGGAAGTTGCCGGTGGACTCGACCCGCCCGTCCGGCAGGACGACCGGGTTGTCCACGATGGACAGCAGCTCGCGGCCGGCCACGTCGGTGGCGAACCGCAGCGTGTCCCGGGCCGCGCCGGCCACCTGCGGGGCGCACCGCATCGAGTACGCGTCCTGCACTGCGTGGGTGAAGTCGTCGCGGTGCGAGGCCATGATTGCCGAGTCCTGCAACAGCCGGTGCATGTTGGCGGCGGACACGGCCTGGCCCGGATGCGGCCGGATCTCGTGCAGTTCGGGCATGAACGGCCGGGACGAGCCCAGCATGGCTTCCACCGAAAGGGCCGCGGTCACGTCGGCCATCACGAACAGGTGTCCCGCGTCGGAGTTGGCGAGCACCAGCATGCCGAGCATGCCGTCGGTACCGTTGATCAGCGCCAGCCCTTCCTTGGCGGCGAGCCTGATCGGGCGCAGGCCGGCCGACTGCAGGGCTTCGGACGCCTGGATCCGGGAGCCGTCCTTGCCGAGCACCCAGCCCTCGCCGAGCAGGACGAGCGCGCAGTGGGCCAGCGGTGCCAGGTCGCCGGAGGCGCCGAGCGAACCGTGCTCGGGTACCCACGGCGTGATGTCGTTGTTCAGCAGGTCGGTCAGCGCCTGGGCGACGAGCGGGCGCACGCCCGAGCGGCCGAAGGCCAGTGAGCGTACCCGCAGCAGGATCATGGCCCGGACCACCTCGACCGGCATCGGGGCGCCGACCCCGGCCGCGTGCGAGCGGATCAGCGCGTGCTGCAGCTCGACCCGCCGCTCCGGGGCGATGGAGGTGCTCGCGAGCGCGCCGAAGCCGGTGGAGACGCCGTAGACCGGGCGCCCCTCCCGCTCGATGCCGTCCACAATGGACCTGCTGGCCCGCATGGCGTCGAGCGTGTCCGGCGAGAGCTCGACCCGGGCACCGTGGCGGGCCACGGCTGTGACATCGGCCGGTGTGATGCCGTTCGGTTGAACCATGATGGTGCTCATTGCTCTCCAGACTCCGGCCGCTTGACCGCGGACTCCGCTCCGCTCCGTCCGCTGGCGGCCGACAAGATCGGCACTCCGTTGTGCAGGACCTGGCTGACGAGGGGGACACCGGGCCGGTAGGCCAGGTGCACGTGGGACGGGGCGTCCAGGATCGCGAGGTCGGCCCGTGCCCCGACGCCGAGGTGGCCGATGTCGGTGCGGCGCAGCGCCCGTGCGCCACCGGCGGTCGCGGCCCACACGGCCTCCGCGGGGGTCATCCGCATCTCGCGTACGGCCAGCGCGATGCACAGCGGCATCGACGAGGTGTACGACGAGCCGGGGTTGCAGTCGGTGGCCAGCGCCACCGTGGCGCCGGCATCGAGCAGTGCCCGGGCGTCCGGGTAGGGCGAACGGGTGGAGAACTCGGCGCCCGGCAACAGTGTCGCGACCGTATCGGACCCGGCGAGCGCCTCGATGTCCATGGTGGACAGATGCGTGCAGTGATCCGCGCTCGCGGCGCCCGCCTCGACGGCGACCTGGATGCCCGGTCCCGGACCGAGCTGGTTGGCGTGCAGCCGCGGTCGCAGGCCGGCGCCGATACCGGCCTTCAGGACCGCCCGGGACTGGTCGGCGTCGAAGACGCCCCGCTCGCAGAAGACGTCGACCCAGCGCGCGTACGGGGCGGCGGCGCGCAGCATCTCCCCGCATACCAGGTCGACGTAGTCGTCGGGGCGGTCGGCGTACTCGACCGGTACCACGTGGGCGCCGAGGAAGGTGGTCTCCGGCGTCACCTCACGGGCCAGCCGCAGCAAGCGCGCCTCGTCGGCGACGGTCAGGCCGTAGCCGGACTTCACCTCCAGCGTCGTGGTTCCCTGGCGCAGCGCCTCCCGGCGCAGTTGCGCCAGGCGGGCCCTCAGGACGTCATTGTCCGCAGCGCGCGTTGCCGCGACTGTGGTGCGGATGCCGCCGCCGGTATAGGGCTGCCCGGCCATCCGGGCGGCGAACTCGGCGGCGCGGTCGCCGGCGAAGACCAGATGGGTGTGGCTGTCGACGAAGCCGGGCAGCACGGCTGCGCCGCCCACGTCGAGCACCTCGTCGGCGGCTGGTGCGCCGGCATCGGCGCCGACCCACGCGATCCGGCCGTCGGACACCACGAGGGCGGCCTCGTGCAGCACACCGAGCGCCGGGTCGTTGGTGACCAGCTCGCCGATGCCGCGTACCAGGAGGCTCATGGCAGCACCGCCGCGATCGCCTTGGCCAGCTCACCGGCCACATCGGACGGTCCACAGTGGATACCGTCGCGTACCACCACGCGGCCGTCGACGACCACGTGCGCCACGTCGGCGGCGGTCGCGGAGAAGATCACCTGCGCCGGGTCGCAACCCGCGGTTCGCGGCGTGTCCAGCCGCACGCTGACCAGGTCGGCCCGGGCGCCGACCGCGATGGTTCCCGCGTCCGGCCAACCCAGCGCCCGGTGGCCGGCGGCTGTCGCCGCGACCAGCAGGTCGGCGCCGGTGAAATGGCCCCGCCGCTCGGTGCGCAGCCGCTCGTGCAGCTCGACCGCGCGCGCCTCCTCGAACAGGTCGACGACCGCGTGGCTGTCGCTGCCCAGGCACAGCGGGCTGCCGGCGTCGACCAGGGCCCGGGCATGCCCGATACCGTCGGCCAGATCCCGCTCGGTCGTGGGACAGAAGCACACCGCGGTGTCGCGGTCACCCAGCTCGGTGCGGTCCAGGTCGGTGAGGTGGGTGGCGTGTACCGCCGTGGTACGCGGGCCCAGCACCCCCGCATCGGCGAGCACCTCGGTCGGAGTGCGTCCATAGTGGGCGACGCAGGCGTCGTTCTCCGCGCGCTGCTCGGACAGGTGCACGTGCAGCGGCGCTTCGGCCTCGGCGGCCCATTCGACGACCGTACCGAGCTGGTCTGCGGGTACCGCACGCACACTGTGGATCGCGGCGCCCAGCCGCGCGGGCGCGCTGGCCGGCACCGGCAGCGACGACACCCGGGCGGCCCACGCGTCGGCGTCACCGTCGCCGAACCGCCGCTGCGTACCGGCGAGCGGCGCACCGTCCACTGTGGAGGTCAGGTAGCACGTGTCGAGCAGGGTGATCCGGATGCCGGCGTCGGCGGCCGCCGCCAGCAGTGCGGCGCCCATGGCGTTCGGGTCCGCGTACGGCACCCCGTCCGGTCCGTGGTGCAGGTAGTGGAACTCGCCGACGCAGGTGACACCGGCCAGCGCCATCTCGGCGTAGACAGCGCGGGCCAGCGCGTGGTAGCTGTCCGGGTCCAGCCGGGCGGCCACACCGTACATCCGGTCGCGCCAGGTCCAGAACGTGCCGCGTCCGGCATGGGTACGCCCGCGCAGCGCCCGATGGAATGCGTGCGAGTGGGCGTTGGCCAGCCCCGGCAGGGTGATCCCGGGCAGCCGCACCGCATCGGCCATCGCTGCCACGCCCGGCGACACCGCCGTGAAGCGACCGCCCTCGATCTCGATGAGCACGTCGGCGACGGGCCGAGCGTCGAGCCAGGCGAGCGCCGCGTGGTACCGCGTCACCGGCACGCCAGCTCCCACAGCACCCGGGCCAGCGCGTTCACCCCGGCCGCGCAGTCGACGTCGGTGGCCTGCTCGGCCGGCGCGTGTGAGATCCCGGTCGGGTTGCGGACGAAGAGCATCGCGGTCACTACGTGCCCGGCGAGCACGCCCGCGTCATGCCCGGCACCGCTCTCTAACACCGGCGCGCCGCCAAGGCTCGCCGCGATCGCGTCCCGCAGCTCCTTGTCGAGCTCCACCTCGGGGCTCACCGACTCCTCCACCATCGCCGCCTCGGTGCCGTCGCGGCCGGCCCGCTCTCGCGCGCGTACCCGGACCGCCTCCACCAGCGCGGCCAGGCCCGCCTCGTCGGGCGCGCGCGCGTCGAGCCACGCCGACACGCGCGACGGGATCGCGTTGGTCGCGTTCGGGGTCACCGCCGCCCGGCCAACGGTCGCGTGCGCACCGCGCAGGCGAGCCTCCTTGTTGGCCGCCAGCACCGTGTGCGCGAAGGTCAGCATCGGATCGTGCCGGTCGGCCATCCGCGTTGTGCCGGCGTGGTTGGCCTCGCCCGTGAAGTCCAGCCGCCACCGCCCGTGCGGCCAGATCGCCCGCGCCACCCCGACCGGAGCGTCGAGGTCGGCGAGGGCTCGACCTTGCTCGATGTGCAGCTCCACGAACGTGCCGAGCTGAGCCATCCGCCGGGCGTCGGCGCCGAGACCGGCCGGGTCGACACCGGCGGCGTGCATCGCCTCGGCCAGCGTGACGCCGTCGCGGTCGACCAGCCGGGCGGCCCGCTCGGGGTCCAGGGCGCCGGTCAGCAGCCGCGAGCCGAGGCAGGCGACCCCGAACCTGGAGCCCTCCTCCTCGGTGAAGACCGCGACGCCGATCGGCCGGGTCGGCGCCGAGCCCCGCTCGCGCAGCACGTCGATCGCGAGCAGCCCGCTGACGACGCCGAGCGGCCCGTCGTACGCCCCGCCGCTCGGCACCGAGTCCAGGTGGCTGCCGGTCAGCACGGCGTTGCCGGTGGACGGATCGCCCCACCAGGCGAAGAGGTTGCCGTTGCCGTCGCCGTCCACCACGAGGTCCCGGTCGAGCGCCTCCTCGACGAACCACTCGCGGCAGGCGAGGTCCGTGGCCGACCACGAGAAGCGGCGGTACCCCCCGTCGGGCTGGCGGCCCAACGGCAGCAGGGAACGCCACAGCGCGGCGAACCGGTCCGGCGAGATCATGATGCTTCCCGCATGGGGATCCGGATGTCGTGCTCGGCGGCCACCGAGGAGGCCAGCTCGTACCCCGCGTCGGCGTGGCGGATCACGCCCATGCCGGGATCGTTGCGCAGCACCCGTTCGATCTTGCGCGCCGCCAGGTCCGTACCGTCGGCGACGGTCACCTGTCCGGCGTGGATCGACCGGCCGATGCCGACGCCGCCGCCATGGTGAATCGACACCCAGGAGGCGCCGGACGCGGTGTTGACCAGCGCGTTGAGTAGAGGCCAGTCGGCGATGGCATCGGAGGAGTCGAGCATCGCCTCGGTCTCCCGGTACGGGCTCGCGACCGAGCCGCAGTCGAGATGGTCGCGGCCGATGACAATGGGCGCCTTGACCGTGCCCGCAGAGACCATCTCGTTGAACCGCAGCCCGGCGAGGTCGCGTTCGCCGTAGCCGAGCCAGCAGATCCGCGCCGGCAACCCCTGGAAGGCCACCCGCTCGCCCGCCAGGCGGATCCAGCGCGCCAGGGACTCGTTGCCCGGGAACAGGTCCAGGATCGCCCGGTCGGTCGCCGCGATGTCGGCCGGGTCACCCGACAGCGCGGCCCAGCGGAACGGTCCCTTGCCCTGGCAGAAGAGCGGCCGGAGGTACGCCGGTACGAAGCCGGGAAACGCGAAGGCCCGGTCGAAGCCACCCAACGCGGCCTCGCCGCGGATGGAGTTGCCGTAGTCGAACACCTCCGCACCGGCGTCGAGGAAGCCGACCATCGCCGCGACGTGCTTGGCCATCGAGGCGCGGGCCCGGTCGGTGTACTCCTCCGGCTTGCGCGCCGCGTAGTCCGGCGCGTCGGCCGGGTCCACGCCCTCGGGCACGTACGACAGCGGGTCGTGCGCCGAGGTCTGGTCGGTGACGATGTCGACCGGTACGCCCCGGGCGAGCAGCTGCGGTACGAGCGTCGCGGCGTTGCCCACCACGCCGATCGAGACGGCCGTCCGGGAAGCGCGTGCCGCAACGGCGGCGCGGACCGCATCGTCCACAGTGGACGCCACCTGGTCGAGGTACCGGGTCTCCACCCGCCGGCGCAGCCGGGCCGGGTCGACGTCGATGATCAGGCACACGCCGCCGTTCATGGTGACCGCGAGCGGTTGCGCGCCGCCCATCCCACCGCAGCCCGCGGTCAGGGTCAGCGTTCCGGCGAGCGTGCCGTTGAAGCGGCGCGCGGCGACGGCCGCGAAGGTCTCGTAGGTGCCCTGCAGGATCCCCTGGGTACCGATGTAGATCCAGGACCCGGCGGTCATCTGGCCGTACATGATCAGCCCGAGCGCCTCCAGCCGGCGGAACTCGGGCCAGGTCGCCCATTCCCCGACCAGGTTCGAGTTGGCGATCAGAACCCGTGGCGCCCACTCGTGGGTACGGAACACCCCGACCGGGCGCCCGGACTGCACCAGCATGGTCTCGTCGTCGCCCAGCGCGCGCAGGGTGCGCACCAGCGCGTGATAGGACGGCCAGTCCCGGGCGGCCTTGCCGGTGCCGCCGTAGACCACCAGATCCTGCGGGCGCTCGGCCACGTCGGGATCGAGGTTGTTCATCAGCATGCGCAGCGCGGCTTCTTGCGGCCAGCCGCGTGTGGACAGCTCGGTGCCCCTAGGCGCGCGGACGGTCTCCATGACCCGCACCTCCCTGATGGTGGGCCAGATCCTCGTGGTGGTCCTCGCCGCCGGCGGGTTCCGGGTCCGCGTGCACCATGGCCGCGGTCAGCTTCGGTACGTCGTGGATCAGCCGATGTTCGGCCTCGACAGCGATCTTATGCGCCGCCACGAGGGACAGCTCCGGGTCGAGCACGATCTCGCACTCGGCCCGCAGGCGATGGCCGATCCAGCGCATGCGCACGGCGCCGATGTCGCGGACGCCTTCGGTGGCCCGCAGCGACCGCTCGACGGCGTCGAGCACCTTCGGGTCGACCGCGTCCATCAGGCGCCGGTACACCTCCCGGGCGGCGTCCTTGAGCACCACCAGGATCGCCGCCGTGATCAGCAGGCCCACGACCGGGTCGGCCCACTGCCAGCCGATCGCCACCCCGCCGGCCCCTAGCAGCACCGCGAGCGAGGTGAACCCGTCGGTACGGGCGTGCAGCCCGTCGGCGACCAGCGCGGCGGAGCCGATGCGCTTGCCGACCCGGATCCGCAGCTGCGCCACCAGCTCGTTGCCGGCGAACCCGATCAGCGCGGCGGCCGCCACGGCGAGCAGGTGGCGCACTGGCGCTGGGTGCAGCAGCCGGTGCACCGCCTCGTACCCGGCGATCACCGCCGACACGGTGATGAACAGCACAATGACGATGCCGGCGAGGTCCTCGGCTCGCCCGTACCCGTACGTGTACCGCCGTGTGGGCGTCCGCCGGCCGACCAGGAACGCCAGGCCCAGCGGCACGGCGGTCAGCGCGTCGGCGACGTTGTGGAGGGTGTCGCCGAGCAGTGCCACCGAGCCGGACCAGACCACCACGAGCGCCTGTAACGCCGCCGTGAGGCCGAGCCCGGCGAGCGAGACCCACAGCGCCCGTATCCCGGCGCCGCTGCTGGAAAGCGCGGAGTCCACCTTCTCCGCGGAGTCGTGCGAGTGCGGCGCGACGAGCTCGACCAGCCGGTCCCACCGGCTGTGCCGGTGATCGTGGTGGTCGTCACGGTGGTGGTTGTGGTGCTGGTCGTCGCGGTGGTGGTCGTCGCGGTGGTCATCGTGTTCGTGATGGGTGCCCACCTGGATATCGTGCCGGCAAACCCGGCCGGATGTGCGATCGTGGGCGATATGCATGTGGCGTCGCTCCACACGTACCCGGTCAAGGGCTGTTACCGGCTGGACCACGGGACGGCCGAGGTGGAGCCGTGGGGGGTGCGCGGCGACCGCCGGTGGATGGTCATCGACGTCGACGGCCGGATGCTGACGCAGCGCGAGGAGCCGAGGCTGACGGCCGTCCATCCGTCCTATCTGGACGATGGGGCGCTGGTTATGCGTACGCCCGGGTTGGCGGAGCTGGTCGTGGCGCAGCCGGCCGGCGGCGAGCGGGTGGACGTGACGGTCTGGCGCTCCACCGTGACCACGACGCTGGCTGCCCCGGCGGCGGGGGACTGGCTGTCGCGTGCGCTGGACCGCAAGGTGTCACTGGTGTGGCTCGACGACCCGACCCGCCGCCGGGTCGACCCGGCGTACGGGCGCGACACCGACCGGGTCACCTTCGCCGACGGGTACCCGCTGCTGTTCACCGCGACCGCCTCGCTGGATGCCCTGAACGACTGGCTGCTGGAGTCGGGCAGCCCGGAAGGTCCGCTGCCGATGACCCGCTTCCGGCCCAACGTCGTGGTCACCGGCTCGGCTGCCTGGGACGAGGACGGGTGGCTCGGCCGGCGGGTCCGCGTCGGCGCGGTCGTGTTCCGGGCGGCCAAGATGTGCTCCCGCTGCGTGGTGACCACCACCGACCAGGAGACCGGCGAGCGGGGCCACGAGCCGCTGCGCATCCTCGGCCGGCGCCGCAGCCTGGACCGGCGCCTCATCTTCGGGATGAACCTGATCCCGGACAGCACCGGTCTGATTGCCGTCGGCGACCCGGTAACGGTGCAGGGCTGAGGATGACCGGCTATGGATCAGCGCGCTCACACGGTCGAGGGCAACCTGATCTCGCACCGGACGCCGGGCGCCTTGGCGAGGCGGGCATCACCGGTGAGCAATGCGCAGCCGAGAAGCTCGGCCGCTGCTACGTACCCGGCGTCGTAGGCGGTGAGGTTGTCGCGTAGCTGCCAGATCCGTTCGACCAGCTCCGCGCTGGGGATTTGGTCCACGACCAGGGTAGGCAAAGCATCGATGGCCTCGCGGGCCCGCGCAGGTCCGAGCTTGCCGGCCATAGCCCGGCCCCGGATGACGGACACCACCTCGACCAGCAGGTGGGCGGGTGCGGCCCAGTGAGGATCGACGGTCAAGGCGCGGCGCGCCGAGGTACCAACGCGGCCGTCATCGGCCAGAGCATCCGACAGTACGCAGGCGTCGAGGACGATCACGCGGCATGTCCCGTGGAGCTAGCTTGCTCTCGTTGCTCGGCCAACTCGGTCGCTGTTTCGCCAGGCAGGACGCGGGATCCATCGGACCGGCCGGCGAACCGATCGAGGACGGCCGTGTTCCGCAGCCGTCGGGCCTGTGTCTCGATCAGCTCCAACAGGTATGCCTGCAACGACTGCCCCCGCGCCTTCGCCTGCGCCACGAGGGCGTCTCGTACGTCTTCCGGCACGTCCCGTATCTGTAGGGCAACCACGCATGCATTATGCATGTACGGCACGCCCGACGCCTACTGCCCAATAAGCAAGATCGTCGTGGGGCCGGTGAGAGTCGAACTCACACTGGCGCGGACCTAAGCCGCGTGCCTCTGCCATTGGGCTACGGCCCCGTCGACTCCCGCCACCTTAGCGTCAGTCGACTCCGAGCTCCCGCCGGAGCTTGGCCACGTGGCCGGTGGCCTTGACGTTGTACATCGCCTTCTCGATCCGGCCCTTTTCGTCGATCACGAACGTCGAGCGGATCACGCCGGTGACGGTACGGCCGTAGTTCTGCTTCTCGCCGTACGCCCCGTACGACGTGAGCACACTCTTGTCGGTGTCAGAGACCAGCGGGAAGGTGAGCCCGTCGCGGTCGCGGAACTTCGCGAGGCTCGCCGGGGAGTCCGGGGAGATGCCGACCACCTCGTACCCCGCCCGGTGCAGTGACTCCAGCGAGTCGCGGAAGTCGCATGCCTGCGTGGTGCAACCGGGCGTCATCGCCGCCGGGTAGGCGTAGAGCACCACCTTCCGGCCGCGTAGGTCGGCCAGATGGAGCCGGTCTCCGGTGTCCGTCGGCAGCGTGAAGTCCGGTGCCGTGTCACCCGGCGCCAAGCGCACTGTCATAGCTGACAACCCTAATCGGCGCTCGCCTTCGCTCGCGCGGCGCACCGGTGGCCTCGGGCGGCGAGTACGGTTCCAGGGCGGCGCCGGGGTAGCCTGCCGCACGTGGCGACAGCGGGCCGAGCGGGGCTGATCCGGGCTATCGCCGCAGCCTTCCTCGGGCTGGTCGCGGCGCTCCTGGTGCCGAGCCCGGCGCGGGCGCACGCGGTGGCGCTGCGCACCGACCCGCCGGCCAACAGCATCCTGCCGACGCCTCCGGCGGCGGTCACCGTGACGTTCTCCGAGCCGATCCAGCCGGTTGCCGGGCATGTCAAGATCATCGGGCCGGACAACAAGCGCGCCGAGGCGGACTCCCCGACGGTGCGAGGCGCGGTCCTGAGCATCCCGCTCAAGGCCGGCGCCGGTAACGGTACCTACCTGGTCAGCTACCGGGTCATCTCGGCGGACTCGCATCCGGTCGGCGGAAGCTTCTCGTTCTCGATCGGGGAGCCGTCGAGGACCGCGCCGGCCGGGGAGCCGGCGGCCGGCCGGGTGGAACGCAGCGTCGCCGTGTCGATGGCGGTCGCCCGGTACCTGGGCTTCGCCGGCCTGGTGCTGGTGGTCGGCCCGGCGCTGGTGCTGACGATGCTGTGGCCGGTGCGGCTGTCGCGGCGGGGACCGACCCTGCTGGCCCGCGCTGGGCTCGCGCTGATCGGCCTGGGCGTGGTGCTGGAGACGTACCTGCAGGCGCCGTACAGCACCGGTGGTGGGCTCTTCGACGTGTCCGGCGGGGACCTCGGGGCGGTGATCGGCAGCCGGTACGGGACGATGCATCTGGTCCGGCTCGGCGTCCTGGGGGCCGTGGCGGTGCTGCTGGGCACCGTGCTCGCCGGGCGTGCCGGGCGGGTCGACCGGGCGCTGCTGGTGATCTTGGGCGTGCTGGGCCTGGCGACCTGGCCGTTGAGTGGTCACCCGGCGGCCTCCACGCTGCCGGCGCTCACCATGGTGGCCGACGCGGCGCACCTCGCGGCGATGAGCGTGTGGCTGGGCGGGCTGGTCATGCTCTTCGGCTTCCTGCTGCGCAAGGCCGACGCCCGCGAGCTGGGCGCGATCCTGCCGGTCTGGTCCGGGTGGGCGATACTCGCCGTGGCCGTGCTGGCGCTGGCCGGCACGGCACAGGCACTGATGCAGATCCTGAGCGTGGACGCGCTGCTGCACACCACGTACGGCAAGCTGGTCCTGCTCAAGGCGGGGCTGCTCGCGATCGTGGTGGCTGTCGCGGCGTACTCCCGCCGGCTGGCCACCCGCGCGGACGCCGAGGCGACCCCGCGGCGGCTGCGCCGCACGGTCCTGGCGGAGGTCGCGGTCCTCGCGGTTGTGCTCTCGCTGGCCGCCGCGCTGGTCCAGACCACCCCCGCCCGCATTGCACAGGTCGCGGTCGACCAGCAGAGCGGTCCGTTCAGCAAGACGCTGAGCGCCAGCTTCTACTCGCTCGACGTCTCGGTGGACCCGGCCCGTACGGGCAGCAACGGCGTGCACCTGTTCGCGTTCACGCCGGACCGCAAGCCGCTGACCGTGGTGGAGTGGAAGGCGAGCGTCGCGCTGCCCGGTGAGGGGGTCGAGCCGATCCCGGTCACGCTGCTGCCGGTGACGCCGAGCCACGCGGTGACCGAGGTCAACCTGCCCACCAAGGGGGACTGGCAGTTCCGCTTCACCCTGCGCGTCTCCGAGACACAGCAGGAAACAGTGGCGGTCACCGTGCCGATCCGCTGAAGCTGATCTGGCGACACTGGGACGCCGGGTTCAGCTCAGGCGCATATCTTGAACGCGTGGAACGGATGTCGTGGCAGGCACGCGTACCGAAGATCTTCGCGGGAGTGCTGACGGGGCTCGCGATCTTCTGTGCCGCCACCGCGGTGAGCGCGGCGTTCGTGTCCCGGACCCAGTGGGTCCGGATCGCCATCGACGACCTGCTGGTACCGGCGCCGCCGAACCTCGGCTACGCCGCGTTCGTCGGGGTGCTCGCCGCCGGTGTGGCCAACCGCAAGCGGGTCGCCTACTGGATGCTCATGGTCTACTTCGGACTGCAGCTCCTGGCAGACCTCGCGGTCGTGGTCTACCTGTTGGTGCCGCCGAACCCGCTAGGCAAGGACCGGTGGCTGGCGGTCGGCATCGTCGCCGCCAACCTGGCGCTGACCGCCGGTGTGCTGGTCGTGCTGGCACTGTCGTCCGCGCAGTTCTACGCCAAGGTCCAACGCGCCAGCTTCCGCAAGGCGGTCCTGACCCTCGTCGGGCTGCTGGTGCTGTTCGTCCTGGCCGGCTGGGCCCTGGTCGAGGCGTTTCCCGGGTCGCTGGGCATGGGACCGGACCGCCTGACCTATGCCGCCGAGAAGGTCACCGGTGGCGCGTTCCGGCTCGACATCACCCGTACCGGCCGGGCGCCCGGCTGGGTCACCTTGATCCTGGGCCTGTTCGGCGCGATCGCGCTCTTCGCCGCGTTGTACGTGCTGTTCCGCTCCCAGCGGGCCGCCGCGTCACTGTCACCAGCGGACGAGCGGCACATCCGTGCTCTGCTGGCCACCCATGGCGAGCGGGACTCGCTGGGGTACTTCGCCACCCGGCGGGACAAGTCGGTGGCCTTCTCGTCGACCGGCAAGGCGGCGGTCACCTATCGGGTCGTGGTGGGAGTGGCGCTGGCCAGCGGCGACCCGATCGGCGATCCGGAGGCCTGGGGGCCGGCCATCGAGTCGTGGCTGGACGTCACCCGCCAGTACGCCTGGACCCCGGCCGTCATGGGCGTGAGCGAGGAGGGGGCGACCGCGTACGCGCGGACCGGGCTGCGGGTCATCGAGCTGGGCGACGAGGCGATCCTGCACACCCGGGCCTTCACCCTCGACGGCCGGGAGATGCGTCCGGTCAGGCAGGCGGTCAGCCGGGTGGAACGGGCCGGGTACATCGCACGCATCCGCCGCCACGCGGAGATCACAACCGACGAGATGGCCCACATCATCGAGCTCGCCGCCCGGTGGCGGGACACCGAGACCGAGCGCGGCTTCTCCATGGCGCTGGGGCGCCTGGGCGACCCGGCCGACGGCCAGTGCGTCCTGGCGGAGGCGCTGGACGCCGAGGGGCGCGAGGCCGCCCTGCTGTCGTTCACGCCCTGGGGGCGTACCGGGCTCTCGCTGGACCTGATGCGCCGCGACCGTACGTCGGACAACGGGCTGATCGAGTTTCTCGTGGCGGCCCTGATGCACGCCGCGCCACGGCTGGGCGTCGACCGGGTCTCGATGAACTTCGCCGCGTTCCGCTCGGTCTTCGAGGAGGGCGCCCGCATCGGTGCCGGGCCGGTGCTGCGGGCGACCCGCCGGCTGCTGCTGTTCTTCAACAAGTGGTTCCAGCTGGAGACGCTGTACCGCTCCAACGTGAAGTACCGCCCGGAGTGGTTGCCGCGCTACCTCTGCTTCGACGACTTACGGGACTTGGCGAAGGTGGGGCTCGCCTCCGGCATCGCCGAGGGGTTCGTGGTGGTACCGAGCCTGCGGACGCTGCTGCGCCGGGGCGTCGAAGCGCCGCCGGTCCTGCCCGTGCCGGCGGCGCCCGACGAGTCGCCGGTTCCACTGGCGGGGGCTGCGGCGGGGGCGCTCGCCGCAGCCGGCCCGGCCGCCGCGGCCACCGCGGCGGGTCCGGCCGCCCCGGGCGGGCCCAGCGAGGGCGCGCCGGACCAGCCCGCCCTGCCCGAGCAGGTGCGGGTGCGGCTGGACAAGGTGGAGAAGATGCGGGCAGCGGGGATCGACCCGTACCCGCCGGGCTTCGGGCGTACCCACGAGATAGCCGCGGTCCGGCGGGCACACCAGGGGCTGGCCCCGGACACGGCCACCGGCGTGCACATCGCGGTCGCCGGCCGGGTGGTGCTGATCCGCGACCACGGCGGGGTCTGCTTCGCGGTGCTGCGCGACTGGAGCGGCGACCTGCAGGTGATGCTGGCCGCCGACCGGCTGGGCGAGCCGGCGCTGGACGCCTGGCGGTCCACTGTGGACCTCGGTGACCACGTCGGGGTCAGCGGCGAGGTGGTCACCTCACGGCGGGGTGAGCTGTCGGTGCGCGCCGACCGGTGGACGATCACCGCCAAGTGCCTGCACCCGTTGCCGGACAAGCACCGGGGGCTCGCCGACCCCGAGGTGCTGGTGCGCCAGCGCCACCTCGACCTGATCGTCAACCCCGCGGCACGGGAGATGCTGCGCGTGCGCTCGGCGGCCATACGCGGGCTGCGCTCGTTGCTGGAGTCCAGTGGCTTCCTGGAGGTCGAGACGCCGATCCTGCAACGGGTGCACGGCGGAGCCAACGCTCGCCCGTTCGTCACCCACAGCAACGCCTACGACATGCGGCTCTACCTGCGCATCGCGCCCGAGCTGTACCTCAAGCGCCTGCTGGTCGGGGGTGTCGAGCGGGTCTTCGAGCTCGGGCGGGACTTCCGCAACGAGGGCGCCGACGCCACGCACAACCCCGAGTTCACGATGCTGGAGGCGTACCAGGCCTACGCCGACTACGCCACCATGCGCGAGCTGGCCCGGGATCTCGTTGTTTCGGCGGCGGTCGCGGCGTTCGGGGCACCGGTGGCGCGGCGGCAGGGGGCCGATGGCGCGGTGACCGAGGTCGACCTGGCCGGGCCGTGGCCGGTCGTGCCGGTCTACACCGCGATATCCACCGCGCTCGACGCGGACGTCGGGCCGGAGACCTCACTGACCCGGCTACGCGAGCTTGCCGCCGGGCGGGGCATCGCGCTGCTGCCGGCGTGGGGGCACGGCGCCGTGGTGCTGGAGCTGTACGAGCGCCTCGTCGAGGAGCACACCGGGGCGCCGACGTTCTATGTGGACTTCCCCACCGAGGTGTCCCCGCTGACGCGGGTGCACCGCCGCGATCCGAGGCTGGCCGAGCGGTGGGACCTCGTGGCGTACGGCACTGAGATCGGCACCGCCTACACCGAGCTGGTCGATCCGATGGAGCAGCGACGCCGGCTGACCGAGCAGTCGCTGCTGGCGGCGGCGGGCGACGTCGAGGCCATGAAGCTGGACGAGGACTTCCTGCGGGCGCTGGAGTTCGCGATGCCGCCGACCGGTGGGCTGGGCATCGGGGTGGACCGGCTCGTCATGCTGCTCACCGGCCGGCCGATCCGGGAGACGGTGCCGTTCCCGCTGGTGAAGCCGTCCGGCGGGTAGCAGCTGTCCGCCGGCTCGCGGCCGGCAGTGCGACGAGCAGCGCCAGCATGAGCAGCACGTACCAGTTGGTGATGAGGAACCCCGCCAGCCCGTGCCCGAAGCGGGCCTCGCTCAGCCCCCATTCGAACCACATCGGGATGCTGAAGGCGGTGGTCACGTAGACCAGCACCGCCAGCCAGCGCCAGGAGCGGGCGCCGGCGTCGACCAGCACGACGAGCGCGGGCACGAACCAGTACACGTGATGGGTCCAGGTGACCGGGCTGCACAGGCTGCCCGCCAAGCCGGTCAGGGTCAGGCCGGTCAGCTCGTCTCCCGCCAGTGCGGCCCGGCGGGCGCGCCACAGGCCGTACCCGAGGACGGCCAGCACGAGCACGGCCCAGAGCACGCGGTTCGTCGTGCCCAGGCGCGCCAGCGTGCCCATCACCGACTGGTTCGCGACGCGTTCGAGGTGCCCGACGCGGGCGGTGTCCCAGACCGCGCCGGTCCAGAACCGCCACGACTCCCGGGGCGCCACCGCCGCGGCGAGCAGCGTGGCGGCCAGCGCGGTCGCGGTCGCGGTGGCCGCCGCCCGCCAGCGCCGCGTCACCAGCAGGTAGATGATGAAGATGGCCGGCGTCATCTTGATCGCCGCGGCCAGGCCGATGCCCACGCCGGTCCAGCGCGCCTTTCTGGGTACGCCGACGAGCAGGTCCGCCAGGATCAGCAGCACCAGGATGAGGTTGACCTGGCCGTAGGTCACCGTCTCCCGGATCGGCTCCAGCCAGCTCACCAGCGCTAGGGCGAGCGGGAACACGAACCACAGCGGCCAGCCGTGCCGCCTGGCCAGCGGCGCCACCAGCCAGTACGTCGTGACGGCGAGCGCGGCCACGGTCAGTGTGACGTAGATCGCCTCGGCGACCCCCAGCGGCACCCAGGCCAGCGGAAGCATGAGCAGCGCCGCGAACGGCGGGTACGTGTACCCCAGCTGACCTTGGATCTTGTCCGGCAGCACGAAGCTGTACAGGTCGTGCCCGCTGTCCCACCAGTGCATGGCGGCAACATAGATCCGCAGGTCGTAGAAGTGGTGCCGGTTGCCGTACCAGACGTGCAGCGCGATGGCGACGGCGTAGACGGCGACGAGGAGCCCGACCAGCACGGGGGTGTGCCGCCCGGCGCGGCGCGGGGTCGTCACGGTCGTCGTCATCGCCCTGACACCCTAACGGCCGCTGCCGGGAATGTGCCGATCGGCACCCCGGGGTGCGCAGCGACACTAGGCTTGAGGCCGTGAGTGATCTTCTGGTCTGGATCGACTGCGAGATGACCGGCCTCGACCTCTCCCGGGACGCGCTGATCGAGGTCGCCGCGCTGGTGACCGACTCCGATCTCAACGTGCTGGGCGACGGCGTCGACGTGGTGATCCAGGCCGAGGAACAGTCGCTGGCCGGCATGCTCCAGATTGTCCGCGAGATGCACGACAGGTCGGGCCTCACCGAAGCGGTCCGGGCGGCGACCACGTCACTGACCGCCGCCGAGGACCTGATCCTGGAGTACGTCACCACGTTCGTCGCCGAGCCCCGGACCGCCCCGCTGTGCGGCAACTCGATCGCGACCGACCGGGGCTTCCTCGCCCGGGACATGCCCCGCCTTGACGCCCACCTGCACTACCGGATGATCGACGTCTCCTCGATCAAGGAGCTGTGCCGGCGCTGGTACCCCCGGGTGTACTTCGGCCAGCCCTCGAAGGGGCTGACCCACCGGGCGCTCGCCGACATCCGGGAGAGCATCCGCGAGCTGGAGTACTACCGGCGCACCGTGTTCGTCCCGGCGCCCGGACCCGACGTGGACGAGGCGAAGGCGATCGCCGCGCAGCTGCTCGGCGGCTGAGGCGCGGGACCGCCCGGCAACGCCGGGACCGCCCGGCAGCGCCGGAACCCGCTCGACGCGCAGTCCCGCGGTGTGGCTATCATTGGTCGGCGTCGCGCCAGACGGCGGCGGACGTGGTGGCTGTAGCTCAGCTGGTAGAGCACCGGGTTGTGGTCCCGGGTGTCGGGGGTTCGAGTCCCCTCAGTCACCCCAAGGTAGTAGCAGGTCAAGGGCCATGAGCCATTGCCGTTCATGGCCCCTTCCCCGTTACGTGTCCGATTTTGGGAGTCGGCTGGGAGCCGATCTCCAAGTTGCGTCCCTAGCCGACACCTACGCGATGTCCGTGCGGGCGGCTCAGGATCGCGTCCAGGGCACCGACCGCAGAACGCGGAGAGAGCCTTGCCCGCTCCGCGAGGGAGGTCTCCCACATGTCCTGAAGGTCGTCCACGAGGGTGGCGCGCATGCGAGGGCTGACGTGGCTGTAGATGCCCCGCATCCCGGGGACCTCATGACCCATGCGTTCCGATTGCAGGACGTAGGAAATGTTCACCTCGTCCATCCAGGTTTGGTGCCCGTGCCGTAGACCGTGCGGCGTGAGGTCAGCGAGGACGGGCAACCAGGACGCTAACGGCATGTCCTCTGGGAGTCGCCGAATCCCTCGGCCGCTGGGCGCCTGGTACGGCTGGCCGGGTATGACTGGGGGTCGGGGAGGCAGCGGTTTACCTGGCCACAGGCGGCTCATGTCGACCAGAACGGGCATGGCCGGGCGTGGGCTGTTTCCTTCGTAGCCGGGGTACCGACCGTCGGAGGCTGGCCGCATAATCCTCGCGCTGTAGTTCGACCGGCGGAAGTGGCTGAGCTTCGGTCCGAGAAACACGTACTCATCACCAGAGCACCATGGGATGGTGTCGCCCTGTTTCTTGATATAGCGACATGAGCATTTACGAGTCTGGTCGGTGTCAAGGTGATCCGTAAGTAGTTGTCGCAGGAACGGCGGGATATCCGCTGTTCTCATGGACCCATCCTTGGGGCGGCCCCGATAGAAACGGCCGTTGAGTTCGTAGAGCTTCCAGTGGACATCGACCGCGTCATCTCGTACGCATTCAGGAGGCAAGCCGATAACTTCACTCCACCGCATTCCCGTGTAGGCGAGGGTGAGCACCATGACGAAATCGGTCGTGAGCCCCGATAGGACGGCCGCCCGTTCGGCAATTAACAACGCTTGCAGCGGCGTCGCCCATGCCTTTTGCTGTCGTTCAAGGCGTTCGATCCGACGCTGCCCTTTGCGTCCCTTGCCCCTCTTGCGGGCGGCCGGGTTGGTTTGGATATGCCGGGGAATCGCATCGGCCAGCACGTTGGTCAGGGTGGAGCGGGCCTCACGCGCGGTACGACGGCTCAACCCGTTGCTTACAAGACTCGCCTCCCACGCTGCGATCTCCTCTTGCGACAGAGAGACAAGCGTCCGGTCGCCGAACGCAGGAAGAATGTTGACTTCGATCATGTACCGGTAGCTGTCGATCGTGGTCGGCTCCAGATCGAGCGCTGGGAACCACTGGTTTACCCAGTCGGTAAGCGTGATTCGACCGCTCCGGGCGTCAACGTAGGTGTTGCTCCGGATGGCCGCTTCCTGGTCCCGGCCGTAGTCTTCCGCCGCCTTGCGGCTCTGGAATCCCGGCTTGGACTCCAGCGTACCGTCCGGCCCGCGCCACCGGGCGCGCCAGAGGTTGCCGCGCTTTTCTGCATAGGCCATTGTTTGAACTTTCCTCCGCTTGGGATTTTGGGAGAGGACTAGACGCTTCCCCCGTTAAGCAACGTGGCGTTGTGATCCGCGCCCGCGCGGCCGAGCGCGCAATGGTTCCGTCGAACTGCCGTGCTGGTCCGAGCGTGAACGGCGTCGTGACCGGGTAACTGGCATTGGCTCAGCCTCGGATGAAATCGCGGCTGGTGCGGGGTTCGTCCCGAACTCGAATATCTGGACTATCGTCGCCAGATGGGCGGCGGTAAATCGATAGCAGCCGCCGAGCATGGTGAAGGGAACTTTGCGGGCGGCGGCCTGTCGTTCTAGCCAGCTCTGGCGTACTCGCAGAATGCCGGCTGCTTCCTCAGCGGTGTATATCGGGGACCCCGGACCCGGGTGGACAACGGACCGGTCGGACTCCTGCCGGGCGGGTTGGTGGCGTGACATGGTGGGGGTTGCTCCTGTCGGCTCCATGCGGTCGGGGGCGCGGCCTCGGCGCGGTGCTTGCCGGCGATGCGCCGGGGCCGTCTTTCGCTGTCGGTACCGGGGGGCGAGGCGGGGCGCGGGCGGCCCGTTGAGGGCGACGGAGAGCCACGATCTGGCCCGGTTCGGGGTCGGTGGTACCGGCGATGCGCCACTCGACCGGCGATCGCTTATCGGGAACCGATGTCGTCTCGTGTGGCGGCCGTACCGCCGGTTCGGGCCGGTGTCCCTCTGTGAACCACCGCGCCCGGGCGGGCCCGTCGTGTCGATGGCTGTCGGTGGGCGTGTAGGGCGTGAAGGGTTTGCGGGGTGCCCTCGCGCGCGCGTGTAGCGACAAACCAGGAAACCCTTCAAACCCTACACAGGCACCCCACCAAACCGGGGCAAGACGGCATGTTCCGGTCGCGGCTGCCGGCTGTCTCGGGCCGGAGATCATCGTGGCCGGCGGCGCCGTACCCCTGGCGTGCCACGGCGGGGGTAGGGCTCGTCGCATCGATGGACGTTGATGGTCGTGTAGGGTTTGAAGGGTTAACCGGTTTGTCGCTACACGCGCGGGCGCGCCCGTGGCCGATAAGTACCGGCGACCCTGCACAACCCTGCATCCGTCGACCGTGCGGTTACGGTGCGTGGTCATTGCTCGTCCTCGTCGGCGGCCAGGCCGAGGCCCTGCCAGACCATGCCGACGCCGGTGCGGCGGGTGTCGTAGCCGCGTTTGTGCAGGGCGGTGCTGAACGCGGTGTTGGAGCCGGGGTCTTCGCCTTCGGTGGCGCACCAGGCGGCCCACTGGGCGTACAGGTGGGAGGACTGGACGGTGAAGTGCGTGCCGGTCAGGCAGCGTTGGGTCAGGAAGCGGGCCAGGGCGTCGGACTCGGCCCGGTAGCTGGCGGTGGCGGCGCGGACCGGGTCGGGCTCGTCCAGGCCGTGGGTGCGCCAGTCGTGGTAGCCGGCGACGATCCAGGCCAGGACCGCGTCGGCTTCGCAGGCGAGCCGCTCGCCGAGGTGCTCGTCGCGTTCGTCGGGTGGGATGACCACGTCCCAGGGGACCAGCCGCAGCCGGCGCCAGATGCCCTCGTCGGTGCCGGCCACCAGCGGTTTGTGGTTGGTGAGCATGTGGAAGGTGTGGGAGGGGTCGAAGGCCCAGAAGTCCTCGCGCATGCGGCGGGCTTTGAGCCGGTCGCCGCCGGTGAGCCGTTTGACGGTGCCCTCGCCCAGGCGGCGGCCGGCGTCGCCCTCGTGCAGGATCGCCAGCCGCAGCCCGAACAGGTCCGCGGTGCCGGTGGGGTGGGCGTCGAGGGTGCGGGCGGTGAGCAGGTCGGGGTCGGCGGCGTCGGCGTACTCGCCCAGGGCGGCCAGCACGGCGCCGATGAAGGTGCCCTTGCCGTTGGCGCCCTCGCCGAAGTGGATCGGCAGCACGTGTTCGACCACCCGGCCTTCCAGGCCGTGGCCGACCAGCCGGGCCAGGAACGCCCGCATGGCCGGGTCGGGCTGCACCCGCGCCAGGAACGCCGTGAAGGTGGGCCCGTGGGCGCCGGGCCGGTACCCCGCCCGGGTGATCTTCGTGAGCAGGTCGGCCGGGTCGTGCGGGCGCAGCTGCAACGTGCGCAGGTCCAGGGTGCCGTTGGCGGTGTTGAGCAGGAACGGGTCGGCGTCGAGCCGGTCCGGGGTGACCGCCACGGCCGACTCGGTGCTGGCCAGCTTCAGCGCTCCGCTGACCCCGGCGGAGGACTCGCCGCCGCGGGCCAGGTTCAGCAGCGCCTTACGTTCCTGGGTGTCGGCGGTGGCCAGGGCGTCGGTGGTCATCCGGCGGGCGATCACCTTGCCCCAGCGGGCGACCTGTCCGGTGTCGTCGGGCGCCCATCGGGTGCCGTCCCAGATCAGCCAGCGCCGCCACGCCGGCACGTAGCGCAGCCGGTCCCCGTACACCCGCACCAGCCGCCGGGCGTAGCCCAGCTCGGTCCACGGCTCGCCCGGCATCGGGTCGTTGCACCCGGCCGCGCCGGCGACCGGAGTCGTCGCGTCTGTGGGGTCGGCGCCTGGCTGCGCGGTCACGCGGCACCACCTCGGCGGGTGCGGGGGTGGCGTTGCCCGGCGGCCAGGCCGGAGGTGATGGTGCGGGCCGCTTCGCGGTCGCCGAGCCCGCAGGCGACCGCGGCGGCGGTCAGCGCGGTGGTGACGGTGGCGGCGTCGAGGATGCCGGCGGCGACGAGCTGGCCGAGGTTGAACGCGGCCCGGTTCAGCGCGTTGTTGCGCCCGGTGTCGGGCCGCATCGCCGCGATGGCCTCGCACTCGCGGTGCAGCGCGGCCGCGGCGTAGGGGTCGGCAGCCGCAGCCCGCCACGCCCCGCCGGGGGTGGCACGCCAGGGTTGCGGGTCGAGTGCCCGCAGCAGCGATGCCGGCGCCGGCGGGGCCACGAGCCGGCCAGGTGCGGTAACGCTTGTTGTCGTGAGCGCCTCGGCGGGTGTCAGCCAGGTGTAGGACCGGCCGGAGGCGTGCACGGATGGGGGCAGCACGACGTACCCACCTCGGCCGCGCCAGTCGCAGCCGGGCAGGAACTTGGCCCGGTTGCCGTGCCCGGTCGCCGCGACCAGCGCGTGGGTGCCGCCGGAGCCGGTGCGCGACTTCGGCCACGCCGTGGCCAGGTCGCCAAGGTAGCGGTCCAGCAGATGCGCGGCCACGTCGGCGGGCAGGTCGATGTCCCACACGTCGAACGCCTGGCCGGTGGCGGCGCCGACGTTGGCGGTCGGCCACCACTGCCACCACTGCTCGACGAGCTCGACGTCGGTGCTGGCGTCGTGTACGCCGCGGGTGGTGCGGGGGTGTTTGCCCGGCCGGGCACACAGGGTCCAGCCGCAGGTGCAGCGGCCGTCGCGGACGTCGTAGAGGGGCAGGATGGGCACGCCCGCCAGGGCGTAGCGCACGGCCGCGTCAGCGGCTCCCAGCTCGGTCGCGGGGCGCGTGGTCATGCGGTCCTCCTATGTGGACGGTGACCGGTCCGGGCGGGGTCGATGAGGGTGCGCAGGCCGGTCAGCAGCGCGGCCAGACGCTGGCGGGCGGCGGCCTCGTCGGGGGGCAGGGTGATGCGTAGCCGGATCTCGCCGTGTTGGCTGCCGTCGACGGCGCGGACGCGGGTCAGGACGGTGGTGCCGGCGCCGGGGATGGTGAAGCTGATCGGCTGGGCGCGGTGCTCGCCGAGGCCGCAGCGGTGGTCGCGGGCGCACCAGGTGGTGTGCGTGTCGCGGGGAGGTGTCACTGGGTTGCCTCCACGGCGGGGTCGAGTGGTTGGCCGGGGGTGGTCCAGGTGGTGGCGCAGCGGGTGCAGGTCCACACCTCGAGGCGCGAGCGCGGGCCGTTGGTGTGGCCGATCCACACGGCCGCGGCCGGGCCGTGGCAGGGCCGGGTCTGCGCCGGTTGGGGGGCGGTGCGGCGGCCGGTCACAGGCGGGTGTCCCTTCCAAATCCGTAACGCGATTACGGATTTCAAGAACTTGGTGGTGGCGTGGGTCATCGGGTGCCGTCGCGGTACTCGTCTTCGATCCAGATCCAGATGCGCCGGCCGATGCGGACGCGGCGGCCGGTGCCGTGGCAGCGGGGGCACTCGCGGCGGCCGGGTCGGGGCCGGCTGGGGGTGGGGGTGGGGAGCCGGCCGTGGCCGTGGCAGCGTCGGCAGGGGCCGAGCGGCGCCGCCGCGCATAGCAGCGCGTACCACGCTGCGTAACCGGCGATGATCGCGCTAGCGAGCAGGGCGAGGGTGGTCACGAAACGCCTCCGGGGGCTGGTTGCGGGCGGGCTCGGCCGGGGGCCGCTAGGGGCTAGGTCGCTGGCCAGGTCAGGGATTGGGTGCTAGTGGGGGCGCTAGGTCTAGTGGGGTTGGCCGCTAGGTCTAGCGGTCCACGGTGGGGGTCAGCGGCCGGGCTTCCCCCCGTTGTCGCGGTCACGCTTGGTGATGGCGTCGAGGATGTGTTGCCGGACGAAGCCGCGCCGGTTGGCGCCCTCACCGGTGTCGGGGTCGGTGCCCCACACCTGCCCGGTCGTGACGCCCCAGGGCTTGAGGGCGGCGGTGAGCTGCTCGCGGGTCATCCCGGCGTAGAGCTCCGGCCGCAGCCCGATCAGGCGGTCGAGGACGGTCTCGGTCCACAGCTTCGGCTCGGCGGCGGGCATGGCCACCGCGATGTCGTCGAGCAGGGTGTCGCGGCGCACGGCGGCGGTGTCCACGGTGTGCCCGGCGGCGTGGCCGGTGATGGTGCCGGCCCCCGCTCGCAGGCTGCGGGCCCGGGCCACCACGGCGTCGGCGACCGGGGCGTTGATCTCGAAGGTGCGGGTGATCTGCGGGTCGTCGCCCTCCCCGGCGAGGTAGCCGATGCCCTTGTCCCGGCGGGCGAACATGGTGGCCCGGATCCCGGCGGCGTGCAGGCCGTCGCCGAGGACCATGTCGTTGACCCGCCAGCCCATCACCTTCAGGCAGAACCGCAGCACCGCGTTGGCGGAGATCTGCGACGGGATGGACTTGTCGTCGGGGCGTTGGGTGGCCAGCATCATCGACATGCCCGCGGCCGGGCCGCGGCGGACCAGGTCGGTGCAGATCTCCTCCAGCTCCGCGCCGTGGGTGGGGTGCTCGAACCAGATGTGGCACTCGTCGACCCCGATCACGATCGGGTGCAGGCCGAGGCTGCGGCTGGAGGCCAGCTCGGGGGTGACCTTGTTCTCCGGGCACAGCTCGCGGGGCAGGTCGCGGATCACCTTGGTGCGCCGGCGCAGCTCGCCGGCCAGCTCCCGCATCGCGGCCAGGCCGTAGGCGATGTCCTCCTCGTCGTAGCCGGCCCGGTAGCGGTGCGCGACCGGCTCCAGCGGGGACAGGTCCCCGGTGCCCTTCAGGTCGTAGACGTGCAGCTCGGCCCGCGGGTCCAGGGCGGCGGCCAGCAGGATCAGCCGCAGCGCGAAGGTCTTGCCCATCCGCGGCACCGACCCGATGATCATCGAGGCGAACATCAGGGTGAGGGTGACCAGCCGGCCGCGGGGGTCGGTGCCGAACGGCAACGGCTTGAACAGGTTCACCACACCGGACTTCAGCAGCGGCCACGGCCGTTGCCTGGCACGGGACATGTCCTTGTCGGCCACGAACAGGATCAGCCGGCCGGGGTGGACCTCGGCGTTGACCTCCGGCCACACGCAGCCCAGCGGGCGGGTCAGCGCCGAGGCCAGCTCCTCCCGCTTGTCCACCACGTCGGCGGCCTTGACCCCGCGGGGCAGCTCCACATCGGCCCGCCAGCCGGGGCCGTCGCGCACGATCGGGGCGGGGAACCACCGCTTGCCGTCGTCGCCGCGGCGCAGCGCCTGGTTGATCCCGACAATCCCCAGCGTGGACAACGCCTGCACCACCTCGGCCGAGGTCAACGGCGCGGCGTCGGAGCGCACCACCGCGGTATCCAGCAGCGGCTTGTCCACCGGCGCGCCGACTACCCCGCACACCACCACCAGCACCGCCAGCACCACGGCGCGCAGCAGCGGACCGGCCGCCGCGGTCAACCCGGCCCCGGCCACCAGGGCGACCAACACCGGCACAGTGACCAGGCCGCGCCAGCGCACCCGCCGGTCCCGCTGGCGGGCCAGCCGCTGATAGGTGGCCGCCTCGTCCGGCCGGTCCACCGCGGCGCGGACCACCGCCGCCCGCACCGGCTCGCCCTCCCGGTCCCACAGCCACCGGTGGTAGCCGACGACCAGCCGGCCGGCGCCGCGCGGCGCCCACCAGGCCAGCCGGACCAGCAGCTTCGGCATCCGCATGCCGTAGAAGGCCAACAGGTAGATGGCGAACCCGACCGCCCACAGCAGCGTCGTGGCGAGCTCCGTCCACGACCGCAGCCACCCCGGCACGATCGGCCGCCGGGTGGCATCGCGCAGCCCGGCCAGGCTGAACCGGGGCCGACGCTGCGCCTCGACGCTGTCCACCAACACCGGCCCGGCCGGGCCATCCCGGTCCAGGTCCGCCTCGCCCGCCTCATCCAGGCCCGCGCTGCGGCGGGCCCGCGCCTGGTCCAGATCGACCACATCCGCGCCCTCGCCGCTGGCCCACCCGGGCTCGTCGCGGTTCTCCCATTCGACCTGCTCGCCGCGGTCGTCGTCGGTGCTGCTCGGGGTGCTCACCAGGTTGTCCTCCTGCGTCCTCAAGGCGAAAGTGCTGGTCAAAGGCAGCGCGCGCGGCGCGCGCGGGTCAGGCGGGCCGGGCCGGGGCCGGGTGCGGTTCGCGGTTCAGCGCCGCGTACAGTGCCGTGGCGCGGCGTGATGACACCCGTTGCCCGTCCGCGCGCAGCCCAGCGACCAGCTCGTCACGGGTCATCGCGCGGCCCTGACCGGCGAGGCGGTCTCGCACCGCCCGGCCGGCCGGCACCAGGTCCGACACGTCCGGTACCGGCTCGGCCGGTCTGCGTCGGGTGGACGGACGTCCCCGCGGCGCGGTGGACTTGCGGGCCCGGGTCGCCCCGGACGCGGCGGCCGGGTCCGGGACGGAACCGGACACCGCGCCGGTCACTGGCGTCAGCGCGTGCGGGGCCGGCTGGTCGGCGTGGGCCCCGGCCGTGGGCGGCAAAGCCGGTCCATCGCTGGAGGACCTTTCCGCCGCAGGTACAGGTGCCGAGCTGCCCGGCGACGTCGCCACCCGCGGCCCCGAAAGGGGTGGTATCGGCGCCACACCTTCCGGCCAGACGTCCCGGGCCGGTGCGGGCAGGCGTAGCCGGCCGCCGCGGGTGATGACCTCGACCACCAGCAGGAACGCCACCGCCGGCCAGGCGCTGATACACCGGGCGATCACCGAGGGCTGAGCGGCGAGCACGTTGGCCACCACGGAGGCGGCCACGCCGGTCCAGAACGCCAGCCACGCCGACCACCGGTAGCGGCGCCCGTCGCCCAACGCCACCGTGGCCACCACCATCATCCCGTCCACCGAGACCGGCAGCAGGGTGGCGATCAGCCGGTCCTGCCCGTACCGCAGCGCCAGCCCGCGCATGTGCGTGTAGGAGGCCAGCGCGGCGATGCCGGCCACCAGCAGCGCCGAGGCGATCGACGCGACCCGACGAACGCTCACCGCGGCACCGCCAACCGGCCGCCGGCCTTGACCGCCGGGAACCGCCCCGCCGGCTGCGCATGCGGGCAGGCGCCGGTCATCAGGTCGCAGAGCTCCCGCACGTACGTGGCGTGGTCGACGTGCACCACGCGGACGCCGCGGGCGCGAGCCTCCCGGATGGCCCGGCGGCGCCCGTGGTACATCGACGCCCAGGCCGCCTCCTCCGACGGGTTGCGCCAGGTCGCCTCGACCAGGCCGAACGGGCAGCCGCAGGCGGCCAGGAACACGTAGTGGTGCCGGTCGTAGCGCCGCGGCTGGTATGGCTGGGTGGTCACCGCGGTCACCACCCGTCCGCGTCGTCGTCGGCATCAACCCGGGCCCGGTCGCGGACGTCGCCAGCGCCGGCGCCGGCGCCGACCAGCTGCCGCTCGTGCCGCCAGTTCGTGTCGTCGGCGGCGTCGCTGGCGCGGTAGCTGGGGCCTTGACAAGATCCCGCCAGGGCCCGAAGCCCGTCGCTGCCCGACGGACTTCGGCCGGTGTCAGGTCCGCTGTCCTGCCACACGTCGAACCCGGCGCCCGGTCTGGTGTCCGGTTGCTCGGCCGGCGTGCTGGCATCCGCGTCGTCATCCAGCCGTCGTGTGTCGACCGGCGACGCATCGGCGTCGCACACGGCCGTCCGCGGCGCCTCGGGGGTGTCATCGGCCACCCTGGTGCGTTGTTCGGCCTCGGGCGTGTCCGCGGGCGCGGTGTCGGCCAGGGCGCGGTTGAGGGCGACCTTGGCCGTCCGCCAGTTGTGCTTGGCTTGCTGATGGGTCCATCCGGTCTTCCCGGCGATCTCGGACAGGCTCAGCCCGTCCAGCCGGAGCCGGGCGGCTTCCCGCTGCATCCGACCGGGCAGCTCGGCCACCGCCTGGTCGACGCGGGCGCGCAGCTCGGCGCGGTCGCGTTCCACCTCGGCATCGGCCAGCGGGCTGGCGGCCAGCTCGTCAAGCGCCCGCAGCCGGGTCAGCGCGTCGGCCGGCACCGGGCGGGTGAAGCTGCCCTGAAGGTTGGTCCTGGCCGTGCACCAGTTCTCATAGACCTGCTTCGGGGTCTGTCCGGTCTTCTCGGCGATCTCGGCCGGACCCATCCCGGCCAGCCGGAGCCGGGCCACCTCGCGCTGCAGCGGGCCGAGCTCGGCCACCGCGTGGTAGACGCGCAGCCGAAGCTCCCGCCCCCGGGCTTGGTCACCGCCACTGCCGGCTGCGGTAGGCGCCGTGCCGTCGTCGGCCCACCGCTCCAGGGCGCCGGCGACGGTGGCCAGCTCACGCCCAGCCGCCGCGACGGCGGTCTTGAACACCTGGTACTTGGCGATGCCGCACAGCCACGCCCTGAACGAGCCGTCATGCGCCAACCCGCGGAACTGGTCGATCTTCTGCAGCGCGACCGCCCACGTGTCCGCGGCGACGTCCTCGGCGAAGTGCGGCCCCCGCCCCGGGGTCCGCGCCGCCGCGTAACGGACCACGGCCCCGGCGTACCGGCGGTACAACGGGTCGAACGCCTCCCGATCCCCCGCCTGCGCCCGCGCCACCAGATCCGCATCCGACAACGCACCCATCCGCGGCGCGCGCTGCGGCCGGGCCTCCACCATCGTCGTCACGGCTCACCAGCCGTCCGCGGCGCCGGCGACCGGCTCCCGCACATCGGCTGACCCAGCGGCCTGCCCACCCGATCCAGCGGCACCCCGCTTGCGGTCCTTCAGCTGCCTGACAAGCCCGTTCAGCCCCCGGATCGAGGCGCTCAGCGAGGCGACCCAGCCGCCAATCTCGGCCGGGTCTAACGCATCCACGTCGACCAGGCCGACACCCAGCAACAGGGCGTCGAGCATGGCCGCGGTCTCCCGCACCACCCGGTTGGAATCCACACCCCTGCGGGGGCGGGTGCGGGGCCGACGCCTCCCGACCACCCCACCGACGCCACCCCGGGCATCCATGATCTGCCCGTTCTCGGGCAGCATGCAGCTACGCTTGACCTGCATCGTTCTCCCCCTTGACCTGGGACGATCTGGTGCACCGGCCTCGGCGGGATGCGACCCCGCCGAGGCCCGTTTGCGTTAGCCACAGACTAGCCGGCTAGCCGCTAGCCGTCTAGTCGTGGCTCGGATAGCCGGGCAGTCGCTAGACTGCTCAGCTATGACGACCCTTGATGACCTCCGCGAACTCGGAAAACGAGCGCGGGTTGCTGAGGGGGCGCTTGAAGTGGCACGCCAGGAACGTGACGAAGCGATCCGCGAGGTGCGTCGCTCCACTAGCCACACCGTGCCCGAGATCGCCGATGCCGCCGGAGTATCTCAAGCCACTGTCAAGGCCGTCATTCGCGGTCTGCGATGAAGCCAAGGACCCGGTGCTTGCCGCGAAGCGGCGGACCCCGGTGCTTGCCGCGTCGAACCGGGCGGCGCGGTACGTATGGGCTGACATGCAAGGAGGAAACCGCACGACGGTTGACATTGAAAGCTGGCGATCGTATACCACGACTGTATGGACGATTCCGATAGGGGGTGGGCGCATGGACGGCCGACGACACCGACAGCGCCCTGCGGCACCACCGGGCCTCTGGGAGCGACCAGAGATGGCTCAGGCCCTTGCGGACCGCGACATGGGGACGGTGCTACGGGTATTTCGCCGTTGGACCGGGGCAAGTCAGACGGATATCGGGATGCTCGTCGGTGTGCCGCAGCCTCACGTCAGCGAGCTTGAGCGAGGCGCCAGGAAAGTCACGACGCTCGACCTCTTTGAGCGATTCGCAGACGGACTGGGCATCCCCCGCCGACTCCTCGGTCTCGCTGAGATCAGCAGCAGTGATGATGGCATTCGTTCGGATGGCCCCGTTGCAGAGAGCCAGCGCGGATGGCTACGAACGCGGCGGTTCCTTACGGCGCACCGGCCGAGGTTAACTCATCTTGTGAGCCAAATCTATCCGGAGTCCATTCGCCTCGGCGCGACCGGCATCCTCATGTCGCCGCGCTGGCACCTAGCGAAACCTATTGACCTTAGTATGGTCCAGCTGGAATGGCGGGAGAATGCGCCGCGGCCGGCAGTCGACGGGGGCGAGCGCGAGACGCGCCGCCTGCGACCACTTGTCGAACCAGGTCGTGAATACACGAGATATCACCGCGCGATGCGCGACCTGGCTCCGCCGCGTCTTTTCGAGAACCGGTTGTGCTACCGGCTTCTTGACGCGGTTACGGGCGACACCCCGAACGACCCTCGTCTCGTGCTGAGGCTCACGCTAGGCAAGATGTGCTATTTCGACATGATTGATGTCGGGGAAGCCCTTGCGCATGAAGCTGCCCTTGCTGCCGCGGACGAGAACGGGAACCTGGTGCCCGACCGTATCGAGTGGGAGAATTTGCCGTTCCGGCGGCTTGTGTGGGACCCGTTCGAGTTTGCACAGTACCCGCTTATGACATCAGTGAGCACGCTTACGATTCGTTATAGCAAGGCGGGCAGGACGTTCCTCCTTCTTCGTAGAAATCCGGCTAAGGTGGCAATCGCGGGCGGCATGCTGAGCGTGTTCCCCACTGGCGTCTTCCAGCCGGCGTCAGTTATTCCGGCACCCAACGCGCCGGATTTCGACCTGTGGCGAAACATAATGAGGGAGTACAGCGAAGAGTACCTCGGAAACCCTGAGCACGATGGCGGGGGAGCACCAGTCGACTACGACAACGAGGAGCCGTTTCGTTCACTTGACGCTGCACGAACCGCCGGCAAGATCTGCGTTTATTGTCTCGGCGTTGGCGTTGATGCTCTCAACTATGTGAGTGACGTGCTTACCGTTGCCGTATTTGAGGCGGACACGTTTGACCGCATCTTCGGCAGCATGGTCGACCACAATGACGAGGGCGAGGTCGATACCGAGGAGTTCAACTTCAGTGAGTCGACCGTGGAGCGTCTCTTGACCACGGAGTCGATCGCTCCTAGCGGTGCCGCGTGCTTGCGCCTCGCATGGCTCCATCAGGCCGACATCGTGCCTCCGACTGCATGAACAGCAGGCTCGGAACAGCACGAGGACTCGCGGCTCCGCAAGATCGGGTCCGGTTAGCCAGTCTGGGGGGCCCCTGGTGCACGGCTGCGGGAGCCGGCCCGCCCCGGCGTGCGCGCCGGACAAGCGCGCCACCGGCCGCGCGTCGTCCACCTCGCCGTTGTAGCGGTGACACAGCAGCGACAGGCCATCGATGACCACGGACTCCAGCCCGGCATCGCCGTACGCGTCGCGGATCACCAGCAGGGTGCGTGCCTCGCGAGCCGGAAAGCCGGCCTGGATGAGCCCGGACCAGGTCTCGAGATCGGCAATCGCCTTGCCGATTTGGGCCTCGGTCGGAACGGTGGCGCGCTGGGCGTGGGCGGTGCCGCCCTGGCCGAGCACCAGACCGCCACCGCTGCTAGGCCCAGAGGGGGGCGTCCACATAGGACACGGCCGTCTCAGTTTTCGTCTCATTCACCACCGTACGCCGCCGTACGCCGCCGTCCGCTTGACCTACCTTCACGTAGATCAGGGACCGGCCCGGCCGAGACGTCACGGTGGTCCTGAGGCCGGCCCACTCCCCGATGGGCGGATCGATGGCAGGTGAGAGGGGACCGCAGGGGCGGGGATATTGGTCGATTGGCCCATCCACAAAACGCTAAAAATCACAACGCTAAGGGCGACCAACGCTGAGAGTTGAGCGAAATATCCTGCGATGAGCCAACGGGCCTTGATGTCGTTCTTCGTGCGTAGAGTGTCTATCGTCTTAATGTTGATCAGAGCGACCACGTTCCGCGAGTCAATCGCATCATCCTTCCAATGACTACTACGCATCGCCGTTAGGTCATTGATGGCAGCCACGGTGTACTTGTGGAGCCAGGTAGCAATGATGCCGCACACGGCAGCAATGGCGAACGTGCTCAAGGCGACCAAGAGGGGAACCTTGGCGGGCGAGGGAAGAACGAACTTGTCGCCGCGTATGACGAACGCGCTCACTGCGGCTAACAGGGTGACCAAACTGCTGGAGGTCGTCACAAGTGACACCCCACGCGAGTCAAGATTCGATCTCCGCTCACGCTCTGTCTTGAGTTCGGCCTCAATGAACGCGCAGTAGACGACACCCTGGTCCTTGTCTAACCCTGGCGCTTCTGCCTCTGCTGATCGCTCTCGCGAACTTCCGTCGTTTGGATCCAGCTCGTGTCCGGCGGTGGCTTGCCCGGTTTGCCCGGCTGGGTGTCGACGTGCGGGCTGGGCGCCTGCGCCGTCTCCGGCTGGTCTGTCACTCCGCCTCCTCAACTGCCCAAGATCCTTCGTTGCGTACGATCAAATCCTTTCCCCACTCAGATGGACGGCTGCCCCGTACCTCGGTCGTCACTACCCACGAGGTATCCGGTGGCGATTTCGCGGGCGGTTCTGCCGACTGGGCGGACTCCGGCTGCTGGGCCGACGCCGGCTGCTGGGCCGACGCCGCCTGCTGGGGTTCGGTGGACTCAGCCACAGATGTACCACCCTCGATCTCAAGCCCCGCCGGCAGCCAACCCCAGCTCATCCACCCACGTGCACTACACGTGCATCATCGGACGGTAAGCCACGGTCAACTACGGACGGGACAGATCAGTTTCCGTCGCCTTCACGATACCGGCGAACTGTCGATGACCTGGGGATGACACCCCTGGTCACCAGAGTGGGCACGGCTGTGTTCGAACCAGCGACCCCGCTTGTACTGCGGCGCACGAGCGCAGCGCACGGTGCCCGTACTCGCTCGGCCCGCTGGCACTCGGGCGTCGCCGTCGGGCCGATGGTCGTGTGGGGCCGCAGGCCATAGCGAGCGGGAGCGGGATGGGAGCGGGCACACAACGCCAGCCGTCGTCAGATGCGCTCAAGGCGTGTCGGTGCGGCGACGCTGACCTGCGCCAACGTCGGCGAGCGGGTCAGCTCTAGGGGCGGGAGCTTTGTTGTGGTCCCGGGTGTCGAGGGTTCGAGTCCCTTCAGTCACCCCAACGATCGGGTGGTCACTCCTCAAACGTGTTGACCATGAAGAACGCCGCCCGTTCGAGGTACTGCCACAGCGTGGCGTCGTGCTCGGCGGGCAGGTCCAGAGTGTCGAGCGCCCGGCGCATCTGGCGCAGCCATGCGTCCCGCTCGCGGGGGCCGACGCGGAACGGGGCGTGCCGCATCCGCAGCCGTGGATGGCCGCGGCGTTCGGAGTACGCGCTGGGGCCGCCCCAGTACTGCATCAGGAACAGGCGCAGCCGCTCCGAGGCCGGCGCCAGGTCCTCGCCGGGGTAGAGCGGCCGCAGCACCGGGTCCGTCGCGACACCGGCGTAGAACTCGTCGATGAGCTTGCGGAAGGCCGGCTCGCCGCCGATCAGGTCGTAGAAGGAGGGCGCTGCGTCGGGCGTGGTCACCCGTCAATGGTGCCAGGCCGCGCCGACTACGCCTTGGCCGGCGACAGGTGCGACGAGCCACCCTCGCTGCCGGGCTTCGTCTCGGTCGTACGGTCGTCGGACACCATGCGGCCGTCGGGGACGGTGCGGCGGTGAGCGCCGGGCGGTCGTATCGGGTGGGCCTTGCCGTCCATGACGGGAGCGGCTCCGGACGCGTGAGCCGCGGCAGCATGCCGGGGGGCGGCGGCCGGCCGGGCCGGTGGCCGAGCCGGGGTCAGGGCCGCCGAGCCGGCGCCCGCGGTGCGCGCGACCTCGGTCGCATCGTCGATCTGTGGCGTTGTGGGCCAGGCGAGGCTCACCAGTACCACCAGTGAGACGCCGAGCAGGCTCCAGACGCCGACCACCGTCGGCAGCTCGAACCGGTCCGCCAGGGCACCGGTGGCGAACACCGCGATCGCCTGGACGAGCATGATCCCGGTCTGCATGACGCCGAAGGCGCGTGCCCGGAACCCGTCGGGGATCGCCTGCACGAACAGCCCGTTGGCGGCCGGCAGCATCCCGGCGATCGTGAAGCCGCAGACCGTGCACATCGCGACGATGACCCACGCCGGCGGGTCGGCCAGGGCCGGTACCAGGACCAGCGGCGCGAGCACCGCGAGGGGACGGATCAGCCGGCGCCGGGTCGACGGCGCCATCAGCCGGTTGATCACCAGGCCACCGATCACGAAGCCGGCCGGATAGGCCATCATGATCAGACCTTGGACCAGGCCACGGTTGTCCGCGGACCTGGTGAGCCTGGTCGCCCAGGCCGCCGCGAGCGCCTCCGGCACGACGACGAACGGCAGCGTGACGAAGACGATGATGCCGATGGCGCGCAGCACCCGGTTGCCGAACACCATCCGGAACCCGGCCGCCGTCTCGCGCAGCAGGTGGGTGCCGTTCTCCCGGCGCACCGCCGGGCTGCGGTCGCGTACGCCCAGGCCGACGAGGAAGGCCGACAGGCCGAACGAGCCCGCGTTCAGCGCGATCGCCAACCGGGGGTTGATCGCACCGAGGGTGCCGCCGGCGAGGTAGCCGATGATCTGGGCGAACTGGAAGGAGCTGATGTTGAGCGCGAGGCCCACCACGTACCGGTCGCCGTCGAGGATGCGCGGCAGCAGCGCCGAACGGGCAGCGTCGAACGGCGGGTTCAGCAGCGCCGTGGCGAACAGCAGGAGCATCATCGCGGGTACCGGTATGTTGGGCAGCGCGACCAGGCTCATGAGCCCCATGCGGGCGAGGTCACAGCCGACCATGACCCGGCGGTACGGGTACCGCTCCGCCAACGCGGTGAGCACCGGTCCGATGCCCAGCCACGGGAGGTAGCTGATCGCGAAGGTGGCCGCCGACGCCGTCACCGAGCCGGTCTGGCGGAAGACCATGGCGGTGACCGCCGCCCGGGCGAGGTAGTCCCCGAACCACGACAGCACGCTCGCCGCGTAGACCGCCCGGTACTCACCGCTGGCCAGAACTTCCCGGAAGGTAGCCGGGCGGTCGGCGGTGCGGTCCGGGTCGGACACCGGCCCTCCATCGGTCACGACAGCGGCGTCGGGGTGCGTCGTCGTCGCGCCGGCGGCGTTATGCCGTTTCAGCCGATGATCAATCAGCCAAACGGACGACATCCGTCGACGGACCTGAACGAACGGACGATAGCCCACCAACCACCCGACGCGCGACCCTTGCCGCCGGCTCCGGTTACCGTATAAAGGCTAAAAGTGACCAAAAATGCGCTGGTCAAGCCGGGAACTGTAGGCCATAAGACGCAAGACTAGATGTGCACATAGTGATGAGTCAGTCACTAGCCTTAACGGTCACCCTAACGGTCGCTTAGGTGGCTCCGCCTTGACCGGTCTCGGTCGTCGTGGCTCCGCCGGCGCGGCCCGGCGGTCGCACGTACACCCGCCCGGCGCTGATCGCGGCGGAGATCCCGGCACGGTCCAGCGCGTCGGTCAACCGGCGCCGCAGCTCGCGGCCGACCCGCAGGCGGGCCTCGGCCGCGGTCTTGACCTGAGCCCGTAGCACCGCACCATCGACGGTGATCTGCTCGACGCCGAGCACCTCCGGCGGCTCGATCAGGTCCTCGGCCCACACCGGATCGTCCGCCAGGTCGGTGGCGGCGCGGCACAGGACCTCGGTCGCCTCCTCGACACCGGCGAACCCGACCGGTACGTCCACGATCACCAGCGCCCAGCCCTGGCTCTTGTTGCCGACCCGGATGATCTCGCCGTTGCGGATGTACCACAGGACGCCCCGGGCGTCGCGCAGGGTCGTGATGCGCAGGCCGATCGCCTCGACCGTGCCGGTCACGTCGCCGACGTCGATCACGTCGCCCACCCCGTACTGGTCCTCCAGCAGCATGAACAGCCCGGCCAGGAAGTCCTTGACCAAGTTCTGCGCGCCGAAGCCGATCGCCAGCCCGACGACGCCGGCGCTGGCGAGCAGCGGCGCGAGGTTCACCCCGACTTCGCCCAGCACCAGCATGACGGCCACCACGAAGATGCTCGCCGACGCGATGCTGCGCATGACCGAGCCGAGCGCCTCGGCGCGCTGCCGGCGCCGCTCCGAGACGAGCCCGGTCGCCTCGCGCAGGGCCGACGGCATCCGGTCGCGCAATGGCCGGAACAGCGGCGACGAGTCCCCGTCGGCGGTGTGCCGGACGAGCCGGTGGATCAGCCGGTGGATCAGGTACCGGGCGGCGACCGCTAACAGCAGGATGAGGATGATTCGCAGCGGTTTGAGGAGGAAGTAGTAGCTCCCCTCGGCGAGCCAGGACAGCCCGGTCCACTCGTAGATCCGGTGGCACAGGTCGGGAGCGTCGTGGCAGGTGGGGCTCGGAGCCGGCGTGGGGCTTGGCTCACGCAGGAGACGGATCACGCCTGCTTTCGTACCCCATCGGCAAGCCTCCGCCCAACGCGGCCCCACAGGGTTCCATGAGGGCCTAAATAGTACGTGCATTCGGCGGATCTATCAGGGACTATTGCCCACATAGGTTCGATCGCAGACCGGCGACGGGAGACCGTATCACCCACCAAGGAGGGCGGCAGCGATGCCTGACATACGACGCACGGCTTCGGCCGCGTTAGTGCTCAACGCGACCTACGAGCCGTTGTGCGTCGTATCGGTCAGACGGGCCGCCATCCTCGTCCTCTCCGCGAAGGCCATCTGTGTTGCCGACGGCGAAGGCATCCTGCACAGCGCCCGCAGCAGCTTGCCGGTGCCCTCGGTGGTGCGCCTGACTCGGTACGTGCGGGTCCCGTACCGCTCCCACGTCGGGCTGTCCCGCCGGGCGGTCTTCGCGCGAGACGGCTGGCGGTGCGCCTACTGCAAGGGTCCGGCCGAGACCATCGACCACGTGCTGCCGCGGAGCCGCGGCGGCCGGCACGCGTGGGACAACGTGGTGGCCGCCTGCGCCCGGTGCAACCACAGCAAGGGCGACAAGACGCCAGCCGAGCTCGGCTGGCGTCTCCCTGCGGTACCCGCCGCACCCAAGGGATCGGCCTGGCGGGTGCTCGGCCACCGCGCACCCGACCCGCGCTGGGCCGACTGGCTCGACGTCGAGCTGCCCGAAGCCTGCTAACGTCACGCGCGCCGCCGGGTGCGCTCTGGACTGAGGAGCGCAGCGACGAGGGAAGAGCGCGCCTGAAGAGGCGGTGCGCCCCGCTCGCGGAGGCGAGCGCCAGCTGGCTAAGTGACCCGGGCGCGGGTCTCCGGAAACTCGGCGTACGCCTTGGTTTCCATGATCTCCCGGAGCCGCCGCAGCCCCTCGTACACGTCGCGGAAGCGGGTGTAGAGCGGCGCGAGCCCGATGCGCAGCCGGTCCGGGGTGCGGAAGTCGGGCAGGACGTTCGCCGCCTTCAGCGCCTGGCACACCTGCCAGGCCGCACCGTGGTGCAGCGTCACATGGGCTCCGCGACGCTCGGGGTCACGCGGTGTCGCGAGGGCGAAGCCGTGCGGTGCGAGCCACTCGTCGTACAGATCGATGGCGTACGCCGTGAGCGCCGCGCCCTTCGCCGCGATCGCCCCGATGCCCGCCTCGGCGGTCAGGCGCGCGCCCTCCAGAGCGGCGTACCCGCCCAGCACCGGCGGCGTCCCCACCACGAACCGGTCGATGCTTTCGGCCGGGTCGTAGCCGGCCGCCATCTCGAACTGGTCCCGCTGGCCGAACCAGCCCCAGATCGGCTGGCGCAGGCCCGCCTGCAGGTCCGCCCGGACGAACAGGAACGCCGGCGCCCCCGGACCCGCGTTGAGGTACTTGTACATGCACCCCACCGCGAGGTCGGCGGCCGCCTCGCGCAACGGCACCACGATCGAGCCAGCCGAGTGGGACAGGTCCCACAGCGTCAACGCGCCCGCCTCATGGGCCGCCTCGGTGATGGCGACGAGGTCGGCGCGGGCTCCCGAGCGGTACGACAGGTGGGACAGGCAGACGAGCGCGACCTGGTCGTCCAGCGCCCCCGCCAAGGCCTCGGTCGAGACGCCCTCGTTCAGGTCGGTGGCGACCACGCGCAGCTCCAGCCCGCGCGCGGCGGCCAGCCCCTGGAGCACGTACTGGTCGGTGGGGAAGTTGTCGTCGTCGGTGACGATGACCCGCCGGTCGGGCCGGGCGTCGAGCGCCGCGGCCGCCAGCTTGTACAGGTTCACGCTCGTCGAGTCGGCGAGCACGACCTCTCCCGGCGACACCCCCAGCACCCCCGCGGCGAGCACGTCGCCGGCCGCCTGGGCAAGGTCGATCCAGGAGTCCCAGCCGCGGACGAGCTGCCCGCCCCACTCCTTCTCGACCGTCTCACGCAGCCGGTCCCGCGTGGTGACCGGCAGGCGGCCAAGCGAGTTGCCGTCGAAGTACACCAGATCGGGATCCTCGATCACGAAGCGCTGCCGGTAGCCGGCGAGCGGGTCGTCGCGATCCAGATCACGCGCCTGGACCAACCGATGGGGCATGAGCAGCAACGCTAGTCGCGCGACAATCATCGCGTGTCGGAGCTCCACGAGCTGACCGCGCTGGAGCAGGGTGCGGCCGTCCGAGCCGGTGTGGTGCGCCCGGTCGAGCTGGTCGAGCATTACCTGCGCCGCATCGAGGCGCTGGACCCGGCGCTTGGCGCCTTCGTGACGGTCACCGCCGAGGAGGCGCTGGCGTCGGCGCGGCAGCTGCCGGACCCGTCGACCGGCGGGCCGCTGTTCGGGGTGCCGACCGCGATCAAGGACCTGACGATGACCGCCGGCGTGCGTACCGCCTTCGGCTCCCTGGCCTTCGCCGACTTCGTGCCACCGGTCGACGCCGACGTGGTCGCGCTGCTGCGCAAGGCCGGCCTGGTCAGCCTCGGCAAGACTGCGACCTCGGAGCTCGGCTTGTCGCTGTACGTGCCGGCCGTTCGCAACCCCTGGTCCCCAGCGCACATCGCGGGCGGCTCCAGTGGGGGTACGGCCGTTGCGGTGGCTGCCGGCCTGGCCCCGGTCGGCCACGGCAACGACGGCGGTGGGTCTGTACGCATCCCGGCGTCGATCTGCGGTCTGGTCGGGTACAAGCCCAGCCGCGGCCTGGTCAGCAACGGCCCGCTGGGCTTCGGCATGTTCGGGCTGGCCACGCACGGTCCGCTGGCCCGGACCGTGGCCGACGCCGCGGCGCTGCTCGACGCCATGGCGGCGCCGGTAGCCGGGGAGCCGTACCCGTTCCCTCCGGCCACCGGGTTTCTCGACGTGGTCCGGCAGCCGGAGGTGTTCGGCCGGCTGCGGGTGGGGCGGTTCCTGACGCCGATGCTGGTCGACGCGCCGGTACACCCGGCGTGCGTGACGGCGGTGGACACGCTGGCGGCGGCGCTGACCGAGGCCGGTCACGAGGTGGTCGACGTCAGCGTGGTCCGGCCCGAGCCGTTGACCGGCTGGTTCGAGACGATCTGGTGGGCCGGTGCCGCCTCGGCGCCGGTACCGCCGGAGGTCGAAGGGGCGCTGCTGCCCCTGACCCGGCTGCTGCGCGAGCGGGGCCGGGGGGTGAGTGCCGTGCAGCTGATCGACGCGCTGACCGAGCTGCAGGGGGTGGTGCGGGGCTTCGCCAGTACACTCGACGGGTTTGATCTTGTCTTATGCCCGACGCTGTCGCAGCCGCAGGCCCCGGTCGGCTGGTTCACCGGCGGCGACCCGGCCGACAACTTCCTGCGGGAGGAGCGGTTCTCGCCCTTCTGCGCGTGGTTCAACATGACCGGGGCGCCCGCCGTGTCGCTGCCGGTCGGGCAGACCGACGACGGCCTGCCGGTCGGCGCGCAGCTCGCCGGCGTGGCGCTGACGTCGGCGCGCAGTGCCGACGCGGTGGTGCTGGCGGCGGCGGCACAGGTCGAGCGGGCGGGCGTGCTGGCCAGCCAGCACCCCGACGCCTGGCACGCGGCAGCGCCCCGCTAACGTGAATGCCGACCTTTGAAGTCCCTTTTCGGCGCTGGGGGCGTTGCGGGTGTCCATGATGGAGACTGTGCTCATCTTCGCCGGCATACCGGTCGCGGTGGCCCTGGTGGTCACCGGCCTGGTGTACGCCGGAGGTTCTCGGCGCAGCAAGCGGTACCGGCCCGGCCGGCCGTTCGAGTACCGCCCGGTGTGGTTCCTGTCGGCGCCGGAGCAGCTGGCCAATCACGGGCGGGCCGTGACGGCGGGCAACCCCGGGCCGGCGCTGCCGGCGAGCGAGCCGGTGCCGGGCCCACTGCTGGCCCAGCGGCCAGCACAGCAAGGGGCGACGGGAGGCGCAAGTGACCGCTGGTGAGTACGACGACGCGGCCCTGACCGCCCGACCCGAGGTGCTCGACGGGCCGTTCACCACCCGCCAGCTCCTACGCCTGGACGAGGCGATGCGCCTGGCCGACAGCTCGACCGGGCTGACGTTCAGCATCTACATCGGCGACCTTGAAGAGCCGGTCCGCGCCTACGCAGAGAAGCTGCACGGGCAGTTAGCCGACCCGGCCCAGTCGGTGTTGCTGGCGGTCTCCCCGAACCAGCGGGTACTGGAGATCGTCACCGGCTCCACCGCCCGCCGCCGCCTGCCAGACCGCGCCTGCAAGCTGGCCGCCCTGTCCATGGCGGCCGCCTTCGGCGGTGGCGACCTGGCCGGGGGCCTGATAGCCGGCCTGGCCCAGCTGGTGGAGCAGGCCGGCAAACGCTCGCCCTAGCGTGGTGGGTTATCCACAGGTCGAGCCGCAGCGGCGAAGCGTGCCGCTCCAGCCGGCGGTCTGCAGCATCGCTGCCACTTCGGCGGCGACGGCGCATGGCCGCTGCGCCACGTCGGCCCACCCGTAGCGCAGCACGGCGGCGCCGGTGATGGCTGCTGCGTTGTCGCGCTCCATGTCCCGCCAGCGGGCATGCTCCGGGTGCGCCACCCGACCGTCGAGCTCGACCAGCACACCGAGCTCGTCATAGGACACGTCGGCATAGCCGCGGCCGCCGTCTGGGCGCTCCGTGGCCGCCTGCCGGCGCGCCCGCGGCAGGCCATGCCGCCGCTCGACGTCGCGCAGGTACTTCAGCTCCAGCAGCGAGTGGCAGCCGTCGCCGACATCCTGCAGCACCGCGGACAGCTCGGCGCGCCAGCGCACTCGTCGCCGCGCGTCCAGCGCCACGGGCAACCGGGCCGGTGTGGTCAGCCGCCGGCCGCAGGCGCGGGCACACCACGACAACGCGGTGTCCAGGTCGGTGGCGGACTGGGTCAGGTCGAGCACGGTGTCCTCGACGCGGGTCTGCGGCGGCAGCCGGCTGCCGTGCCGGGTCACGTGGACCAAGCGGGACCGGTGCAGCTGCACCCCGGGCACCGGTGCGATCCTGCGGCCGGCCGGCACGGTGAGGTGGATCCGCGCCGACGGGCCGTCGAGCAGGCCGCCGAGCTCGGCGGCGGTCTCGTGGCTCAAGGTCGCACCCTCGCCGGCGCGCAGCACGGCCGCCCACAGCAGGCAGCCCCGCGGAACCGGCCCGCTGAACGTGGCGTACACCCGGCCGAAGACCCGCTGCCACCGGCCGCCGTGCAGCCGGGCCTCGATGGCCTCGTCGGTCAGACCGGCCGCCCGCGCCTGGACCCGGGTGATCGCGCCGGCCTGCCGCGCGCATACCTCGTCAAGCACACACAGCAGCCTGACGTCCCGGCTCGCCAGCCCGCCAGAGTCACCTTGAACCTGTGGATAACCGTCAGCGTGGTGAGTTTTCCGTGCGCCAGCACGGAAAACTCACCACGCTGACGTGGCGTCCTTGGTCTGCGCCGCCGAGGCGTCTTTGGTCCGCGCGCGCAGCGCGCGGACCACGCCATCGCGGCCTTCGGCCACGAGGCGGCGTAGTGGCGCTGGGTGGTCGGGCTCGGCGAGCCACGCGTCGCTCGCATCCACCACTTCCTGGCTGACCTGGTAGCTCGGGTACGCCAGCTCCACGAAGTCCTGTGCGGGCTCGCTGTCCAGGGTCGCCCAGATCTCGCCGACCACCTGGAAGTACGGGTCCACGTACGGGCGGGTCAGCTCGATCTGGTCCGGGTGCTGGAACCCCGACAGCAACGAGCGCTGCAGCCAGTTGGGCAGGTGGCGATCCTCGACCAGCCGCCGCCACGTCTCCGCCTTCGCCTCGGGGGTCAGTACCAGTGCCCGGGCCAGCGCCGCCTGCCGCTCGCCGCTGGCCGTCCGGTCGCCGTGCAGCTCCGCCTCGATCTCGTCCACGCCCAACACGCCCCGGGCCACCAGCGACTGGAGCACCGACCAGCGCAAGTCGGCGGCGAGCACCAGGCCGTCGGGTACCTCGACGCCGCGCAGCCAGCCGGCCAGCACCTGCAGGTCGGCCTCCTCGGTCGAGGTGGCCGCGCAGGTGCGCGCCCACACGAGCTGGAAGCCACTGCCCGGCTCGGCGCCGGCCAGCTCCTCGCGGGCCATGCCGGCGAGCATCCGCCAGCCCGTCGGGATCCAGGCGGGATCGGCGTAGAAGATGACCGCCGACTGGGCCTGCCGCAGCGTGGCCGTCACCAGGTTGATGTCGGTCTCGTACGGCAGCCCGGCGGTCACCAGCCGGAGGTAGTCGCGGGCGGCGAGCTCGCCGTCGCGCAGCATGTCCCAGGCGGCCGCCCAGCACAGCGCGCGCGCCAGCGGGTTGTCCAGCCCGACGATGTGGTCGACTACCACCCGCATCGCGCCCTCGTCCAGGCGCAGCTTGGCGTAGGTCAGGTCCTCGTCGTTGAGCAGCAGCACCGCCGCGGCCGGCTCGCCGACGAGCTGCGGGATCGAGGTCCGCTCGCCCTCGATGTCGACCTCGATCAGCGAACGCCGCACCAGACCGTGCTCGCCGAGGTCGTACAGGCCGATGCCGATCCGGTGGGTGCGCAGCGTCGGGTATCCCTGGGGCGCCTCCTGGACCACGACCACGGAGGAGTACGTGCCGTCGGGAGCCACCGACAGCTCCGGCCGCAACGTGTTGACCTGTGCCGTCTCCAGCCACTGCGCGGCGAACTTGCGCAGCTCCCGGCCGGACGCCGACTCCAGCGCCGAGAGCAGGTCGTCGAACGTGGCGTTTCCCCAGGCGTGGCGGTTGAAGTAGTCGCGCAGGCCGGCGAGGAAGGCGTCCAGACCGACGTACGCGACCAGCTGCTTGATCACGCTGGCGCCCTTGGCGTACGTGATCCCGTCGAAGTTCACCTCGACCGCGTCGACGTCGGGCATCTCGCTGTACACGGGATGGGTCGACGAGAGCTGGTCCTGCCGGTACCCCCAGGTCTTGCGTACGGACAGGAAGGTGGTCCAGGCGTCGGTGAACCGGGTCGCCTCCGAGTTGCACCAGTGGCTGGCCCACTCGGCGAACGACTCGTTGAGCCACAGGTCGTCCCACCACCGCATGGTGACCAGGTCGCCGAACCACATGTGCGCCATCTCGTGCAGGATCGTGTTGGCGCGCTGTTCCTGCTCGAAGTCGGTGACCGGGGAGCGCCACAGGTAGTGCTGCTCGGCATGGACCACGCAGCCGAAGTTCTCCATGGCGCCGGCGTTGAACTCCGGCGTGTACACCTGGTCGTACTTTGGCAGCGGGTACCGCACGCCGAACTCGCGGTGGAAGAAGTCGAAGCCCTGCTTGGTGATCAGCAGGATGTCGTCGGCGTCGAGGTAGGGAACCATCGACGCCCGGCAGAACACCCCGAGGTCGATGCCGTCGTGCTGCTCGCGTACCTCGTGGTACGGGCCGGCGCACACCGCCGTGATGTAGGTGCTCATGCGGGGCGACCGTCCAAAATGGAGAGTTCTTGTTCCGGCCGTTACCGGTCCTGGCTGGTCAAGCTCCGCCGGCATGTTTGAAATTACCCGCCAGTGCCGGGGTACCGTCACGTGCCAGGTGAACTCCGCCTTCAGGTCCGGCTGGTCGAAGCAGGCGAACACCCGTTGCGCGTCGGCGGTCTCGAACTGGCTGTAGAGGTAGACCTCCTTGTCGACCGGATCCAGGCAGCGGTGTAGCCCCTGGCCGGTGGTGGAGTACAGGCAGTCGGCGTCGACCACGAGCGTGTTGTGCGCCGCCAGGTTGGGCAGCGCGAGACCCCGGTCGGGTGCCCAGCCGGCGATGTCGACCGGCTCGCCGTTCAACACGGCGCCGCGCAACGACTCCGCGGCGATCTCGATGAAGGTCGAGGCGCCGGGCTCGGTGCAGGAGAACCGTACCGTGCTGGTCGAGCGGAACGAGTGCTCTCCCGGGTGGCCCGAGCCGTCGGTCAGGTCCAGCACGATGTCGTAATGTTCGACGCCGAGCAGGCGGGCGCGCTCAACCGCTTCGACCTGCCTGAGATTGCGCACTCCGGCCACGGTGTTGTCTCCATTTCCCCAGCTCACGGAACGCCGGCGCCGACGCCGCAACGTCCAATATCGCACGTTCGGTTCGGGTCCACCGAAGTGGCTGATGTCACGGTCTCATGCCGGCCGGTCTCGGAGATGATTTCGAGGGGTACCGAGAGGGTAAGGAGCACGTTGGCGGTCAGCCGCTGACGCCTGATCGAGGGGAGCCTGCCGTGACCGAGGTTGACATGTGGTTCGACCCGCGCTGCCCGTGGGCCTGGCTCACCTCACGCTGGCTGCTGGAGGTCGAACGGGTACGCCCGGTCCACGTCCGCTTCCGGGTCATGAGCCTGACCCTGCTCAACGAGGAGCGCGAGCGCGACGCCGAGGACTACCCGGCCAAGCGGGCGGCCGGTCTCGCGCCCGTACGGCTCGCCGTCGCCGCCGAGCAGAAGTACGGCCATGAGGTGCTCCGCCCGCTCTACACGGCCCTGGGCACCCGCCGGCACGTCAACAAGGAGCACTTCGGACCCGAGCTGTTCGCCGCCGCGCTGGCCGAAGCCGGCCTCCCCGCCGAGCTCGCCGGCGCCGCCGACCAGACGACGTACGACGACGAGCTGCGTGCCAGCCATGACGAGGGCATGGCTCTGGTCGGCCTCGACGTGGGTACGCCGATCATCCGTGTCCCTGGTCCCGAAGGCGAGCCGGTGGCGTTCTTCGGACCGGTGGTGACCCCGGCGCCGAAGGGCGAGGCGGCCGGGCGCCTGTGGGACGGCACGCTGCTGGTCGCCGGTACCCCCGGGTTCTACGAGCTCAAGCGCACCCGCGACGTCAAGCCCTCATTCGACTAGCCGATAGCCTGGGGCGCATGACGATCACCCATCCGATCGCCCGCGCATGGCTGTCGACCGGCGGCACCGGGTCCCAGAACTACGACGAGCTCGCCGACGAGGCCGAGATCACCCGGATCATCGCGGCCAACCCGGCGAGCGCGCTGGCGATCGAGATGCCGCACCGTGCGCCGGAGAACACCGGTCGCGGGTTCGCCGAGTCGCTGCCCGACGCCGTCGCCCGGCTGGAAGCGGCCAAGGCGGCCGGCCGCTATGTCCCGCATGACGATGTCGCGGCCCTGTACCGGATCACCGCCCCCGACGGGACGACCAGCCACGGCCTGTGGTGCATGGTCGACACCGACCAGATCTCGGCGAGCGCCGACGAGCCGGGGCTGGTGATCCGTAACGAGGACGTGTTCATCGACAAGGTGCGCGAGCGGGTGGCGCTCGCGCAGGCCCTTGGGCACCTGCTCTCGCCCGTACTTCTGCTGCAGACGGCCGACGGGCTGGAGGCCGCGCTCGCCAGCGCGGTCCCTGGCCCACCCGCTGTCGCAGACCGCGACCAGGCCGGGCGTACCCACGAGGTCTGGCCGTTGCCCGCCGGACCGGCCCGGGACCGGCTGCTGGCGCTGGCCGGCGGCGGCCAGCTGGTCGTGGCCGACGGCAACCACCGCAGCCTGGCCGCCCAGCTCGCCGGGCTGCCCCGCTTCCTCGCCGTGGTTACTACGCCGGGCGCCGTGACGATCCAGCCCTACCACCGGCTGGTCAGCGAGCTCCCCGGGGAGTTCGCCGCGCGCCTGCCCGGCGAGGTACGCCTGCTGCCCGGCCGGCCGGCCGTGCCGGAGACCCGGGGCGTGATCCACCTCTACACGAACGGCAACGGCTTCGCGGTACGCCTGCCCACCGACCCGGACGCGACCGGGGTCGACAACCTCGACCACGCCCTCGTCGAGCGCCACCTGCTCGGCGACGCGCTCGGGCTCGACCCGGGCGACAAGCGGATCACCTACGTGGGTGGCGACTACCCGGCGTCGTGGCTGTGCGACGAGGTCGACGCCGGCCGGGCGGAGCTGGCGATCCTGATCGCCCCGGTGACCGTGGCCGACTTCGTGGCGGTGAACCTGGCCCGGCTCAAGATGCCACGCAAGAGCACCTGGTTCACCCCGAAGGCCCGGGCCGGCCTTGTAGTGGCGCAGCTGTAGCGGCTCGTGATATACCAACCCGCGTTTCGTGCCGCGGACTGGGAGATATTTCGATGCGTTTCTTCATCGCGGTGGCCGTCGCCGCGCTGGGCATCGGCTGCTATGCGGTAGCCGCCCTGCTCTACGACCGGCGACAGCACGTTGTGGCATGGCTGCAGCGCCGGCGGGCCGTACCGTCCGGCGCCGGTCGGGTGCCGGTGCCGGTGGGGATGAGCTCGCCCAGCTTGCTGTACCTGGCGATCGCCGCCTGCCTGGTGTTCGGCACGCTGTTAGTCGCCGGCTCCTGCCTGGGGCTGATCGCGTTCTGACAGACTCGGCGGCATGCGCGTCTACCTGGGAGCCGACCACGCCGGCTACGAGCTGAGGGTGCACCTGGTCAGCCAGCTCAGCCTGCAGGGGTACGAGACCGTCGACGTCGGCGCCCGCGAGTTCGACCCGGACGACGACTACCCGGTGTACTGCCTGCACACGGGCGCCCGGGTCGTCGCCGATCCGGGCAGCCTCGGCGTCGTGATCGGCGGGTCGGGCAACGGCGAGCAGATGGCCGCGAACAAGGTCCCCGGAGTACGTGCGGCGCTGGCGTGGAACCTGGAGACCGCCCGGCTGGCGCGCGAGCACAACGACGCCAACGTGATCGGCATCGGCGCACGCATGCACACCCTCAACGAGGCGAGCTCGATCGTGGCGATGTTCCTCGGCACCCCATTCTCGGGCGCGCAGCGGCATATCCGGCGCCTCGGGCAGATCATCGAGTACGAGACGACCCGCAAGCTGCCGCCACTCCCGGGCGGCTAGGCCCCTTTTGACCCGGTCAGCGGCGGCCGCCGGCAGCGGCGTCGCGGTCAGCGGCGGCTGCCGGTGCGCGGCAGGTCATCTCGGGGCACCCAGCCCCGCCGCACGATCGCCAGGTTGGCCTCGGCCGCGGCCAGGTCCTCCTCGGTCGGCCGGGCGGCGTCCCGGGCCCGCAACGCCGCTGTCACGCTCACCTGGGACGACCCCCCGCCGACGAGCCCGCGCAGCCCGCGCTCGGACGAGGTCTCCTCGGTGGGGTTCGGCTGCTCCACCGGCAACGGCTCCTCGACCGGCTCCGGATCCTGCACGTTCACCGTCAGCGCGAACGGGCCCGGCAGGTCTGCCAGATCGTACGGGGACGGCGCCCGGGGCGTCTCGGAGTCGGGATCGTTCACCGGCCCCCGCCGCATCCGGCGTCGCCGTCGCTGCTCCGGTCCGGCCATGTTGCCTCCTGGTGCCGGCCGCTTGACCGCGGACTCCTACGACCAGTCTGGCCCGCGGGGCTTCGCGCCTGCGGCCCAGACCAGTCGTCGCCTCGTCCGCTGGCGGCCGATGCGGCCAACATACCGTCAGAAGACCTCGATCGCGGATGGCGCTCGATGCCAGCCGAACGCTGTCGTGGCCGCGACCAGCGCACCGGCATGGCGCTCGACCACCCGGCCACCGGCCGCCATCGCCGCCAGCGAGGTGCCACCGAGGTACGCCGCACTCAGGTCGGCCACGTCACAGACCAGGTCGGCCGGGTCGGCGCTGGGCGTACAGCTGGCGTCGTCGCCCGTCGCGCGCAGCCGCCACCGGCCGGCGTTCTCCGGCAGCAGGACGTCGTCGACCTCGATCACCACGTCGAGCGGTGCGGCGTACCGGCGCGCCTCCAGTGCTGCCGGCACATCCACCAGGCGCACCCACAGCGCATCCGATGCCCTGGCGCTGAGCCGGCGGGGCTCGTCGACCAGGTACAGCAGCGGGTCGTCCAGGGCGGCGAAGCCGAAGCGGGCTGTGCGCATGAGGTCGAAGGAGAGCAGGAAGCGCCACAACGCCGCGTACGCCTGCGGGGTGGCCGCCGCGATCTCCACCACCCGGAGCTCGCCGGCGGGACCGGCGGCGTTCCAGTCCGGCTTGGTGCGCCACAGCACGTACCCGTCGGTGCTCTCGCCGCTGTCGAACAGCACGGCCCGCTGGACCGTCATGCCGGATCGGCGGGACGCTGGGTCGTCGAGGGTCCAGTCCCACCACCGCTCGTCCCGGCTCGACCAGCCGGGGCGGTGCGGGCGCACCCGCTCGTACACCTGCTGCAGGTCCTTGCGCGCGTCACGCGGGGCCGCGTCACGCAGCCGGCCCGTCGCGGCGGTGGCGCGCGGCGACAGCCTTACCTCCCGGAGGTCGATCTCGTAGGAGAGCTTCAGGCACGCCAGACCGTAGCCGTAGCGCTGGTATATGCGACCTTCGCTGGCCCACAACGCCGCCACCGGTTCGCCCGCCTCGCGCACGTCGCGCAGCTGCCGGGTCATCAGCCGGGTCAGCACGCCCCGCCGCCGGTAGGTCGGGCTGACGCCGACCATGGTCACGTGCGCGGCCGGCACCGACACCGCGCCGGGCAAGGTCAGATCGCGGGTGTACGCCCCGGCGTTGCCGACGACCGTCTCGCCGTCGACCATGAGGAGGTTGCGTTCCGGCTCGAACACGATCCGGTCGCGGTCGCGCTCGTCGTCGGCGAAGTCGTAGGCGAAGGCGCCGGCGAGCATCTCGGACAGGGTCGGGAAGTCGTCGGCGGTGGCGGTACGGATCTCCAGCTGGCTCACGCATTCGTGTCTACCCGTACCGGTCGCCGACCGCGAGTGGTTTGCGGGCTCGCTACCCTCGCAAGGCTCGCTACCCTCGCAAGAGAGACCTTGGGAGGACAGATGGCTTCGGCCGCCGGGGGGCAGCTGCTGGATCTGGTCTGCGGACCGGCGAGCCCGCTGCCCGAGACCTATCAGCGCTACCGGTTGGTGGCCCACATCGGCTCGGGGGGTCAGGCCGAGGTGTTCCGCGCGGTACGGCTGTGCGGCGGCGTCACCTCCGCGCCGATGACGGTCAAGGTGTTCCGGGTCGACCCGCGCCGCCCGCTGGTCGACGAGCTCCGCTCCTGGGACAAGGGCGATGCGGCCCTCATGGACCTCAACAACCGCGGTGTCACCGGCATCTGCCGGCGCGCCGACGGCTTCTATGGCCCGCCGCCGCACAAGCCCGGCGAACGGCCGCACCACACCGACGCGGTCCCCTACCAGGTTTACGACTACCTGCACGGGATCAACCTGCGCGAGTACGTGGCGACGAAGGCGGGCCTGTCCGGGGAACCGGGTGCCCGGCGGCTGTCCGCGGTGGGCGCGTTGCGCACCCTCGCCGGGGTCCTGCGGGCGCTGCACCACCCAGGCGAGGTCGGGGCGACGCCCGTGCTGCACATGGACGTCAAGCCGTCCAACGTGATGGTGCTCACCAACGGCCAGGTACGCCTGATCGACTTCACCGGGGCCCGGTACTGGCGGCACGAGGAGATCACGCAGATCGCGTACACGCCCGAGGCGGGTGGGCCCGAGGCGTTCGGCGGGGTGTCCCAGGTGAGCCCGGCCTACGACGTCCACGGGTTCGGGGCGGTCGCCTACTTCCTGGTCACCGGCGCGTACCCGCGGGTGGAGAGCTCGCGCTCATCGGAAGGTGCGGGGGCGGGGCCGCTGGACGCACCACCGCCGCCATGGTCGGTCCTTCGCAAGCATCCGATGCTGGAGAGCCGGCCGGCGCTGCGGGACCACCTGCACGCGCCGGTCGCCGACCGGCCCGGCGACCGGCCGTCCACATTGGAGCTTCCGGCCTGGGTCGACCGGCTGGCGGAGCTGGTGCGCTTGGCGGGCGTACCCGACATCGGGGTCGACTGGCATGCGTCGGCACCGGCCGAGTCGCAGCGGATCGTGGCGCGCGCCACGGTGGCGGGCACCGAGACCGGGGCGTTCCAGCGCATCGAGCGGCTGGAACGCGAGCTGGTCGAGCTTCGGGCGGCGGTCGCTGCGCCAGCGAGCCCGGCCGGCGCCGGCTCCGCTGGTGTGGGCTCGGCGGGTGTGGGCTCGGCGGGTGTGGGCTCGGCGGGCGCCGGCGGGGCGGCACGGCACGGCACGGCGGTCGCCACCGCGGTCGGCCCGCTGCCACCGCGGACCCGTGTGGCGGAGCCGAACGGGGCGGCCCCTTCGTCCGGTGCCGCCGCTGGTGCGGCGCCTTCGTCCGGTGCCGGCGCAGGTGCCGCACCGTCTTCGGGCGCCGGTGCCGGCGCTCCCGGACAGATCCGTGGCCGCGCCAGCGTGCCGCCTCCCAAGCCGGTGGAGCGCTCAGAAGATCTGGGCGAGCCGATATCGATCGGCGGGCGGGCCTGGCGCCCGCCTGCCCGGGATCAGCTGCGCAACCTCAAGCGGGGCTGGGAGCTGTCCGGTACCGGAGCGATCTTCGCGTTCATCGGCTGGGGGATCTGGGCGGTCAGCAGCCACGGCCGGCTGCTGGTGCCGGCGCTCGCGTTCGGCGTGGTACTCCTGGTCGCGGCTGGCGTGTTCGCCATCTGCCGGCTGCTCGGCCGGATCGTGCTGGAACAGCGCATGGGGCGGACCCGGCACGGGGCGGTGGTCTCGCACGCGATCACCGGCCTGTTCCTGGCCGCCGCCGGCGTGGCCTACCTGCGGCAGACGGAATGGGTCGTCAGGGCCTACGAATGGGTGCGGAACCTGGCCACCTGAGGTCGCGCGGCGACGTCGCGCCGGGTGACGTTGCTCCGTTGCGTTGACATCGGCGAACCCGGTCGGTGAGTCTGCAAGGCATGGCGCGCGCGCGACAGGTCGAGTTCGAGGGAATGGTCAACTTTCGGGATCTCGGCGGCCTGCCGGCGAACGGTGGGAAGATCCGCCCCGGGCGCCTGTTCCGCAGCGACTCGGTCGCCTACGCCTCGGCAGCCGACGTCACCCGCCTGGTCGAGGAGATCGGCCTGGCCACCGTGATCGACCTGCGTGGCGAGGCCGAGATCGAGCTGTTGGGCCGCGGGCTGTTGCGCGACCGCGTGGTGACCTACGTCTCGGCGCCGATCGTCGACGTCACCGCCTGCGAGAACGTACCCGACCACTACGTGGCCGTCATGGAGGAGCGCGGCGACCTGCTGGTGTCGCTGCTGCGCCGGCTCGCCCTCCCGGAAGCGCTCCCCGCGCTGATCCACTGCGAGGCCGGCTGCGACCGTACCGGCGTCGTCACCGCGACCGTGCTCGCCCTGCTCGGCGTCCCAGACGACGAGATCTGCGCCGACTACGCGCACACCGCGACCGCCGTACCGGCCATCAACGCCCGCTCCCGGGAGATCGCGCGCAAGCACGGGCTGTCCATTCCCGACGGGTACTCCGACGAGACGTTCATGCCGACCTTCGAGGTGATGGAGGAGACGCTGAAGCGGATGCGCCAGCGGTGGACCGACGTAACCGGCTGGGCGAAGGAGTACGGGCTGACCTCGGCCGAGATCGACGCGCTGCGCGCCGCGCTCGTCGCCTGAGGTGGCGGGCCGGCCGCCGAGGTTTTCGCGCAGGTGCTGGCGGGTACCCCTGTGCCGAGGTGAGACGCCATGGCGCAGGACACCGTCGTCAGCATCCCCGCCGCCGATGTCGCGCTCGAAGCCGACCTGGCCGTGCCGGATGGTGCTCGGGGCATCGTGCTGTTCGCCCATGGCAGCGGCAGCTCCAGGCACAGCCCGCGCAACCGGATGGTCGCCGAACGGCTCCACCAGGCCGGCCTGGCGACGGTCCTGGCCGACCTGCTCACCGACGAGGAAGAGGCCTACGACCGGGCCACCGCCGCGCTCCGGTTCGACATCGGCCTGCTCGCCGAGCGGGTCGCCGGCGCCGTCGACTGGCTGCGCCAGCAGCCGCAGACCGAGCGGCTGCCGCTCGGCCTGTTCGGCGCGAGCACGGGCGCCGCGGCCGCGCTGGTCGCCGCCGCGCACCGTCCTGCAGATGTCCGCGCGGTGGTCTCCCGCGGCGGCCGGCCGGACCTTGCCGGCAACTTCCTGCCGCGGGTACAGGCGCCGACCCTGCTCATCGTGGGTAGCCGCGACGAGCAGGTGGTTGAGCTCAACCAGCGGGCGGCCGCCATGATGCGCGTCGAACATGAGCTGCGGATCGTGCCCGGCGCCACGCACCTGTTCGAGGAGCCCGGCGCGCTGGAAGAGGTCGGTGCCCTCGCCGCGGAGTGGTTCGAACAGCACCTCACGCCGCGTGGCGGTGTGGCGGCAGCCTGAGCGGCGGTGCGGCGGCAGCCCGAACAGCAGCCCAGGTGTACTGATCTGCTTCGACGGGTAGCCGTTCGGCGTGCGCGAGCGTTGGGCGTACCAGCCGGCGCTGGACGGGGTACGGGCGCTGGCGGTCGCCGCCGTGCTGGTCTTCCACGGGTACCCGGCGTGGCTGCCGGGCGGCTTCCTCGGTGTGGACGCCTTCTTCGTCCTGTCCGGTTTCCTGATCACCGGCCTGCTGCTCGACGAGCGGGAGCGCACCGGGCGGATCCGGCTTCCCGCGTTCTGGGGCCGGCGGGCGCGCCGCCTGCTGCCCGCCCTGCTGCTGGTCCTGGTCGTGACGGCGGTGCTGGGCCGGCTGACCCTGCCACCGGAGGAGCTGCCGGGGCTGCGCGGCGACGCGCTGGCGGCACTCGCGTACGTGGCGAACTGGCGGATGATCTACCGCGGTGGGGACTACTTCGCGCAGACCGCCGCCGCATCGCCCCTCCAGCACACCTGGTCGCTGGGCATCGAGGAGCAGTTCTACCTGATCTGGCCGGTGCTGCTGGTCCTCGCGCTACGCTCGCGGGCCGCGCTGCTGGCCGCGGCGGTCACCGGTGTGGTCGCCTCCACCGCCGCCTCGGCGGTGCTGTACCACCCGGGCGGCGACCCCGGGCGGGTGTACTACGGCACCGACACCCGCGCCGGTGCGCTGCTGCTCGGGTGCGCGCTGGCGGCGCTGCTCGCCGGCCGTACGCCCGGTGTACCGGCGCGCCGCTCGGCGCGGCTGCTCGCGGCGCTCGGCACGGTCGTGCTCGCCTGGGCGTGGCTGCGCGCCGACGGCGGCGCGGCCTGGCTGTACCGCGGCGGGCTGACCGGGCTGGGCCTGGCGGTCGCGGCCGTGCTGGCGCATCTGGTCACCGCGACCCGCGGGGTGGCCGCCCGGATCCTGTCGCTGCCGCCGCTGGTCTGGCTCGGGCGCGTCTCGTACGGGGTGTACCTGTGGCACTGGCCGCTGTTCCTGGTGCTCACCGCCGACCGGGTCGGCTTCGCCGGACCGGGTCTGTTCGCGCTCCGGGTGGCCGTGACCCTGCTGGCCGCCGGGCTGAGCTTCGCCCTGCTGGAACGGCCGGTCCGGCGCGGCACCCTGTCCTGGCGGACCCTCGCGCCGGCCGGTGCCGCCGCGGCTGTCGGGATCACCGCGGTGATCGTGGTGGCGACGGCCGTACCGCCGGCTGGAATACCGCAGCCCGTGCCCGCCGGCGCTGCCGCGCCGGTCGCCACCCCGCCAGCCGGGCCGCCAGCCGAGCCGCCGAGCGCCGCCGAGCCGGCGTCTCCGGCCGGGCCGCCGATCCTGCGCGTCGGTCGCCGCCCAGGAAACCTGCCCCGCATCACGATCCTCGGTGACTCGGTCGCCTGGTCGCTGGGCGCCTACCTGCCGGCCGACCCCGCGTTGGCGGTCTCCAACCAGGCGGTTCAGGGCTGTGGCATCGCCCGCCTGCCGGACATCCGGTACGCGGGCGCACCGCACACCAACTATCCCTGGTGCACCACCTGGGACAGCCGCTGGCGCTCCTCGGTGTCCGCCGACGACCCCGACGTGGCGGTGATCCTGCTCGACCGGTGGGAGCTGATGGAGCGGCGGATCAACGGTCGCTACCAACACCTCGGCGACCCGGACTACGACGCGTACATCACCGGCGAGCTGAGCCTCGCCGTCTCGATTGCCGCGCAGGGCGGCGCCAGGGCGGTGCTGCTGACCGCGCCCTACACCCGGCGGCTGGAACGCCCCGACGGCGGCCTCTGGCCCGAGGACGACCCGCGGCGCGTGGACGCCTGGAACCGGCTGCTGGCCAGCGTCGCCGCGACGAGCCCCGCCTATCCCACGATCCTGGACCTGAACCGGGTGGTCTGCCCGGACGGCCGCTTCACCTGGAGCGTCGCCGGGGTACGGGTACGCAGCGACGGCCTGCACTTCACCCCCGCCGGGGTACGCCAGATCATCGCGCCCTGGCTGCTACCCCAGCTTGCGGCGCTCGCCACGCAGTAACCCGCGTCAGGAACCCGCGTCAGGCGTCTTCCCGGTTCCGGGTTCTCCAGGCGGAAGAACGTGCTCTGCCGTCCGTCCGACCGCTCCTCCTGGTAGATGAAGTTGAGCCCGCGCTCGTCGAACGTGTCGAACCACTCGTCCCAGCTCACATGGCGCATCCGGTCGCTGTCGCCGGGCGGGAAGTCGAAGGTCAGCACGCCGAGCCGGTCCCCGTGCTCGGTGCCCGCCACGGTCGACGGGATGCCCTTGCGGGCCTCGGCCCACTGCATGATCACATCGTGGTCCGTGGTGACCAGGCTGCGACCCGGGCGCTCCGGCTCGTCCTGCGGTGAGCGGACCTCCTGCGCGTACCGCAACGACTTCGAGCTGCCCGGGCCCCGGCGGGCACCCCCGTCGTTCTTCTTGGCGCCGGCTGCCTTCCTGGCGCCGGCCGCGTTTCGGGTACCACCCTTTCCGGCGGCCTTCTTCACGGCCTTGACCAGATCGTCCTTGCGCATGCTCGACCCGCCGCTGACGCCGTACTTCTGGGCCAGCCGGCGCAGCTCGTCGACCTTCATCCGAGGCAGGTCGCTCTCGTCAAAGTCCGGGGTGTTCGCCGGTCTCGTTGCCGGACCGCCCTTGCCGGTGGCGGTCCTGGTGCGGTCGGCCATGGCCGTTTCCTTTCCGCGTCAACGTCAAAAGGTTCCTGTTTCCCGTACCCCGGTTCAGCGGGTCAAACCGCCGGGCGTACGCAGGATCTCCTGCACCGTCTGCACCAGCGCCATCACGTCCTTCGACGCCTGTTCCTGGCGCCATACCAGCCCGTAGGTCATCCGCAGCTCGGCAGCGGCGATCGGCAGGAAGTGGACGTCTGGGCGGCGTACGGTCTCGACCAGCAGCCGCGGCGCCGGCAGCAGCCCCTGGCCCGCGGCTACCAGGTCCAGGGCGCCGGCCAGGTCGTCGAGGTCGTCGGAGCCCATCGGCGAATGGGTCGCGCCGCGCAGCCGGGCGGCCAGCTGCGCCCAGACGCTGCCGGGTGGTCGGACGCGGGGCAGCAGGATGCGGTACGCCCGGAGCTGCTCCCAGCGCACGCGCGTGGCCCGGGCCAGCCCGCTGCTCGCCGGTACGGCCAGGTGGCTGACCGGTACCTGGAACCGGGCGGTCGTGGCGAAACCCGGCGGAAACGGCGTACTCATGATCGCCACCGGTGCCGTTCCGCGCGCCAGCTCGGCCGTGGCGGTGCTCCAGCCTGCCGTCTGCAGCTCGACCTCCACGCCCGGTGAGCGCCTGGCGAACCGCCGCGCCACCCGGGCGGCGAGCGAGCCGACCATCGGGCAATAGGCGAGCCGAATCGTTCGCCCGCTCGGTACGGCCAGCCGGGCCGCCTCAGCCGAGAACGCCGCCGCCTGGTCGAGCAGGGCTTCGGCGTACGGCAGCAGCAGCTTCCCCGCGTCGGACAGCTGCACCTCGCGGCTGGTCCGCTCGAACAGCCGCAGGCCGAACGCCCGTTCCAGGCGGGCGACCGCCTGGCTGACCGCCGGCTGGGACATGCCCAGCTCGACCGCGGCCCGCGAGAAGCTCAGGCACCGGGCGACCACCGCAAAGCAGCCGATGTCACGCAGCGGCGGTCCCGGATCCACGGCCCAGTATGGCCCGCGCCCCCGCACGGCACGCCACCCGCAGCCATCCATAAGCGGCGCCAATGGGTCCGGCGGGCACAGGGCGAGCGCCGGCACGATGCGCGATGTGAACGAACTTGCCCCGGCCACCGTGCTCGGCTATCCCCGCATCGGGCCGCGACGCGAGCTCAAGCGGGCTCTGGAGGCGTACTGGGACGGCCGTTCGACCGCGGAGGAGCTGCGGTCCACCGGCCGCCGGCTGCGGGAGGCGAGCTGGCGCCGGCTCAGCGCGCTGGGCCTGACGGCCGTGCCGTCCAACACGTTCTCGTTCTACGACCAGATGCTCGACACCGCACTGATGCTGGGCGCCGTTCCCGACAGGTACCGGCACCTGGCCGATGACCTCAAAACCTGCTTCGCCATGGCCCGGGGCACGGCAGCGGTGGCGCCGCTGCGGATGACGAAGTGGTTCGACACCAACTACCACTACATCGTCCCCGAGATCGGTTTGGATACGGCCCTCACGCTTGACGCCCGCAAGCCGCTCGGCGAGGTCGGCGAGGCCCGGGCGTTGGGGCTGCGCACCCGGCCGGTCCTGGTCGGACCGCTGACGTTCCTGCTGCTCTCGGCGGCCGCACCGGGCAGCCCGCCCGGGTTCTCGCCGCTGGACCGGCTGCGCTGCGTGCTCGAAACCTACGGCAGCCTGCTCGCGGCGCTCGCCGCCGAGGGCGTCGGCTGGGTGCAGCTCGACGAGCCGGCGCTGGTGGCCGACCGTACGCCCGATGAGCTCGCCGCACTGCGTACCGCGTACGAGCATCTCGGTCGCCTGACCGACCGGCCGCGGCTGTTCGTCGCGTCGTACTTCGGCGACCTCGGCGCGGCGCTGCCCGTCCTGGCAGCCACTCCGGTCGAGGCGGTCGGGCTGGACCTGGTACGCGGACGGGACACCATCCACCGGCCGGACCTGGACGCCTTGGCGGGAAAGGCGGTTGTCGCGGGGGTCGTATCCGGCCGCGACGTGTGGCGGACCGACCTGCCGGACGCGCTGACGATGTTGCGGGCCCTCCGCGACCGGGTGGGCGACGTGGTCGTGAGCACCTCCTGCTCGTTGCAGCACGTCCCGTACGACCTCGATCTGGAGACCGAGCTCGACCCGGCGCTGCGGCAGCGGCTGGCCTTCGCCGACCAGAAGGTGGCCGAGGTTGTGCTGCTCGCCCAGCGGCTCGCGGACTCACCCACGGGCGGCGTCCTGTCGCCGGCGCTGCCGGCACCCGCGGCTGTGCTGGCGCCGGCGGCGGCCGTGCCAGGACCGGCGGCGGCCGCGCGTTCCGGGGGCGCGCGCAGCCCGTACCCGGTACGCGCCGCGGTCCAGGCGCGCCACCTCGGCCTGCCGCCGCTGCCGGTGACCACGATCGGGTCCTTCCCGCAGACGGGTGAGCTGCGTGCCGCCCGAGCCGCGCTCGCCGCTGGCCACCTCGACAGCGAGCGCTACGAGCAGCTGGTCCGGGCCGAGATCGAGCGGGTGATCCGCCTGCAGGAGCGGCTCGGGCTGGACGTGCTCGTCCACGGCGAGCCGGAGCGCAACGACATGGTGCAGTACTTCGCCGAACACCTCGACGGCTTCGCCACCACCCGGCACGGGTGGGTCCAGTCGTACGGTTCGCGATGCACCCGCCCGCCCATCCTGTACGGCGACGTCCGCCGGCCGGCACCGATCACCGTCCGCTGGGCCCGCTATGCGCAGTCGCTGACCGACCGGGCCGTCAAGGGCATGCTCACCGGTCCGGTCACCATCGTGGCGTGGTCGTTCGGACGGCAGGAACTGCCGCTGTCCGATGTGGTCGGTCAGGTCGCCGAGGCGGTGCGCGAGGAGGTACGTGACCTTGAGGCTGCCGGCGTCGGCGTCATCCAGGTCGACGAGCCGGCGCTGCGCGAGCTGCTGCCGCTGCGTCGCGCCGGCCGGTCGGAGTACCTGAGGTGGGCGGTCGCGGCCTACCGCCGGGCCACCTCGGGTGCCAGCGACCGGACCCAGATCCACACCCACCTGTGCTACTCCGACGCGGCCGACGTCATCGAGGCGATCGACGCGCTCGACGCCGACGTGACAAGCATCGAGTCGGCTCGATCCGGAGGGCGCATCCTCGATCAGCCGGCCCTGAAGGAGCTCGCCCGCGGGTTGGGGCCGGGCGTTTACGACATCCACTCCCCGCGGGTACCGAGCATCGACGAGCTCGCCGACCTGGTGGACGCCGCGCTGCGCGTACTGCCGCCGGAACGGCTCTGGGTGAACCCGGACTGCGGCCTGAAGACCCGCTCGTACGCGCAGGTCGAGGCGGCACTGGCCAATATGGTCGCGGCCGCCCGGCAGGCGAGGGACGCACGGTGCTGACCATCGGCGATACCGGCTCGCGCCGGCGTGTCCGGTACGCGACGATCCCGGGGTGCGTACCTCCCTGATCCCGGTCCTTCGCTGGCAGTTCGACCTGACCTGGTCACTGCTGGACGGCCACCTGGACGCGTTGCGCGACGAGGACTGCTTGTGGGACCCGGCGCAGCTGTGCTGGACCGTACGGGAGGTCGCCCCGGGGATCTGGCTGCCGGACTGGGCTGAACCCGAGCCGGATCCCGCGCCGGCGGCCACGATCGGCTGGTTCACCTGGCACATCGGCTGGTGGTGGACCGAAACGCTGGCTCATGTCGCCGGTGACCGGCCACCGGCACGCACCGAGATCCGCTGGCCTGGCAGCGCATCCGGTACGGTGGCGTGGCTGCGCGGGCTGAAGGAGCGCTGGATCGGCGTGCTGGATCGGCTCGCCGAGGCCGACCTGGATGCGGTCGCACCGTACCCGTGGCAGGACCGGCAGGACCGCACGGTCGCGCACATGATCGGCTGGGTCAACGCCGAGCTTATGAA